>ERZ791903.5-NODE-5-length-379512-cov-22.997639_pt1 | contig 379512 bp, 316 predicted proteins | sample MGYA00510148_ERZ791903 | MGnify/ENA primary metagenome ERZ791903 (study PRJEB30046, sample SAMN00792080) | human gut metagenome | study: EMG produced TPA metagenomics assembly of the A metagenome-wide association study of gut microbiota in type 2... | reverse complement strand
CCACACGACACGTCATAAATCGAGCATATACCACCGGTGTGCAGCGCAGGGCAAGCGGACCTCCGGCGAATAAATATATAAATACACAGGGGGTGTACTATGAATCTGAGTCAATTGCAGTACTTCAAGGTACTGGCGCAGGAAGAACATTATACGAGAGCGGCACAGATGCTGTCGATTACGCAGCCGTCTTTAAGCCATGCAATCTCACAGCTAGAGCAGGAGCTTGGCACGCGTTTGTTTGAGAAAAAGGGAAGAAATGTCGTGCTGACCAGATATGGGAAGATGTTTCTGCCGTATGTTGAGGAATCATTAAAGGTGCTTAATGAGGGTGTGCAGCGCATTCAGGAGGTCAATGGCAGCAGGCATGGAATCATACATCTGGCATATATATATACGATGGGAAGTGAGTTCGCGCCAAAGCTGGTGCGTAAATTTCTCGATGCATACCCGGATTATGATATAGAATTTCATTTTACGGTTGGAACAACCGGTGAGATTATAGATGGACTAAAGGATGATAAATATGACATAGTTTTTTCTTCTTATAAGGATGGGGAACAGGATATAGATTTTAAGAAGATTGCGAATCAGAAGCTTGTGCTTGCAGTGCCCATGGACCATCCGCTTTCCATAAAGGACAGTGTGGATTTGCGGGATACAATAGAGTATCCGCAGATTTATTTTGAGAAGGGCAGCGGTCTGCGTCCGGTCATTGACCAGATGTTTGAGGAGATAGGACAGTTTCCGAAGGTAGCCTTCGAGATGGAGGAGGATTCGAGTATGGCTGGTCTCGTGGCGCAGGGCTTTGGAATAGCTGTGATGCCTGATATTCCAATACTTCGGTCACTTTCTGTAAAGACGCTTGATATATACAATCCTCCTTATGAGAGAGCGGTGTATCTGGCAACGCTTAAGCAGAGATATTTATCACCGGTTGCGAAGGCATTTATCAGATTTGTGATCGAGGAAACTGCCTAGCTGCAGCTTTCCCGCACAAACTCTATGAAGCGCTTGATAGCCGGAAGCTGGTATTTGCCTGTCATGTAGCCCATGTATACAGTGTGTGAGAATGACTCATGCGAAACGAGGTGGCGTATGCAGATGTCATCGCGGTGAATTGCATCGACATCTGCGACAAGCGCAATGCCAAAGCCCTGCGCCACGAGGGAGGCGATGCCGTTCTCATCGGGTGACTCACATATGAAGTTTGGCGATACATCATGCTTCTTGAAAAAGCTTCTGGTGTACTTGCCAAGGCCTGAGTGTCTGGCATAGCCGAGCACAGGATAGTCTGCGAAATCAGTGGCTTCCATGGTATCCTTAAGTGTCAGTGGGTGGCCGGGAGGCAGTATGGCAACTATTTCCTGCTTTATAATAGGAACAAAATCAATACCATTTTCATCTGGCGAGTATGAACCGAAAATTATGTCATACCTGCCTTTTTTTAATCCCTCAATATTCACAGAGGTGATGTCCTGAAAGAAATTGAATGTGATATTTTTATTTTCCTTTTCGGTGAGGAAAGAGCGCACGATAGTTGGGATAAACACCTTTGCCAGAGGTGATACGTAGGCAATATCGATGTGTCCGCCGTCGGTTGCAATCTGGTGCATTTTGTTCTCGGCTCTCTTTACATCGTCCAGAATAGTAGACACGTGTTCTAAAAAAATCTCCCCGGCCTTGGTCAGTATTACATTCCTGCCTCTCTTTTCAAACAAAGTGACGCCAAGTTCGTCCTCTAAAGCAGCTATCGAACGGCTGAGGCTTGGCTCTGTGATATTCATTTTTTCGGCAGCCTGATTGAAGTGTTCCAGAACTGCCGCTTGGTAAAAATAACTTAATTGGTTGAGTGTCATGCATAAATCTCCATAAAATAATAGGTATAGTCTATGAATTACAAATATTATAGCCTAAATTTGTGCATATTATAACATGATTAGTACAGTAATGCTATTAAAAAATAACAAAATAAGCATTGGAAGTACCAAAAATAATGCGTTATAATATCATTATCAAAGGTTGTTAAGTTTTTAACGAAGTGGGCATCGTTGAAAACATAGCTAAGTAAAATACGAATAATCAATATTATTACATTTAAAAATGAAGGAGATTTAATCATGGCAGAGAGAATCACAGGACACACAGAACTCATCGGACTTATGGCTTACCCAATCAGACATTCAAGCTCACCGGCAATGCACAATGAGGCATTTGCATATCTTGGACTTGACTACGCTTATCTGGCATTTGAGGTTGACAACAACACTCTTGAGGATGCGGTTAAGGGAATCAGAGCATTAAAGCTTGTAGGCTCTAATGTATCAATGCCAAACAAGACAGTTGTAGGACAGTACTTAGACAAGCTTTCACCTGCAGCAGAGCTTTGCGGAGCTGTAAATACAATAGTAAACGAGAACGGAGTACTCACAGGACACATCACAGACGGTATCGGCTTCATGCAGGCGCTCAAGGATAACGACATCGATGTTATCGGAAAGAAGATGACAATCGCAGGAGCAGGCGGAGCTGCTACAGCTATCGAGATTCAGGCAGCACTTGACGGTGTCAAGGAAATCTCAATCTTCAACATCCATGACAAGTTCTGGGCAAACGCTGAAGAGACCGTTAGAAAGATCAACGAGAAGACAGATTGCAAGGCAACTCTTTACGACCTTGATGACAAGGAGAAGCTTAGAGAAGAGATGGCTGATTCCTACATCTTCGTAAACGGAACAGGTGTTGGCATGAAGCCGCTCGAGGGAATGTCTGTAGTACCTGACAAATCATTCTTCCGTCCTGAGCTTATCGTAATTGACGTACCTTACTCTCCAATTGAGACAAAGATGCGTTCTATGGCAAAAGAGGTGGGCTGCAAGACAATGAACGGTCTTGGAATGATGCTTTTCCAGGGAGCAGCAGCCTTCAAACTCTGGACAGGAAAAGATATGCCAATCGAGCATATGAAGGAAGTATTAAACATTAGATATGATGATTAATCAGCCGTAGAAATTAAATCACATTGAATTATTTTGACAGAAATTAAGGAGAACACTGATGAATAAAAAATATTTACCTAGCGCATTAATCCTTTACTTAAACTACTTTATACACGGAGTGGGCTGCTCTATCCTCGGACAGGCAGTCATCAAGGAGGCTCTCGCAGCTTCATGGGGAGTGCAGGTTATGGCTATCACAGCTATTTCGGCAGCCCTTGGACTTGGACGTCTTATCGCACTTCCGTTTGCAGGCCCTTTATCAGATAAGCTCGGACGCCGTATTTCAACAGCAATCGGAAGCGGCTCTTATGCTATCTACCTGATCGGACTTGCTCTTGCATTCAATGCAGGAACACATGGTGGATACCAGATTGCTTATATCTGTGCTATCATTGGCGGTATTGCAAACTCATTCCTTGATACAGGAATTTACCCTGCAGTATCAGAAATCATCTACAAAGCACCGGGTGTTGCGACAATGGGAATCAAATTCTTCATCGCTATCGCACAGATGCTTTTACCATTCGTACTTGGTATGACAGTTGCTACAACAGCAGCAGGACTTACATCATACAACACACTGTTCTTCGGATGTGGAATCATCTACATTGTACTTTTAGTATTAGTAATGATCTTCCCGCTTCCTGATAGCGATGCAAAGGCAGAGGGAAAGAAAGAAGGACTTATCGCAAGCTTAAAGCACACACATTTTTCTGTTGAGTCAATCGCAATGATTATCATTGGATTTACATGTACAGGAACCTTCCAGTTATGGCTCAACTGTGCACAGAACTTTGCAAAAGAGAACGTAGGCTGGGCTGATCCGTCAGTTATGCAGTCATACTACTCAGCAGGAACCATGATAGCTCTTATCGTAACTGCACTTTTAACAAGAAAAATCAAGGACGTCAGATTTATCCTTGTTTACCCTGTAATCTGCCTTGCAACAATGGTAGTAGTGTTAGTCGGACAGACAAAGCCACTCATGATCGCAGGTGCATTCATCATCGGATGGGCAGGAGCAGGCGGACTTTTACAGATCGTAACATCTGTATGCAACATGCTCTTCCCTAAGATCAAGGGAACAGTAACAGCGCTTGTAATGATCGCTTCATCACTTTGTAACTACACAATCCTTACAGCAGCATCAAAGATGCAGCCATCACAGGTTATGGTAATGAACATCGTGCTCACAGCAATCGGCGTGGTACTTGGATTATTCGTAAACCTGCGCTATACTAAGATGGTAGAGCTGTCTAAAGAGGATTAATACGTTACATTATACTGGGGAGTATAATTATCATACAGTCTAATACAAGGTAAGAAAGGAAAAAATCATGAACACCATTAAGGTTAGAGATATTGAAATCGGTGCGGGCGCACCTAAAATCATCGTTCCTATCGTAGGCGTTACAAAAGACGACATCATCGCAGAGGCAAAGACATTTGACTCTATCCCTGTTGATATGGTTGAGTGGCGTGTTGACTGGTTCGAGAATGTATTCGAGTTTGACAAGGTTGAGGAGGTATTAAAGGAGCTTCGTGATGCTCTCGGAAATATTCCAATCCTTATGACATTCCGTACTTCAAAAGAGGGCGGAGAGAAAGCAATCGAGCCTGAGGCTTATGCCAGGCTTAATATCAAGGCTGCACAGACAGGATACGTTGATTTTGTAGATGTAGAGATTTTTACAGGCGATGAGATTGTAAAGAAAATCATCGACGGCGTACATGCTGCAGGTGCAAGAGTTATCGCTTCAAACCATGATTTCTTCAAGACTCCTGCACAGTCTGATATTGTTTACAGACTTCGCAAGATGCAGGATATGGGAGCTGATATCCCTAAGATTGCAGTTATGCCACAGAATAAGCGAGACGTACTCACACTTCTTTCTGCTACAGAGGAAATGGTTACAGATTACGCTGACAGACCAATCATCACAATGTCAATGGCAGGCACAGGTGTTATAAGCCGTCTCTGCGGTGAGGTATTCGGATCTTCAATGACATTCGGTGCCGCAAAGAAAGCATCTGCACCCGGACAGATGGGAGTAGAGGATCTGTCTACGGTACTTGGATTACTTCATAAGAGCATGTAAGAAAAGCTTGTATAAAACCATGCGATAAAATAAAATGGCGCCTCGGCATCTGTAAACTATGTGCTGTGACGCCATTTTTGAAGATGATAACAAATAGTAATATATAAAATTGTGAATATTTACGTGGAAAAACAGCAATAATTCAGTAAAAATAATACGTATAATTATTCACGGAAAGGGGACATTTCATGAAGAAAATACTGCACTATCTGGATGAATATCTTGAAGAATTTTTAATGGTCATTTTCCTGATTGCGATGACTCTTATCATGGGTATTCAGGTGTTTTCCAGATATATTCTTGGCATGTCGCTTTCATGGTCTGAGGAAATCACAAGATACCTGTTTATCTGGTCGGCATTTTTGAGTGTCAGCCTTTGCACACGTAAATGCATATCCATAAAGATAGACCAGTTTATACAGCTTTTTCCACGAAGAGGAAAATCGCTCTGGAAGGTATTAAATCTGACAGTTGAGTTTGTATTTTTCGTATATTTGATACCTTTTTCGTTCATATATTTAAAGAACACTATCGAAAGCGGTCAGGTAAGTCCTGCCTGCGGTATCCCTATGTACTATGTGCAGGCTGCACCGTTTGTATGCTTTATAATCACGGCCTTCCGCATCGCGCAGAGATGGTTTGGCGAGTGGAAAATTGTGCTGAAAAAAGATGAAAAGCCTCTTGAGGAGGGCAGTATTGCCTCGGTTATAGAGGAAGCCGTTGTCGAAGACACTTTCCGCGAGAAAGAGCTTGTGGAGGATATTGAAGCAATTCATAGTAAAGCTGAAAAGAGAAAGGAGAAATAGATGTCAGCAGCAGTAGTTTTTATATTATTTGTGATATGTTTGGTCATTGCTATTCCGGTATCTATTTCCCTGGGAATAGTGGCAGTGCTGCCGGGCGCGTTTGACTCATCTTTTACAGCCAGTGCCAGCTATGTTATCCGCTCTATGCTCGGTGGTATAGACAGCTTCCCGCTTTTAGCGGTGCCTATGTTTGTGCTTGCGGGAATCGTCATGGCACACGGCAAAATCTCACAAAAATTGTTTGATGTTTTTGTGTATTTTATAGGAAAAAGAACCGCAGGAATCCCATGTGCGGTTATCATTACATGTTTGTTCTATGGAGCGATTTCCGGCTCTGCGCCTGCAACGGTTGCGGCTGTCGGAAGTATGACCATTCCGCTTCTTATGGAGCTGGGCTACAAAAAGGATTTTTCAACGGCAATTGTTGCGGTTGCGGGAGGACTTGGAGTCATCATACCGCCAAGCATACCTTTTATCATGTATGCGATGGCAACAGGTGAGTCGGTCAGTGATCTCTTTCTTGCAGGAATCATTCCGGGACTTTTGATAGGAGCGCTTCTTATGTTTTATGCATATTATCACTGCAAGCGCTATGGAGAGGACAAGGAAAAGATAAATGCAAAGGTCTCAGAGCTTAGAAGCAAGGGGCTTTTTAGCATATTGAAGGACAGTATATGGGCGCTTTTAAGCCCGGTTATAGTACTTGGATGCATTTACGCCGGTATAGCTTCGCCTACAGAGGCTGCGGTGATTTCAGTATTTTATGCGCTTTTTGTAAGTCTTTTTATTTACAAATCCATAAAGGTAAAAGAGATATGGGGCATCATGGTGGAGGCGATGAAGACATACGCACCTATATTGTTTATACTTGCCGCATCGACCGCGTTTTCACGAGTGCTCACACTCATGCAGGTGCCACAGACAGTCAGCGCGTGGATACTCGCACATTTTACAAATGAGATAGTGCTTCTTATCGTGATAAACATTTTCCTGCTTATTGTAGGAATGGTTATGGACACCACACCGGCTATCCTTATTTTAAGCCCAATCCTGCTTCCTATCGTGCAGAGCATCGGAATGAACCCGATCCACTTTGGTGTGGTCATGATCGTAAACCTTGCAATCGGATTTGTCACACCGCCTATAGGAGTAAACCTGTTTGTGGCAAGCTCACTGACGGATGTTCCGGTCATGCGGATAGCAAAGAAGGCAGCGCCTATGATAGGATATTTCCTGCTGGCACTTTTGCTGCTTGCATTTATTCCGGCAATCAGTCTGTGCTTATTATAGAGAAATAGTAACTATTCGGTACAGAAATATGTAATAACAGGTATAAGCAGATTTAATGATGATTGTAGGACATTTAGGCACACAGTTGTAATTGGAGAAAAATATGAGTAGATTTGGCTTGTTTTTATGTAAAAAAGCTGGTAAATATAATAAACCGCGTAAATCGTATAGCAAATATAGATTGTGGCGAAGAGCAGCCGCCGTCATGATGATACTTTCGCTTACAGCAGGACTTGCCGCGTGCGGCTTAGCTGGTGAAGGCTCGCAGGCTGCAGCTAAGGATGCCGGGGTACAGCGTTACGCATGGCCTCTTGGCAGCTCAAGTCCTGAGGACACCGTGACACAGATATATGCAGAGAAATTTGCCGATGAAGTGGACAGATTAAGCGATGGAAAAATGAAAATCAGTGTGTATCCAAACAGTGTACTGGGCGGAGACAGAGAGCTTCTTGAGTCATGCAAGGATGGAGATATACCTTTTGTAGTGCAGAACACTGCGCCGCAGGTCACTTTCATGAAGGATACTGCAGTATTTGATATGCCGGCACTCTTTGACAGCATTGATGAGGTGCGTGAGCATGTGGACAATCCAAAGTTTATGAAGCTCATGCAGCAGGTCTACAATGACGGCGGCTACGAGCTTTTGGGATATGCAGACCAGGGCTTCCGTGTCATGACAACAAACAAAAAGATAGAAAGTCTTGCTGATTTTAAGGGTCAGAAAATCCGTACCATGGAAAACTCTTACCATATGGCATACTGGAAGGCGCTCGGAGCAAGCCCGACACCTATGACTTTCTCGGAGGTGTATATCGGTTTACAGCAGGGCACCATAGATGCGCAGGAAAATCCATACGAGGTAATCGTATCTAATAAGCTCTACGAGCAGCAGGATTATGTAGTGGAGACAAATCATCTGCCACATCTGATATCGCTTATAGTAAGCGAGGAGTTCATGAAAGGACTGACAGATGAGCAGCAGCAGATTATCCGTGAGGCAGCCGAGACAGCGAAACAGTACGCCAGAGAGCAGTCTGACGAGCGGATTGCCTCAAAGATAAAGACTATCGAGGACAGTGGCACACAAATCATCACCTTAAGCGATGAAGTGCATGAGCAGATTCGCAAGGAGTGTCAGCCGATATATGAATCGATTGAGAAAAATGTGTCGTCTGATATTGTGGAGGCATATCTGACACAATAACACTTTAAAGCATTAAAATATTTTGCTTGATAAATTGGTAAAGTCTTGTTATACTATGACTAAGAAATTTGTGGTTATCAAAAATGTGAAATACTATAATATGAAGTTATAATAACTATAATTTGACGATATTTCGATTAAATATCAAAATCCAATATGAAAACCACATATAAGTAAGGAGACACACCATGGACAAAATCGAGGAAATCCGCGCAAAGATTGGAGAATGTGACGATATAATAATTAAGCAGCTTGCGGTCAGAATGTCACACATTCAGGAGATTATATCATACAAGAAGGCAACAGGAATCCCAATCTTACAGCCGGAGCAGGAGAAAAAGCAGACAGATGCACTTGCGGCAAAGCTTGGCGACAATGAATTTGAGGAAGAGATACTTGATATTTTCAAGTATATCATGAAGAACAGCCGTCGTATCCAGGCAAAGAGCCTTTTCGATTACAATATCTTCCTGATCGGTTTCATGGGTGCAGGAAAAAGCACTGTAGCAGGAGAATTAAAGGATAAGCTCGAGATGGACCGTGTTGAGATGGATCAGATGATTGTTGAGAATCGTGGCATGTCAATCTCAGAAATATTTGATGAGTTCGGTGAGGCATATTTCAGAAACTTAGAGAGCAACACACTTATAGAGCTTCAGAAGAGAAAGCAGACCATCGTTTCCTGCGGTGGTGGTGTTGTCATGAGAGAGGAAAACGCAGATCATATGAAGAAAAACGGCCGTGTAGTTCTTCTTACAGCAAAACCTGAGACTATCTACGAGCGAGTAAAGGATAGTGACGAGCGCCCGATACTAAACGGCAACATGAATGTTGAGTATATCAGTGGCCTTATGGAAAAGCGAAAGGAGCGCTATGAGGCAGTGGCAGATGTAACAGTTGCTACAGATGGCAAGAATGTTACACAGATATGCGAGGAAATCATTGCAAAGCTTATCGCACTTGATAATGAGCAGGACAATAAACAGGCATAATACAGGAATAGCACAGCACATATTATGGCGGTAGCCGGTTATCAGACCGGCTGCTGTTTTTTGTTCAAATACTTTAGGGGTGTGTTGCTTGAAATAATTGCAAATATGATGTATAGTACTCTACAATTTAAGAGATACTGATTAAGTATGGCAGCATAACAAGGAGGTCATAATTATGTGTACAGCAGCAACTTATAAAACAAAGGATTTCTATTTTGGAAGAACACTCGACTACGAATTTTCATATGGAGATGAGATTGCGGTAACACCACGAAACTATGTGTTTGATTTCAGGCATTCGGGAAAGCTTGAAAACCATTATGCAATCATTGGAATGGCACATGTGGCAGGTGACTATCCTCTTTACTATGATGCTATAAATGAAAAGGGACTCGGTATGGCAGGACTGAATTTCGTGGGAAATGCAGCGTATGCGGCAGCAGACGAAAACAGCTCATGCGAGAATGGCACATGCGGCATTGCAAAGACAAAGGTGGCACAGTTTGAGTTTATACCGTGGATACTGTCACTATGCGCTACGGTAGCGGATGCAAAGGAAAAATTAAATCGTATTTTGCTGGTAGATACACCATTTAGCAGTCAGCTTCCGGTTGCACAGCTTCACTGGATTATAGCCGACAAAAATGAGTGCATTGTGGTGGAGTCGATGGCAGACGGTATGCATGTTTACGACAATCCGGTAGGTGTGCTCACAAACAATCCGCCATTCCCATATCAGATGGCTGCACTCAATAATTACAGAGGCTTATCCACAAAGCAGCCTGAAAATACATTTGCACCGGGAGTGGAGCTTAGTGCATATAGCCGCGGAATGGGAGGTCTGGGACTGCCGGGAGATTTATCATCGCAGTCACGCTTTGTACGTGTGGCATTCACAAAGCAAAACTCCAAATCGGATGACAGTGAGAATGCAAGTGTGAGCCAGTTCTTCCACATATTAGGCTCTGTGGACCAGCAGAGAGGTCTGTGCGAGGTGACAGAGGGCAAATATGAGATTACACTCTATACCTCATGCTGCAACTGCGATAAGGGAATCTATTATTACACCACATATGACAATAGCCAGATCACAGCGGTAGACATGAACAGTGAGAATCTTGATGAGAAGCTGCTTATCAGATATCCTGTTATTACGGAGGGAAAGATTTGTTGGCAGAATTAGAGAATCTGTTTGCGCTGCAGGATAAAAATTACAGGGAATTTCATGCGAGGCTTATGCCCAATATTGAAAAAGAACGCATAATAGGAATAAGAGTCCCGGTGCTTAGAAAGTATGCAAAGGAGCTTGCTCATGGCAGCAGGCTCTTTTTGTCGGTTCAAAAAGAAAAACGGGTCTGTAATACAGTGAAGGAAAATGACTGTGACAATGTGGAAAAGTTTCTAAACACTCTGCCACATTACTACTATGAGGAAAATAACCTGCATATGTTTCTGATTATGCAGATGAGGGATTATGATACAGCATTGGCTTATCTGGAAGCATTTCTGCCATACATAGACAACTGGGCGACCTGCGACAGTGGTGTGCCGGCTGTGTTCAAAAAGCACAAAAATGAGCTTCTTTTGCATGTATATGAGTGGCTGGATTCGGATAAGCCCTACACCGTCAGGTATGGCATTGGCACTTTGATGCGCCTATATCTCGATGAGGATTTTGATATAAAATATGCTTTAGATGTGGCAAAAATCCGTTCCAAGGAGTATTATGTAAACATGATGAAGGCGTGGTATATCGCTACGGCACTTGCAAAGCAGTATGATGCAGTGCTGCCGATACTGAAGGAAAGGCTTATGGATAGCTGGAGTCACAACAAGGCGATACAAAAGGCGCGTGAGAGCTATCGCATCACGCCACAGCAGAAGGAGTATCTGAGCACATTAAAGGTTTAATGAAAAGAGACAAAAATTTATGAAAATAAAAAGCTTATTTGAATCGAAATTTATAAAGGTGTTTGACCTTCAGTACCAAGAGGGCAGGCATTATTATAATGCCACAAGGAGAGATGAAGAAGACCTTGTAGCCGCCAAATCCACAGAGGAGTTCAAGAAAATGCTTCCGGATGCGGTGAGCTGCGTGGTGATATGGAATCCGTCAGGTGATGACGAGAAATCAGGTCATGAGCCATGTCTGTTAATGAATCGCGAGTTCCGATATCCGACAGGCCAGTACCTGCTCAGCGTACCGGCAGGGCTTATTGATCCAAAGGATTGCACCGGGGACAATGATAATACAGCGTCACTTATAAAAACCGCCATGCGTGAGCTTCATGAGGAAACAGGACTTAAAGTGACAGAAGAAGATGAGGTTTCGATAATCAATCCATGTCTTTTCAGTACACCGGGCATGACAGATGAAAGTAACGCCCTTGTAAAGATTGTACTTAACCGCGATAGCCTTAATGGAATGTCGCAGGATGGCGCAGTGGGCGGCGAGCTCTTTGACGGATTCGACCTTCTGACTAAGGCGCAGGCGAAGAAGATACTTGAGGATGGAGTGGACGAGCACGGCATATACTATTCTGTGTATACATGGGCGGCACTCACGTATTTCGTAGCAGACTTGTGGAGGTAGATAGAGAATGTAGCGTGGTTAGCCAGGGAGGCGGTTATATGCTCTCGTAGAGCGACTAGCGAAGCTGTTTAGAGTCTGTAGAATTATGCCCTGGTAACCAGAAATGCACCGGCATGGACGCCGGGGCAAGGCGTTATGTGCCATGGACGGCACATAAAAGCCGGTTTCGTCGAGCATAGAAAAACTATGAGCATAATTCGTACAGCCTCTTAACAGCGTAGCGTTAGCTCCTAGAGAGCATATGGCCGCATGCCGGGTTAACCACGCAGTGGCATTTAAAATACGGAGGAATAACATGAACGATAAAAAATACTCGCTGCGCCCATATCTGCTTGCATATAAATGGCACTATGCGATAGGCATTTTTGTGCTTCTTGCAGTAGACCTTGCAAATCTGTACATTCCGCAGTTTATTGGGGAGATAATCGACGGAATCACTGCAGGAAAGCTTGATATGGCGGGCGTGGGCGGCATTATATTTAAGATATTGATAACAGGCCTGATAATCATGGCGGGGCGCTTTGGATGGAGATATTTCATCATAGGAGCATCAAGAGGAATAGAATACAGACTGCGCGATGATATGTTTTCACATATGGAGACACTCTCGGCGCGCTATTACAACAGCCATAAGACAGGAGACCTTATGGCATATTTCACTAACGATTTACAGGCTGTCAGGATGGGAACCGGAATGGCTGTCATCACCGTGTTTGACGCGGTAATCATGACGGTGATGGTGCTTGTCAAAATGGTAGTATACGTGGATTTTAAGCTGACATTATTTGCTTTTATTCCACTTATTTTCATTGCAATCGGCTGCTATTTTTATGGGATAGAGTCAAAGAAACGTCAGGTGAAAAGGCAGGATGCTTTCTCCTATCTGTCTGACAAGGTGCAGGAGAGCATTGCCGGTATCCGCGTGGTCAAGGCATTTGCGCAGGAAGAAGAGGACTTTAAGCAGTTTGAAAAGGCTTGCGAGAACAGCAGGGAGAAAAATCTTGCTGTGGTAAAGCTTCGCGCTGTCTTTGGCCCGACGCTGGATGCCGTAATCGGAATAAGCGTGATAGTGACACTCCTTGCAGGTGGCAGGATGGTGCTTGACGGACAGGTTTCGATAGGCCAGTTCGTGGCATTCAACTCATACATCGATATGCTTGTGTGGCCTATGATTGCGGCAGGCGACTGTATCAACACATTTTCTCAGGCGGCTGCGGCATGGGGCAGAATCCAGACTATTTTCGAGGAAAAGCCTGATATTGTCGATATGGTGCCACCGGAAAATGTAATAGAAAATGATGGCATGGCAGGCAGAAATACAGATAATTTAGCTGATGGTATTTATGATAAAATACAAATACATGGCGATATACAGCTTAGCCACCTCAGCTTCACATACCCTGACGGCTCCAAGCCGGTGCTTTCAGACGTGAGTATACATGTGAAGCAGGGCGAGATGCTTGGTATCTTAGGACGTACCGGAAGCGGAAAATCATCACTTGCCGACCTTTTGCTTAGAGTCTATGATTGTGAAAACGGCATGATACTTTTGGATGGCCGCCCGATAACAGACTATCCGCTGGCGGTTTTACACCGTGATATCTCATATGTGCCACAGGAGAATTTCCTGTTTTCCGACACACTCGAGGAGAATATAGCATTTGGTCTTGAGGACAGGATTGCCGACAACCCGGCAATTCTTGATGCGGTAAAACAGGCTGCAAAGGACGCGTGTATACACGATAATATCATGGGCTTTCCGGATGAGTACAAGACCATGGTTGGAGAGCGCGGAGTGACACTTTCGGGAGGCCAGAAGCAGCGAAGCTCGATAGCCAGAGCACTTTTAAAGGATTCTGCAATCCTTATACTGGATGATTCACTTTCTGCTGTCGATACCGATACAGAGGAGCAGATACTTGAAAACCTCATGGAAACCAGACAGGGCAAGACAACCATAGTGATTGCCCACAGGATTTCCACACTGCAGAAGGCTGACCATGTGGCAGTGCTTTCTGACGGAAAACTGACAGAGTATGGCACTCCTGAAGAGCTGCTTGAGCTTGGCGGTTTTTACGCTGATATCAGCCATAAGCAGCAGCTTGAGAGTGAGCTTGGCAGTTAAAGTGCTTGAAAAGCGTTGCTATGCAGATTTGACGATGAATAGTTACGAAATAACAGAGAAGATTATAGTATGAATTCGAGTAAAAATATAAGTAAAAAAGAAATGAATAAAAAAAGCTCCACAATGCGCCTCATAGCCTACATGAAGCCGTATGCCCACTGGGTGATTTTTGCCCTTCTGCTGGTGCTTGGACTGACAGCCTTTGACCTTTACAGGCCGATGCTGGTGGGTGATGCAATTGATGCTTTTGGAGCAAATGGGGATTATGATGTAATAATTGCTACAGCTATCAAATATGCGGTTGTACTTGCCTTAAGCTTTGCATTCAACATCGCTCAGACCTGGATACTGCAGAAAACAGGCCAGAATATCATTCTTCAGATGAGAAAAGACCTCTACAGACATATCCAGTCTCTTGGCAGCAGGTATTTTGATATCACGCCGGTTGGAAAGCTTGTAACACGTGTGACAAATGATGTTGAGGCTCTCAATGAGATGTATTCGGGCATTCTCGTACAGCTTTTCAGAAATATTGTAAAAATAGTGGGACTTGCAGGCGTCATGCTCGTGCTTGATGTTAGGCTTGCTGCGATATCATTTGTGCTGATGCCGCTTGTAATTGGTCTTACAGTGCTGTGCCAGAAAATTGCCAGAAATATTTACAGGCTATACCGTACGCGCCTGACGGACATCAATACATTTTTGTCTGAGCATCTTTCGGGGATGAAAATTATACAGATATTTGGCAGGCAGGAGCGCAAGTTTGAGGAATTTCATGATAAAAATACAAAGCTCTACAAGGCTTTTTACAGGGAGATGCTTATGTATGCGGTATTCCGTCCGCTTATCTATATTCTGAGCATTTTGTCACTGATGATAGTGCTGTGGTTCGGAAGCAGAAATGTGTTTGATGAGATTATTTCGGTTGGCACTTTGTATATTTTCTCGAATTACATCAGGTCATTTTTTGACCCGATACAGGAACTTGCAGAGCAGTTTTCGACACTGCAGTCATCAATTGCATCAGCAGAGAAGATATTTACGGTTATGGATGAGGATGAATTTATTCCTGAGGTCGAAAATCCAAAGCAGCCGGATAAAATCACCGGAAAAATTGAATTTGACCATGTCTGGTTTGCCTATGACGGCGAAAACTATGTGCTTAAGGATGTCTCATTTGTCATTAATCCGGGCGAGAAGGTGGCCTTTGTTGGTGCAACCGGAGCAGGAAAATCATCCATTTTAAATCTTATAGGCAGGTATTATGATATACAAAAGGGACATATCTACATTGATGGCATAGATATCAGACAGCTTAGCAAAAAGCAGCTTCGCAGTGCAATCGGTCAGATGCAGCAGGATGTGTTTATATTCGAGGGGGATGTGGCGTACAATATCCGTCTGAATGATGACACTATCACGGATGCGCAGGTGAAGGCGGCAGCAGAATATGTAAATGCCTCACACTTTATCGAAAAGCTCCCACAGGGCTATCACGAGCCGGTTACGGAGCGTGGTGCGACCTTCTCGGCAGGAGAGCGTCAGCTATTGTCCTTCGCAAGGACACTTGCCCATAATCCGAGCATACTTGTCATGGACGAGGCAACCGCCAACATAGATACAGAGACAGAAATTCTCATACAGGAGGCACTTGAAAAGCTCATGGATGGCAGGACAACAATCATGGTTGCGCACCGTCTCTCCACTATCCAGCATGCTGACTGCATCATGGTCATGCACAAAGGACGCATATGTGAGCGCGGTACGCACAGGGAGCTTCTGGAACAGGATGGCATATACAGGAAGCTGTATGAGCTGCAGATATCGTAGGGATAATTTATAATATTAGTTGTATTTTGATGAAGGCAGGGGAAGGTTGGAGTTATAGAAAGGTGACTTGGGATGGTATGGAAAATAAATAATAACTGTCAGATTTTCATAGAAAAAACGGATTCCATCGCAGGCCGGCAGAAGGAGATAATTCCACATGTGTCTGCCTATTATGTGGATAAATACACAACTATTTCAGAAAAAGGTGTAAAAACAGGCAGCAACAGGCTGTGTGGCACAGCAAATCAGGAGCTTTTGGCGGGATACATGCTCTACAAATATCTGGGGATATCATCGGATGAACAGCTTGTCAGAAATGAGCATGGCAAGCCGGAAATAGCAGCAGGATATAAGAATGAGAGCGCAGCTTTTTTTAATCTGGCACACAGTGGCCCATATGTGGTGCTTGCAATATCAGACAGACCTGTTGGCGTGGACATAGAGCAGACAAAACGCATGAGCTACAAAGTGGCAAAGCGTATAATACGAAAGGAGCAGCTTGACAGGCTGGGAGGCTTTGAGAATGAATCTGAGGCATTTCAGATTGAGCTTACAAAATACTGGACGCAGTATGAGGCTATAATGAAGCTTGTCGGTACAGGCTTTTCAGGGGAGCTGGATGATGAGACTATGGAGGCTTATGAAAAAAGGGTAGTGTTTCGTGAGCTTGAGGATTATGTAATTGCGGTGGTGATAAAGTAGGGATTGAAAAATTTCTTGGTTTTTGTTAGCATATAAGCATGGATTGCGTCTATATAAGTGAAGGAAGCTATTTATGGAAGCACAATGATGCAGTTATATATTTAAGGGGGATTTGCCATGAAGAAAATTCAATTATTTTTAAAGTACTTAGTTTTAATGTTGTTTTTAACAGTATGGATTATTATAATGTTTTTCACCGATTATATGAATTCACAGTCGGTTAAGCTATATTGCATGTTTGTAGTGGGGTGTGGATGTGCATACTCAATCTGGGAGAAAACTTATGTACCGGATGCAAGGTCATATATTGCAGAAAAAGCAATAGCATTAATACTTATAGTAACTGTTTTCATCAGATTATTATGTTTTTAATAAAAAAGTCAAAATACGTAACAGGCTTTTCTGTTGCGTATTTTTTTGTTGTTTTTTTATCCATATATGTTAGAATATAGTCAAAGCAGTTTTTCTATAGCAACCTGTGCGGTCGTTGGCACATTAATTACAGATATGACTATATGCTCTGTAAATATGTGAGGCATAATAAGATGTCGTCCGGCGATAAGGGCGTGCAGGGTCTTCAATACCTTAATTATTTTTCATATTCCCTGAAATTCTTGCTTTTAAATGTTTCATTATTTTATTTAAAGCAGGATAAGAGGGCTTTTACCATACAGATATTTCCTGCTTTAGTGTTTTCAAATGAAGGAGGCTATAGACTATTGTATTGACAATGATATTCTGAAGGAGTTTCTAAAGACTTACAGAAGTGAGGTGACGAAGAGTATGCAGTTAAATTATGAATTTGACAGGCAGCTTGAGCTTGAAAGAGCTGATGCTATCGAGGAAGGCTTAGAACAAGGAATAAAGCAAGGCTTAGAACAGGGCTTAGAACAGGGATTGGAACAGGGATTGGAACAGGGATTAGAACAAGGAATAGAATTGATTAACCAGCTAAATCAGATTTTATTGTCTGAAGGCAAATATGATGAATTGCAGAAAGCTTCAAAGGATAAGGTGTATCAAAAAAAGCTTCTTGCAGAGTATGGACTTCTCAATGAGAAGCAAGGTGAATAAATGAGACAAAAAGAACTTGAAAAATGGTTAAAGATAGTAATAATAGCGGTAGCACTTTGCGGATTAGTGGTCTGTGCGGTTGCCATACCATGGATAGGACATGTGCTTATTGCGCCTGATCCGCAGATTTCTGATATGTATATACCATGGCTTGTTCTGTTTATTATCAGTGCAATTCCGTGCTATGTTATATTGTATCTGGGCTGGAGAGTAGCTGTAAATATCGGAAAAGACAGGTCGTTTTCCCTAGAGAATGCGAGACATATAAAGCTGGCATCGAAAATAATTCTGTTTGATGCATTGTATTTTTTTATTGTGAATGTCTGCATGTGGAGGATATATGTGAATCATCCGGGGGTGATACTGGCTCTTGTGTTCATAGTGTTTGCCTGTGTTGTGGCATCGGTCGTGGCGGCGGTTTTGTCACATCTTGTGGTAAAGGCCGCAGATCTGCAGGAGCAGAGTGATTTGACAATATAGCGTGTGCGCTACAGTTTTATTTGAGCGGGAGAGATACATGGAAGGCGAGATTATTTTTAACATAGACGTAATGCTTGCAAAGAGAAAGATGAGTGTTACGGAGCTGTCGCAGCGTGTGGGAATCACTATGGCAAATATATCAATTTTAAAAAACGGCAAGGCAAAGGCAATCAAGGTATCCACGCTTGCAAAGCTATGTGAAGCACTTGACTGTCAGCCGGGAGATTTGCTGGAATATAGAGATTGCTCTTGCGATAATGGAGAAAATATAGTATCATAAGTGATTGGCGTGCGCCATCTTGGGCGTACAAACAGCAACGTATTATGGGAGGCAATTGACAGATGAATAATTATGATGTGATAATCATTGGAGCAGGACCGGGAGGTATCTTCGGAGCATATGAGCTTATCGAGAAGAATCCTGACTGCAAAATAGCGGTTTTTGAGGCAGGACATGAGCTTGCTAAGAGAAAATGTCCTATCGACGGAAAGAAAATAAAGAGCTGTATTTCCTGCAAGAGCTGTTCTATTATGAGCGGTTTTGGCGGAGCAGGTGCTTTTTCAGACGGAAAATATAATATCACAAATGATTTTGGCGGTACCTTGTACGAGCATATCGGCAAGCAGCCGGCCATTGATCTGATGGAATATGTTGACGAGATTAATATGAAGTATGGCGGTGAGGGCACAAAGCTTTATTCTACAGCCGGCACAAAGCTCAAAAAGGTCTGCATGCAGAACAAGCTCAAGCTTTTGGATGCATCGGTCAGACATCTCGGAACTGACATAAACTATGTTGTTCTGGAAAATATGTATGCACATCTGAAGGATAAGGTGGATTTTTATTTCGATACACCTGTTGAGTCGGTAGAGGTGCTGTATGATGAGAATACGGCAGGTGCTGATGCTTGCAGTTTAGAAGAGGCTCGCACAGACAATGTATCCGGATATGCAGTAAAAACAGCGGATAGCACATATGAGAGCAGATACTGTATCATCTCAGTTGGAAGAAGCGGAAGCAAGTGGATGGAGAAGGTCTGCAATGACCTTGATATCCCAACCAAGTCAAACCGTGTGGATATCGGTGTGCGTGTTGAGCTTCCAGCTCTGATATTCTCACATCTGACAGATGAGCTGTATGAGAGCAAGATTGTATACAGAACACAGCTTTTTGAGGATAATGTGCGTACCTTCTGCATGAATCCGCATGGCATCGTGGTAAATGAAAATACAAACGGCATCGTAACAGTAAACGGACACAGCTACGAGGGAGCAGACAAGCAGACTGAAAACACGAACTTTGCTCTTCTTGTTGCGAAGCATTTTTCAGAGCCATTCAAGGATAGCAACGGATATGGTGAGAGCATCGCGCGCCTTTCAAATATGCTTGGTGGCGGTGTAATTGTACAGCGCTTTGGTGATCTTGTGAGAGGGCGTCGAAGCAATGAGAAGCGTATTGAGGAAGGACTCGTTACCCCTACACTTTCAGCTACACCGGGAGACTTAAGCCTTGTGCTTCCAAAGAGAATCCTGGACGGAATCATTGAGATGATTTACGCGCTTGACAAGATAGCACCGGGAACTGCAAATGACGATACCTTGCTTTACGGCGTAGAGGTCAAGTTCTACAACATGGAGGTAGAGCTTAACGATAAGCTTGAGAGCAAATATAAGGGACTTTACATCATCGGAGACGGAAGCGGTGTGACACATTCACTTTCACATGCGTCGGCAAGCGGCGTGTATGTTGCGCGTGAGATTGAGGCAGAGAGATAGTTGCTGTTCACACCTAACAGTGTGACCAGCAACGATTACAGCCCATTTAAAATGATATGTTAGAACATAATATTTCTATAATTGGGAAATATTATCATTATGAACTATTGAAATGCTACATAAGTTAGATTAAACTAACTGTGTAGCATTTTTCTTTATTTATAAATATATGCATATGTGGCAGGCTTTCACATATGTATTTTTATGATTAAAGGGTCAAAAGGTATCATCGATGCATGTTTGCATTCAATTCTACAATCATGACATAGAGAAACTGTATTGTAGGATAAAATTGAATCAGAAAAAACATAAGGAGGTTCATAATGAATTATTTAGAAATCGAAAAGGTAGTGGGCAGAGAAATACTTGATTCCAGAGGAAATCCTACAGTTGAGGCAGAGGTTTATCTGGTTGACGGAACTGTTGCAAGAGGCACAGCACCATCAGGAGCTTCAACAGGAGAGTTCGAGGCACTTGAGCTTCGTGACGGAGACAAGAGCAGATATCTGGGCAAGGGTGTTACCGGGGCAGTAGAAAATATAAATACTGTAATCAACGACATATTGACAGGTATGGACGCAAGTGATATCTATGCAATAGATGCGGCTATGATAGAGGCAGATGGCACAAAGGACAAGTCTAAGCTTGGAGCTAATGCCATTCTTGCTGTATCAATTGCGTGTGCGAGGGCGGCAGCTGTATCACTTGATATTCCTCTCTATAGATTTTTAGGTGGTATCTCGGGAAACAGACTTCCTGTACCTATGATGAACATTGTAAACGGTGGCTGTCATGCACTCTCATCAGGACTTGACGTGCAGGAGTTTATGATTATGCCGGTAGGTGCGCCTTCCTTCAAGGAGTGTCTCAGATGGTGTGCTGAGGTATTTCATGCACTTGCAGCCATATTAAAGGAGCGCGGTCTTGCCACGTCAGTCGGTGACGAGGGTGGATTTGCACCGGCACTCAAATCTGACGAGGAGGCTATCGAGACAATACTTGAAGCTGTAAAGAAGGCAGGCTATGAGCCGGGCAAGGATTTTAAGATTGCCATGGATGCCGCATCATCAGAGTGGAAGAGTGAAAAGGGCAAGGGCTTTTACAAGCTGCCAAAGGCCGGTACAGAGTACACCTCAGAGGAGCTTATAGAGCACTGGGCAAAGCTTTGTGACAAATATCCTATTATATCAATCGAGGATGGTCTTGATGAGGAGGACTGGGAAGGCTGGCAGAAGCTTACTGCGCGTCTGGGCGATAGGGTACAGCTTGTGGGAGATGACCTGTTCGTAACAAACACTGAGAGACTTGCAAAGGGAATAAGCCTTGGAGCAGGAAATGCAATCCTGATTAAATTAAACCAGATCGGTTCAGTATCAGAGACTCTTGAGGCTATCAAGATGGCACACAAAGCAGGCTATACAGCAATCAGCTCACACCGCTCAGGTGAGACTGCCGACACAACAATTGCAGACCTTGCGGTGGCACTCAACACATGTCAGATAAAGACAGGTGCACCTTCGCGCTCAGAGCGTGTTGCAAAGTATAACCAGCTTTTAAGAATTGAAGAGGAACTGGGAAAGAGCGCAGTTTATCCGGGAATTAAAGCGTTTAATGTGCAGCAGTAGTTTAAAATAAAACTATATGACTGCATTAAGTCAATATCCATTGGAGTGTCTTTAGGAGAAAATAAGATAAGTAAAGTCGCAGATATCATAATATGGTATCTGCGATTTTTTGTTTTATCAGTAAGCCTTAACATTTTCAAACAACTTTTTTACGCGTCTCAGGTTACTATTTCCTCATTTTTAATGTGACACTTACCTGACATTTACCCATTAATTGTAGCCATTAATTGTAGCAATTAAAAGAGACTTATCGTAACACGATAAAAAAATATTGCAAAACTAAAAACGGTGTAGTACAATTAGCTTGCCGGTAAGTAAAAAATATGAGAAAATAACTACATAGATAGTAAGGAGGTAGCTATGGACAATAATAATATCGGGGGCATGAATCCCCAACAGTTTTCACAGAACACGCCACAGACTTCACAGCCACATATGGGGATGTCAGGTATCGAACTGCAGAAGATGCAGCAGGAGGCGGAGCAAAGACGGCGTGAACAAAGCAGGAGAAACGCGGATTTCTTTGGCAGGCTATGTATACCTACGATAATATATGCGCTGCTGTACACCATTTTCCTGTATGAGAATACAGGTGGAATACTTGTTACGTTGTTTGCAATCGTCACAGGAGTATACAGCCTGTATTGTATGAAGATACTTCATATAGAGGCAAAGCCACTCACTATATGGTACAGTGTGATGATGATACTCACAGGCCTATCATCAGGCTTGACCGGTAATAAAATTATACAAGGATTTAATTTTTGCTGGATACTTGTGTTTCTTGTTTTTATGCTGCTTCACAATTTCTGCAATGACAGACAGTGGGGGCTCATAAAGTATATCACTGCGGCATTTCAGGCGGTGTTTGGAGCGATTGGGTGTATAGCTGAGCCGTTTATGGATATTGCTGACTATATGAGAAATGAGCGCATGGATAGTGACAATATGGGCAGTGAAAGTGTGGTCGGTGACAGTGCAAATACAACTGCCGGAGAGCGGCATGTGAAAAAACACAGAATGCTTTATGTGTTTATCGGAATAGCAATTGCCTTTCCTCTGGTTGTGCTGATAGTGGTGCTGCTGTGCTCTGCGGATGCGGTTTTTGCCTCAGTAATAAAGAAAATATTTGCTGATATCAATTTCTTTACAGTGAGCAAGGTTGTATTTCTTTTTGTATTTGCGCTTTTCTCATCGTACTGTGGTATAAAGTATCTGAGCAAGAAGCGTATATCGGATGCACCGGTTGAGACTCCGGCATTTCCGGCTGCGATCGGTATCACTGTAGCAGCAACTATATCAGTGGTATATGTATTTTTCTGTTTTATACAGATTGTGTATCTGTTCGGGGGACTTATGCAGCTTCCAAGTGGCTATACCTACGCCAGGTATGCGAGAGAAGGCTTTTTCCAGCTGCTTTTCGTATGTATACTGAATGTGATTATCGTATTGCTCGGAAGTGGACTGTTCAGAAAAAATAAAATATTAAATGCATTTTTAATTTTAATAACACTGTGCACATATATCATGATTGCATCAAGTGCATATCGTATGGGACTGTATGTGTCAGAGTACGGGCTGACAGCCACCAGGCTTTGTGTGTTCTGGGCACTTGGAGTGATAGCGCTGTTTATGCTCGGAGTGATTTTATCTATATGTAAGCCTGCTTTTTCGCTATTTCGGTACGGAATAATAGTAATCGGGGTATGTTATCTTGTGCTTGCATTTGCAAGGCCTGATTATCTGGTTGCAAGGTACAATACAGTATGTATGGAGGATACAGACTACAAATATCTGATGTCACTTTCCACGGATGCATCTCCGGCGCTTGCGGCAGATGCGGACTTTATGGAAAATAAGGGTATGGTCACCATGTATGCAAGACAGCTGGCAGGTGAGACAAATGACAGCTTAAGACAGCTCAATGTATCTCATATAAAGGCTGCACATTTATTCAGGGATAGCATAGATGAGGTAAAGAGCTCACAGCTTATCCTTTTATATGTATATTCGCCTTACGATTCGGGCAGCTATAACAACAATGATACCGGTCTTGATGGCGTGGACAGCATACAGATGGGCTATCATGTGTTAAAGGATACAGAAGATAAAGACACAGCCTATTATGATTACGACAGTTATAGCATGGATGATACAAGAGTGGCGGCACCCGTATTTTTCAAATGGGTGGATGCAGTCGAGGTGAAGAAGATTTCCGACAGTGAGCGTATCTTCCTTGCAAAGATTCCAAGAAAGGCATTAAAAGGCAAAGAGGGAGTGAATATTGAATACAGATTTAATAAAAATGGAGATGTAATATATTCATCCCAGTACAATGTGATTCTTGACAAGAAAAAAGGACTCAACGAGGTGGAGATGTCGTACTATGCCGGAACAGATGGCGTGGATGAGCCTGAGTACAATATTTATGGGAAGTAATAGTTTAAATTGTATATATATAAAGTTGATATGGTGAAGTTGATTAAAAACTGCTATACTTAACATGTAGTATAGGTTGTTAAATTATTTCATTAAGGTAGGAAAATTCATGGGAAGATTTTTAAATCCGGGAAATAAAGCTTTTCAAAAGACATTGAAATCGGAAATATATGTGGATAAAACTATGCTTTTGGCATACACCAATAAGGTTATAGGTTCTGATATGGCATGCATATGCAATAGCAGACCGAGGCGCTTTGGAAAGTCCATTACGGCGAATATGCTTGCTGCTTATTATAGCAGAGGATGTGATTCCTTTGATATGTTTTCCACTCTAAAGGTAGGCAGGCTTGATTCCTTTGAGACAAACCTTAATAAATATGATGTTATTCATATTGATGTCCAGTGGTGCATGATGGATGCGGGTGAAGTGCAAAACACCGTGAAATACATCAATAATGGTATTCTTGATGAGCTTATAATAGCATATGGTGATGTGATACCGGACACTGTTAAAACAGCCTATGGAGCCATGTCTTATATAAACGCAGCCACAGGAAATACCTTTGTTATCATAATAGATGAGTGGGATGTGTTGATAAGAGATGAGGCTAATAATAAGGAACTGCAGGAGGAATATATTAATTTCCTCAGAGGAATGTTTAAAGGGACAGAGCCGACAAAGTATATTGCGTTAGCTTATCTTACCGGCATACTTCCTATTAAAAAGCTAAAAACTCAGTCAGCACTTAACAATTTTGAAGAGTTCACAATGCTTGATGCAGGAGCGCTTGCATCATATATTGGCTTTACAGATGATGAGGTTAAGCAGTTATGCAAAAAGTATGACAGGGATTATGAAGCAGTAAAAAACTGGTATGATGGCTATATGCTTTCGGGTAAACATGTGTATAATCCAAAAGCGGTAGTGAGCGTGATGATGAGAGGCAGCTTCCAAAGCTATTGGTCACAGACCGGCACATATGAATCTCTGATTCCGCTTATTGACATGGATTTTGATGGATTAAGAGCCGCTATTATTTCAATGATTTCCGGAAATGAGATAAAAGTCAGAACAACGACGTTTCAGAATGATATGGTATCATTTAAAAACAAAGATGATGTGCTGACATTGCTTATACATCTTGGATATCTGGCTTTTAATCAGAAAAATCAGATGGCATATATTCCGAATGAAGAGCTTCGCAATGAGCTTATGGATGCGGTTCGGGAAAACAAATGGGATGAAATCCTACAGTTTGAGAGACAGTCAATAGATTTGTTTAATGCAACAATAAACAAAGATGTAAATACTGTGGCAGCAAAAATTGAGCAGATTCATATGGAGTATACCTCGGTGATTCAATATAATGACGAGAACTCCCTTAGCAGTGTGTTGACCATTGCTTATCTTGGAACAATGAACTATTATTTTAAGCCGGTCAGGGAGTTACCGACAGGGCGTGGCTTTGCTGATTTTGTTTATATTCCGAAGCCTGAGTATATAAATGATTATCCGGCGCTTGTTGTGGAGCTGAAATGGAATAAGAATGCAGATACAGCCATGCAGCAGATTCGTGAGAGACAGTATCCGAATTCATTATTGCAATATACGGGAAACATCCTGCTTGTGGCAATCAACTATGATGAAAAAACAAAAGAGCATGTATGTAAAATTGAGGAATATGCTAAAATACAGAATTAATGATTGAGATATATAAATACAAAAACAAATACAAAAACGGACATGGCAGTTTTGCATGTCCGTTTTTGTTTTTGTATAATAAGTATCGGGTATTATGAACCGGGTAGGTTTGCATAAAGCAGAGTAAAATTTAATCAAGCTTTAATATTAATCCTAATATACGCTTTACAGAGGCCTCCATCTCACTACGAGAGATGGCACCCTTATCATAAGCCTTCTTTACACGATCAGGATATCCATTTCCCATCTTAAGATCATTTCCGGCTTTTGTCTCCTTGTAATGCTCGCCACAGGTCCACCAGTCGCTTGTGACCATTCCTTCATAGCCCCACTCATCACGCAGTATTCCTGTCAAAAGATCCTCGCTTTCAGAGGCTCTGTAGCCGTTTATCATATTGTAAGAGGACATAATAGCCCATGGATTATCATTCTTTACAATCATCTCAAATGCCTTCAGATAGATTTCTCTGGCAGCTCTTTCTGAAACTCGTGAATCGCTGTTTTTGCGGTTTGTTTCCTTATTGTTTAAGGCAAAGTGCTTGAGTGTGGCACCGACATTGTTTGACTGGATTCCGCGTACCATGGCACCTGCGAGCTTTCCTGTGACAAATGGATCCTCTGAGTAGTACTCAAAGTTACGTCCACAGAGAGGACTTCTGTGAATACAAATGGCAGGTGTGAGCCACAGGGCAAGATTATTTTCTTTTAATTCTTCACCGCCCGCGCGTCCTACTGCCTCTAAAACATTTGGGTTCCATGTGCATGCGAGCAGTGTGGAGCATGGAAATGCAGTGGTATATATACCGACCTCAGGCGCTATACGCACTCCGGCAGGACCATCTGCTGTCATGGCAGAAGGAATACCGTATTCAGGCATATTTCCGATACCGAAGGTATTTGCAACACCGGTATTTGGCTGTCCGCCGAGCAGATGAATGAGATCATCGATGGAAAGCTCTGATACAAATTCATCAAGCGTGATACGTCCTTCCACAACATCCATGATGTCGTGACTGCCGTTTTTAGCCATGCCATCGCTGAAACGATAGTATGGAATGGCTCTCTGACCGGGACCAACCCCCTCGGTCAGGGCAGGGTCAATATTGCCAATAGCTGAGTAGTCGGTGTCAACAGGCTCACTTTGAGGCAGAGCTTCATAGCTTCCGTCAGAGAGCATTCTCTTTGGCAGACTTGTAGGTACAAGCTTTGCTGAAAGCTGTTCAGTGATTACATCATGATTTAATATATATGAGTAATCTGCTTTTGTCACATCACGGACGCTCGTTCCAATGTATATATCATATGAACCTGCCTCAAGCACATATGCAGATTTTTTAACCTTTCCAAGGTCATCATATGATACCATATCGTTTATTTCCCATGTGAGGGTTATAAGCTGTGATTCACCCGGCTGCAGTTCTCTTGTCTTTTCAAAGGCTACGAGCTCCTTTGCAGGCTTGCCAAGCTTTCCCTGTGGTTTTGCAATGTATACCTGAACAACCTCTTTTCCTGAGAATTTACCTGTATTTGTCACACGGACTTTTGCATAAAGCTTATTGGCCTCAGATGTACAGTTGGAATTCACAACACCGGCAGAAACAGTCTCCACATCAAATGTGGTGTATGAGAGGCCATAGCCGAATGGGTAAACAACCTTCTCCGCTGCTCCCGGAATTGTCTCGAAATAGCGGTATCCGACATATATATCATCGGTGTAGTCCACATAGTCTCTTGACTCATGGAAATTGTAAGTAGACGGATAGTCGTCGAGCGATTTGGCAAATGTATCGACAGTTTTTCCGGAAGGATTGCCATCTCCTACTAAAAGCTCAGCGGCAGCGAGTCCGCCTTCCATGCCACCCTGTAAGGCAAGCAGTGCTGACTGAATCTGATCATCATAAGCAAACCAAGATGTATCAACCATTCCGCCGACATTTAAAATCACGATTACATTTTTGAAACTGGCTTTTACAGTGTCAACCATCTCCTTTTCTTTTATGGAAAGACAGAAATCACCATCCTTAAAAAGCTCTGCCGACTTCTCCGTCATCTCGCGTTCGTAGTCCCAGAGAGCCCTGTTGTTTGGGTCAATAACACTCTTTCTGTCCCAGCCTTCTCCGGAGTAGCGGCAGATTGAGATGATAGCAGTGTCGGTATATGCCTTTGCCTTGTTTAAAAGCTCAACCGGCACATCCGGCTCTATAGTCATGCCGGGTACCGCACCGGCTGCATACTGCTTTTTAATGTCGTTGCGGTAGTAATCGCACAGCTCCTCAAATACGCTTATTTTATCTTTTTGAAGCTTAAGTCCCTCGTAGAGGCTGCGGATATATGCAACAGTTACATCACCGCTTCCGCCGCCGCCCTTTACATAGTCGAAGGTGCCTTTTCCGAAAAGGGCTACCTTAGAACCCGCTGCAAGAGGGAGTACATTGTTTTCGTTTTTGAGAAGCACCATGCCTTCCTTGGCAGCTTCCTTTGAAAGCTCGATGTGAGCCTTGCTTCCTGTAACTCTTTCACCGTTTGCCCCCAGTGGAAGATTAGGAGTGAATTTGATTCGTGACCATTTGTTCATAGCAGATACCTTCCTTATATTGTGTTTATAGAGTTAATTTTGTGTCTGTATGGCATTTTATTTATAAAATTACCATAATTTTTCATATATTATAAAAGAATTGTAAGCTAAAATAGAATGATTTTCAATCATGATAATGACTTTATTTTATGTCGATATTGACTTTTTGCTTTGCCATTATATTATATATAATTAAGGCTTCAAATCTGTAAATTCTAGTATAAAAGCTTACGCATATGGAGGTTCACATGCAGCAATACACGCACGAATATATAAAATCAATACCACATCTGCCGGTATACTGTCTCCTATATGAGACATACCGCCAGATGTCACCGAGCCACTGGCATGATCATCTGGAGATAATCTATGTACTTGAGGGAGAATTACAGATATCAAGTAATGAAAACACTGATATATATGCGAATGATGGACATATTCTTCATGAAGATGAGTTCTATATCATAAATTCAAGTAAAATCCACAGCACAAAGAGTAAGGGGATGGTTAAAGCCTTTCTTATACAGGTACCATATATGTATTTGGATAATTATATAGAGGATTATGAGCATGTCAGGTTTCTGGAATGCTTTGATGGAGAAAAGAATACAAAAAAATATGATCGGATGAAAGCTCTTCTAAAAGCAATAACACGAATTTACTGCAAAAAGGATAAAGGCTATGAGCTTCGTCTGATGGCAAAGATGAATGAATTTCTCTATATTTTGTATACGAGCTATTCACACATTAATGCTAATATGGAAAAAGAGTCAAAACAGATAGCCCGTCTTAAAGGAGTACTGCAGTACGTCGCGCAGTCCTATCAGGAGCAGATTTCATTAAAAACAGCGGCTGATATAGCATCGCTGAATCAGGAGTATTTCTGCCGTATGTTCAAAAGATGTATGGGTGTGACTTTTCTGGAGTACATCAATCTGGTACGGATCGACCATATTCATGAAGAGCTTCTTGTAACAGAGGATTCGATAACAGATATTCTGGAGCGCAATGGATTCACGAATTACAAGGTTTTTAGCAGGATGTTTAAGGCGCAGTTTGGCATGACGCCGAGGGAATTGCGCAGACTCAGAAATTAATCGTGACAGATACACAGAAAAATTCTAAAATGATAGATTATAGAATTGACTCATGGTATAATATAATGAACGTAAAGATATGTGCGTCGAAAGAGATATCATATAGATAAGATTGGAGAAAATACATGAACCCAGCAAGCATAATGAAAATGATGAAAGCAAAAAATACATTTACAGCAAACCACCCAAAGTTTGTATCCTTTTTACAGTATGCATTCGGCAGTGGCATCCCGGCAGACTCTGTTATTGAAATCACAGTTACAAAGCCGGGACAGGAGCCTGTTACGTCCAATATCAGGGTTTTACAGTCGGATCTTGAGCTCTTGGACAGCTTGAAGGATATTAATTAGATATGTTATACCAGATTAAAGATGGGACAGTTTCGGCAGGAGGTCAGACGATTCTGTCCCATGTTGATTTTTATATAAAGGAAAAAGAAAAAATAGCTGTAGTCGGCAAAAACGGTGCTGGAAAGACCACGCTGCTTCGGCTTCTTGCTGGAGAACTGACACCGGACAGGGATGACAGCAGGGGCAGCTACGGCAGAAGCAATGATATGGTCACGGGAGCTGCCACTGCAGGCAGTGATTTAGATGGCACGGCAAAAAGAACTCAAAGAGCAAAAAAGAAGAAACCGTCGGGAAACCCGGAAACCGGAATCACCATGTCCAGAAATATCACAATTGATATGCTTAGACAGGCGGATAAATCAAATCAGGATTTGACAATAGAACAGATACTGCTTGAGAGCTGCCCGGATAAAGATACCTTTTCAAAAGAGCGGTTTGACTACGAGATGGAGTACGACAGGCTGTTTACAGGCTTTGGCTTTGAAAAAGAAGAAAAAAGCCGTACACTCGGCAGTTTTTCTGGAGGTGAACAGACCAAGATTTCACTTATAAAGCTGCTGCTTGAAAAGCCGGATTTGCTGCTTCTTGATGAGCCGACGAATCATCTTGATATGAAAACTGTCGAGTGGCTGGAGGATTATCTGATAAACTATCCCAAGGCTGTTGTCATTGTGTCCCATGACAGGGCGTTTCTTGATGCAGTTGCGACTGGTGTTTATGAGCTTGAAAATGGCAGTCTGCACAGATATGCCGGCAACTACACGCAGTACAGGCAGCAGAAACTTAAAAATCTGCAGATACAGCGCAAAGCCTACGAGCGCCAGCAGGCGGAGATTGCGCACAATAATGAGCTTATCGACAAATTCAAGTATAAGCCTAAGAAAGCTGCGTTTGCACGCTCGAGAAAGACCATGCTGGCACGCATGAAGCTGATAGAAAAGCCGGTTGAAGACGAAGCTCATATTTTTACAGGCAATATCGAGCCACAGTTTCCGGGCGGTAAATGGGTTTACGAGGCGAAGGAATTAAAAATTGGCTACGACGGCAGGGCACTGCTTGAGCTGTCGCTTCGTATAAGGCGTGGTCAGAAGATTGCCGTAATCGGTGACAATGGCATAGGAAAATCAACATTTCTAAAGACTGTGGCAGGACTTATTCCACCAATAGAGGGCACAAGCCAGCTTGGCAGCAATCTGCTGGTGGGATATTTTGACCAGCAGTCGGCACTTATAGACAGCGATAAGACTGTGAGAGACCATTTTCACGAGCTTTTTCCGGCACTTGTGGAGAAGGACTTAAGAAAGACGCTTGGCATGTATCTGTTTGGCGGGGCAAATGCCTCAAAGCGCATCAGCTCGCTCTCAGGTGGTGAGAAGTCCAGGCTTGTGCTCGCAGAGCTTCTGACAGGCCGTCCGAACTTAATGATACTCGATGAGCCAACCAATCACATGGATATTCCGGCGAAGGAGACACTCGAATCGGCATTTAAGGCATATACCGGCACCATGCTCTTTGTATCGCATGACAGGTATTTCATAAAGCAGGTGGCTGATGCCATACTGGTCTTTGAAAAGGACAAAGTGATGTACTATCCGTTTGGCTATGACCATTATATTTCAAGGCTTAAGGCATCACAGGACGGCAATCTGCCGGCGCTCATGCAGGCAAAGGATGCTGCGATGGTCGAGGCACTTGCGGCTGTCCCAAAGAGGGAGAGGCATGAGACCAGACAGCTTTCAACAGATGAGGCGTACCTCGAGTGGAAGCTTGCCCTTGCGGCGGAGCCGATGGTGAAGGCGGCTGAAGAAGCAGAAAAATTAAATCAAAACATAATAAATGCGGATTGGACTAAGGAAAATGTCGATAAGCTGCGACAGCAATACGAAAACGCTGTTGACTCATGGACAAATGAGTGTACAAAATGGTATGATATATACTTAGATGAGATGTATCCGGAGAGTGATTTTTAATTTGCAGACATAAGGGAATCAATGACATTTGCTGTATATCATAAATTATCCGGGGAGAAAGGATTATATATGTGGTTATCAAGATATTTTGTGTATTTTATTATATTTAGCTGTATGGGCTGGATATATGAGAGCATCTACTGTACCATCAGAGCAAAAAAATGGGAAAACAGAGGTTTTCTCTATGGACCGCTTTGTCCTATTTACGGAGCCGGAGGTGTTGCGATCACTGCGATAGCAGATCTTATTTCTGCTCATACGGATGCGACCTTTACATGGTGGCAGATATTTCTGGTGGCATTTTTGGGAAGCATTGTCTTAGAATATGGCACATCGTGGGCGCTTGAGAAGCTGTTTCACGCATACTGGTGGGATTACAGCAGCATGCCGCTTAATATAAACGGCAGGGTGTGCTTTCCATATTCTGTAGGCTTTGGGGTGGCAGGACTTATAGTGGTGTATTTTATTGCACCATTTACGAAGTTCATCACAGGCTGGATGTCACCTATATGGTATGAGTTTTTCTCACTGCTTCTCATGGGCTTTTTAGCTGTAGACACTGCAATCACCGTGTCAGCGCTTACAGATTTCAGTAGAACGATCGTCAATCTGCAGAACAATTTCAACACCTATATGGATGAGGTTGTGGAAGAGGTTAAAGAGCGTAAGAAGGCTGCAGACGAAAGGTCGCAGGAGCGGTCACAGGAGCTTGCGGAGGCTGTCGAGGAGCGTAGAAAGAGAAAACGTATCAGAGCCAGTGCAGACCGAGTTATTGATTCAATGGGTGCTTTAAAGAAATCTGCGCTTAACAGGGCACAGGGATTCAGAAATCCGAAGGTGGAGAACAGGTATCTCGATACCTTTACAGAGAGTCTGAAGGAACGTTTTAAAAGAGAACGTATAAAGAAAGCAAAGAAGGCGAAAAAGGCAGATAAATAACAAATAAAAATTTTTAAAAAAATTTCAAAAAAAGCTTGCATTATCCGATTGACCATGGTATTATAATACACGGTTCGTTGGTCAAGCGGTTAAGACGCCGCCCTCTCACGGCGGAAACACGGGTTCGATTCCCGTACGGACTGCTAAAACAAAAAGCTCTCAGTACACAGTGCTGAGGGCTTTTTTATTTTTGCAAGCTATTAATAACTATAAAACCATTGGGAACAAAAAGCTGATGCCTGCATGTAAGCATGACGCATCAGCTTTTTTATTCTTAAGGTGGCTCAAATCATTATGTCTAAAGTATAATAATACTTGCGCACTTCAAATCATTGCCCAGATTGTATACTCTGCCGGAATCGACGCCGACAACAGTTGGTCGAAGAATGTAGTACTCGCTGTTTTTTACAACTCTTGCCTTTTCACCATTGCTAAGCTGTACAATTGAATCAACAGGATATAGAATCATACTGCTCATGAAAGCACGCATGACACCTATATCAAGCTGGTTTGTCATGGACATAAGCATCTCAACTGCATCTCGCTGTGATAAGGCATCCTTGTACGGACGCTTTGTGACAAGCGCATCATAGACATCTGAAACAGACAGAATCTTTGCAAATTGACAGATTTTGGGTGCATCAAAGCCGAGTGGATATCCGGTTCCGTCAATGCGTTCGTGGTGCTGCAGCACTCCCATCAGTATAGAGTTGTTTAAATCCTTTCGGTCTTTTAGCATATTGTAGCCGTACACGGAATGTTTTTTCATGATATTAAACTCATCATCCGTGAGCCTGCCCGGCTTGTTTAGAATCTCATTGGGGATCATTGTCTTGCCTATATCGTGCAGCAGGCCGGAAACTCCTATGTCGTGTATTTCGTTGTCAGGCAGCTTCATCTGCTTGGCAAGAATCATTGAAATAGTAGCCACATCCACACTGTGCTTGAAGGTGTACTCATCGCTGGTTTTGAGGGAACTGATATCGACAGCTATGGCATCGTTTTCATTGATGGCCTCCATGAGCGAGTCTGCAATCTGGTTTGTTGCCTGTGTTAGCTCCTCGGAGTTAGTGTTGTTGAAGATGTACTGGACACCGGTTGATACACGCTGTCTGACACTGTCGCTTAAGGTGACCTTGGAACGGTCGTCCGTACGCAGCTGTTTGACCATGGCGGCAGCCTTTGGAGACAGTATGGCATCCGGATCGTCAGGATCAGCATTTCCCTCGCGGATGTATACTGACATTATACCGAGCTTAAGCAGCGAAGAGATGATATAATCATCGATAGCTGAGCCCTGTACCACCAGGTTACGGCCGGTAGGATCCTTGATGACCTGATCAATAATCATGCCGGGTTTCAATTGTCGTGTTCTCATATATCTGCGTTTAATCATATCCGCTCCACAACCAATTTAGTCTAATTTAAAAGCAATTTAAAAGATAATTCAAAATACTACGAATATTATATAGTGTATTTGTACTAAAAACAATCATAAATTGAGATTTTTTAGTGTTTTTTTGTAATAAAACAACCCCGGCATTTGCCGGGGCTGATGATGGTATTGTATTTATCAAAATCAGAGGTTAGATGTGGTGACCGCCGCCGCTGTGACTGCCGCCACTATGACCGCCACCACCGCTGTGACCGCCACTTGAGCCTGAGCTTTGTGGACTGTAGTGTCTTGTCTGGCTCATAAAGCGTGCGCGTGCATTTTGAATCTCTACCTTTGTAAATGCTGCACCCATGAGCTCGTTGCTCTTAGCCTTGCGGCCCTTTGACAGGGATAATGCATATACAAAGCAAAAAATCATGCCGGCAGCGAGAGCGATAAAGATACTGGAAATGTATCTGAGAGGCTGTGATATATGTCCGCCTGCGAGGACTGTGTTGACCTGGTCTATTGTTTCCATGCAGCAGGTGAAATAGTCGTAATCATGACTTGAGGTGGCATATATATAAGTGTTGTCACAGATGGAGTTACATTTTGAGTTCGGGATGGTTCTCTGCGTGCTTCCCTCACAAGCCAGATAAATCTCGTCTAAATCTCTGTCTATCACGAAAATGACACCGTTTGCGCCATTTCCGAAATAGCCTTCAAAGGTATTGACTGCATAGCTTTCGGTGCTTCCGTAAGGATGTGAGGTGGTGGTGACAACAGCTATGTTACAGTATTCGGTTGTCTTTTTCATCTGTGAGATGAGTTTGCTCTTTGCGGCATCGTCAATGAAATTGGCAGAGTCCTCAAGGATGTACTCATAGCCGGTAGACTTGTTTGTACCGCTTAGATTGGAAGCTGTGGCTGTCTCAGTGGCATATACATTTGATGAGCTGCTCAAAACAAGGACTGTAACAAGCAAAAATAATGTAAACAAAGCTGAGCACATGCATTTTATACAATGCAAAAAAGGACTTTTATAATTATTTCTATGCACGGTCATCACCTCCCTTATGTGTGGCAAACTGTGGCAGCTTGCGTGTTGTAAGCACATTGAATGCGCGGATGACATTAATCAGTGTGATAAGCACTGAGGCGATGATGATAAAAGCTGCGCCATAGTACCATGCATCGAGCACCGGCTGGAACAAAAGAACAGCATCGCCAATAAGCATGGATACCATGCCAAAGATGAGTCCGGCAACTCCCTTGTGTCCGGGCATCCGGTCAAAGCTTGAGAAGGCTCTGATTGAAAAAATAAATGATATGATGGTCAAAATAACAAATAAAATCAGGCTGCCGTCTGCATTGCCAAAGCTGCCTCCGATACCTGCAATGATTGCAAACAGAGCAGGAACAAATTGAATGACAAATATAAAAAGTATAAAGTAAGCTATAAACGATGTGTTTGTCTTTTTCTTTATGGTTTTCGTGGCCTTTTTTGCAGCCTTAAGGCGTCTGCGGTTGTTGATTGCACCAAGTGCCTCTGGCTGTTCCTTTGCGATACGGCCCTTATCCTCGGTACCGGCTTCCTTTACAGCAATCATGGTCAGCTCCTGTGAGTAACAGATATTTGCGATAATCGCAAGCACACCGACTATGGTGAGAGTCATTCCGGGAGTGAGAACCGTCAGCAGACATAATAAAATGTATACCGGAATTGCCGCAATCAGTGAGCCTAGCAGGAATTTACCGACAGATATAGGCAGATCTGCAACAACCTTGCCTGTCTGGCCGTTTACTGTGGCATATGCCACACGATCCTTATTGCGGTATGACAAAAACCATACCGGAAACATCGAGTAATCTGTTTCTTTTACAGTAGTGCCAAGACTTAAAGGCGAAAGAGCAGCGGAGTCACTGTCGACTGACAAGCCGGTAAAGGCAGGCTCTTTACTTATTTCGCTTACTGTGTTTGTGCAGGTAGCATCCATTGCGTCACTTGCGTAAATCGTTGATGGTAAATCAGCTGTATCAGCGTAAAAACCACTTAAGAATGCCGGCGTAAAGCGCTTCATATTTTTCACATCATATGGTGCAAGCTTCTCGCTGATGCTGTCATCAAAGGATGAAGATGCATCGTAGGACAGTCCTTTGTAGTAGGCATCGAGATCTCCCTCGAGCCTGTAATGGTCTGTGATGATGTAATCTCCTGAACGGTGGGATCTTTTCGCCGGAAGTGAAATAGGAGCCTTCTGGGTGACATAATATGTCCAGTAAGGCATGTAGATACCCCTGAATCCATCGATAAACTTAGGATCCTTAAGCTCCTTTGGCGCAAAAATTGCCTTTTTCATGAGGCTCATGTAGGCCTGCTTACAGTCATCCTTGGTCTTTGCAAATGGTATGATATAAGCCGGCTTGTGCTCCTTTTGCATGCGGCTGTAGAGCACAGTTGATGCACCGCAGAAGCTGCAGAAGCCAGCTGCGGTATCGTCTGTGCTCAGGATTTCTCCTCCGCACTGAGGGCATGTGAAAATGGTTGCGTCGAAGTCCTTCTGGACCTCGGCATCAGAGGTTTTGTCCTCGTACGCGTAAGGGTCGAAAAGTGAATGACAGTATTCACAGGCTAACTGGCCTGATTTGATGTCAAACTTCACATTTCCACCGCAATTTTTACATGCGAACATTTTGTTTCTCCTTTCTATTCCCTTTTACTTTTTTATCTGCTTGAATAAATAATTCCTTCCAGATTGACGGATGGAAGAGGATGAGCAGTGGAAACAGCTCGAGTCTTCCGGCAAGCATGTCAAACATCAGTATATATTTGGAGAAATTATTAAAAAAGCCGAAATTGCATGTTGGACCGACCAGAGAAAGACCCGGTCCGATATTGTTAAATGTAGCTGCGACAGCCGTGAAATTGGTAGTGAAATCATAGTTTTCAACGGAAACAAGCAGCATTGAAACAACAAAAATGACGGCGTACGTCATGAAATAAACATTTATTGACCTGATAACATCATGGTCTACAGGCTTGTGCTCAAAGGTGAGCTTTTTCACACTCTTTGGGTGAATGTAGCCATTTAATTCCTTGCCTATTGTCTTTACAGCGATAACAATACGCGATACCTTGATACCTCCGCCTGTGCTTCCGGCACATGCGCCAATGAACATCAAAAGCACAAGCAGTGTCTTTGAAAGCTCAGGCCATCTGTCGAAATCGGTGCTCGAAAATCCGGTTGTCGTGATGATTGAGCCAACCTGAAACGCAGCCTTTGTAACTGCATCGAACACGCCGGTGCACATATGAGCGATATTCACGCTTATGACTACAACGGATGCTATTATGATACCGAAATAGTATCTGACCTCCTCAACCTTAAGTGCGTCACGGATGTGACCGAAGAAAAGCAGGTAGTAAGCGTTGAAATTGACACCGAAAAGTATCATAAATATGGTAACAACCCACTGCAGATAAACATTGTAGCTGCAAAAGCTGTCGTTTTTGATACCAAAGCCTCCTGTTCCGGCTGTGCCGAGAGAGGTACAGATGGCATCGTAAAGAGGCATTTTCCCGAAAAGCAGGAAAATAATCTCCATAGTCGTAAGACCAAAGTATATTATGTATAAAAGCCTGGCAGTGTGCCGCATCTTTGGAACGAGCTTTCCAACCGAAGGCCCGGGGCTTTCTGCGCGCATCAGGTTTATATTGCTGCCGCCTGAAAGCGGGATGATTGCCAGAAGAAAAACAAGCACACCCATACCGCCAATCCAGTGCGTAAAGCATCGCCAGAAATTCATGCAATAGGAGAGTGATTCTACCTCAGGCAGGATGCTCGCTCCTGTCGTGGTGAAGCCGGAGATGGTCTCAAAAAGAGCATCTGTGAAGCTTGGAATCTCTCCTGATATGTAAAACGGCAGACAGCCGAATATACTCAGTACAATCCAGCCCAGTGCGGTTGTAGCACAGCCCTCCTTCAGGTAAAAGGTAAAATCCCTCGGTTTTTTAGCCGAAAAAATAAAACCGATAGCTATGCTTATGAGTGCAACAATCAAAAAGTAGATGCCGCTTTTTTCATAATAAATACCGGCAACAATACATGGCAGAAGCAGCAAAAAGCCTTCAAGCTTTAAAATATATCCCAAAAGATATCGAATTACTGAAGTGTTCATATCATTCCCCCACTATTCCATAATATCCTGAAGATTCGTAAAGCCGGTATGGGTTGTTATAATCATGACAGTGTCATTTTTTTGTATGCAGTCATTACCTGTAGGAATGATAATTTTGCCGTTTCGGTTGATGAAGCAGATGAGCAGATGCTTTTTGAGCTTTAGGTCTCGAAGCGGTATGTCTGTCACATTTGAGTTTTCTGATACAAAGAACTCAATTGCTTCAACTCTTGAGTCGTACATGTGGTAGAGAGTCTCTATATTGCAGTTCATAGAGTTTTTCTTTGCACGGACATAGGCAATTATGGCTTCTGATGTGATGTATTTTGGCGAGATTACACTGCCAAGGTCCAGGCTGTTTATGACATTGGTAAAAGTTATACGATTAAGCTTTGTTATGACCTTTGCATTGGAAACCTGCTTCGCATAGAGCGTAAGCATGATGTTTTCCTCGTCTATACCGGTAAGAGGTACAAATGACTGGCAGGTCTCTATGCCCTCTTCCTTTAAGAGTGCCTGTTCTGTTCCGTCACCGTTTATGATGACAGCATCCGGAAGCAGTATGGAAAGTTCTTCACAGCGCTCGAAGCTATTTTCGATTATTTTGACCTTTATGCCACGTGATATGAGCTGCTTTGCCAGGTAATATGCGGCTTTGCCGCCTCCGATAATCAGTGTATTTTTTACGCTGTGTGTATTGACTCCGATGTGGCTGAAAAACTCCTTTGTATGTCTGCGTTCGCCGACAAATGACAGCTTATCGCCCTTGCGGAGCACAAAATCACCTGATGGGATAGTGACCTCATCATCTCTCTCGACTGCACCGATAAGTATGTTGGCATGGTGTCTGGTGCCCAGATCCATGAGCTTTGTTCCGTCGAGGATGCTGCCCTCGGGAATCTCATACTTGATGAGCTGTGCCTGACCGTGAGCAAAGTTTGTCACCTCAAGGCTGGACGGCAGATGAAGAATATGAGCCATCTCAATAGCTGCCTCAAGCTCAGGGTTGATAATGAGTGCAAGACCAAGCTTGTCGCGCAGATATTTGGCCTCCTGGCTGTATTCAGGCGTTCTGACTCTGGCTATAGCAGCACAGTTGCCGACCTGTGTGGCAATGGTACAGCATAGCAGATTCAGCTCATCAGAGCCTGTTACTGCGATGATTAAATCGGCATCATCAATACCCGCTTCCTGCAGTATCTTGTAGCTGGCACCGTTTCCTGCAATACCCATTACATCATAGATATTGGATACCTGGGAAATTCTCTCCCTGTTTTTGTCGACAATTGTTATGTCGTGCCCCTCCTTGCCAAGCTGCTCAACGAGAGTACGGCCTACCTTGCCGCATCCGACGATGATAATTCTCAGTCCCTGGGAGGGAACCACTCCTTTTTTGAACATTATTTCCTCCGTATATAAAAATATAATGATATGAGGGTCAAAAGGTATTTTGCCCCTCATTTATGATTCTGTGGTGGATAGAATTATTATGACTATCATATATCAATGGATTATAACATAACGCATATATATTTCATAGAGAAAAAAGTCCCAAAAATATGAGATTGTAATAAAGTACAAAAAGTGATAAAATTGATTTCAATTGTAGTATTTGAATAGCTGTTTGAACAGCAATAAGAGATAGATTTTTGGAGCTTTAAGTAATGATGGGATTTTTAAAGGCAAACTACCATACGCACACCTATAGGTGTCAGCATGCATATGGCAGTGAGCGTGAATATATAGAGGCGGCTATCAGAATGGGTATCGCAGAGCTTGGCTTTTCAGACCATGTGCCGTGCCCCTTTAAGGATGGCTATGTGTCGGGCATCCGGATGACGATGGAGCAGGCACCGGAGTATGTGTATGCCATCAGGGAGCTTGGGAAGGAGTATGCATCCGACATAAAGCTCTACGTTGGCTTTGAGGCGGAGTACATACCGGAGTTTTTCAAGGAGCAGAAGGCTATGTTTGACAGACTTGGCTGTGATTACATGATAATGGGCCAGCATTTTATGAAATCAGAGCAGACAGGCCCGTATACGGGCACACCGACAGATGATGAGAGCCGTATACGCGAGTATGTGGATACTGTTATAGAGGGAATGAAAACAGGCATGTACAGCTATTTAGCACATCCTGATTTAATAAATTATCAGGGACTTGATTCCGTCTACGAATGGGAGATGACGAGGATGTGCAAGGCACTTAAGGAGCTTGACATACCGCTTGAGATAAACATGCTTGGTATCAGTGCAGGAAAGCACTATCCGACAGAGCGCTTCTGGTGTATACCGCATGACATCGGCAACAAAGTGATACTTGGGCTTGATGCACATACAGTGGACAATATATGTGATGTGGAAAGCTATGAAAAGGCACTTGATATAGTCAGAAAATATGACCTGAATCTTATTGACCGGATTGAGATATAGTTACTTACAAAATATCAAATACCAAAAGTGAGGAATGCTATGATTATTACAGAAGAAAAATATAATGAGGAATTAACAAGATATGTTTTGCCTTTTATCAGGCTTAATTTTGAAGATGGCTATATGAAGAGTGCAGATGGCACACGCATACATTACGGCTATGTGACGACACCTGTAGCAAAGGCTGCCATAGTCATATCACATGGATTTACAGAGTGTATGCCTAAATATTATGAGATGATTTACTATTTCGCAAAGGCTGGATACTCAGTATATATGGTGGAGCATCGAGGGCACGGCTTTTCGGAAAGAAGTGTATCAGATATGAGCATGGTCACTGTAAACAGTTTTGACGATTATGTGAGTGACCTTGATATGTTTATCCGCGAGATTGTGATGAAGCGTGAGGGGCGCAGACCGCTTTACCTGTACGGTCACTCTATGGGAGGCGCGATAGCTGCCCTGTATCTTGAGAAGCATCCTGAGGTATTTACAAAGGCAGTACTTTCAAGCCCTATGATAGAGATGCTTTATGGCAATTTTTCAAATTTTGCCGTGGAGGCGATACTGTTTGTTGCAAGTGTGCTTAACTGGAACGATAAATATCTGCCGAGCCAGACACAGTATACGGATGAGTATGATTTTGAATCGAGCTGTTGTCTGTCAAAGGCGCGCTATGACTACATATACAAGTGCAAGGTGGAGGAGGAACGCTATCGTACAAATGGCGCCACCTACAGATGGTGCAGGGCCGGGCGCAAGGCATCCAAATATATAAAGAAGCATGCACAGGAAATTAAAATACCGGTGCTGTTATGCCAGGCGGGAAAGGATTATCTGGTTTCAAATGCCGCTGAGGATGAATTTATTGCGAAGCTGCCTCAGGGTATTAAGAAGGTCTATCCTGATTCAAAGCATGAGATATTTAATGCGGATGATGATACCTTGGAAAAGTTTTACTCAGATATCCTTGATTTTTGGGCTTGAACATGAAAATGAAATTCGTCAAGTGAAAAATGTGACATAAAAAATCATTTGTTTTGTTAGAAATGACATATGGATTTAAAATACAATATATAGTATAATCACAACTGTTGCGGACAAGATGTTAGTATTTAAGCCGATGGTAAGAGTACGTAAAGCATAGCCCGTACAGAGAAAAATAATAAAATATATCAATATTGTAACAGGTAAATATACTATCAAACAAATGTGAGGAGAAAGAGAATGTCAGACGAAGTTTTAGACGATGTAATGATTAAGGGTTCATGTAAGGGAAAAGCAGATGCTATTGTAAATTGCCAGTGCAATATCGAGAGTGCACCGGTCAGATGCGAGCAGGCAGAAAGATGTATGTTCTATTCTTATTATAAGTGCAGCAAGCAGTGGAAGAGACTTGCATAGTTAAAATTTAAGATTAAAGCTCCGGGCTGACAATGAAGTCGGCATGGAGCTTTTTTGCGTATATTATAAAGAAAAAAATATTTTACACGCGGAAAACTTATGATAATATATATAATATATTAACAAGATATAGGAGAGACGCGCATGAAGAGAGTTTTGGTACTGAGTGATTCACATGGTAATGTGGGAAATATGATTCGGGCAGTCAAAAGAGAGGAGCCTGATATGATACTTCATCTGGGAGACTGCGTTGTGGATGCGGATGCCCTTAGGAGAGAGTTCCCGCATATAACCATGGTCAATGTGCCGGGAAACTGTGATTTTTCACGGGGGGATACAGAGAGACTTATTAATATCGACGGCTATAAGGTACTCATGTGCCATGGACATACATATGGAGTAAAGATGTCATATATGCATCTGGAGCTGCATGCGAAGGAAGTCGGGGCAGATCTGGCGCTCTTTGGACATACACACAAGCTGTTTTATGATAAGCACAATGGTCTTGCGATGATGAATCCGGGAAGCATCGGTGCACCGCTGTGGGGCTGCATGCCATCATACGGTATCATCACATTTGACAAAGAACATGATGTTATGAAGTTGGATGTTGACTATATTGAGTATTGACGAATGATTTATCAAAGCGGTATAATATTGGCTAATACAGTTATTTATATAGGAAGCAGAGGAAAAATAGACAAATGGTAAAGGTAGTAAAGTTTGGCGGCAGCTCGCTCGCCAGTGCAGAGCAGTTCACAAAGGTTGGCGACATCATAAGAAGCGATGAGTCAAGAAAATATGTTGTGCCGAGTGCACCGGGAAAGAGAAATTCCAAAGACACAAAGGTAACAGATATGCTTTATGCATGCTATGATCTGGCTGAGAATGATCAGGATTTCAAAGTTATGCTCAGAAAAATCAAGGACAGATATGATTCAATCATAAATGGTCTTCATTTAAAGCTGGCGCTTGATGAGGAGTTCAAGATTATCGCTGAGAATTTCAAGGCAAAGGCAGGTGCAGATTATGCAGCCTCTCGTGGTGAGTACTTAAACGGAATCATCATGGCAAACTATCTCGGATATGAGTTTATAGATTCGGCAACAGTCATCTTTTTTGATGAGAATGGCAATTTTGACGCGGAAAAGACAGACAAGGTGCTCTCAAAGAAGCTTGAGCAGACAGAAAAGGCTGTTATTCCTGGCTTTTACGGAGCAGGACCTGACGGAAAGGTAGTTACCTTCTCAAGAGGTGGTTCGGATATCACTGGTTCCATCGTGTCAAAGGCATGTCATGCCAGCATGTACGAGAACTGGACAGATGTTTCAGGCTGTCTCGTAGCTGATCCTAGAATTATCGACAATCCACAGCCAATCAAGGTTGTTACTTATAGAGAGCTCAGAGAGCTTTCATATATGGGAGCATCAGTGCTCCACGAGGATGCTGTTTTCCCTGTAAGAAAGGCAGGCATCCCAATCAATATCAGAAATACAAACGACCCGGAAGCACCTGGTACTCTCATCGTTGAGAGCACATGCCAAAAGCCTGATTATACCATCACAGGTATCGCCGGAAAGAAAGGCTTTGTTGCGGTAAATATCGACAAGGACAAGATGAACTCAGAGGTGGGCTTCTGTAGAAAGGCTCTCCAGGCGTTTGAGGAGAACGGTATCTCTATAGAGCATATGCCATCAGGTATCGATACTATGACAGTATTCGTACATCAGGCAGAGTTTGAGGGCAAGGAGCAGCAGGTTATCAGCTCAATCAGAAGACTTGCTCATCCTGATATCATTGACCTCGAGTCAGACCTCGCGCTTATCGCTGTTGTTGGCCGTGGCATGAAGTCAAACCGTGGTACAGCCGGCAGGATTTTCTCTGCACTTGCACATGCCAATATCAATGTGCGCATGATTGATCAGGGTTCATCAGAACTCAATATCATCATCGGTGTAAGCAATGATGACTTTGACAAGGCAATAAAAGCCATCTACGATATTTTTGTTGTCACACAGCTGTAATAAGCTAATGCAAAATTTATAAAAATAAAATCGAATTGAATAAATTGAAAATCAGTTAGAACTCAATTAGCATTAAAAAAACAGAGCTTGGCGTAATATTAATATATGACAAGCTCTGTATTTTTTTGAATAAGCAAAGCCATGGAAAAGCTTTATGCAGCTGATTCTAATGTGCTTGCGGCTCGCAACTGTTAAGGTACTGAACGGTTACGATAAAACGAAATACTCTCACATAAGGTAAAAATGCGCATATATTATAGCGAAAGGAAGAAGTTATTATGCAAAAAGACACTATAATATATGTTACGGACCAAAGACAAAAATACCTTGCCGATATGCTGGGAGGAGAACAGACAGATTGCAGAAATAGCGGTGGGATTGATTATGAGCGTGTGGGAAATATTGTTTTTCCTACCCCGTTTTCAAAGCTTAAGCTTATAAATAGTGATATAGAAAAATTAAAACATAATATAATAATTAACAATATTGCAGTGTGGGGCGGCATGATGCCGGAGTGCTTCCCAGGCGTTGACAGAGGCTGTGACTTTATGAGAGATGAGACTGTCATAGAGCAGAATGCCATTGTCACGGCCGAGGCCACTGCGTCCATAGCAATACAAAAAAGCATACATGGCATATATGGCTCAAAGGTGCTTGTGAGCGGGTTTGGAAAATGCGGAAAGGCAATGGCTCGCATTTTTTCTGCTATGGGAGCCCGTGTCATGGTGATGGCAAGGAGAAAACAGGCAAGACTTGAGGCAGCTGAACTTGGCTATGAAACGGTGGATTTTAATAATCCTGCCAAGGCTTGTCTAGAAACACTTTTTCTCATAAACACAGTGCCAGACAGAGTTATAGATGAAAGTTTAATCATGCTTTTACAAAAAGATGCGATAATTATAGATATTGCATCTAAGCCCGGCGGTTGTGATTTTGAGGCATGTAAGAGATATCAGATAAACTGTACGCATGCGCTCGGCCTTCCGGGCATATACTGTCCGAAAACCGGTGCGAAAATACTTTATGACTGTATGAAAAGAAAAGGTATGACGGAGGGCTTATGGTTATTTCGGATTGCACCGTAGGAATGGGAATTACAGGCTCCTTCTGTAGTTTTGAAAAGACGAAGGATGTTGCAAAGCGGCTTGTGGAGAGCTTCGCCCATGTGACACCTGTATTTTCCTATAATGCACAGATGATGAACACACGCTTTGGAAAGGCCGGTGACTTTATGCATACTATTTCTGAAATTACCGGGGATGAGGGCATCAGGACACTGCAGGAGGCAGAGCGTGTCGGCCCGGGAAAGCTGTTTGACGTGATGGTGATTTACCCATGCACCGGCAATACAGCGGCAAAGCTTGCAAACGGCATAGTGGACACACCGGTCCTTCTCGCGGCAAAGGCTCATCTGAGAAACGGCAGACCGCTTGTTATCGGGATTTCCACAAATGATGCGCTCGGCATCAACTTTAAGAATATCGGAAAGCTGATGAATATGAAAAATATTTATTTTGTGCCGTTTGGGCAGGATGACTGTGTGAAGAAACCGAATTCACTCGTGTGTGATGGAAAACAGGTTGTCGACACAATAAATGAAGTGATGGCAGGACGACAGATTCAGCCGGTAATCCTCTAGAGTGGGGGATATTGCTTTGCTGTGGCTGTAGTGCTGCAGTATTAGTAGTACGGGACGCTGCTTGTGGGCACTGCGGTGGGCTGCATACACTCAAGTGTCCGCTACGCTGCGCAGCCAAGATACTGTACGAATTATGCCTTATAGGCTTTCATAGGAGGACGAAACCGTCGAAACTCGCCATCCATGGCTCGATTTCTCCTTGCCTCGGCGTCCATGCCTCGGCATTTCTGTGTATCATGCGCATAATTCGACAGTATCTAAGCAGCTTTGTTATTCGCGGACACCGGAGTGTATACAGACCACCGCGGTGCCCGCAAGCAGCGTCCCTTACGTTATGGGGTAATACGTTATGGTGTAAATAAATATATAAAAAATATAAGAAAAGATTTATGAATCTGAATCATTGCTGGTCACACTGTTATGTGTGTACAGTGATTTCTAAATTGAAAAACTGAGTTGGAAAATGTGAAAAAACATAGTAAAGATGTAAAAATATATGTTATAATCATGTATACACAAAAAACTGAAAACACAGGAGGATAAAATATGTCATATATTTACAAAACAAAAGGAACCTGTTCAACACAGATTGAGCTTGACCTCGATGGAGATGTAGTACATAACGTAAAATTTACAGGAGGCTGCAACGGAAATCTTCAGGCTATTCCAAAGCTTGTCGAAGGACTCACAGTTGCCCAGGTAGAGGAAAAAATCGGTGGAATTAAATGTGGATTTAAGAATACATCCTGCGGCGATCAGCTCGCAAAAGCATGCCGCGAAGCATATGAAGCCCAGAAGAATAACTAAAAAATAGGCAACTCAAAAAAGCTCTCCCTTGTGGAGAGCTTTTTGAATTGAACATAATTCCACCATGCTTCGCGCACAACAAAGTGGATCCGGGAAGTACACAGTGTGTTCAGAATAAAAAAGTTCATATTTTTTATGAGGAATATACTGTGTACTCCCCCGGACCGCACAGCCTTCCCGCGCGAAGCCCCCAAAAAAAAATTAAAGGCGCAAACATCAATATTTTTATAAAATGTTTACAAAACATTCATCCCTTTAGGTTGTGCAATCATCCTCAAAGTGTTACAATAACACTATTGTGAGCCTGTACAAGGGCAATTTGAAGTTATAGGAGAAAAATATGAGCGCATTATCAAAAATCTTTGGTTCTCACAGTGAGAGAGAGCTTAAGAGAATTTATCCGATTGCTGACAAGGTTGAGTCATATAAGGAGGCAATGGGAAAGCTTTCCGATGAAGAATTAAAGGATAAGACAAGGGAGTTTAAAAAGCGTCTGGAGGACGGAGCAACACTTGATGATATTCTTCCGGAGGCATTTGCTACAGTAAGAGAGGCTGCTAAGCGTGTGCTTGGCATGGAACATTATAGAGTACAGATAATCGGTGGTATTATTTTGCATCAGGGACGTATTGCAGAGATGCGAACCGGTGAAGGTAAGACACTTGTTTCTACACTTCCTGCATACCTTAATGCACTTGAGGGCAAGGGTGTGTGTATTGTCACAGTCAATGATTACCTTGCAAAGCGTGATGCTGAGTGGATGGGACAGGTTCATGAGTTCTTAGGACTTAAGGTCGGCGTGGTACTTGGCGGCATGGACAATGACGAGCGCAGGGAGGCTTATGGCTGTGATATTACATATATCACAAACAATGAGCTTGGATTTGATTACCTGCGTGACAATATGGTTATCTACAAGGAGCAGCTTGTTCAGAGAGGTCTCCACTATGCTATCATCGATGAGGTCGATTCAGTGCTTATCGATGAGGCACGTACACCTCTTATCATTTCAGGACAGAGTGGCAAGTCGACAAGACTTTACGAGGCATGCGATATCCTGGCTACGCAGATGAAGCGTGGTGAGGATGTTCCTGAGTATTCAAAGATGGATGCCATCATGGGCATTGTCCAGGACGAGACCGGTGATTTCATCGTAAATGAGAAGGACAAAGTCGTAAACCTCACACAGGATGGTGTGAAAAAGGTAGAACAGTTCTTCCATATCGAGAACCTTGCAGATCCGGAGAATCTTGAAATCCAGCACAATATCATACTTGCGCTTCGTGCGCACAACCTCATGTTCAAAGATCAGGACTATGTGGTAAAGGATGATGAGGTGCTTATCGTAGATGAGTTTACAGGACGTATCATGCCTGGACGCCGTTATTCGGACGGACTGCATCAGGCCATCGAGGCAAAGGAGCATGTAAAGGTTAAGAGAGAGAGCAAGATCCTTGCCACAATCACATTCCAGAACTTCTTCAACAAGTTTGATAAGAAGGCCGGTATGACAGGTACAGCTCTCACAGAGGAAAAAGAGTTCCGTGATATCTATGGCATGGATGTTGTCGAGATACCTACAAATAAGCCGGTAGCGCGTATTGATTTGCAGGATGCTGTATACGCTACCAAAAAGGAAAAGTTCAAGGCAGTTGTGGATGCGGTTAAAGAGGCACATGAAAAGGGACAGCCTGTTCTTGTAGGTACAATCACCATCGAGACATCAGAGCTTTTGAGCGGCATGCTTAAGAGAGAGGGAATCCCTCACACAGTATTAAATGCCAAGTTCCATGAGAAAGAGGCAGAGATAGTTGCACTTGCAGGACAGCACGGTGCAGTTACAATAGCTACCAACATGGCAGGCCGTGGTACCGATATCAAGCTTGACGATGAGGCAAAGGCTGCCGGAGGTCTTAAGATTATCGGTACAGAGCGTCATGAGTCGAGACGTATAGACAATCAGCTCCGTGGACGTGCCGGCCGTCAGGGAGATCCGGGTGAGTCACAGTTCTTCATCTCACTCGAGGATGACCTCATGAGACTTTTCGGTTCAGAGCGTCTGATGGGTGTTTTCAATGCGCTCGGAGTTCCGGAGGGTGAGCAGATCCAGCATAAGATGCTCACATCTGCTATCGAGAAGGCTCAGGAGAAAATCGAGGCCAACAACTTTGGTATTCGTAAAAATCTTCTCGAGTATGACCAGGTGGACAATGACCAGAGAGAGATTATCTACAGCGAGCGTATGAAGGTGCTTAACGGTGACAACATGCGTGATGCTATCCTTAAGATGGTTCAGGAGCAGGTTGAGAAGTCTGTTGACAGATGTATTTCCGAGGAAATTGACAGAGCTGACTGGGATCTTGTAGAGCTCAACGAGCTTGTGCTTCCGGTTATTCCGCTTGATCCGATTACAAAAGAGGATATTGAGTCAATCAAGAATGCGAAGCAGCTTAAGCAGTACTTAAAGGAAAAGGCTGTCATGCTTTATGAGCAGAAGGAGACAGAATTCCCTGAGCCTGAGCAGTTCAGAGAGATTGAGCGTGTTGTGCTTCTTCGTGTAATCGACAGAAAGTGGATGGATCACATCGATGATATGGCACAGCTTCGTCAGGGAATCGGCTTACAGGCTTATGGACAGAAAGATCCAATCGTAGAGTACAAGATGGCAGGCTTTGATATGTTTGACGACATGATTTCAGCTATCCAGGAGGATACTGTCAGACTGCTGTATCATGTACAGGTTGAGCAGAAGGTTGAGCGAGAGCAGGTTGCAAAGATTTCGGGCACAAACAAGGATGAGTCAGCACAGAATGCACCAAAGCGCCGTGCAGCAGCCAAGGTATATCCGAATGACCCATGTCCATGCGGCAGTGGCAAGAAATATAAGCAGTGCTGTGGACGTGTGAAGTAAATTTTAAATGGCTGTAATCGTTGCTGGTCACACTTTTAGGCGTGAACAGTAACATAAAATAAATGAACAAGAACGAATGTTCTGAAAATTGTGGACAAAGTCGATTTTTTGTAGTAAAATAATGCGCATAAGTGCATACTATAAATGATTGACTTTGTCTTTTTATAATTTTACAAAAGCAGTATTTAAGATTTTTTGGAGGAAGCGTGCGTTATGGAATTTAAACTGCATTCAAAATACAAGCCGACCGGCGACCAGCCGCAGGCAATAGAGCAGCTTGTGAAGGGCTTTAAGGAGGGCAACCAGTTTGAGACCTTACTTGGAGTTACCGGCTCCGGCAAGACCTTTACCATGGCCAATGTCATTGCAGCACTCAATAAGCCTACACTTATCATATCGCACAATAAGACACTGGCGGGGCAGCTCTATGGTGAGATGAAGGAGTTTTTCCCCGAAAATGCAGTAGAGTACTTTGTCTCCTACTACGACTATTACCAGCCTGAGGCCTATGTGCCGCAGTCTGATACGTACATAGCCAAGGATTCCTCTGTAAATGATGAGATAGATAAGCTCAGGCTTTCAGCCACGGCAGCGCTCACAGAGCGAAAGGATGTCATTGTCGTGGCATCGGTTTCCTGCATATACGGACTTGGAAGTCCTGATGAGTGGACAGGCATGAGTATTTCGCTGCGCCCGGGGCAGGAGAGGGACAGGGATGATCTCGCAAGGGCTCTAATAGATTTACAGTACACCAGGAATGATATGGATTTTCACCGAGGCACCTTCAGAGTGCACGGTGATGTGCTTGATATATTTCCGGCAAATGCCGATGATACAGCAATCAGGGTTGAGTTTTTCGGTGATGAGATAGATCGGATAGTGGAGGTTGATGTGCTGACCGGCGAGGTAAAGTGCTCGCTTGAGCATACGATGATTTTCCCGGCATCCCACTATGTAGTTTCGCAGGAGAAGATAAATGAGGCCTGCCTCAATATAGAGAAAGAGCTTGATGAGCGTGTGAAGTATTTTAAAGGCGAGGACAAGCTGATAGAGGCTCAGCGAATAGCAGAGAGAACCAATTTTGACATAGAGATGATGAGGGAGACAGGCTTCTGCTCCGGAATTGAGAACTATACGAGGCATCTGAACTTTGCAAAGCCCGGGGAGCCTCCGATGACACTCATAGACTTCTTCCCGGATGATTTTCTCATAATCGTGGATGAGTCACATATCACGATTCCACAGATAGGCGGCATGTATGCGGGCGACCGCTCCAGAAAGACCACTCTTGTGGACTATGGCTTCAGACTGCCATCGGCCCTTGACAACAGACCTCTCAATTTCGAGGAGTTCGAGGGTAAAATAGACCAGATGCTCTTTGTCTCAGCCACTCCGAATAAGTATGAGAATGAGCATGAGCTGCTTCGTGCTGAGCAGATTATCAGGCCGACAGGACTTTTGGATCCTGAGATATCAGTGCGCCCTGTTGAGGGACAGATTGATGACCTTGTGTCAGAGGTCAATAAGGAGACTGCAAACCATCACAAGGTGCTTATCACCACACTCACAAAGCGTATGGCTGAGGATCTCACAAACTATATGGCAGAGCTTGGCATCAGGGTAAAGTACCTGCATTCAGATATAGATACACTTGAGAGAGCGGAGATAATACGTGACCTGCGTCTTGACGTATTTGACGTGCTCGTCGGCATCAATCTGCTCAGGGAGGGTCTTGATATCCCGGAGATTACACTTGTTGCCATACTCGATGCGGATAAGGAAGGCTTCCTTCGTTCAGAGACCTCACTTATACAGACGATAGGACGTGCCGCACGTAACAGTGAGGGGCATGTTATCATGTATGCTGACAAGATTACAGACTCCATGCGTGTCGCAATTGACGAGACAAAGCGTCGTAGAAAGGTACAGGAAGAGTACAATGAGGCTCACGGCATCACACCACAGACTATACAGAAATCCGTGCGTGATCTCATAGCTATCTCAAAGAAGGTAGCGGCCGATGAGAATGCTCTTGACAAAGATCCGGAGTCAATGAGTAAAAAAGAGCTTGAGAAGCATATTGCAGATATAGAGAAAAAGATGAAAAAAGCAGCGGCAGAGCTCAATTTCGAGGCGGCTGCCGAGTACAGGGATAAGCTTATTATGCTGAAAAACACACTGAGGGATATACGATAAAAGCTTATGATATTTGGAAGCAATTTGGAGGAACACAAATTATGGCAAAAAAAGAAAGAAAATACATCAAAATACGAGGTGCCAGTGAGCACAATCTAAAGTGTGTCAGTCTCGACATCCCGAGAGATGAGTTTGTTGTTTTTACAGGGCTTTCAGGCTCAGGCAAGTCATCATTGGCATTTGATACTATATACGCGGAGGGACAGCGCAGGTACATGGAGTCACTTTCATCGTATGCGCGTCAGTTTTTGGGGCAGATGGAGAAGCCGAATGTGGAGTCTATAGAGGGACTTCCACCTGCCATCTCCATTGACCAGAAATCCACCAATAAGAATCCGCGTTCCACAGTCGGAACAGTCACAGAGATATATGATTACTTCAGACTGCTTTATGCCAGAATTGGAATACCACACTGTCCGAAATGCGGGCGTGCCATTACAAAGCAGACCATAGACCAGATGGTGGATACTGTTATGGCACTGCCTGAGCGCACCCGTATCCAGCTTCTTGCACCGGTGGTCAGAGGCCGCAAGGGTGAGCACCAGAAGCTGTTCGAGAGAGCAAAAAAGAGCGGATATGTGCGTGTAATTGTAGATGGCAGCATGTATGAGCTCTCTGAGGATATCCCGATGGAGAAAAATATAAAGCACAATATTGACATTGTTGTAGACCGTTTGGTTGTAAAGCCGGGCATAGAAAAGAGGCTTACTGATTCACTTGAAAATGTATTTGAACTGACAGAGGGAAATGCCATAGTTGACATAGTAGATGGCGAGCAGATGACATTTTCCCAGAACTTTGCGTGCCCTGACTGTGGCATAAGCATAGATGAGGTTGAGCCGAGAAGCTTCTCCTTCAACAATCCGTTCGGAGCATGTCCGACCTGCTACGGACTCGGCTACAAGATGGAGTTTGACCCGCAGCTTATGGTGCCGGATGCATCGCTTTCCATATCTGAGGGTGCCATACAAGTGATGGGCTGGCAGTCATGTACAGACCCAAAGAGCTATACCTATGCGACACTGCGTGCACTGCATGAGGGCTATGGGCTTCCTCTGGATACACCGATTGATGATTTATCTGCGGATATGAAAAAGCTGCTGTTTTATGGTGGAGACGGCAGAGTGCTCAAAGTCAGATACAAGGGTCAGAGAGGTGAAGGTGTCTATGACCTTGTATGGAATGGTCTTGTGGACAATGTTGAGCGTCGCTACAAGGAGACCTTTTCTGATACGGCAAAGGCAGAGTATGAGCAGTTTATGCGCATTACTCCATGTACGAGCTGTAAGGGGCAGAGGCTTAAGCCATCTTCACTTGCCGTCACGGTTGCGGACAAGAACATATATGAGATGACCTCCATGTCTGTGAAGGAGCTTGTGAAGTTCCTTGCTGATATAGAGCTTACAGAGCAGCAGCACTATATAGGAGACCAGATACTAAAGGAAATCCGTGCGAGAGTTGGCTTTTTGCAGCAGGTCGGCCTTGATTACCTCACCCTTACCCGTGGCACGGCAAGTCTTTCAGGCGGGGAAGCACAGCGAATCAGGCTTGCCACACAGATTGGCTCAGGGCTTGTCGGTGTGGCATATATACTTGATGAGCCAAGCATTGGTTTACATCAGAGGGACAATGACAAGCTGCTTGGTGCACTTATGAATCTTAAGAATCTGGGAAATACGCTCATAGTTGTGGAGCATGATGAGGATACCATGCGTGCAGCGGATTATATCGTGGATGTAGGACCGGGAGCCGGTTCGCACGGCGGAGAGATAGTGGCGGCAGGCTCATTAAAAGACATTATAAAGTGCAAAAAATCACTCACAGGAGCATATCTGAGCGGCAAAATAAAGATACCGGTGCCACAGGAGAGGCGCAAGCCAAGCGGATATATCACGATAAGAGGAGCCAGGGAGAATAACCTGAAAAATATTGATGTGCAGATACCTCTTGGTATCATGACCTGTGTTACAGGCGTGTCGGGCTCGGGAAAGAGCTCATTGACCAATGAGATACTCTACAAGCATCTGGCCAAATCCTTAAACAGAGCCAGGTGTATCGCAGGTGACCACGACGGTATAGATGGTCTGGAACAGCTTGATAAGGTCATAGACATCGACCAGTCACCGATAGGCCGTACACCCCGCTCTAATCCTGCCACATATACAGGCGTGTTTGATATGATAAGAGACCTGTTTGCATCAACACCCGATGCCAAGGCAAAGGGCTATAAAAAGGGCCGTTTCAGTTTCAATGTAAAGGGCGGTCGGTGTGAGGCCTGCGGCGGCGATGGAATCCTTAAGATAGAGATGCATTTCCTGCCTGATGTATATGTGCCGTGTGAGGTCTGTGGAGGCAAACGATATAACAGGGAGACACTCGATGTAAAGTACAAGGGCAAGAGCATATACGATGTTCTTGATATGACAGTGGAGGAGGCACTTGAGTTTTTCAAAAATGTGCCAAAGATCCAGAACAAAATCCAGTCGCTCTATGATGTCGGACTATCCTACGTGAAGCTGGGACAGCCGTCCACAGAGCTTTCGGGTGGTGAGGCACAGCGTATCAAGCTTGCCACAGAGCTTAGCAGAAAGAGCACCGGAAAGACCATATATATACTTGATGAGCCTACCACAGGACTGCACTTTGCGGATGTACACAAGCTTGTTGAGATATTGCGCCGACTGTCAGACGGAGGCAATACTGTAGTTGTTATAGAGCACAACCTCGACGTGATAAAGACAGCTGACTATATCATAGACATGGGACCTGAGGGCGGAGACGGCGGCGGAACCGTCATAGCACAGGGTACCCCTGAGGAGATATGCGAGGTAAAACAGTCATATACAGGCCGGTTTTTGAAACCATATCTGGAAAAAAACAAGGATAAACTTTAAAATTTTATTAAATATTATCTTTTTTCAAAAAAAAGTTTGAAAAATGGGATTTATTGTATATAATAAGAGAGTGTATGTGTAAAATTAAAGATATGGCAGGAAAGGGGCTATTAAAATGGTCGGATCAGATATCGGAATCGATTTAGGAACAGCAAGTATACTTGTTTATATAAAAGGAAAAGGTGTTGTGTTAAAGGAGCCTTCAGTAGTAGCCTTTGACAGGGACACCAACAAGATTAAGGCAATCGGAGAGGAAGCACGCCTCATGCTCGGAAGGACACCGGGTAATATCGTTGCAGTCAGACCGCTGCGTCAGGGTGTTATCTCAGATTATACAGTTACAGAGAAGATGATCAAGCACTTCATCCAGAAGGCGCTTGGTAAGAAGAGCTTCAGAAAGCCGCTCGTGAGCGTATGTGTGCCAAGCGGTGTTACAGAGGTTGAGAAGAAGGCCGTTGAGGATGCTACATTTGCAGCAGGAGCCAGAGATGTTAAGATTATCGAGGAGCCAATCGCAGCTGCAATCGGTGCAGGTATTGATATTTCAAAGCCATGCGGAAATATGATAGTAGATATCGGAGGCGGTACATCAGATATAGCAGTTATCTCACTCGGTGGTTCGGTAGTCAGCACATCTATCAAGATAGCCGGAGATGATTTTGATGAGGCAATTGTCAGATACATGAGAAAGAAGCATAACCTTCTCATCGGAGAGAGAACAGCTGAGGATATCAAAATCAAGATTGGTACATGCTACCCTCTCGCACAGCCGGAGACAATTGAGGTAAGAGGAAGAAACCTTGTAACAGGACTTCCAAGGACTATTACAGTCAGCTCAGAGGAGACAGAGGAAGCACTTCGTGAGGCAACTCTTCAGATAGTTGAGGCAGTGCACTCAGTGCTTGAAAAGACTCCACCGGAGCTTGCAGCCGATGTCGCAGACAGAGGAATCGTGCTTACAGGAGGCGGTTCGCTGCTCAGAGGTCTTGAGGAGCTTATCGAGGAAAAGACCGGCATCAATACAATGACTGCAGAGCAGCCTATGACATGTGTTGCTATCGGTACAGGAAAGTATGTAGAGTTCCTTGCAGGCAAGAGAGATGAAGAATTCTAGAATATACGTTTTATAACAGGCAGCCGTGAGGGCGATGATATGTCCCTGCATTGCAGGAATGTATTGTCGCTTTTTTGTTAATATTGTTACAAATGGGGATATTACAGTCAGGGGGATTAGTGAACAAAATAAAGGATATTGGGAGAGGTGTAATTAATCTGGTATTTCCGCCGCGTTGTCCGGTATGTGATGGTATAATTGGTCCGGTTGAGAGATATATACACAGCAGATGCTGTGAAAAGCTCTTTCCGGTTGAGCAGCCACAGTGTATGCGCTGTGGGAAGCCGGTTTTGTCTGAGCTAAGAGAGTATTGTGACGACTGCGCACGGGCACTCGAGCATCACAGGCAGATGCGGGAGGATGACAGCTACAGGCAGGGGAAGGCGCTTTTTGCATACAAGGGCAGCATAAAGCAGACCATGTACAGGTTCAAGTATTCAAACAGACGTGAGTATGCGGCTTATTTTGCACAGACAGCAGTGGAAAGATATTCGCAGTGGATACAAAGCTGCGGAATAGATGTTATTATTCCGGTGCCGATGCACAGTAAAAAAATGCGCCAGAGAGGCTACAATCAGGCAGAGTGTTTTGCAAGGGCATTGTCTGAAAAAACAGGCATAAGGATGGCAAAAGGGCTTGTGCGCAGAGTGAAAAATACCAGTCCACTCAAGACAATGGGGTATGTTGAACGCAGAAATTGTCTCGAGGGGGCTTTTCAAGTGGCGGATAGTATTGTACAATATGACCAAATACTAATAGTAGATGATATATATACTACAGGCAGTACGGTGGAGTCGATTGGACATGAGATAGCAAAGAAATGTCCGGGACGCGTATATGTACTGTGTATTAGCATAGGACAGGGAAGTTAGGAGGGTTTTATCAGATGAGAATATCTAATTGCAAGGGCTGTGGCAGAATATTTAATGTACTGTCGGACGAGCAGTACTGTCCGAACTGCCAGAAAAAAATGGATGAGAAATTTGATATAGTAAAGAGATTCGTTGAGGATAATCCAAATGTGCCGGTTGAGACAGTGGCCAAGGAGACGGATACATCCATGAAGCAGATAAACAGGTGGATACGTGAGGAGAGACTTTCGTTTTCACCGGATTCATCATATGGCATACCATGCGAGAACTGTGGCAGGATGATACGCACAGGCAGGTTTTGTGATGAATGCAAGACAAAGCTGACAAACACACTCCGCAGTGCCCTTGACACGCCAAAGAGCCAGGATAAGCAACTGTGGCAGCAGGATGATAAAAACCGCATGAGATACATCAGGTAGCAGGTAAGAGGATGATTTATGATTAACGAAGAAAAAGTAAGGGAACTGTTTAATATTGCCCTTTGTGACAGTAAAAGCGATGACAGCCGTATACAGAAGCAGTCCGCAAGCTACTACGGATGGGACTATATATGGAAAGAGGGATTAAAAAGCTTTTTTACAGGTACATTCGCATTTGCAGGTCTTGTTGTGATGTGGGTGGCTGTCAATGCAGGAGAGCTTTTGGACAAAATAAATAAGCTTGATTTTAAGACAATAGGTGTCACGATTGGCATACTGTATATTGCGTTTATGGCGGTTTACATTTTTGTCACAATTGTGGTGTATACTGCAAGATATAAGGCTGGCAGAAGGCAAGTGCGCAGATACGCAAATCACCTGAAGGCAGTGGGCAGAATATATTCTCGTGAGGAAAAAATTAAGCGTTAGGGAGGCTTTATGAACAAGTTATTGGAAATTAAGGATAAGGCAGTCAAATTTTGCGGTGAGTATGAGCATTTTATACTTCCGGTTCTTAAGTTTGCCGTTGCATTTATCGCATTTATAACAATAGATTTAAATATCGGCTATATGGCGAAAATCAGCTCGATGCTTGTGGCACTGCTTTTAGCACTTGTGTGTGCACTGCTTCCGGTGAATGCAATACTCTGGATAGCTTCGATTATGATACTTTTAGATATGTATGCGCTGTCCATAGAGGTTTTTGCCATCACGTTTGTACTTTTTTTAGTATTGTATTTTGTCTATTTTCGTTTTGCACCGAAGGATGGCATGCTTGTGATACTCACACCTATATGCTTTCAGCTTCACATACCATCTGTGTTGCCGGTTGCAGCAGGTCTTTTAAGAAGAGCTTATTCGGTAGTTGCAATAATATGCGGCACGTTGCTGTACTATTTTCTTGACGGAATCAGACAGAATGCATCAGCGCTTGCAGAGGTGGTAGATAAAAAGGGGCAGAGCACTACAAAGCTCAATGTGACAATGGGACAGCTTCTGGAAAATAAAGAGATGCTTATAGTTATGGCAATTTTTGTTATCACTACACTGGTGGTGCATCAGGTCAGACGATTGAAAATCAACAATTCATGGACTGTTGCAACCATTGCGGGAGGGCTCATACAGTTTGTTGCACTTGTTGTTGCCTATCTGGTGCTTGGACTGCCGGAGAAGATAATCTGGCTTGTGCTTAGTACTGCAGCTGCTATTTTTGCAGGAGTTATCATACAGTTTATATTTATGAATCTTGACTATGCACGTACTGAAAACGTACAGTTTGAGGATGACGAATACTACTATTACGTCAAGGCAGTTCCAAAGAAGATGATTGCCAAGGAGGAAAAAGTTGTAAAGCACTTTGGCAATACAGGAAGCCTTGGAAAGAAGATTCCGAGACATAATCAGGAAAATATCAGCAAAGAGGCTATTGCAAAAGATCTCGAAATAGACGAAAATATATTTGAGGATGACAAATAGTTGTTACATAGTATAAGAGAAAGGAGAGCGCTATGGATAATGTGAGCGGTGTATTGATACGCTTCAAGGATCAGTTCCTTACATTCACAAATGTGCCGGGCATAAAAATCGGTGTGATAGACATTATAGAGATACTTATTATTTCAGTGCTCTTCTATCATATACTTCTGTGGATAAAGACTACGAGGGCATGGAATCTGTTCAAGGGTCTTATTATCATACTATTGTTTGTACTTGTTGCAGCATTGTTTCAGATGGATACGATACTGTGGCTTGCTGAGAAGCTCTTCAATATAGGACTCGTGGCACTTGTTGTTATTTTCCAGCCTGAGCTTCGAAATGCCCTGGAGAATATCGGTGGCAAGACCTTTCTGGGTGATTTTTTCAATACAGGAAAGGGCGAGATAGAGAAATTTTCTGACAAGACAATCGACGAGCTGGTGCGTGCATGCTTTGCGATGGGCAGGGTAAAGACAGGAGCGCTAATAGTCATGGAGGATGAGATAAATCTGGGAGAGTATATCAGAACAGGAATAGATGTGGATGCCATACTTACAAGTCAGCTCCTCATCAATATTTTTGAGAAAAACACACCGCTTCATGACGGAGCGGTTATCGTGCGTGGCAACCGTGTGGTGTCAGCTACATGTTACCTTCCGCTATCAGACAGCCTGTCACTCTCGAAGGATTTGGGAACCAGACATCGTGCAGCGGTCGGAGTCAGCGAGGTAAGTGATTCACTCACCATCATAGTCTCAGAGGAGACAGGAGCTGTTTCTACAGCATACAAGGGGCAGATTGAGCACGATATAGATGCCGATCATCTACGCACACAGCTTAAGCTCCTGCAGAACAGACATAGGGAGCCGGGTAAGTTTGAATTAATTAAAAGGAGGTTTAAGAATGGGAAAGAAGCTTCTAAAAACCTTCACAAATAATATAGGCTTTAAAATACTTGCGATAGCATTTGCATTTATACTCTGGCTTGTGGTCTACAATCTCAATGACCCGGTCAAGACAAAGACATTTACCACAACAGTCACCGTCACAGGCCGTGATTCGGTTGTTGACAAGGGGCTATGGCCTACCATCAAGGATTCGGAAAAGACCATCAGCTTTTCGGTATCAGGCAAGAGAAGCTATCTGAACGAGCTTGATGATTCTGATTTTTACGCAAATGTCGACCTTGCAAATATCATAGTAGATAAGGATGATACGAATAAGGCAAGCGTAAAGGTAGATATTGGATGCACCAAGTACAGACATTCGATTACCTTCAACGGTGGAGACCATATGCTCCCGCTTTCGGTTGAAAAATATATGCAGAAGCAGTTTGAGGTAAAGGTATCATTGGATGGAAGTCTCTCAGGTGCTAAAGCACTGGGAAACAAGCCACAGGCAAATCCAAAGGTAGTAAAGGTCGGAGGCCCTGAGTCTATTGTTTCAACTATAGCATCGGCCAATGTAAATATAAAGGTCGATGACAATACCATAATATCAGATAATCAGATAACTGATCGCGGTGATCTCACGCTGATTAATGATGATGGCGATGAAGTCGATATATCAAAGCTTGATGTGGACAGCCAGTATCAGTCTATATCTGTGACGGTTGATGTCTTAAGCACCAAGGAGGTGCCTATCAAGTGTACGACGACAGGCTCACCGGCAGGTGGAAAGAGCGTGCTCGGAGTGGAGCTTTCAGAGGAGTCTGTTATGCTCAAGGGCAATGCAGAGGCCTTGAACAATATCACATCTATAGATGTGGGACCAATCGATATATCGGGCGCAACAGACGATATAAGTACATCTGTTGACCTGACAGGATATATGCCGGATGGAGTTTTTATAGTGAATTCATCCAAGGCAAAGCTCAGTATAGATATAAAGATTGAAACAAATGCGACTTCAACCATGACGCTGAACAGTTCCAATATCACATATGACGGACTTGAAGAGGGATATACGCTTACATTTGTAACAGATAAGAGCAGTGTCATAGTAAGCGGCACCAAGTCTGATATAGATACACTTTCGGGAACTACACTGAAGGGTAAAATTGATGTGACAGGCCTTGATGCAGGTACACATACAGTGACGGTAAAGCCGAATCTGGATGAGACCAAGTACACATGGGGCGAGATAAAGGTTCAGATAGTTATCGGAAGGGAAGGTGACGGAGGCGGCACAACGGGAACTGATGGTACAGGAACAGCCTCGGGCTCAACAACAGGCGACACCGGCACAGGCAGTTCATCGTCATCGGGCAACACATCGTCAGGAAACACCGGAAATAACGGCTCTGACAGTTCATCACATTGATAGATATATAACCGAAAAGAGGTAATAAAAGTGGTAGCACAAAAAATAATAATCAAGAATCCTACCGGATTACATTTACGTCCGGCCGGCAATCTCTGCAAAGAGGCAATGAAATTTAAATCAAAGGTAACATTTATATATGACGAGAAAAATGTAGCTAATGCAAAGAGTGTACTTTCAGTGCTTGGAGCATGCATAAAGTCAGGCGATGAGATAGAACTTATCTGCAATGGCGAGGATGAGAGTGAGGCGCTTGAACACCTTATACAGTACATCAAGGATGGACTCGGAGAGTAGTACACAAGGAAACAGGTATACATGGAGAAACATATATGGAGAAGCTTTTAACCATAGTCGTTCCGGCTTACAATGTTGAAAAGTATATAAAGAACTGTCTTGACTCGTTTATAGATTTGTCTGTGCTTAGAAGTCTGGAGATACTCATAGTGGATGATGGTTCCACAGATTCCACAGCCAGCCTGGCACATACCTACGAGCAGAAATATCCATACAGCTTCAAGGTGCTCTCCAAGGAGAACGGAGGCCATGGATCTACCATCAACTATGCGATACCGCGCGCAACAGGAAAGTATTTCAAGGTGGTGGATGGTGATGACTGGCTGGACAAGAGCCTTTTGCCGCAATTTGTACAGCTTTTGAAGCACACGCACTCGGATGTCATATCCAATGACTTCAACCTGGTGGATGATAGGACAAAGAAGGTCACAAAGCGCAGAAAGGCAGTGTCCAACTCTTATCACTACAACAGGGAGTGGGGCTTTGCTGAGGCAGTCATGGACCCGCTGATCACTATACATTCCATGACCATCCGTACTGATGTATTGCAGAAGAATGATATTCGTGTGGATGAGCACTGCTTCTACGAGGACCAGGAGTATATACTTTACCCTATACCATACTGCACAAGCATCACGTTTTCACCACTGCCGCTGTATCAGTACAGGCTTGGCAGGAGTGGTCAGAGCGTGGACATAAAGATGATGATCAAGCGTCATGACCAGCACCTTAAGGTGCTTGATGCACTGTTTGAGTACAACAACGTGCACGGCAATCTGCAGACCTACAAGAAGCAGTACCTTGAGCGCGGCATAGCCGAGGCAGTCGATGATGAGTACCAGATATTTCTGGCAAAGGGCAATGATGCAAGGAATGTTGAGCAGATGAAGAAGTTTGACGAGATGCTGCGTGAGGAACACCCGGGAGTGTACCAGGCGTGCAGCAGGAAGAGCGTCTGGATGCTTAGAAAAACAGGTTTTAAGATATTTCCGATGGCAGCATGGGTCTATAGCAGACTGCGTGGTAATTAATTTCATGAATAGGCATTAATGAGTATGCAATACTCTTTTTAATAATAGTAATCAGGACGGATAGAACAGTTAATGAGTAAAATATTATCAATCATAATACCAACATATAATGCAGAAAAGTTTCTGAATAAGGGGCTGTCGTCATTTCTGGTATGCAGGGATACAGATGCACAGACAGCACAGCACAACTGTAAAATGGCAACGGAGGGCCGCTTTGAGGAAATAGATATTGACAAGGCTATACTTGATAAGCTTGAGGTGATAGTCGTAAATGACGGCACACCTGACAGAAGTGTTGAAGTGGCGCAGAAATTTGTGGATTGGTATCCGGATACTTTTGTCATAGTAAATAAGACAAATGGCGGACATGGTTCTGCAATCAACACAGGCGTGGAGCATGTGAGCGGAAAGTATTTCAAGGTGGTCGATGCAGATGACTGGGTAGATACGCTTGCGTTGAAGCATCTGATTGAATATCTCGAGCGTATAGATTCGGATGCGGTGGTACAAAGCTTCAGGTATTATGACATATCAAAGGATGAGTACAGACCGGCAGATGTGAAGGTACCTGATTTTACAAGAGAGTACAATTTAAATGATATAGTAAATATGTGGGATGATGTATATGATGGTCTATCATTTCACGGAGTGATATATAACACAGGGTTCTATAAAGCACTTGGATATAAGCTCACAGAGCATGTATTTTACGAAGACCAGGAGTATGCAACCGTTCCGTTTTCGTATGCAAAAACTGTCAGATTTATTCAGGAAGAGTTGTATGTATACAGAGTTGGAGATGTAAATCAAAGTGTTTCAGCAGCGAGTCAGGTGAAGCGTCTTCCGGATTTGGAGCAGGTTATATTTAATGTACTTGAGGCAGAGAAGAGCTTTGCAAAAATGCCACAGGGTGGAAAGGAACACTTTATCAGAAAGACGTCGGGCATAATCACAAGCTATTATCAAATAGCTTTGATAAAAAATACCGACAGACAATCCGGCAGAGCGATAGTAGAGCAGTTTAACATGAAGCTTGCTCAAAAAAGTGCACTTATGTATGAGGCAGTACAGCGTAAATATAAAGTATTTCGGCTGTTTAATAAGCTGCATGTGAGCAACAGCTTTTACGAGAATCAATTTGCAAAGCTGCTTGAGCTTGCCAAAAGGGTTGGCAGAGCAGACAGACTATACAGAAAATAATACTGACTACCATTGTCAAATATGGTGACAGACAGCGATATAAGTGGAAATTAACATATAGAAACAGGAATTAGATAGGATATGGAAACAGAGAATAAAAAGATACTATCAATAATAATACCGACATATAATGCGGCAAAGTTTTTGGATAAAGGGTTATCATCATTTATTATTGATGATAACTCTCTTTTAAATATGCTGGACATTATTGTTGTGAATGACGGCTCTACCGATAATAGTGTGGAGATTGCACAAAAATATGTAAATAAATATCCTGACGTGTACCGGATACTGAATAAAGAAAATGGTGGTCATGGCTCGGCAATTAATGAAGGAGTAAAAATAATAAAAGGAAGTTATTTTAAGGTAGTAGACGCTGATGACTGGGTAAACACTGATGTATTGAAAGAAACTATCTGTTATCTTAAATATAATGAAAATAAACATGAGAATTTCGCAGATGCAGTGCTGATGAGCTATAGATCATATGTTCTGCAGAGAGAAAATACTGATGAATATCCGTACGACGATAAATATATAACAAAAAATGGTGGACCATATAATGCCGGATATGTAGATGAGCATTTATACGATTTCTGGTGGGGGCTGAGTCTGCATGGGGTGATATATAATACGCAGTTTTATAGAAATACAGGCGTGACACTCTCTGAGGGAGTGTTTTACGAGGATCAGGAGTTTTCGATAATTCCAATGGCATATGCCGAAAGTATCTATGCATATGATAAGGCACTTTATGAGTATAGAGTCGGTGATGTAAATCAGAGCGTTTCGATAGAAAGCTCACTGAAGAGGCTTGACCATTATGAGAAGGTTATCATGAAGCTGATTGAGGCAGGTCGGGATGCTGAGCACTTTAGTATAGGTGGAAAGCAGCTGTGGTTTGATAAAACAAGCAAATTTATCAACGACTATTTGCAGCTTTGCCTGATTAGGAATACTGATAAAAAACAGCTTAGAAAAAGGATGAAGCTGTTTGTCAGTCAAATCGAAAAAAAGAATACAGATATGTATAAATGTGTAAATAAGAATTATAAAGCATTTTGTGTGTTGAATAAAATGCATATGAGCGACAGGGTATATCAGGACTATTTTATTCGTCTGTTACATATTGTACGTCATTAGGAGAAATTTTTGTAACTATTCAGTACAGAAATGTGCTCGCAACTGTGAAAGTACAGAACAGTTACGAATTTTGTTATCATAATGATGAATAATATGTCTGAATAATCGGAAAATATGTGACAAATCTCACTTGAGGCATATATAAGAAAGTGATAAAATATGGTGCTGTGAGAATAATATAAAATTAAGATAAAGAGGACAAAGATGAAGAAGAAAAGTATAAAATTCCTGGTAGTTTTGGCCTGTGTGTTTATGGCATTGGGGATGGCAGGCTGTGGAAAGAAAGCATACAAGACATTCCCTGAAAAGTACAAGCTTGCATCTGTGGATGTAGGTGGAATGACTGCTGACGAGGCAAAGAAAGCCATAAAGACTGCAGTAGGCAAGTATAAGATATCAGTGAAGCTTGACGATGCATCATTTGATATGACAGCTGAGGATTTGGGACTCAAGTATAATGAAAAAGCAGATCTTCAGGAACTGATAAATGCAGCCAACAAGGATAAGGAGCCGGAAAAGCAGATAAAGCTTTTTAAAATGGATAAGTCTGATGAGCTGGAGAATGCTCTTGTAGACTCTTATATCACCGCAAAAACGCAGTCACAGTCTGATGCAGCGGCACAAAGTGATACGGATACAGGTGCAAATGATGGCGAACAAAAGACGGCTGCGACAGATACGCAGAGCTTTGATATAAGGTCAATTGTGCCATATCGTGCTACAATAGCATACAATGCAGATGCAGGACAGTTTGAGGGTGTTGATGGTGTATCGGGAGATGCACCGGTATATGACAATGCAGCTACAAATCTTACAAGTGCTGTAAAGGAGCTGAAGGATAAGGTAGAGCTTACATCTGCAACAGGATATGTCGATGGAGAAAAGGCTGCAGATAGCGATTTAGTAAAGAAATCATTAAAAGAAGCCAATGCATATCTTGACGTGACAGTGACATGTAATTTCACACCGGCAACAGGCGAGGCTGCTACAGAGACTGTAGGAAAGGACCAGATAGCCCAGTGGCTTATAGTGGGAAATGATGGATTGTCAGTTTCTCTTGATGGTGAGAATATGGCTACATACTGTACAGAGCTTGCTAAAAAGCATGATGTATCAAAGAAGAAAACAGGGCAGTTTAAGACAACAGGCGGAAGTATAATAAATGTGCCTGTAGCATCATCAGGACAGACTGTAGATGGAAACAAGCTGTATGAGGCGATTGCTGAGGCAATAAATAATAAGAAGTCTGCAACAGTGGAAGCAGTTTACAGTGAGGCAAAGGAAGAAGAAACAGGTGAATATGTCACATATGGTGGCAACTACTGTGAAGTGGATCTTACTAACCAGATGGTATATGTATACAAGAATGGAGAACTGGTAGTATCAAGTCAATGTGTGACAGGATGTATTTCTAAAGGACACGGAACACCTACCGGAGTGTATTCTATCTTCTCAAGAGATAAGGACAGATACTTAAAGGGAGACGGATACAAGTCATGGGTTAATTTCTTTGTTCCGTTTAATGGCGGAATCGGGTTCCATGATGCTTCGTGGAGAAGTACATTTGGTGGAAATATCTATCTGTACAGCGGCAGCCATGGCTGCATAAATATGCCTTATTCAGCTGCAAAGAAGCTATATGAGAATGTAACATTAGATGAAAAAGTAATTGTATATGGTGGTGTTGACAAGGTGGCCGGCAAGGCACAGAGTTTTGGCGGGTCTGACTCTTATAATGTGACAGAGGGCGACGGAGCATTCAACCTCGGTGTGACAGCAGAGGATAATGCAAAGCTCACATACTCAAGTGATAATGAGGGTGTAGTTAGAGTGGATGAGAACGGTAATGTAACAATAGCAGGCGTAGGAACTGCTACAATCACTGTTAAGTCCGAGGCTACAACAAGCTATAAAGCCGGCAGCAAGACGATTACAATCACTGTAAATGCAAAGCCACAGCCAAACCAGACACCATCTGTGACAATAGGATGCGGTAATAAAACTGTAACAGAGGGAGATGCACCATTCTCTCTCGGAGCGAGTGCTTCAAACGGAGCAAGACTTTCTTACCAGTCAAGTGATCCTTCAGTTGCATCTGTAGATGGTGCCGGAAATGTGACTATCTACAGGGCCGGTACCGTACAGATTACAGCTATAGCCGGTGAAATGGCAGGCTGGAATAGTGCAAGCAGCTCAATAACCGTAACAGTAAATCAAAAACCACAGCCACAGCCTGTGACACCGACTGAACCATCAGAGCAGCCACAGCAGAACTAGAGCAGACATAATAGAGCTGGAACAATATAATATAACAAACGAAATACAACAAAGAAAAGTGCCGGAAACGGCACTTTTCTATTATATTGCATAATTATTTACAAAATGTGACATATTCTTAATACTTTTTTTGTGACTTCTAAAAATAGACAAAAGAAATGAAGTGTAGTAATATAACATAGGATTAAACCGAAAAATAATGTTACGATATGTAAAGGGTAGGAAAATGGAAAACAACGAACCAATAAGAGATCAGGAAATTGAAATCGATTTAGTAGCGCTGTTTCACGAATTAGTGAAGCACTGGAAGGCACTTGTGGCATCAATGGTGCTTCTTGCAGCAGTATTTGGATTATACTCCAAGATTACTTTTGTACCGGAGTATGAGGCATCAGCAGAGATGTATGTACTGACCAAGTCTACTTCCATCACCAGTCTGGCTGATATCCAGGTAGGCTCAAGTCTGACAAACGACTATGAGTATGTCATCACAGGCAGGACAGTTTTATCACAGGTAATTGATAATCTGGATATGGATGAGACATATGAGCAGCTTAGCAAGAGGGTTTCGATAGAGAATCCGACAGATACACGTGTGCTCAAGATTGTAGTTACAGACACTGATTTAGAAGCCTCAAAGACAGTGGCAGATGAGATTGCAAAGGTTTCATCACAGTATATAGCTGACAATATGGATCAGTCACAGCCAAAGATTATCCAGACAGCATATGCTTCAAAGACACCGGTGAATAATAATATCCTTAAAAATACAGTTATCGGTGCAGTACTCGGACTGTTCCTTGCAGCCGGTATAGTTGTACTTGGATACATGCTTGACGATACAATCTCCAATGCAGATGATATGGAGACCAGAACAGGCCTCAAGGTGCTTGCATCACTTCCTGTTGATGAGACAGAGTATGATGGAGTAAAGTCAAAGAAAAGAAAAAAGAAGAAAAACCAGTCATCTAAATCAGACGATAGCAAGAGTAAGAAGAGGGCAGTTTAATGGAAACAGTAGTTATTAATCAGATAAAAGATCAGAGCTATACAATGAAGGAGTCTCTTCGAGCTCTTAAAACAAGCATAAGCTTTAGTGGAAAGGGTGTGAAGTCTATCCTTTTTACCAGCAGCGTGCCAAATGAGGGAAAGACAACCGTAGTTATGGATCTGGCTCGTTCGATGGCAGATTCTAAGAAGTCAGTCCTTGTAGTAGATACCGATATGCGTAAGTCAGTCCTTGTAGGACGACTCAGAGCAAAGGTGGAGGGAGGCGGCAAGATATATGGCCTCTCGCATTATCTTTCAGGTCAGGTGTCTTTGGACAAGGTAATATATGCGACAAACATCAAGGGCGTGTTCATTCTTTTTGCAGGACATGAGGTACCAAATCCTACAGAGCTTCTTGAGACAGAGGAGTTTAGAGAACTTATCAAGTTTGGAGAGAAAAATTTTGATTACGTGCTTGTCGATACACCTCCTACAGGTGCTGCGATTGATGCGGCCGTAGTTGGAAAGAATGTAGACGGAGCTGTAATAGTTGCAGCTCAGAATGTCACAAGCAGCCGTGCAATCATTAATACAAAGCGTACACTTGAGGACTCTGGGGTCAGGATTCTTGGAGCAGTGCTCAATAAGTGCAAGTTTGAAGAGTCTAAGTATGGTCATTACTATGGAAACTACTATGGTAATTACTATGGTAATTATTATGGCAGAGATGAGGATGAAAAGTAATAGCTACAGACACAAATGAATGACGGAGAATGGTGCAGATGAAAAAAAAGAAAAATATAATTATTACGGCAGTAATGATTGTACTTATTGCCATTATAGCAATAATACTTGTAAGGATTAACAACAGTAATGTCAGTAAGAAAGAAGATAAAGACATAAAGCCGGGTACAGAGGCGGTTAATACAAATTCCGGTACACAGACTGTGGATGACAGCACTACGGACAAATCAGGTATAGAGGAGTTTGCGCTATTTGGTGTTGACAGCCGCTCTGATCAGCTTGATAAAGGAACACGTTCCGACTCCATTATGGTAGTCAGGGTTGATCATGATGCTAAGAAAATCCGTATGGTATCTATTTTCAGAGACTGTATGATGAATATTGATGGTCATGGATACCAGAAGGTGACACATGCACATGCGTTTGGTGGACCCGAGCTTGCAGTGGATACACTTAACAAGAATCTGGACTTAGACATAAAGAATTATGTCACAGTCAATTTCAATACAGTCGGTGAGATTATAGATGAGGTCGGAGGCATAGTACAGGATATTGATGCTTCTGAGGCAAAGGTGATAAACGGATATATTGATGAGGTTAATAAGGTACGTGGAACAAGCTCATCCCATATTGATTCAGCCGGCACATATACACTTGATGGAACACAGGCAGTTGCATATTCCAGAATACGTTATACCGCCGGAGGAGACTACAAGCGTGCTGAAAGACAGAGAACAGTTCTATTCAAGGTATTTGAATCAGCTAAGCAGATGAATACAGCAGCAAAGATTAAGATGGTATCAGACCTGATTGGGCATGTCAATACTAACTATAATACCGATGAGATTCTTTCAGTATTTAAGAATCTTGCAGATTATACAGTAGAGGATTCGACAGCATATCCACAGGTGTTCTATGGTGGAAAGGTTGATGGTGCATGGGTTGAGGTGCCTACTACACTTGCAGACATGGCTACAGGAGTGCATCAGTTCCTTGAAGGTGATACAGGCTATACTCCTAGTGCAACTGTAAACGAATACAGCAGTGCATTATCAGGAAAAGTAAGTGGACCAAATAATGATTTAACAAATACAGATTTTGGGGATTAAATATGAACTTCAGACAAAATGGAGATAAGTACCTCATCACAATAGAAGCAATTGCACTGATAGTTGTGCTGGTATTTGGAGCAGTGCATTTTGTGATGCCGGGGAACAATGCAAATAAGAAAATAACAGAGAGCCAGCAGGAAACACAGAATCCTACTCAGGTGACTGATGGAACTCAGCAGGTACAAGCTGATGGACAGCAGGCTGCACCGGCATTTACTCCGTCAGATTCGGTCAAGGCAAAGCTGGCTTCTATGACAACAGAGGAAAAGGTAGCTCAGCTATTCATTACGAGACCGGAGGAGATTACAGGTGTATCACAGTTCACTCAGGCCGGTAACAAGACAAAGGTAGCTATTGGTACATATCCTCTTGGTGGTTTTGTGTTCAGGCAGGAGAATTTCTCAGGAGAGGCTGCAGTTACAAAGATGATGAGCAGTCTGCAGTCATTTTCGCAGGAGAGACTGGGCGTGAATCTGTTTCTTGCAATTGATGAAGAAGGTGGGGAAAGACTTCCTCTTGCTTCAGCTAATGGATATGAGGCACAGCAGGCTCCATCACAGCTTGGAGATACTGATGCAGCGGGCAGCAGTGCAGGAAAGATAGGCTCATATATGGCTACCAATGGTCTTAATATGAATTTTGGACCGACAGCGGATATAGCATATGGTGATAATGCGGATAACGATACATATGCATTTGGCAGCGAGTCAGCGACTGTAGGTGACTGTGTTGCAGCACAGGTAAGCAGCTATAATGGCGCAGGAATCAATTCTGTTGCAAAGTGCTTTCCGGGAAAAGGAAAGGCTACTACAGATACAGCTACAGGAATGCTTTGGATGACAGATAAGCTGGAGGATTTAGAGGCATCTGATTTTGTACCATATCAGAAGGCAATTGAAGCAGGTGTTCCGGCAGTCATGATGGGAAATGTACTTTGCCAGAGTGTGACAGGAGAGGAAACCACACCATGCTCTACATCAGCCGGTGCCGTAAACTATATGAGAACTACTATGGGCTTTAATGGTCTTTTGATTACAGATGATTTGTCAGATGCATCTCTTAATAAGGTATGTACACAGAATGAGGCAGCTGTGGCAGCTGTTAAGGCAGGAATGAGTATGCTTTATGTTTCAACAGGTTTTGAGAGCAGCTATAATGCAGTGTTGTCTGCAGTTAACAGTGGTGAGATACCGGCAGAAAAATTAGATGATGCAGTTGGAAGAATTCTTACAACAAAAGGAATTTAATATATGCAAATAAACGTAAATCCGTTATACTATAGAGTATAGCGGATTTTTGTTATAAATTTTGTATATTTAAAGGAGAATTGCTATATGTCAAATTGTTTTATCCAGGCAAATATTCTTTTGCCAAACGATGGAATAGATATGGAAAAATGGTCAGTTATTGCCTGTGACCAGTTTACAAGTCAGGCGGATTATTGGTATGCTGTGGAAAAGTATGTGGCTGATACACCGTCAACGCTTAATGTGGTGTTCCCTGAGATATATCTGGGAACAATTACGAAGCAGGAGAATGATTGCAATTCGTCAGGGGATGGTGTCAAAAATGACAAAGAAACCGACAGAAAAACAAAATATGCTTCAATGACAGATGATGAGAGAATCAAATATATCAATACCACTATGGATACATACCTCACAGATGGAACCTTAAAGCAGGCAGTGACAGACGGCTACGTGCTGGTCGAGCGTACTACGGAGTCAGGGGTGCGTCTTGGCATAGTTGGACTTATTGATCTGGATGACTATGATTTCGACCCGAAAAAGAAGACTCTCATCAGAGCTACTGAGGGGACTGTAATCTCTCGTATACCACCGAGAGTGAAAATCAGGGAGCATGCTGCCATTGAACTGCCACATGTTATGTTGCTTGTTGATGATCCTATAGACGGACAAAGGATTGATAGATGTCATGAAACTACACAGGAAGCTGCTGTAAATATAGCAGCTGTAAAGCATGGAATAATCGAGTATGTGTATGCCATCAGGGATACTCTTCGTAAGCTTTACGATACAGAGCTCATGCAGGGTGGCGGGCATATCCGTGGCTATGCTATCGAGGGTGAGGCAGCAAAGCAGGTGACAGAGGCATTCGCAGCAAAACAGAATAGCTGTGGAGGCTTTTTGTTTGCAGTAGGTGATGGAAACCATTCGCTTGCAACGGCGAAGACCTGTTGGGAAAATATCAAAAAATCAGGAAAATTCACAGAGGAGCAGTTGAAAACTCATCCTGCAAGGCATGCTCTTGTGGAAATCTGCAATCTGCATAGTGAGGCACTTGAGTTTAAGCCTATTCACAGACTGCTTACAAATGTTGATGTAAAGGACCTGCTATCGTTTTTCGAAGCTGAAATCACAAAACAAGGACTTGCGAGCACTGAGGGCGATGAGATAGTATTTGAGTATGTTGAATCAGGAAGAGGTGACAGTGCAAAAACGGCAAATGGCAATGAAGCAGTTTCAGAAAATAGCGCTGGAAGATGCACAGCACCAATAAAGAATTTTGGAATTAATATCGCAAATAGAGGTGACCGCCTCCCGGTTGAGATACTCCAGGGTATTTTAGATAAGTATATTGAGACACATGACAATGTGGAAATAGACTATATCCATGGTGATGAGGCACTTCACGGACTGGTTAAGGAGACTAAGGGATGTGGAATCTTTCTTCAGTCGATAGACAAGAGCACATTGTTCCCTGCAATCAATGCGGGCGGGGTGCTTCCAAGAAAGACATTCTCAATCGGTGAAGCGAATGAGAAGAGATACTATATGGAGTGCCATAAGATAGCTAAATAATTTAACAAATAATATTGTTTTTTACTACACAAACATATTTATTAAGTGTATAATATAAGAAAAATTTATTTACAAGGGGACGACAATGGGAAAATACTTTGGAACAGACGGCTTCCGTGGAGAAGCTAATGTCAATTTAACAGCAGAGCATGCATATCAGATCGGTAGATTTTTAGGCTGGTATTATGGAGAGCTTAAGAAACAGAAGCAGCTCGACGAGCCGGCAAAGATAGTAATAGGAAAGGATACAAGACGTTCAAGCTATATGTTTGAGTATTCACTTGTATCAGGACTTACAGCATCGGGAGCAGATGCATATCTATTACACGTTACCACAACTCCATCAGTGGCATATGTAGCAAGAACCGATGATTTTGATTGTGGAATCATGATTTCAGCAAGCCACAATCCATACTATGATAACGGAATCAAGCTTATCAACGGCAATGGAGAGAAGATGGATGAGGAGACAATTCTCCTTGTCGAGGACTATATAGACGGCAAGCTCCGCCTGTTTGGGCAGGAGTGGAAGGAGCTGCCTTATGCACATAAGGACGCTATTGGATGCACAGTGGACTATGTGGCAGGCCGTAACCGTTACATGGGATATCTCATCTCACTCGGAGTATATTCATTCAAGGGCATGAAGGTTGGTCTTGACTGTGCCAACGGAAGCTCATGGAACATGGCAAAGTCTATTTTTGAGGCACTCGGAGCAAAGTGCTATGTTATTAACAATGAGCCAAATGGTCTCAACATCAATAATAATGCAGGCTCTACACATATTGAGGGCTTACAGAAATATGTAGTGGACAATGGTCTTGATGTAGGCTTCGCATATGATGGAGATGCTGACAGATGTCTCTGTGTAGACGAGCTCGGAAATGTAATCACAGGAGATCATATCCTTTACATTTATGGAAAGTACATGAAAGAAAGAGGAAAGCTCGATAACAATACTGTTGTCACAACAGTTATGTCAAACTTTGGACTCTACAAGGCCTTTGATGAGATTGGAATCGGCTACGCAAAGACTGCAGTTGGTGACAAATATGTATATGAGTACATGCAGCAGAATGGCTGCCGCATCGGCGGAGAGCAGTCCGGTCATATCATTTTCTCTAAGTATGCGTCGACAGGTGATGGTATCCTGACCAGCCTTAAGATGATGGAGGTCATGATGGCGAGAAAACAGAAGATGAGCCAGCTCTGCGAGGGGCTTAACATCTACCCACAGGTGCTTCAGAACGTGCGTGTGGCTGACAAGGCAGAGGCACTTGCAAATCCAGAGGTTCAGGCGGCTATTGACCAGGTTACTGCAGAGCTTGGCGATACAGGACGTATACTTGTGCGTGAGTCGGGTACAGAGCCTGTTATCCGTGTCATGGTTGAGGCAGAGAGCGAGGAAATCTGCCAGAAATATGTGGATATGGTTGTTGCAAAATTAAAATAAAGGATAATGCCAAGGATAATATACATAATATACAAAAGCTGTGTGAGAATATCATGCAGCTTTTGTTGTTATATGTGTTCATAAGTAAATGAATTAAGATAAATAAAGTGGATATAATTAAATCTGAGGAGAGAATATTTTATGCCTGAAATCTTAATTATTTTTATATTATGTGCCGGTATTATTGTAATTGGTATAATATTGTGTATAATTATTAAAGTGAGTCATATGTCAGATGACGAACAGAAAAAGGACGATGAACGACAGCTGGAGTTCATTCGTGCCTACAAGGAGCATAAAAAAAGACATTGAGTTTAAAGGACTATATAATAAGAGACATACAGGAAAAGTTCAAATATCTTCCGTCAGCAGTATATCTGGCATTAATCTGCATTGCGATGTATATTTTTGTTTGTCTGCTGCGATATCTTTTCACAATGAGAGAGGTATCACAGGCGGATGAGAGAAGAAAAAAGATAGTGGGCAAAATCTGGCATATGCTGTTCTGTGGCACATTTGTGGCTTATATGTATACACTTATAATGATAGTGTATTATTCAAGGGAGCCGGGAAGCCGAACAGGTGTCGCCGATATGGTGCTGTGGAGCACATGGGGCATGACACTGCAGATGCACGCTTATTTTATAGAAAATATAGTATTGTTTATACCATTTGGGCTTTTGTTTCCGCTGGTTTTTAAAAATTGGATGAGATGGTTTACAATACCTGTTGGTGCTTTTATAAGCGCATCAATTGAGTATACGCAGCTAATCACAGGCAGGGGATATTGCCAGCTGGATGATTTTGTGACCAATACGGCAGGAGTAGCAATTGGATTTTTTATTTATTTGATATTATATGCAGGGGGGCTGGTATGGAAAAGAATAAGATAAGCATTGTGGTACCATGCTTTAACGAGAAAGAGGCTCTGCCTCTTTTTTATAATAAAATAACTCAGGTGTTTAATCAGATGAGTCAAGAGAGTGAGACAGCGGGATTGTCCTATGAACTGATTATAGTGGATGATGGCTCTATGGACGGGACGCTCGATGTTGCAAAGGAGCTTGCCGTAAGTGATTCCGGTGTGAAATACATATCCTTTTCACGCAATTTTGGCAAGGAGGCAGCCATGTATGCAGGCTTGCAGCATGCGGTGGGGGAATATGTGGCAATAATGGATGCAGATCTTCAGGATCCACCGGAAATGCTTCCGAAGATGTATCAGGTTCTTATCAAAGAGGGCTATGATGCTGTCGGTACAAGACGAGTGACAAGAAGGGGTGAGCCACCGATTAGATCTTTTTTTGCCAGAAAGTTCTATAGGCTGATGAGTAAGATTTCAAAGGCAAATATGGTTGATGGGGCACGTGACTACAGGCTGATGAATAGGAAATATGTGGATGCTCTTTTATCGCTAAAAGAGTACAATAGGTTTTCAAAAGGATTATTTGGCTGGGTAGGATTTAAGGTGAAGTGGCTTGAGTTTGAGAATGTAAACAGGGTGGCAGGTGAGACAAAATGGTCATTCTGGCAGCTTTTTTTGTATAGCCTTGACGGAATAGTGGCATTTTCCAACGCACCGCTATACATTGCATCCATAGCGGGAGTATTCAGTTTTATTGTGGCGATAGCAGCCATGCTTTTTATCATAATCAGAAGACTTGTGTTTGGTGATCCGGTAGCAGGATGGGCATCAACGGTGGTCATCATTCTTTTTATCGGCGGCATACAGCTTCTTAGTATAGGGATACTTGGGCTTTATCTGTCAAAGCTTTATCTCGAGGCGAAGGACCGGCCGATATATTTAATAGGAGAATCAAATATAGAAAAACCTACAGAAAAATATTAAGACTTTCTTAAGAGTTCTTAATTCGATAGCACATGACATTTTTTTCAGATGTTATGTGCTATAATTCTTTTTGGCAACGTTTATTATTGCATGAAAGAGGAATAAGATGAAAAACGTACTGGAGTGGCTTGAGGCCACAGTAGAAAAATACCCTGACAAGCATGCATTTTCGGATACTGAATGCAGCATTACGTTTGCACAGGTGTATGATATAGCAAGAAATACAGGAGCATATCTGGTAGAACAGCTTGGAGTGGACAGAACCCCTGTTGCAGTATTTGCCGGAAGGAAAATGGTGACACCGGCATACTTCCTGGGAGTGGTATATGCAGGCAGACCGTATGCGCCGATTGACGCATCGCTTCCTGACAAGAGAATTGAAAAAATTCTTGAAAATCTCTCACCAAGGGCTATTGTTGCAGAAAGGGAAAGTCTTGAGCATGTGGAGAGCATAGTGGATGAGCTGGCAAAGTCAGAAGGCTTCGATAGACCGCAGATATTTGTTGCTGAGGATATATCGCGCTTTAAGAAGGTGGTGTGCGATGACAGCTCACTGGATATGCTCGCTGCAGTCCGCAGGCAGATGTCCATGACAGATCCGCTGTATATCATCTACACGTCAGGCTCCACCGGCAACCCAAAGGGAGTCATGACATCGCATCTGTCACTCATGACATACATCAACGCATATTGTGATGTGATGCATATTGAAGGTGAAGATGTGCTGGGCAATCAGTCACCACTTGATTATATAGCAGCGATAAGAGATATTTATCTTCCTCTAAAGACCGGCTGCAGCACGGCTATTATTCCAAAAGAGTATTTTATGGAGCCGAATGTCCTGTTTGATTACATGAATGAGAAGAGGGTCAGCAGTGTAGGCTGGAGCGTTTCGGCATTTACTATTCTCACATCGCTTGGAGCATTTGAGGAGACAGGGCTTAAGAGTCTCAGAAAAATCTGCTTCTCAGGCTCAGTGATGCCATGCAGGGTGTTAAGGAAATGGCAGAAAAATCTGCCGGAAGCGCATTTTGTGAACCAGTATGGACCGACAGAGGCTACAGCCTCATGCACCTACTATAGCGTGGATCACACAGTGGAAGAGGACGAGGTGCTTCCTATAGGAAAAGCCTATGACAATTACAGGGTTTTTCTGATAGATGAGCATGGAAATGCACCGGCTGTAGGAGAACAGGGCGAGATATGTGTATGTGGACCGATTCTTGCGCTTGGCTATTATAATGATCCAAAGAGAACTGATGCGGCATTTACACTCAACCCACTCAACAAGGCTTATCCTGAGCGGATGTACCGCACAGGGGATTATGGAAGGCTCGATGAGGACGGCATACTTCATTTCTGTGGACGTATGGACCGCCAGATAAAGCACATGGGACACCGTGTGGAGCTTGATGAGGTGGAGCATGCCGCCAATGTGGTCGATGGAGTCGCAGAAAGCTGCGTTATATATAATAAAGCAAAAGAGGTGCTGATACTTTTCTACACAGGTGACTGTGACAGGAGAAGCCTTGCGCTGGCACTGAGGGACGAGCTACCGGGCTTTATGGTGCCAAGGAAAATCAAGAAACTGGAGCAGCTTCCTAAGCTTCCAAACGGAAAATATGATATGAAAAAACTGGAGGAAATGTAAAATGAGAGACACAATTTTAGAGATTTTAGAGGAATTAAGACCGGATGTGGATTTTGAGAAGGAGACAAAGCTCATCGATGACAAAATTCTTGAGTCATTTGATATAGTTTCACTCGTATCGGAGCTGACTGATGAGTTTGACATCACAATCAGACCAAAGGATCTGGTTCCTGAGAATTTCAACTCAGTAGATGCAATCGAGAAGCTTGTGAAAGAGCTTGTGGAGGAATAAAGTATATGAGACAGACACCGTACTATGTATTTGATACGGACGAGTTTGCGAAGAGAGCAGCCATGATAAGGGCTGCTCTTGATTGTAAAGGAGGACGTAGGATACCACTTTGTTTTTCGATAAAGGCAAATCCGTTTCTGCTTCACAGGCTGCCGGCGGGCTTAGACCATGTGGAGGTGTGTAGCCCGGGAGAACTTGAGATATGTATAGCACTGGGCGTGAAGCCGGAGAGCATCATCTATTCAGGTGTGATGAAGGAAAAATGCGATATAGAGCGAGCAGTTTCATATGGCGCCGGCATACTGACCTGTGAAAGCATAAGACATGCGGCGCTTATATCAGAGGTGATGCTTGAATGTATACAGGAAGGTGCGCATGAAAACGGATTTGTCAAAACGAAAGCACAGGTCATACTGCGCCTGACAAGTGGCAACCAGTTTGGCATGTCGCTTGATGATATTGAATACATCATTTCGCATCCGGATGAGTTTAAGGGCATTGCGGTAATGGGCATCCACTACTATTCCGGCACACAGAAGAGTCTTCGCAAAATAAATAAGGACTTGGAAAAAATAAAGTCTGCACTGACCGGATTAAAAGAAAAATACGGCTTTGAGCCACAGCTTGTAGAGTATGGCCCGGGACTTTGCGTGGAGTATTTTGAGGATGACTGGCAGGAAAGGGAAAAACAAGCACTTGATGAGGCAGCAGAGGCGCTTAGAGAATTTGCCGAGGAATATCCGCTTGGCATTGAGATGGGACGATTCCTCGCAGCCTCATGCGGTAAATATTACACACAGGTAAAGGACCTTAAATCGACAGGCGATGCCAATTATGCGATTCTGGATGGAGGAATCCACCATCTGAATTACTTCGGGCAGAGGATGGCTATGCAGGTGCCACCGATTAGGGTATATGGTGGTGAAGTATCAGAAAATGAAGAAAAACCCGGTGTGGAATTAACACAAATGCCGGACGCAGATTATACACTCTGCGGAAGCCTCTGTACAGTAGCAGATGTGCTGGTACGCGAGGTGAAGCTTAAGAAGCTTGAGCTTGGTGACATTCTTGAGTTCGCACACTGTGGTGCATACTCCGTGACAGAAGCACCAGCGCTCTTTTTGTCAAGACAGCTTCCGGCTATATATGCGTATTCGAAGGAGTATGGATATGAGTGTCTTAGGGAGCATATTCCTGCGGCTGAGATAAATCTGGCCGGAAAAAAATTGTAATTTGTAACTAAAAAAGCGCCCATGGCAATTTGGCACGGGCGCTTTTGATATGAAATAAACAAAGCCTTTTGTGGGAATCCTAATTATCAGCCAAGCTCCTTCTCACACATATCAAGTACAGAGGCGATGGTAGTATCCATATCATAGTACTTGTACTCGCCGAGACGGCCGCCGAATATAACGCCGGTCTCCTTATCGGCAAGCTCCTTGTACCTGGCATAGAGCTGTCCGTTTTTCTCATCGTTTACAGGGTAGTAAGGCTCATCGCCTGCCTTCCACTCAGAAGAGTACTCACGGCTGATGATAGTCTTTGGCAGGTCATTGCCATCCTCATCCTTGCCGAACTCGAACCACTTGTGCTCGATGATACGTGTCCATGGAGTCTCACGGTCTGTATAGTTGACAGCGGCATTTCCCTGGAAGTTAGGAATATCAAGTGTCTCATTCTCAAAGCGCACTGAGCGGTATTCCAAAGTACCTAACTTAAAGCCAAAGTATGCGTCAATCGGACCGGTGTATACCACTTTGTCAGCAAGAGCATCAAGCTCCACCTTGTGCTCAAGGTAGTCGGTATTCAGTCTGACCTCAATGCCGTCGAGCAGATTCTCAACCATCTTGGTGTATCCACCGATTGGAATCCCCTGATAAAGAGCGTTGAAGTAATTGTTGTCAAAGGTAAGTCTGACAGGAAGACGCTTGATGATGAAAGCCGGAAGTTCCTTACAATCACGACCCCACTGCTTCTCAGTATAGCCCTTCACGAGCTTCTCGTAGATATCACGACCGACGAGTGAAATAGCCTGCTCCTCGAGATTTTTTGGCTCACCGGTGATTTCCTTTTTCTGCTCCTCAATCTTTGCAGCAGCCTCCTCCGGTGTCACCACACCCCACATCTTGTTGAAGGTGTACATATTGAAAGGCATTGAGTACAGCTCACCTTTGTAGTTTGCTACAGGGCTGTTTGTGAAGCGGTTGAACTCAGCAAACTGTGTGATGTAGTTCCAAACCCTCTTGTCATTTGTGTGGAAGATGTGGGCTCCGTACATGTGTACGTTGATGCCCTCCTGTTTTTCAGTGTAGACATTTCCTGCTATGTTAGGACGCTTGTCCACAACAAGCACTGATTTGCCCTTGGCCTTTGCCTCATGGGCGAAGATGGCTCCGTAGAGACCGGAACCTACTATTAAATAATCGTATTTCATTGTATTCTCCAAATTAATTTAGATAGATTTTTAAAAGAGTGATTGATTTATCAACCACTCTATTGTATAATCTACTCAAAGGTAATCGGATGTTATTCCGATTTGCCCTCAGTGATTGATTAGTATAAAGATTAGCACCCTCACTTTAGGCGGTTGGGGTGCTATTTCTTTTTGTGGTTGTCTATATACGACAATGCTGCAAAAACTACTAGTAACAATGTAAGTACTTCAATTGTATTCATAGTAACATCATCCCCCTTCTGTAAAACTAGAGGGATTTATCAGAATTAACACCCGAGCTTTTTTCGACTACCCAATGATTATATCATAGAGTATATGGGCTATCAAGGAGGCAATTAGAGAATATGAAACTACCCGGCTACTACTCCTCAGGAGAATTTGCAAAAAAAGCGCATATTACAAAAAAGACCGTCAGGTACTATGATGAGCACAATATTTTAAAACCATCCTATGTAAATGAAAACGGAGCCAGATTCTATAATGATGACGACTTTGCGCGTCTGCAGCAGATACTGTTCCTTAAATATTTGGGGTTTTCTCTGGATGATATAAAGGAAATGACACTCAGAAACACGGACAGTAATGTAATGTCTGAGTCGCTTCACATGCAGCTAAGTCTTGTAGAGGAGAGAATAGAGCAGATGAAGCTTATGAAATCAGCACTGCAGGAGGCTTCAGAGGTAATAGACGAGGGGCGAAGCGTGGACTGGAGCCATATGCTGGAGCTGGTCAATATAAACGAGATGGAGCAAAAGCTAAGGCAGCAGTACAGGGATGCTTCAAATATATCAGCCAGAATCAATCTGCACAGGGATTTCTCGATTAATCCGGTGAGCTGGTTTAGCTGGGTATTTGATGAGTGTAGCTTTTTTGAGGGGGAAAAGGTGCTTGAGGTGGGCTGTGGTGATGCCTCTCTCTGGACACAGAACATAGACAGGATACCGGCAGATATGCAGATAACCCTAACTGATATATCGTATGGCATGGTAAGGGATGCGACGAGAAATGTAGGCGCAGATGACAAGCGCTTCACATATGAGGTGATGGATGCCCACAGGCTGTATAAGCCGGATGCATCGTATGACTGCGTGATAGCAGACCATGTACTGTTCTATTGTGACAATCTGGATGCCGTGTGCAGTGAAATCCTAAGGGTGTTAAAGCCCGGTGGCGTGTTCGTGTGCAGTACATACAGCTCACGGCATATGAAGGAAATAAACGACCTGGTGCAGGAGTTTGATGACCGTATAGAGCTGTCAGCGGAAAGGCTGTATGAGCAATTCGGTAAAGAAAATGGTGAGGCAATACTTGGAAAATACTTTGGTGAGGTAAGCTGGCATGGATACGAGGATGAGCTTGTGGTAGAAAAAGCAGAGCCTGTGATAGAGTATGTGCTTTCGTGCCACGGTAACCAGAACAGGTATATTGTGGACCGCTATAAGGAATTTGCGGCATTTGTCAGAAAAAAGACAGAAGGTGGGTTTCATATCACAAAGGATGCAGGTGTATTTATTGCACGAAAATGATTCAAAAACAGGATATTATAAGCATATATTTTGTGAAAAATGCTAAAAATATAAAAAAGTACTTGAAGGTGCCCTTGGGGCACCTTTTATAATGCAAGTAAATGATGAATCAGGTCAGTGTATTCTACAGACCGAAAGCATCAAGTGCAGCACGTAGTTTCAGTTTGAAGGAGAACAACATGAAAGGTATTATATTAGCGGGAGGTTCAGGCACACGTCTTTACCCACTCACAATGGTAACATCAAAGCAGTTACTTCCAATTTATGACAAGCCAATGATCTACTATCCTATGTCAGTGCTTATGAATGCAGGCATCAGAGATATTCTGATCATTTCAACACCACAGGATACACCAAGATTCAAGGAGCTCTTAGGAGACGGACATCAGTTTGGTGTCAACCTCACCTACGAGGTACAGCCAAGCCCTGACGGACTTGCACAGGCATTTGTTATCGGTGAGAAATTCATCGGTGATGATACAGTAGCCATGGTTCTCGGAGACAACATCTTCGCAGGACACGGTCTCAACAAGAGACTCAAGGCTGCAGTTGAAAACGCAGAGAGTGGTAAGGGTGCCACAGTATTCGGATACTATGTAGATGACCCTGAGAGATTCGGTATCGTAGAGTTCGATAAAGAGGGAAAGGCTATTTCAATCGAGGAAAAGCCGGAGCATCCAAAGAGCAATTACTGTGTCACAGGTCTTTACTTCTACGACAACAATGTAGTAGAGTACGCAAAGAACCTCAAGCCATCAGCAAGAGGAGAGCTTGAGATAACAGACCTTAACAGAATCTATCTTGAGAAAAAAGCCCTCAATGTAGAGCTTTTAGGACAGGGCTTCACATGGCTTGATACAGGAACACATGAGAGCCTTGTAGATGCCACAAACTTTGTCAAGACAGTAGAGACACATCAGCACCGTAAGATAGCATGTCTTGAGGAAATCGCTTACTTAAACGGCTGGATTACAAAGGATGAAGTATTAAAGACATATGAGCTCGTAAAGAAGAACCAGTACGGACAGTACTTAAAGGATGTACTTGATGGAAAATACCGCGAGCAGTTATATTAAGGAGGAAATCAAAATGACAATTATCGTAACAGGTGGAGCAGGATTTATCGGAAGCAACTTCGTATTTCACATGCTTAACAAATATCCGGATTATCGTATCGTGTGCTTAGACTGTCTCACATATGCAGGAAATCTCTCAACACTTGAGCCAGTAATGGACAATCCAAACTTCCGTTTCGTAAAGGAGAGCATCACAGACCGTGACGCTGTATACAAATTATTTGAGGAAGAGCATCCTGACATGGTTGTAAACTTCGCAGCAGAGTCACACGTTGATCGTTCAATCGAGAATCCACAGGTATTCCTTGATACAAATATCATCGGAACATCAGTACTCATGGACGCATGCCGCAAGTATGGTATTAAAAGATATCACCAGGTATCAACAGATGAGGTATACGGAGATCTGCCACTTGACCGCCCTGACCTTTTCTTCCATGAGGATACACCAATCCATACATCAAGCCCATATTCATCATCAAAGGCAGCAGCAGACTTACTCGTGCTTGCCTACCACCGCACATATGGACTTCCTGTAACAATCAGCCGTTGCTCAAACAACTACGGACCATACCATTTCCCGGAGAAGCTTATCCCTCTTATGATAGCAAATGCACTTAATGATAAGCCACTCCCGGTATACGGAACAGGCGAGAACGTGCGTGACTGGCTCTATGTAGAGGATCACTGCAAGGCAATCGACCTTATCATCCACAACGGACGTGTAGGAGAGGTTTACAACGTAGGTGGACACAATGAGAAGACAAACCTTGAAATCGTAAAGATTATCTGCAAGGAGCTCAATAAGCCGGAGAGCCTTATCACATTCGTAGGAGACCGTAAGGGCCATGATATGCGTTACGCAATCGATCCAACAAAGATTCACAACGAGCTCGGATGGCTCCCAGAGACCAAGTTCGAGGATGGCATCAAGAAGACAATCAAGTGGTACCTCGACAACCGTGAGTGGTGGGAGACAATCATCAGCGGAGAGTACCAGAACTATTACGAGAAGATGTACGCGAATAGATAACTGCTATTCGTAAACCTTGAAGAATCGAAATGCGTGTTTACGAATAACAGTAAAAAGGAGACCCCAAATGAAAATATTTGTTACAGGAGTTGCAGGTCAGCTCGGACACGACGTAATGAACGACCTTGCAGCACGCGGTTACGAAGGAATCGGAACAGATATAGCACCACAGTACAGCGGAGCAGACGATGGCACAGCAGTTACAACTATGCCGTATGTATCACTTGACATCACAGACCGTGATGCAGTGGAAAAAACAATCACGGAGCTTAAGCCTGACGTGGTAGTACACTGTGCAGCATGGACAGCAGTAGATCTGGCCGAGGATGATGATAAAAAAGCAAAGGTGCATGCAATCAACGCAGACGGCACTCAGAATATCGCTGATGCCTGCAAGAAGATAGATGCCAAGATGGTATATATCAGCACAGACTATGTATTTGACGGACAGGGAACTACACCATGGCAGCCTGACTGCAAGGACTATGCACCACTCAATGTATACGGACAGACAAAGCTTGACGGAGAGCTTGCAGTGGCAAATACACTTGAGAAGTACTTTATCGTGCGTATAGCATGGGTATTTGGAGTGAACGGCAAGAACTTCATCAAGACAATGCTGAATGTCGGCAAGACACATGACAGGCTCACAGTAGTAAGTGACCAGATTGGTACACCGACATACACACTCGATCTTTCAAGACTGCTCGTAGATATGATAGAGACCGATAAATACGGTTACTATCACGCTACGAACGAGGGCGGATATATCAGCTGGTATGATTTTACAAAGGAAATCTTCAAGCAGGCAGTGGAGCTTGGACATACAGAGTATTCTGAGGACAGACTCACAGTCGCACCTGTTACCACAGCAGAGTATGGTGTGTCAAAGGCAGCACGTCCGTTTAACAGCAGACTGGACAAGAGCAAGCTTGTGGAGAATGGATTTAAGCCACTCCCTACATGGCAGGATGCGCTGCACAGATATCTGCAGGAGATTAACTTTTAGAAAGGACATAGAAATCATGGGACAGATTAAAGTACAGAAAAACGTAGGCGGAATCGAAGGTCTTTGCATCATCGAGCCTACAGTACACGGAGACAACCGTGGATACTTTATGGAGACATACAATTCAAAGGACATGCAGGAGGCAGGCATTGACAGAGTATTCGTACAGGATAATCAGTCTTGCTCCACAAAGGGAGTGCTCCGCGGACTTCATTTCCAGAAGGAATACCCACAGGCAAAGCTTGTGCGTGCAGTAAAAGGCTCAGTATTTGATGTGGCTGTAGACTTAAGAAGCGATTCAAAGACATATGGCAAGTGGTTTGGAGTAGAGCTCACAGAAGAGAACAAGAAGCAGTTCCTTATACCGGAGGGCTTTGCACACGGATTTTTAGTACTCTCAGATGTAGCAGAGTTCTGCTACAAGGTAACAGATTTCTGGCACCTTGGAGACGAGAGCGGACTTGCATGGAATGATCCTGCAATCGGCATCGAGTGGCCACAGCTTGTCGGAGAGTATCCGGGAAGCGCCGACGGAAGTGGATACACACTTGAGGATGGCACACCAATCAACTTGAGCGATAAGGATCAGAAGTGGGAGACACTGGAGAATACATTTAAGTTCTAGAATAAATAAAACTTGCAATAAGCTATGGATGGTTTATACTGTTCATAGCTTATTTTGGCATAGAAATTTAATATAGATTTAATATCGACATACAATAATCAGTGGCAAATATGTTACAAATATGTTAAAATATCTTTTATGGACAAAAATAAATCAATTTCAACACAGAAAAATAACAGATGGGATGTAGTATACTTTATATTGTATGGCATTGTGCTCGCAAAATGCGTATACGAGACTACCATGTTTTCGCAGCAGGTACTGGTGGGCACCTTTAAACTTTTTCTTGCAGCGATGGTTTTGTATACGGGAGCCAAGATTCTTTTTTCAGGATACTACAGCAGAAAAGAGCAGCTTGCAATTGCCGTAGTTATTCTTATATTTGGAATAGTAGGTTTACAGACCGGTTATTATGAGCTGCTACAGCCGGTATTACTTATTGTCGGGGCAAAAAACGTGAGGTTTGACAATATACTAAAGGTATATACGGCGGTGGTATCGGTCATGCTTATAGTGGCAGCTATAGCCAGTCAGACAGGTGTGATAGCGGATGTGATAGGCTATTCACCTAGAAATGCAGCAGCAGCCAGACATTCATACGGCATCATATATCCGACGGACTTTGCGGCACATATATTTTATCTGATATTGGCGGTAAGCTGCCTTGGTATATGGAAGAGAGTACAGGAAAACGAAAAATACAGATATCTGGCATGTCTCAGATGGCTTATCGTGATAGCAGCAGCTGTATTTATATATATAAAAGCAGGAGCATTTACAGGAACAGTCTGCCTGGCAGGATTTTTGGTTTTGATGGGTCTGATTTATCTGCTTGAGAGGAAAAATCTGGCGCGCAGGGTGTGTGAGATATTTAAATATCTGCCGATAGTGTGGGCGGGTCTTTTTCTTGCACTCAGCTATTTTTATAGTGAGAGCAATGCTATAATGGTTAAAATAGACTCTGTACTGTCTCAAAGGCTGATGGTGAGCCACAAAGTGTGGAGTGAGTATAGCATCAAGCTATTTGGACAGTTTATAGAGGAACAGGGCTGGGGAGGTGTTGCAGACCCGACCGGGATAGACCCTGCAAAGTATTTCTTTATAGATGATATGTATCTTAGGATGCTGTTTGAGTATGGAATAATAGTGTTTGCTGTAGTGCTGATATTATTAATATTTATTGGTCACAAGGCAATAGGCGCAAAGCAATATGTGCTTTTTGCAGCAATAGTCATGATTGGAGTGCACTCCTTTATGGAACACCATCTGCTGGAGATGGCATATAATCCTTTCCTGCTTGTACTGCTTGCCGGTATAGATACTGCTGATAAGGAAAAATCCGGGAGAAAGATATGAACTCAAAAAAATGGATAATCCAGTACCTTGAGGTACTTCTTGATATAATTGTGATGTTTACATCTTATCTGATTGCAAACTGGTACAAGTTCGGTTTCTTTAGAACAGGACTTATAAACCATACAGAGCACTATCTTACACTTTTTTTGGTGGAGCTTGTGGCATATGTGGTAGTACATTTCGTGGCATTTGCAGATGATAATCTGATAAACCGAAAGCTATTTCCTGAAATATACAATGTCCTGAAAATGTATGTATATGTGGGTGCAATCACAGTCGGCTGTGTATATTTCACAAAAACAAGTGAATATTTCTCCAGAGGGCAGATGGGTATGACCTTCATACTGAGTACTATATTCACGGTGATAGTCAGACAGCTGCTGAAAAGACTGGTGACAAAGGAATATCACCGCTCAGGGGCCAATGAGAAAATCATGCTTGTCACCACCTCGGACCAGGTGGAGCGAGTGATAAAGAAGATAAAGACCACAAGAAACTGGGATTTTCGTATATCGAATATTGCAATACTGGACTGTGATATGGTCGGTGAGATAGTAGACAAGATAGAGGTCGTCGCAACTGCTGATAACCTGCTTCAGGTGATATCAACAGCAGAGATAGACTCAGTGTTTGTACATCTGCCGGACAACTATCCGTTTAAGCAGAGAGAGTTTGTTACAGTACTCAATGAGATGGGCAAGACAGTGCACCTGAATGTCAACGAGTATGAGGCCAAGGTCGGTGAGCACTATATGGATTTCCTTGGAAAATACGCAGTGGTCACATGGAAGAATAAGACATACCGTGTAAGGCATCTGCTTATTAAAAAACTCATAGATCTGCTGTTTGGTGTGGCCGGGAGCATACTTATAGTGCCTGTGTGGCTTGTTGCATTTATAGGCAAAATAATCACAGGCAACCATGGCCCGGTGCTCATATCGCTTGTCAGAGTCGGCAAAAACGGACGAAGATTTTATTACTATAAATTCCGCACCATGTATATGGATGCGAGGGATAGATATGACAAATGGATACTCGATGGAAAGCATGGAAAAGACCCGAGATTTACACCGGTTGGAAGAATGCTTGGGGCATTAAGGCTTGAAAATCTGCCATCAGCCTGGAATGTGCTGTGGGGAGATATGAGCATGGTGGGAAATCCTGCTCCATCACTGCCGGAGTTTATAGAATACTCTGCATTTCACAGAAAAAGTCTATCGGTAAAGCCCGGAATCATAGGCTTCTGGCAGGTATACAGCAGGGAACACAGGCTGCTTACCGAGGAGGAGCAAAGCGAGTACGACCAGGAATATATACTGAACTGGACGGTGGGCCTTGATCTGAGGATTATTTTTAGGGCAGTATGTCCTCTGTGCAGGTCTGTGTCAAAGAGAGAGCTTGTCATGCCGGCACAGCTGGTTGATGAGATGAGATGCTTGAGCGAGCTAGTGAGGGATAGAGAGCCTTTAAGCTATGACATACAGGCATATCCGGCCACTGAAGACAGCGGAAAGCCGGTATACAGATTTATAAAGCGTCTGGTGGATATTGTTGCCTCACTGCTTGGACTTATAGTACTGTCACCGGTGTTTATCATACTCGCTGTGATAATCAGAATGAGTGATGGCGGCAGCGTGTTCTATGGGCACACAAGAGTCGGCTATAAGGGAAAGAAAATATCTGTATACAAGTTCAGGAGCATGAAGACGAACGCAGGTGATCTGGAAAAGATACTGACACCTGAACAGCTGGAGCAGTATGTAAAGGAATTCAAGATAGACAATGATCCTCGAATTACAAAAATAGGAGGCTTTCTGCGAAAGACCAGCCTTGATGAGCTGCCACAGCTAATCAACATACTTAAGGGCGAGCTCTCCATAGTGGGACCGCGTCCAATCGTGGAGAAGGAAACCGAGATATACGGCAAGGACATCGCAAAGCTTCTGAGCGTAAAGCCGGGACTGACAGGCTACTGGCAGGCATATGCCAGAAACAATGCCACCTATGAGAGCGGAGAGCGCCAGAGGATGGAGATGTACTATGTGGAGCACTGTTCGCTTTGGCTGGATATAAAGATACTTTTCAGAACCGTTTTTTCTGTAATCAGGGAGGATGGAGCACAATAATCAGAACATATGTGAGAAATATGATGAAGAAATTGGATTTAAATAGTATAACAATAAGTCTCATAATACCAACTCTCAACGCTGCAGAGTATATGCCCGGTCTGATAGATATACTGGGCAGGCAGACACGTAAGCCTGATGAGATAATAGTGATAGACTCAGAATCCGAGGATGCCACAGTGCGTATGGCAGAGCAGGCAGGCTTTAGGACGCTAAAGGTCAAGAGAAGCGAATTTGATCATGGTGGCACGAGAAACTATGCTGTAGCCATGTCAAAGGGTGATATAGTGATGTTTTTGTCGCAGGATGCGCTGCCTTCAGATGAACACTATGTGGAAAATATGCTGGCAGGCTTTGAAAACGAAGAAGTCGTTATGATATCAGCTAGACAGCTCCCGAGAAGGGAGGCTAAGCCTGACGAGGCATTAGTCAGGAAGTTTAATTATCCTGCAGAAAGCTTTGTCAGAAGTAAAGAGGATATACCACGACTTGGGATAAAGGCATATTTCTTTTCGGATGTATGCTCAGCCTACAGACGTGATTTCTTTGAAGACATAGGCGGCTTTGAAAGCCCACTGCTCACAAATGAGGATATGCTGATGGCAGCCAGGGCACTTGGGGCAGGATACAAGATAGGCTATTGTGCCACAGCGCAGGTGTATCACTCACACAACTATACATTTAAGCAACAGTACAAGCGCAACTTTGATGTAGCAGTCTTTATGGAGACCTATAAGGATGAGATAAAGTGTGACGGTACTACAGGTGAGGGCATCAGGATGGTGCTTTTCATAGAAAAACAGCTCCTAAAGCAGTTCAAGATAGGAGCAGCAGTACACTGCATATTTGACAGTGCGGCAAAGTTTCTGGGCAACAGGGCCGGAAGAAAGTGGAAGAGGAAGAATGCATAGCACAGACAAGATAGCCATTCTAATGGCTACATACAATGGAGAGAAATATATATGTCAGCAGATAGACTCTATCCTGTCGCAGTCCTGCAAGGACTGGGAGCTATATATACACGATGATGGCTCTACGGACAACACGATAGCTGCTGTAGAAAGCTATGTGGAAAAATACCCGGACAAGATACATCTGATAGATGGTAAATCAACCGGTGGAGCAAAATATAACTTTTTCTATCTGTTTGGTCAGGTGGAAGCGCCATACTATATGACCTGTGATCAGGATGATGTGTGGCTGGAAAAGAAGATAGAACTGACATATGATAAGATTCTGACTATTGAGGACAAAGCAGATATTCCGTGCCTGGTATATACGGAGCTTCGCGTGGTAGATAGCGAGCTGAATACAATAGCGGACACGATGAGCGAATACCAGAGTCTTGACTGCCACAAGCGTACAATCAACCAGTTTATATTGCAGAATTCTGTGACAGGCTGTACAATGATGGTAAACAGGGCTTTAAGAGATATAATGCTTCGCATTACTGATATAGACAACACAATAATGCACGACTGGTGGGCAGCACTTGTAGCTGCACAGTTTGGAAAAACAGCATTCATAGATGAGCCAACAATACTGTACAGACAGCATGGTGACAACAGCCTGGGAGCACTTGGGATAAATAAGCTCTCATATATTGTACGCCGTGTCTGGCAGAAAAACCAGATACAGGAGAGCATGAGGCTGGGACGGCTTCAGGCGAGAGAATTTGCAAAGACATATAATCTGCCCGATGACAGCCTGGCGGTAAGGTATGCGGCGCTGGAAGGTAAATCAAGACGCGTAAGACAACGGTTTTATAAGGAAAATGATATGTATAAGACCGGGACAATGAGACGGCTGGGACAGGCTGTGTGGGGATGATTTGACAAAAGTATAAGTAGAGAGTATAATTTTTAGGCATTTAGTGACAAATAATATTTTAGATTAGGAAAGAATTTAATTGTTATGGAAGAAAAATTCATAAAAAAAGTATTTGGAATAACATTGTTGGTTTATTTTGCTTCTATATGTTTAGTATATTTAGTGTCAAGTAAGCAGTTTCACTACCAGGAGAATCAGAGTGATACTGTCTCACAGTCTCAGGTTGTAGGAGAGTTTGCTGAGGGAGATACAATTAAGCAGACATTTACGGTTGATAGTCAGTATCTTGAAGGGGTGACAGTTACACCGGCAACATATGGCAAAACCGCAGAGGGTATGCTTGAAGCAAAGATTACAGATACAAACGGAAAAAATATTGCTGATATTGATGTGGATATGTCAGAGCTAAGTGATAATCAGCCATATGATATAAAATTGCCTGAAAAAATCAAGGTGGATAATAATGAAAGCTACACATTAGAATTGATTTGCAAATCATTGGATGGCGATAGTCAAATCTCTTTTTATTATGGAAATTCTATCAAGATGGCAAAAGGAGAGATATCCAAATCATATGATGATAGCACTCGCGTGTATGTAAATAACGAGGGTCTTGAGGGGGAGTTATGCCTCTCTATAGATGGAATGAACACAATATGGTTTGGTAACTATTATTGGATAATAATGGGAGTAATAGGAATTCTCCTTATTATTTATTTTGTTGTATCATTAAATAAATGGAAATCAGGTAAACAAACAGTAGTTATTGCATTCTTAGATTCTGTTTCACATTACAAGTTCCTGATAAGCCAGTTGGTAAAGAGAGATTTTAAGACTAAATATAAGCGTTCTGTGCTTGGTGTGTGTTGGAGCTTTTTGAATCCACTCCTAATGATGCTTGTTCAGTATGTGGTATTTTCTACTATATTTAGTTCAGGAGTGGCGAATTACCCTGTATATCTGCTTAGTGGAATTGTTATGTTCAACTTCTTTAATGAATGTTGTGCTATGGGAATTTCAGCTATAACATCAAACTCTTCACTTATAACAAAGGTATATGTACCTAAATATATATATCCTTTGTCAAGGGCAATGTCATCATTAGTAAACCTTGGATTTTCACTTATCCCTTTGCTCATAGTGACATTTGTTACAGGATTATGGCCTAGACCGGCATTTATATTATTGCCATTTCCTATCATATGCATGATGATATTTAGTCTGGGAATGAGCTATTTCCTTAGTACGTCAATGGTGTTTTTTAAGGATACGCAGTTTATATGGAATGTACTGAGCACGGTGTGGCTCTATGCGACACCTATTTTCTATACAGAAAATATTATTACTTCACCTATATTATTAAAAGCTTTTCATTGTAATCCGATGTATCAGTTTATATACTTTATGAGAAGCATTCTCATAGATGGGGTATCACCGTCACCACAGCATTATTTATATTGTATTCTGCTATCAGTTGTACCATTTATACTTGGTTTCTGGTTCTTTAAAAAGAATGAGGACAAGTTTATTTTCAATCTGTAATCATTAAGGAGCATGACCTATGAACATGATAGAAGTAAAAGATGTGTCTATATGCTTTCGAATGGCAAATGATAAATTGAATAGCCTGAAAGAGTTTATGATCCAGAAAGTGAAGGGAAAACTCAAATATGAGGAATTCTGGGCACTTAAAGATGTGAGCTTCAATGTGAAAAAAGGTGAGGTTGTGGGAATAGTAGGTCACAACGGAGCTGGAAAAAGTACAATATTGAAGGTAATCTCAGGGATTATGAAGCCGACAGAAGGCTCTGTTGTGACACATGGAAATATTGTTCCAATGCTCGAACTGGGTAGTGGGTTTGACATGGATCTCAGTGGACATGAGAATATCTATCTTAATGGAGCGATACTTGGATATTCGAAAGAATTCTTAGATGAAAAATTTGATGAGATTCTTGAATTTTCTGAACTTGGGGAGTTTATAGAGCAGCCAATCAGAAATTACTCGTCTGGAATGCTCATGAGACTGGCATTCTCAGTAGCAACAGTTGTAAATCCGGAGATATTGATTGTAGATGAAATCCTTGCAGTTGGAGATGCGGATTTTCAGGAAAAAAGTAAAAAGAGAATGCTTGAGCTGATGAGTGGAGGTACAACGGTGCTTTTTGTATCACATTCTATAGCACAGATAAGAGAGATGTGTGATACTGTTGTGTGGTTAGATCATGGCCGTTTGAAAATGATTGGAAATGCAAAAGAAGTATGTGATGCCTACCAGTTTAAGAAGAGCGAAAACGATGAATTATCAAAGTTATACTTTGATGATGGAACAGGCTTTAATGAACGTGCCACATTTACTCAGACTATGCCGATGGATGGCAATGAGTTCAAACAGGTATACGAGTTCCCAACAAAATGTCAGCATGTGAGATATGATCCGGTTGAGGGCACAACAATATCGCTTAGCAACTTGAAAATCGTAGCAGAAGATGCAAATGTCAATATTATAGCTACGAATGGCAGACAGGTTGATGATGTATTCTATTTCGGAAAGGATGATCCTTGGATAGACATGTCATTTAGTCATGGTGTTTCAAGTGTAGAAATAACTGGTGTTGTAAGAGAAGTCAATGAAGATGCAATGTAAATAGATGAGGTTAAGAATGAGTAAAGTAAAATTTATGACACGAATTATACGATTTGATTTGTATAATCCTAATAAAATTTATATCAATGGTGTTATAAGTGAAGGTGATGCAAAATGTAAAAATGTATTAGCCAAAATGGATACAAATAAAGTGGAGTGTCTATTTAAAATAAATAAGGGTAATGAAATAAAAGAAAGATATAAAGCCATTGGTATATATATTGATGAGGAAATTGTTGCCGAAATAGAGCTTCCGGAAAATTGGAAAGAAAAAAATCAATTAAATTTGACAATAGAACTTGAAAATGACAATAGTATAGTATGGAACTGTTCGGTAGGTAAATTAAAAAAATTAGAAAATATAATCAATTATAACATAGATGCCGTTAAATGGGTTGGAAATGGATTTTCTGTACAAGGCTGGGCGATTTCTAATGAGGATGTTCGAATTGATTTCTTACAAAATGGAAAGAAATTAGAGGCGGATGTGGAGTGGATATACAGAAAAGATGTTATGAATGAGTATTCAGAGGTTGATTCTAATAAAAGAGTTGGAATTAAAGCCATTGTACGAATAAATAAAAAAGATTATTTTGATATTAAACTGTATACATCAAAGACTGAAGAAGTATACAAAGTGGGAAATGGAATAGTACAAGACATTACAAAGCACAGAAGCTTGCTAAGAAAAGTATTAGGTTCGTTTAGAAGATTTGGTGTAAAAAATACACTTAGAAAAATTAAGCGCAAATTATTTAAAGAAAATGCATTTAAATATGAGCATTGGATTAAGATACATGAGCCAAATGCAGATGAACTTAATAGGCAGCGCAATGTTAAGTTTGGGCATGATTATAAATTTAGTATTGTAATTCCATTATATAGAACACCGTTAAAATATTTAGATGAAATGGTAGATTCTATATTAAACCAGACATATTCTAATTGGGAATTATGCTTGGCGGATGGCAGCATTGATACTGTTGGTGAGGATTCTCCACTTACAGATACATTAAAAAAATATACAGACAGTGATAAAAGAATTAAGTTCGTTACATTAGAAAAGAATTTGGGAATCTCGGAAAATACTAATGGTGCAATTAATATCGCTACAGGAGATTTTATAGTATTTGGAGATCACGATGATCTGCTTGCACCAAATGCATTGTATGAATGTGCAAAGGTCATGGAAGAAAAACCAGACTGTGAGATAATTTATACAGATGAGGATAAGATAAATATGTCTGGAAAGAAACGTTTCCAACCTCATTTTAAATCGGATTTTAATTTGGATTTATTGTGTTCTATAAATTATATCTGTCATTTATTTGTTGTAAAAAGAAATATTGTTGAAAAAGTAGGATTATTGAATAGTGAATTCGATGGAGCACAGGATCACGATTTTATTTTAAGGTGTGTAGAGCAGACTGAAAATATATATCATATTCCTAAGATATTATACCATTGGAGATGTCATGAGAACTCTACAGCGGAGAATCCTGAAAGTAAACTTTATGCGTTCGAGGCGGGAAAGAATGCTGTAGAAGCCCATTATAAGAGAATTGGAATACCGGCAACTACTGAGATGGGACCATTTTATGGAACTTACAGGACAATATATCATTGGAAAGAGAAACCGCTGGTTTCGATAATTATTCCTAATAAAGATCACATAGGTGATCTAGAAAAATGTATACGGTCTATTGAGAAAAAATCGACATATCGAAATTATGAGTTTATAATTGTTGAAAATAACAGTTGTGAAGAAACTTTTGAATACTATAAGAAATTACAAAAAGAAAATTCAAAAGTGAAAATCGTATATTATGAAGGCGATTTTAATTATTCTGCCATAAATAATCTTGGTGTTAAAAGTGCATCAGGAGAATATCTGTTACTTTTGAATAACGATACAGAAATAATTAATGCTGATTGTATATCTGAATTATTGGGATATTGCATGAGGGATGATGTAGGAATTGTAGGTGCGAAACTGTATTATAATGATAATACGGTGCAGCATGGTGGCGTAGTAGTAGGCTTTGGAGGAATAGCAGGGCATACCTTTATAGGTTTTGACAGAGACGAACCGGGATATTTTGCAAGACTGGTATGTGCACAAGACTACAGTGCTGTTACGGCTGCATGTATGATGACGAAAAAAACATTATATGAGAAAGTAGGAGGATTGACAGAAGCTTTTAAGGTGGCGTTTAATGATGTAGACTATTGCATGAAAATACGTAAACTTAGAAAACTGGTTGTGTTTAATCCGTATGCAGAATTGTATCACTATGAGTCGAAATCAAGAGGAATGGAAGATACTCCTGAAAAGATCAAGCGTTTTCAAGGTGAAATTAAACTTTTTGAAGATAGATGGTCTGAAATTTTGAAGGATGGCGATCCATACTATAACTGTAATTTGTCTTTAGACAGATCCGATTTTGGAATTAAGGAATAATAAATAAGAGGAAAAAAATGTTAAAAAAAAGAAACAGAAGAATCATTACATTAATAGTGTGTTTTCTGGTTTTAGCTATTGTATCTACGATATACATTAATCAATACAAAAATGTGGAATATCAAAAGACGGCAGGTCAAATTGAAAATTGGGAAAAATATGTATCTGATATAAAAAATTATACACAGAATGATAACCAATATGTTTTAGATGGCGATGATCCTCATATAGAGTTTAATTTTGAAACGTTAAATAAGGAAATTACCGGCGTAAAGATTACATTTACTAAAAAAGTGGGACCGATACAATTATTTGCTTTTGATAATAATATTGATGCCATGGATAGAAATTTGGTGGCTGCGCAGAAAGAAGACAGCATTGAGTACAGTGGGATAGCTCAATGGAACAATTTCAGGTTGGATGTAGACAGCGATTTTGAGATAAAGAATGTGGAATATATTTCAATGAAGCCGGTTCGTAGCTTTAATATACTCAAATATCTGGTTGCCTATATACTCAATTTGATTGTTGCTGGGATAATTGCATATAGTGACCCTGTTTACATTTTGTTTTCACAGCTGAAGGATGAAAAAAGATTGAAACTTAAGATAGGAGTTTTTATAGCAGGGACTGCATTGAGCGCGGTCATTGCTTTTGTTTTCGAACGGGGTATTGTATATGCAGCAGGGTATTCATATGTAAATCCATATAGAAGGTTTGCTATATGGGGGATTTTGGAAATATTAGTCATTGTTGCTGTATTGTGGAAAAATTTTATACAAGAGCTTCATCTTGTATTATTTACTGTGATTATTATATTGGGTGCAATAAATGTATATGCTACTCCTATTGAGGTGGGAGTGTCATGGGATGATGAGATACATTATGCAAGGGCGTTGTATTTAGCGGATGGCATGACCGATTATGCAGAGGCAGAGGAAATACGCCTGATTGATAAATATGCGCAGAATATATATCAGCAGGATATATTCACCAGAGATGAAAGAAATAATTCGATTTCTATAGGAAACAGATACTTACAGGACGGAGTGAAAGAGGTTGCAATCAATGGCAGTGGAATAAGCATTTGGTCAATTGCCTACGTTCCGGCAGCTTTTGGAATATATATTGCCAGATTGGCAGGACTCCCATTTGCAGATATTTTCAGAATGGGCAAGATGTTCAATGTATTATTTTATGCATTTGTTTTTGCCTGGGCTGTAAAAAGTCTGAAAAAAAACGGCAAGATGTTTTGTGCTGCAATTGCTTTGATTCCGACAAATATTTTTCTTACAAGCAATTATGCCTATGATTGGTGGGTGACCTCATGGCTGTGTCTTGCATTTGCAAAACTTTATGGCATGATGGAGAGTGAGGAGAAGATAAGCACATTTGATTTTGCTAAGATTGTAGGTATTGCTTTTTTAGCAATTCTGCCTAAAGCTATATATGTGGTTGTATTTATTCCGTTTTTACTTATACCATCAGAGAAAATTGAAAAAGCGGTAAAATCTAGGCTTATTGCTCTTGCGGGAATGTTTGCCGGATTATGTACGTTTGTACTTCCGATACTTTATAATGTATCTGCAAATGTGTCAGCCGGTGATATGAGAGGTGGAAGTGATATAAATTCAACTGCGCAGTTGATATATATTTTCTCACATCCGATAAGGTATATTGAGGTACTGTTCAGATTTCTGTGGCAGTATTTTTCTATAGATTTGATACCAAGCTATACCACACATATGTCATATTATGGAATTGGCCGATTTGGAGTAGCGGTGATGATTATAGTGATTGTTATTGCAATCATTGATAATGAAAGAAAGTTTGCATGCACCGTAAAATCGGCAATAGTATATAGGAGTGTAACCTGTGTTAGCTGTCTTCTGACTGTTATGGCTGTTGCTACAGCACTGTATCTCGATTTTACAGCAGTTGGAAGCGATACTATTTTAGGCTGTCAGAGCAGATATCTGATTCCGGTACTGTTTCCGGGATTGTATTGTCTGTTTTACAATAAGCTGTCGATAGGCGAAAAGATAAAGAATTGTATTTTTGCACTGGCCATAATGAGTCTTAGTTGCATATATATATATAATTTATATAGTTTAATGATAAATAGATATTAGAGTATTAAGAGGTAGTATAATGCATAAACGACAAGATGTTTTAATTATTATTCCAGCTTATAATGAAGAAGGTAGTATAGAAAATGTTGTAAAGAATCTTGAAGAAAATTATTCGGAGTTTGATTATGTCGTAGTTAATGATGGCTCAAAAGACAATACGAAGAAGATATGTGAACAGAATAATTTTAATCTTATTGATTTGCCTATCAATCTTGGCCTTGCTGGTGGATTTAGGGCCGGTATGAAATATGCTTACAAGATGGGATATAAATACGCAGTCCAGTTTGATGCAGACGGACAGCATAGACCAGAGTTTATTAGCGATATGAAGAAGATATCCGAGAGTGGAGTTGATATTGTAATTGCATCGAGATTTGCAGAAAAGAAAAAACCCCTCTCAATGAGAATGCTGGGAAGCAGATTGATATCAACAGCTATAAAAATCACTACTGGCAAGCGCGTTAAGGATCCGACATCCGGAATGAGAATGTTTAATTCAAAAATGATAAAAGAGTGTGCTACAAACATTAATTATGGTCCGGAGCCTGATACAGTTTCATTCCTCATAAAAAATGGTGCATCTGTTGCAGAGGTACAGGCCACCATGGATGAGAGAACCACAGGTGAAAGCTACCTGAATGCGTTTAAATCTATTAGCTATATGGTTAGGATGTTGATTTCGATTATAGTAATTCAGAATTTTAGAAAAAGAGGATAGAAAAATGACGATTACTTTCAGATGTGTTTTAATATTAGTATCATTATTTACGCTTGGCGGAATGGTAAAGAAGGTTAGAAATGCAAAAGTTCAGATTGAGAATACTATTTTCTGGATATTATTTGGTGTAATATTGCTTATTTTGAGTATTTTTCCACAGATCGCAACACTGGCAGCGAAGGCGCTTGGCATATATTCGACAACGAACTTTATTTTTTTATTTATAATTTTTGTATTGCTGATTCATCAGTTTTTGGTATCTATAAAGTGCTCTCAGCTTGAAAATAAGATTGATGAGCTGGTTCAGGAGATTGCTATTGGCAAAACAATCAGCAGATTAGAAGATGAGGAGCAATAGAAGCTAATGAAGAGGTATTGTATATTTGCAGCTCAGTTTCTTCCGCATTTAGGTGGAGTGGAACGATACACATACAATTTGGCTCAGAAATTGATCGAGAAAGGTAATGAAGTCACAGTAGTTACTTCAGATGTAAGCAGTAAAACTAATTATGAGGTTATCGATAAGATAAAGGTGTTTCGTCTGCCATCTATTAATCTGTTAGATGGACGGTATCCTGTGCTGAAATTCTGGACAGGTACATACAGAAGACTTTATAAGAAGATTGAGAAGGAACAATATGACATGGTGATTGTTAATACCAGGTTTTATCTTCATTCAATTTGTGGCGTGAGATATGCTAAGCGGCATAAGCAAAGAGCGATTGTTATTGATCATGGAACGAGCCACCTGTCTGTTCATAACAGAATATTGGATGCGGTAGGTGGTGCGTGGGAGCACTTTATTACAAGAATAGACTATCATTACTGTAAAGAATACTATGGTGTATCAGAAGCCAGCTGCGAATGGCTGAAACATTTTGGGATAAATGCGAATGGCGTACTTTATAATGCTATAGATCTTGATGCTATTGAGCTGATTAAGAAAAATAAAAAAACTGACTTCAGACAGATATACAATATACCATCAAGTGCAAGAGTGATTGCATTTACAGGCAGGTTACTGGAGGAAAAAGGAATAATTCCTTTGATTGAATCAGTAGAACAGCTCTGTGCTCAAAGAGACGATGTGTATTTGTTTCTGGCCGGTGATGGCGATTTAAACGAATATGTAAAGGAACATGAAGCAGAGCATATTATTCCTTTGGGAAGACTTGCATTTGAAGACATTATAAGTATGCTTTCTGATAGTGATATATTCTGTCTGCCATCGTTTTCTGAAGGCTTTTCAACATCGGTGCTTGAGGCTGTGGCATGTGGCTGCTATGTAATTACAACGGAGAGAGGCGGCTCCAAGGAGATGATTACAAGCAGAGATTATGGCATGATTATCAAGAATAACGAAAAAAAGAGGGTATATGACGCTTTGACAGAGATAATTGATAAGGATGATGAGCGGACAATGGCTTGCAAAAAATGCTATGATAAGCTAAAGAGTAACTATACATGGGATATAGTCTCAGACAAAGTGATTGAAATGACGTAGCAGGAGGAATTATTTTAATGGCTGATTATGATTCGGAGATTTTGAGAAAGCTTCAGCTGACAATACTTGAAATACTGAAGGACATTGATAAAGTTTGCAAAGAAAACGATATTGAGTATTTTATAGCATATGGTACAGCACTCGGTGCAGTCAGACATGGAGGTTTTATACCGTGGGATGATGATATTGACATATGTATGAGAAGAGAGGAATACAACAGATTTATACATATTATGCCTCATGCCATGCCACAGAAATATGATTTATTGGATATTTATAATACTCCTAAATATTCATCTTGTTTTGCTAAGGTATCGAAAAAAGGAACCAGATTTAAGGAAAAAGCAGGTACAACAGAAGGTTATGAGCAGGGAATCTTTGTCGATGTATTTCCGTTGGACTATGTACCTGATGATATTGCGATGCGCAAAAAGATTACACGAAAGGCATGGCTTTATTCGAGACTTATTATATTGAGTGAGATTGATGAACCTGTATTTCCTAATGGATATAGCAGAGTAAAAAGAGCGGTAGTAGGTTTTGGCTGCAAATTTGTTCATTTTCTGATGAAGGCTTTTAGAATTAATAAACTCAAACTGTACGATAAATATCTGAAGACTGCAACAGCATACAATGCATCGCAAAATTATCTGACAGATTATAGCGCTATGGATACAGAGAGCGTGCTCGTGAGAACAGATGTCATATTCCCACTAAAGGATATCCGATTTGAGGATACTGTATTTCCGGCACCTGATAATCTGGATTCATACCTCACTACTGTATATCATGATTATATGAAGCTACCGAAGCCGGAAGAGCGACATAATCATCTGGCAGAGGTGCTTGATTTTGGTGAATAATAAGAAAAATGAGTAAAAAGTAATAAATAATGATGCCGTGGAAAAGGCTGACAGATACATATTTGATGGAACAGGTGCTATGGTAACAGGCTGGTATGAGATATCTAGTACAGAGGGTAACAAAGTTGTTTCTACAACATGGTATTTTGCATATCCGGATGGCAAGGGCCATGATGGATGGTTACTTTACAATGGTTCTTGGTACTATATCGAGAAAGGCATAATGCTTACAAATACATATACACCAGATGGATACTGGGTAGGATTAAATGGTATTTGGGCATAATAGCTGATTTCTTTAACATCAAATAATTGCATAATTACTTATTGGGACTACGTATAATATGTAGTCCCATTTTTATGCGATTTTTGATTTTATATAGCTGCGTTGTATTATTTTTTTGTGCAATATGGTAGTTTTTAATTTCTATGTCACAATATAGTGCTTATGTGCTATAATAAAATTAAAAAGTTTAGAAAGGAAATAATACATTGAGAAAAAGATTATTAGAGAAAACTAAAGTGATGTTTGGTGCCTTGGTATTGACAGGAACATTGGTTACATCTGTAAACTCAGTGTTGGCTACACAGGAAGAGTACACAGCAGGTTCATCAATGGGTAAAGAATGTGACGAAGCAGGTGACTATGATGATGAGGCAGTGCCGTATTCAGTAGATGCAGAGGAAGATGAGGTTTTGGCACAGGCCGGAGGCAGTGGCTGGCAGAGTGACAGTAATGGATGGTGGTTTAAATATCCTGATGGAACATACGCAAAGGGCTGGCTAAAACTGGGAGATGATTGGTATTATTTAAATACCAGTGGCTATATGTTAACAGGTTCGCATTTGATTGATTCGAAATGGTATTATTTTGCTGACAGTGGAGAAATGCTGACCGGCTGGCAGAAGAATAGTGGCGGCTGGTGGTATTACAATTCTAATGGAGCCTATGTGGCTTCTACATATGCCGATGGCAAGGTGAAGGGAATTGATGTATCTTATTATCAGAAGGATATTGATTGGAATGCTGTGAAGAGTGATGGAATAGACTTTGCTATACTCAGAGTTTCCGCAAGCTATTATTCAGATACTTATCATCATTTTACTGATAAACGTTTTAATGAATATGTGACTAATGCAAATGCAGCCGGAATGCCGGTAGGAGCATATATATACAGTCAAGCGAGAAGCGTGGATGACGCTATATCAGATGCACAGTATGTGATTAATGAGTTGAAGGGACATATCATCAGTTATCCGGTTGCAATTGACTTGGAGGACAAATCCCAGACAGACCTGTCAAAGGAGACACTTGGTGCTATTGCAAAGGCTTTTTGTGATGAGATCAGAAAAGCAGGCTATACACCTATGGTATATTGCAATGAGAACTGGTATAAAAATTATATCGATGTGAGTCAGATTGCCGGTGAGGAAAAGTGGATTGCCAGATATAACTCTCACTATGACACTAATATTCCAAGAGGTATATGGCAGTGTAGCTCTACAACAAGAATTAATGGTATAAAAGGAAATGTTGATTTGGATTTCGCTAGCAATTTTTATGGCAGAGACAAATGGGTTAATGTTGATGGTGCATGGTATTATCTGAATTCCAATAGCCAGAAGTCAAGAGGTTGGATGTGCATAAGTGGTTCATGGTATTATTTCTCAGAAGAGGGAGTAATGCAGACAGGTTGGCAGAAAATTGATGGAAATTGGTATTACCTCACAGAAAATGGAAATATGCTGACCGGCTGGCAGTTTATTGATGGCAAGTGGTATTATTTTGCAGCTGGTGGACAAATGCTGACCGGCTGGCAGTTTATTAATGGATACTGGTATTACATGAATGCCGGAGGTGTAATGAATACAGGTTGGCAGTTTATCAATGGATATTGGTATTATCTGGATGGAAGCGGTGCGATGGCTACTGGTTGGCGAATGGTTAACGGAATCTGGTACTTTATGAATTCAAGTGGTGCGTGGATGTATTAAAAAGGAGAGTACAATATGAAAAAACTGATTTCTTTTGTTTCAGCAATGATGCTTACGGTTGGCTTGTTTAATGTAAATGTAATGGCTGATGTGAGTCAGGCAGATGAAACAGCTAGTGAAATTTGTGCAGATGAAGTGGGGTATGGTACAGATGGCAGCGATGCTAATGCCGATACAAAAAGCTTGGAAAACAATGACACCGAATCAGGTGATATTGAGCCTGATAATCCCGAGCCGGTCATTCAACCAATGTGGAATAATGATGGAACCGGACATATGTATTATACAGATGCGTCTGGTAATAGAGCTTCCGGCTGGCAGAATATAGATGGTTCAGTATACTATTTAGATGCAAATGGTTATGCGACCACAGGTTGGCAGCTTATTAATGGCAGCTGGTACTATATGAATACAAATGGAGTAATGACCACAGGCTGGCAGTATCTTGATGAACAATGGTATTATATGAATGCCGGTGGAGTAATGACCACAGGCTGGCAATATGTGAATGGCAACTGGTTTTATATGAACGGAAGCGGAGTGATGTTCACAGGCTGGCTTAATGCAGGTTCGTGGTACTATTTGAGTGCCGGTGGAGCAATGCTTACAGGCTGGCAGTATATCAACGGTACATGGTATTATCTAGATGGAAGCGGAGCAATGACCACAGGCTGGCAATATGTGAATGGCAACTGGTTTTATATGAACGGGAGCGGGGGAATGCTCACAGGCTGGCTTAATGCAGGTTCGTGGTACTATTTGAGTGCCGGTGGAGCAATGCTTACTGGATGGCAGTATATCAACGGTACATGGTATTATCTGGATGGAAGCGGAGCAATGGTCACAGGTTGGCTTAATGATGGCGTATGGTACTATCTGGATGGAAGTGGAGCGATGACCACAGGCTGGCAATATGTGAATGGTCAGTGGTATTATTTAAACGGAAGTGGAGTGATGCTTACAGGCTGGCAATTTGTAGATAATTGCTGGTATTATCTGCAGACAGATGGAAGATGGATAGATACAGCCCGTATGGATAGATATGCACAGGGATATAGCAGTTCAACAAATTATTTAATCCTGGTAGACAGAGCTTCATGCGTGGTCGGAGTGTACTCAGGAAGAAAGGGGAAGTGGTCACAGAGATATATTTGGTCATGTGCACCGGGAAAGGCTTCTACACCGACAGTTCCAGGAGAATTTAATGTGGCAGCTAAAGGCTACTACTTTGATTCCGGAAATTCAAGATGCTTCTATTTCACACAGTTTAAGGGAAATTATCTGTTCCACAGTGTGCTGTATCACAAGAATGGAACACTGCAGGATGGAAGAGTAGGTATACCGTTGTCGCATGGATGTGTAAGACTTGAAATTGAAAATGCAAAGTGGATATATTATAATATACCTGCAGGAACACATGTAGTGATTTATTAAGGTAAAAAGCAGAAGAACAAGGTTAATTGCTCTTCTGTTTTTTTTGCTGTGAAAAAATAAAATATATAAATGTTAGAGTCTGAATAAATGATAATATAAACATAATCAGGGCATACCCGAAAGCAGCTCCGTTCATACGGAATTGTTTTGCTAAATGATTAATAATTAACAGTGAAATGACAAATGCAAACAGGTTTATATACAGTATTATTTGCTGCTTTCGTATAATAGTGAATACAGTGTTGAACCAGCCGGTCAATGCATTAAATGTGCCACCTATAAGTATGATGATTAGAGCAACTTTATAGTTCATTATTTCCGGCAGACCATAGAACCATGCCAAAATAGGAAGTCCTATAAACCATCCTACTATAGTAGCAAGTATTCCAATAAAGAAAGTAATAAGAACTATTCTTTCGGTATATTTCAGAAATGCGCCGATATTGCCGGAGTTCCAATCATCCGCCATTTTGGTGATATAAAGTCTGTATATTATTAAAGTAAACAGATTTACAATAGAAGCCGGCATGAAAATGGTGGTGAAATATGTCTGTATCTCGGAAGAATAAAATTTGTCCAAAGCATATTTAGGACAGGATATGATATATGCCAGTAAAAACTGTGTGATACACAGAGGCAGGCATTCCTTTAGCAGTTTTAGGATATTGTGTAGTCTTGTCACATCTTTACAAATAAAATTGTTGGCATATGGCAGCGTGATAAGCAAGGTCCATACAATAGAAAAAACAATATATACGGAATAAGAAATAAATATGTTCTTTGTAAAAGCGAGTAATACAATAAAAACAATGGTGGCAAAAACCACTCTAAGAGCAAATACACGTCCGACAATATCTAATCTGTTATTTACCTGCAACTGACCATAGTAGACATCCTCATATGCCTCCAAAAATTTGAATACAGTACAAAGCAGTATGAGGAGTGCTTTGTCATTGGAATAGCCATGTATAAATATCCATCCAATACAGATGAAAAGGGTAAGCAGGATACTGATGAATCTGGAGTATAGATATTCATGAAAATTAAAAACCCTTTTGACATCACTGGCCTGATAATTTCTGACCTGAAATGTACTGATGGGACCGAGCATCTCGGCTACTGCAAGGGCGAGTGTATATATTCCGGCAATTGCGGCGCCACATATGCGGGTTATTACCATGGTCATTAGTATGGTGTTTGCAGCATTGCACACGCTGCCGGCCATATTCCAAAAGACGGTTTTTTTCATATCTAATGCAGGAAGCTTATATTTTAACGACATGTGAAATCTCCTTAAATGTTGATTAAAGTATTATAGCAATAGACATACACAGAATCAATATGTTATTTTATTATTATAAAAATATCTGAAAATAAAAAAGAAACTATAAATAGAATAATTATATTGTAAAATAAGAATTATGATAGTATAATTCTTTAAATATACGTAGGAGAAGATTTTATGCATAAAATGGATAAACTAAATGATATAACTTTATCAATGGAAGTTGAAAATAAGATTAACTGTCATATTGATTGTGTTTATGAATCTGAGAATTTAATGAGAGTTGTTGGATGGGAAAAAAGACAGAGAAGAATACTCAATTATATATAGTATAAATGGCAATAGAATGTGAAAACATATAAAAGTCGATATGCGGATTTAAGAAAGGTGTATGGAAATAATAATAAAATGTATTATATGCATTACATTGGATTTGGAAAAAAGAAGGCAGAAGAGCTTCATAAGTATAATAAATTTAAACAGAGGATGTGGTGTATTTATAACATCCTCAAATTCTATTGAAGACAATATTACTTGGAAAGCGGAAGAAGGGTTTAATTGATGATAAAATGTAGTAAAAGAATTTATTGGATAGATGGATTAAGAGGCTTTGCATGTATGATGATTTTTTTTCATCATTTTACTGTTGGTTTTTTTCCAGCATCATATTATGGTGAGAATGTTATTTCTCATATGAATAATGGAATAGATATTATCTTATCACAATGTCCGTTAAGCGTTTTGTTTAATGGTAATTTTTGGGTATGTGTTTTTTGCTTGTTGAGTGGTTTGGTACAGAGTTATAAAATTTTTGGTTCAGATAGTATAAGTAAAGTATCTGAAGATATGGTTAAAAGGTATTTGAGATTATCACTTCCAGTATTTGTTATATCGATTATAGTATTTTTAATGATGAATTCGAATATGTTCTACAATACAAGAATAAATGATGTAGTTGGATCGAGTTGGTTGGCGAATTATTATTTGAGCAAAGCATCATTAAGTAGTTTATTGTTAAGCTCATTTGTATCGGTTTGGATAAGCGGAGATACTACATTTTCAACAGCATTCTGGATGCTTCCATATATATTTATTGGTTCATATATTACATATATTCTTGCAATGATTGTTAATAATAAAAAACCAAGGGCGCTAATTGTGTTATTTGTTGCAGGATTGCTTTTTTATAATAGGCAGGATTATTATTTACTATTTGTGATAGGAGTATTTATTGCTTATATAATGGCTTACTATGATATGAAATATAAAATGCAAATATTTTTGGGTTTGATATTTGTTGTAGCAGGTCTGCTTTTTGGAGGATATCCGTCAGGTGTGACACCTAATAATATATATCATTATTTTAATACAATTGGCTATGTTAAATGCCATATTTTAGGAGCGGCATTATTTGTATTTGGTATATATAATTGTAGATTTTTAATCAAGATATTAGAAAGTAAAGTATTATTGTGGCTTGGAAAGATTTCATTTGGAATATATTTGATTCATATTCCTGTGATTTTTTCTGTCACATCATTTATATTTATGAAGGTTTATGGTGTGTCGGAGCGTTACCAAATGTCGGCAGGAGTTTCTTTTTTTATTTCGTTAGTGTTGATTGTTATGTTGGCATGGTTGTTTAATAAGTATATTGAAAAAGCGTGTGGAAAGATTATCGGAATTTTAGTGAAGTGGATTAGCATAACAGAGACTATGAAGAAAAGTCTTCAATAGTCTTTTCAACGCATGAACTTATAGATTATGTTGTAGGACAGAGAAAATTCATTGTATTCAAATTGAGTAATTTGTTGTTTCCCATTTTTGTTTTAATAGTTTTTCTGTTATAAAATTAAAAAATAAATCTATGGAAACAGATCGGATAATACAGGCTTTTATATTATTTTTAATTGTTCATCTACAACAATTATTAATGATAGACGAAGGACATAGAATGTATGATGGTAATTATGCTTGGGGAGTTTATTGCGCTGGAATGATACTTTTTCTCGTATGTATTAGTGAATGGATTTTTGCTTATTGTGATAGGCAAATAAAAAATATATGTGTATTTATTTTGGGTATATTATTGTTTTTGTTACATATTATGTGAGGTATTTGTTATTACATGATTTTATTAAATGGAAATTTATATATTTAGTTGTTCCAATTTATGAAAAGTATAATAGATAGTAAGAAATATGTAATATTATAATATGGGATTCAATAAAACATAATAATTGAAGCTTTAAAAATTGTTAGAAATGTGATATTATTAGCGTTGGATTAAAAATGAAAGGTAGTAAAAGTTTATGAAGAAATTATTAGCACTACTACTATCATTTTCTGTCTTATTGACATCCAACGCTATTGTATTTGCAAATGATATAAATGGCTCAGTGCGAAATGAGGTAGAAGAGAAAATAGAGGAAAAGCAACAGGATGGCATTGTATCATACTTGGCAATTGCCAATCCATCGGTATCTAAGGGACAGTTGGTAAGTATTGTAGCGGGTGTGGCTTCAGAAGATACTATAGAGGCTGCAGTATTAAGAGTTACTAATACAGACCAAAATATCAATTTTGATATCGAAGGTCAGATCACAGACGATGGAAATTTGCTTTTTGAAAGTGAATCGCTTGAAAGTGGTTGTTATGCGATTAAGTCGATAATATATGAGATATCAGGTAATGAATACACTGAAATGTTTGAAGAAGCCGGTATAGCTGCACAGTTTGGTGTTGATACAGTGGTAATAGATGATACCCCTGATGCTGTAGTAACAGATGAAGACTCTACAGCGGATTATTCAGAGGATGAGTCATCTTCGATTGTTGTTGATGATGGAATTAGCGAGTATAATTTGAGTGATAGTATTGATTCAGCAATCGATTCATCTATGGTATCTGTTCAGAATCTGGCTAAGGCATCGGGAACTACTGTTATAGTTCTTGATCCAGGACATGGTGGACATGATGGTGGTGCATCTAGCAGCTTCAATGGAAAAACATATCTTGAGAAAGAGTTGAATCTTAAAATAGCTCAATATTGTAAAGCAGAGCTTGAGACATATTCCAATGTTAAGGTATATATGACTAGAGGTAATGATACTTATGTAGGTCTTGAGGACAGAGTTAATTATGCCAAGTCGGTAGGTGCAACGGTATTTGTATCTATACATAATAATTCTACAACAAGTTCTAAGGTGCATGGAGCAACCGTATATTATCCTAATTCTAATTACAAGCCGCAGCTGGGAGCTCAGGGACAGGCTTTAGCCCAGAGCATTGTTACACAGTTGGTTTCTTTAGGTTTGGCTAATCATGGGGCTGTAATTCGAAATTCGGAAAGTGGTGATACATACGAAGATGGATCACTTTGTGATTACTACAGCGTAATAAGAAATAGTAAAAAAGCCGGTTTTCCGGGAATTATTATTGAACATGCTTATTTGAGTAATGCAAGTGATGCTGCAACATATTTAGGCTCTGATTCTGCATTGAGGAGATTAGGTGTTGCAGATGCAAATGGTATAGTGAATTATTTTGGATTAAAACATGCCACACCGGGTACCGAATATAATGGAATCAATTATGAGTTGGTTTTTGATCCTACATATTATATGGATAACAATTCTGATGTGAAAAGTGCTGTTGGTGGAGATGCGCAGAAAGCACTCGAGCATTTCGTGAAAAATGGAATTAATGAAGGACGGATAGGAAGACCTGAGTTTGATGTTAAATATTATAAAGAGAAATTTTCTGATTTACAGAGAGCTTTTGGTGATAATCTGAATGCATATTACATGCATTATTTAAATAACGGTGTATATGAAGGACGTCAAGCTTGTGAGCAGTTTGATGTTATAAGTTATAAAGCTAGATATGCAGATTTACGCGCTGCATATGGTGATAATTTAAAGGCATATGTGCTTCACTATATTAATTTTGGAAAAAATGAAGGTAGAGATGGAAGTAAGACTATTGATGTCTACACAGTACAGTTTATACAAGATGGTGAGGTGATTGATACACAGCAGATTGAGTTTGGATATTCGGCAAAGGCACCTGCAAATGCTAATAAAAAAAATGGTGCTACCTTGGTATATGACAAGTCGTTTTCATCCGTTACAAGTGATTTGGTTATAAATATAGATGCTAGATATATTTATAATGGAATAGATTATACAGATGTTTTTGATGCGGATTATTATTTAGCAAAATATGCAGATTTAAAGAAAGCATTTGGGAATGATGGAGTAAGTGCTATGGCTCATTTCGTGAATTTTGGAATGTATGAACTTCGTCAAGCAAATGAGATGTTTGATGTAAAATCATATAAAAATCTTTATCCAGATTTAAGGAGAGCTTTTGGAAATGACGCAAAAAGCTATTATTTTCATTATATAAACAATGGTAAAAGAGAGGGAAGAACTGCTGTAGGGCATGAAGATCAGATGGTTGGAGCCCTGACGAAATATAATGGTGTTGATTACAGTAGTGTATATGACTTTAATTATTATATTGCCAAAAACCCTGATGTGTTAAAAGTATATGGCTATGATGAGAATAAAGTACTTGGACATTTTGTTAATTTTGGAATGAAAGAGGGACGCTCTGCAAAAGAAGTATTTAGTGTTAAGTCATACAAGAACAGATATCCAGATTTAAGGAGAGCTTTTGGAAACAATGCAAAAAGCTATTTTCTGCATTATATCAATAATGGAATAAGGGAAAAACGAATTGCTATAGGTTGTGACACAACGATTATAGGTGCACAGACAAAATATAATGGTATAGATTACGGAAGTGTTTATGATTTCAATTGTTATGTTTCAAAGAATCCTGATGTATTAAAGGCATATGGATATGATGAGAACAAGGTATTGGCTCATTTTGTTAATTTCGGAATGAAAGAGGGAAGAAGAGCTAGTGAGAAATTTAACCTGTCAGCATATAAAAACAGATATGCTGATCTTAGAAAAGCTTTTGGCAATAAGAACAAGTTATATTATTTACATTATATCGGTAATGGTAAAAAAGAAAACAGAATAGCTGTATAAAGAATTTTTAAGTGTGTAATAGCCATTATACTATCATATTAATAGTATGGTGGCTATTATTTATTATTAGATGTGTATCCGATAACACGAATTTGAGACTAAATTGTATTGCATTAGGCTTATTTACAGTATTTATATGTATTGATTGTGTATTTCAGGCACAAACAGAACTATCTCGCTTATCATATGATGATGTTGATACTTTTAATGAGTATTATGAATCAACTGATAAGGCAATACAGCAAGTCAAAGCAAAGGATGATGGCTTTTATCGTCTGGAAAAGACTTTTTTGCATGGCAATGGAGAGCAAATCTATAATGATAGCTATTTATTTAACTATAATGGAATTTCGTGTTTTTCATCAACCACTAAGGATGAATTAAAAAGTTTTATGGGAAGACTGGGGTATCGTCGGAATTTTTTGAAGATAGTATATGACGGTGGTTCAACAGAGTTTGTGGATAGCCTTTTGGGTATCAGATATGTGCTTGAAAAGGATGATAATACAGGAAATATAAGTGTAAATGAAAATCAACTAGCAATGGGCATTGTGACTGATGATATGTCATATGTCCGCAGATGAACATGGAAGTAATTCATTGTCGTTTGGATCTGATATAAGTCAGGATGGAAACTGGATTCTTTTGACGATTCCATACGATAAAAACTGGGTATGTTATGTGGATGGACAAAAGCAGCAAATCCAAAGTGTTTATGGTGGCTTCTCGGTAATAGTTCGGAATAAGGGGCAACATAAGGTTGAGTTAAAATATCCGGTGAAAGGATTAAAAACAGGCATTTTGATTTCGGTTGTTTCAGTGCTTGTACTTATAGCTATTGGACGGAAAAGATTAAAAAATAAACAGAGTGATAAAGGTGGAGGATAATAATAAAGACATATTTGATAAGATAATGGAATTACCGGTTTTAAGGATTTGCAATCCATTTTATAAGAAGTATAAAGAGATGCTTCTATATTTGTTTTTTGGAGGATTGAGTTTTATAGTCAGTATAGCAACCTATGCGCTGTTCAATGTCGGAATGGATATCAATGAGCTTATTGCCAATATTCTTTCGTGGAGTATTACAGTTATGTTTGCGTTCCTGACTAATAGAGTATGGATTTTTCAATCTCCGACAAATGGTGTTGCTGAGTTTGTCAAGCAGATGTTGGTGTTCTATTCAGGGCGAGTTATAACACTGGTTGTTGAGTAAGTGATACTTCTGGTTTTCATCACATGGCTTGGATTCAATAGTATGCTGGTGAAAGTGGTGGCTCAGATTATTGTTATTCTGCTTAACTATGTGATCAGTAAGCTGGTGGTGTTTAGGAAGAAAGAGTAGCTGACTTGAAAAAATATAATTTTTATTTTAAAGAAATTATCTTTCTTAAAATGGGTATCTTACCTAATAAAAATACTATTATTAAACTAAGTAGCATGACAAACAACACGTAAATAATATTTCCTATTAAAGTTTGAAAAAATGCATTACAAACAAATTTATCAATTGTGATCCTTATAACAATATTATGTATAAAGAAAATACCTAATGTATTTATGGAAATATTCTTTATAAGTTTAAATTTATGATTGTAATTTAGTGATAATACAAATATGCAGCATACATTCAGTAAAGTAAAAATAGTGTCATATCCACACCAGACTATATCCCATGGTTCGGCGGTAGCAGTATGATTTGTAAAGAAAATAGCCATTAAATAAAGCATACAACAATTTGCGATAATAAGTAACACTGAAATAAGGTTTCTATATAATGCTTTAATCTTTAAAATAGCATTTTTACAATGAAATACTATTCCGCCTAATGTAAAATATGGGAATGCATAAAATTGTGCCATTCTGAAAATATTATGTTCAGCAAACTGCATAATTTCAGGCATGTTCTGATTATTTGCAATACCAATAGCATATACGGTATATCCAACAGCCTTGATACCAAATCCTATAATAAAAAATATGAACAAAAGAATTTTAAAATTTCTTACACTGGATTTGAATATTTTCACAAGTAGTGGTACAAATATATATAACAAAACAAGAATACCCATAAACCATAAGTGATTTATCCACCCGAGGGGATTGAGAGTAATCAAATTATATATAAAATCATGCAGATTTAAAGATGTATGTGTATAAACTGAAAAAATAATTAAACCAATAATGCCCCATAGAGCTGTAAGCAAAATGATTTTAATGGTTTTAATAATGTGCTTTTGCAAATCAAAAGGCCTGTTAAATAAAAGATAGCCATTACAGAAAAAGAAAAGAGGAACACAAGTTGACATAATTGCTCTCGTAAAATATCTGATATAATAAATAGTTTTGTTATCTGAAAGAAAATTATAGTTATAAAGAGTGGCATGATACATTATTACGAAGAATAATGCGAAAAACTCCATTAAGTCAATATAATTCCATCTTTCATTATGAAGTGAGATTTCTTTGTTATTCATTTTTTCTCCTAACCAAACAGACAATTTAAACATGAATTTTAACAATCTAATTTATTATTCTATATTATAGAAAGTAAATATTCAATGGTAAAATATACCTGTACTTTAGCTTCCCGATTTAAATTAATAATTAGACAATATGTAATGACCTCCACTTTGTAACTTCGTGGATTTACCTGTATAATGTAATTGTCAAACAACAAAAACATGAATTACCGCATACAAAGGGAGGTCATTAAAATGAATTATAACACAGTTTACGTAGGAATGGATGTTCATAAGGAAAGTATATTCTACCCGTGCAAACATCTTTATATCAGAAAATGATAAATAGGAATCAGGGTGTTGCTTTTTAATACTAATCCGCTATACTATATAGTGTTTACTGAAAAAATATCAAAATAAAGCGTTTCAATAGAAAAGGAAACACCATGAAATTTATTAAAATTCCTGCATTTGCAATAGTCCTCCTATTGCTCATGCAAATAGTATCAAAGGTATTTATTGCCATTGACAGCAGCGATATCGAAAATATATATGGTTTTTATGCAGAGCCAAAAAACAGCCTGGATATGGTAATGATTGGACCAAGTGAGGTATACACTGGCTATGCACCGGCTCTGGCGTGGGAGGAGTATGGTCTTAAGTCCTGCAATCTTTCAATAGGAGCTGTGCCATGCAATATGTACAAGTCCATTGTTACAGAGATTGTGAAGAGACAGAAGCCGAAGCTTCTTATAATCAATGCTGCAGCATTTAGTCATGGTAACTGGAATCTGACGGATGAGGTCTTTCTGAGAAAGTGGATTGATAATATACCTATGTCGCAGAACAAGCTTGACACGGTAAAGACTATTCCCAAAAATATCAATAAGGATGATGAAAAGGTGAAGGATAACATATCGGATACCCTTTATTTCCCATTGGAGAAATATCATGGCAACTGGAAGGACCCTGATGCAGTGTACACCTCATTTGTCACACGTACCTATATGAGGCTCAGCGGTGGAGGCTATCTGAAGGGCTTTTTTTCAAAGACAGGTATTACCGGAGGCAGGGACAATCTGGCAAATATCGGACAGCCCACTAAAGAAGCCTATGTGCTGACTGATGAGTGCCGGGCATATCTTAAGGAACTGCTTTCATACTGTAATAAGCTTGGCATAGAGCATGTGCTGTTGTTGCAGCCACCTCATGAGACGGAGGCTGCTGATAAGTCAGGACTTGAGCAGATTGAAAGTATAACGAAGGAGTATGGATACGATTTTCTTGATCTGAGTACGGATTATGAGAGCATTGCAGGGATAGATGATTCCCATGATTTCGCAGATTTTGAGCATCTGAATGCCTATGGCGCCCAAAAGCTTTCGTCATATATTGGCAATCTGGCTGTAAACCAATATGGGATAAAGTCTGATACGTCAGATTCAGAGCTTTCAAGATGGGAAAAGTCCGTGAAGAGGACGAAAAAAGCTCTGAAAATGGCAAGAGAATATACTGACAGAGGAGAGGCGCAGGTGGTTGGAGAGTATGAGGCTGCCAAATAAGTGAAGCTGCCGAGGAATTAAGCGTTGCAGAATGGTATTATTTAGTGGCATTTGATTCTGGCTTTGATGAGCCTTATGCCTTCACATACCATCTCGTCACGCATCAGTACAAGCAGCACCATATAGACTATAAATCCGGTCACAATCATAATCATTGTGTGCATGAAGCTGACTGACAGCTTTGCATCCATGAGCAACAGTACGATAAGCATACAGACTGCTGATACAAGATATTTCCACGATAAAGAAAATATTTTTGGTATACTTAGCTCATTTCGTATGAAGTAAAGCTGCACGGCAGTTATTATTACCTCCGAGATGACAGATGCTATGGCTGCACCGTATGAATAGAGCTGAGGTATGAGAATCATATTCATGACAAAATTGGCTACGGCTCCGATACATACTGAGCGTGTCAGCAGGCCTTCACGCTTGGTAGTTACCAGATACTGTATACCGATTACATTGCTTAAACCTATAATCGGCAACAGTGTAGCCATTATCATGATGAGGTATGGCACCTTTTCATATCCAGGCCCGAAAAACCATGGCGAGAAATTGCGTGCGATGCCTATCAGACCAAAGCACAGGGCAAGACCTATAAACCAGACGAATTGAAAGCTCTTATAAAGGAGGGCTTTTACTTCGTCTTTTTTATTTTCACTGAAGGCTCTTCCTATTCTTGGAAGCATCACAGTACCGAGTGAGGTTACAAGCATGAGAACCATTTTGGATATCTTGTTGGCCTGCTCATAGTAGCCGTTTTCTGTCATGCTGCCGGTTATGTTGTTGAGCATGGTTTTGTCAAGCGCTGTGTATATGGTTGTCGCTATAGTTGGTACAAAAAGTGTGAGAGTAGCCCTTAGATGAGAGAATGGCTTAAGCTCCTTAAGCTTTGGTTTGTCGACATATTGAGGCAGGTAAAACCAGATGGATATATTGGCAAAAAGCTCTAATAGACATATTCCTGCCACATATATGAGCAAATCACTCTCTGAGCGTACGGCGATGAAGATAAAAGCAATGTTTATGATTTTAAAAATAACGTTTCTGCCGACTATTTTGCCAAATTCTTCAAGTCCCTGAAACAGCCAGGAGATATCAGAAGCAACAGATACCAGATACACGGCTTCAATCAATAGCAGGTGCTTTTTGAGGGGCGGGTGCGGAAATGCAAGTGTGAATACCATATATGCACACAGACACACAATTACGCTGATAACGGATAGAAGCTCTATCTCCCAGAAGGTTTTTGTGCGTTTTGCTCTGTCCTCCTGCAGGTATGATATTTCCCTGTTTCCGTAGTTTACAGTGCCCAGTGCGGCAAACATGATAAAGTATGATACCAGTGAGTAGGTATAGCTGTATGCGCCTATTCCGTCTGCCTTAAGTACCCTCGAGAGGTACGGTGCTGTGATGAGCGGTGTGATCAGTGTGAGTATCTGGTAGCTCACATTATATATGTAGTTTAGTTTTATACTCTTGTTTTTTGGTGTTTTCTTTTTCATGCAGATATCATATCACATATTGACTTATTTTGGCTATGCAGTTATTATATAAAAATCGCAAATTAACATTACTATCAACTTACACGTATAAATTACGACAGGGTTATATAGCCTGTTACATAGGTGGAGAAATGGATAATATTATAATACGAAACAGGAAAGAGGAGTTTAAGGAGCTTGTTTTATACACGGTTTTTGGCAATATGACCTTTGTGATCAGCATAGGCTCATATGCCATTTTTAATGTATTCTTTGGAATCAATGAGCTGATTGCAAACGCGCTGGCATGGGTGTTTGCTGTACTTTTCTCATATGTTACCAATAAGAAGTGGGTGTTTAAGGTGACAACACCGACCAAGACGGCATTTTTAGTACAGATGTTTGCTTTTTTCAGTGGCAGATTCATCACGCTGGTTATTGAGGAGGCTATTATCTTTATTTTTATCACGCTTCTGGACTATCCAAGCATGTGGGTGAAGCTGGCAGCACAGGTGGTTGTGGTGGTGCTCAACTATGTGATAAGCAAGTTGTTTGTTTTCAAGCATCACTAAATGTGGTATATTTAATAAAATAATAAGAACTATAATAGTGTGTGTATGGTATAATAAAGCGTAAATTTAAATGCAGTTTATGAGAAGTTGATTTACATAGGTATATAGAAGCTGTTTTTTGCAGTGAGAGACAAAAGGAGAAGATCCTATATGAGTAATAGACTTGACATGAAAAAAAATACAAATAATCCAAAAGACAAAACAAAATACGATGGTCCGGAGAAGCCGGATGCATATATGGGCAATGACAAGCAATGGGTTTTCAGGGCATTGGTTCTTGCTTTTGTTGATATGTGTATTATTGCAATCTCATTCTTTTTCGCTTTGATGATCAGGTTTGAGTTTTCATATTCACATATCCCGCTCTCATTTCTGGAGGGCTATCTGCACATTGTGCCATTGTTTATGGTGATTTCACTTGTGGTGTTTTATATTTTCAGGCTTTACCACAGTATATGGCGTTTTGCGAGCATCAATGAGTTTATGCATATTATTGCTGCCTTTCTGGTGCTTGCGGTCGTGAGCGTTATTATTCACGAGGTGTATAAGATTAAGATGCCGTATGCCTTCTGGATTATCGGACTGATGCTCAGCTTTGCACTTTGTACAGCGTGCCGTTTTGCGTACAGATTTATCAGGACAGGTCAGAAGATGCTGGAGCAGAGAGGCTCTGCAAACGGTGATGAGAAGGTCATGATTATAGGAGCTGGAAATGCCGGCAGGATGCTTATCAGGGAGCTCATCATGAGCTCGCATCTGCATACGAAGGCCTGCTGTATCATAGATGACAACCCAGCGAAGCTGGGGCGATTCATAGACGGTGTGCCTATTGTCGGTAACCGAAATGACATTCCGGAGATGGTTGAGAAGTATGATATCACGAAAATTGTGTATGCTGTACCTTCTACATCCGGTAAGGACAGGAAGGATATACTCAATATTTGTAAGGACACAGGCTGTGATGTGTCTGTGGTTCCGGGAATCTATCAGATGGTGGACGGAAGAGTGTCGGTTTCCAATCTGCGCCCGGTAAGCATTGAGGATTTGCTTGGAAGAGATCCGGTTGTTGTGGATAATGATGGTATTCATTCATTTTTACAGGGCAAGGTGGTCATGGTTACAGGTGGAGGAGGCTCAATAGGTAGTGAGCTTTGCCGTCAGATAGCCAGGGAGGATCCGAAGCTTCTTATCATTTTTGATATTTATGAGAATAATGCATACGATATACAGCAGGAGCTGAAGCGTAAGTATCCTTATGTAAGGGTGGAGACGCTGATTGGCTCGGTGCGCAATACTAACAGGCTGCATTATATATTCCAGACATATCACCCTGAGATTATTTATCATGCGGCTGCACATAAGCATGTACCGCTGATGGAGGAAAGCCCGAATGAGGCAATAAAAAACAATGTGCTTGGCACATTAAAGCTCTCAAGGATTGCAGCTGAGTACCATGTGAAGAAGTTCGTGCTTATTTCTACGGATAAGGCGGTCAATCCGACCAATATCATGGGTGCATCAAAGCGTCTGTGTGAGATGGTTATACAGATGATGAACAGGCAGACAGAGACTGATTTTGTAGCTGTACGTTTTGGAAACGTGCTCGGAAGTAATGGAAGTGTCATCCCGCTGTTTAAGAAGCAGATAGAGGATGGCGGTCCTGTCACTGTGACGGACAAGCGTATTATCAGGTACTTCATGACAATTCCGGAGGCTGTGGCACTTGTGCTGCAGGCAGGGCTCTATGCTCACGGAGGCGAGATTTTCGTGCTCGACATGGGCGAGCCGGTCAAGATTGATGATATGGCAAGGAACCTTATCAGGCTGTCAGGACTGGAGCCGGATGTGGATATTCAGATTGTCTACACAGGTCTGCGTCCGGGCGAGAAGCTCTACGAGGAGATGCTAATGAGTGAGGAGGGCCTCAAGGAGACTCCGAACAAGCTGATTCATGTGGGTGAGCCTATTGAGATGGATGACGAGCTCTTTGAGAAGCAGCTTGAGATGCTCGAGAAGGCATGCACCTCAGAAGCAAAGGATATAAAGCAGATAGTGGCCTCTGTGGTCAAGACATATCATCCGGACCTGGAGGATTAAATTAAGCCGGATGTTTGGCATATTTTATGCCGGAAGCGAGGAACATAACTATGGAAAAGAGACAGATTTCATTTTCACCACCTGATATAACAGAGGCAGAGGTGTCAGCTGTTGCTGATGCGCTGCGAAGTGGCTGGATTACAACAGGTCCAAGGACTAAGGAATTTGAGAAGAGGATTGCTAAGCTATGCGGCACGAATAAGGCTGTGGCTCTTGGTTCTGCTACTGCGTGTCTTGAGTCGATACTCAGATTTTTAGGAATAGGTGCAGGTGATGAGGTTATCACAAGCGCATACACTTATACTGCATCTGCAAGCCCTGCGGTGCATGTAGGTGCAGCGCTTAAGTTTATAGATGTAGCACCTGATTCCTTTGAGATGGATTACGATGCCCTGGAAGCCGCAATTACAGAAAAGACAAAGGTTATCGTGCCGGTTGATATTGCAGGTGTGCCTTGCGATTATGACAGGATTTTTGATATTGTGGAGAGAAAGAAAGCTCTTTTTCAACCGTCAAACGATGTGCAGAGGGCAATAGGACGTGTGATTGTGGCGGTTGACTCGGCACATGCCTTTGGTGCTTCTTACATGAGAGCAGGTGAGCGGATTATGTGTGGCAATGTAGCTGATTTTACAAGCTTTTCGTTCCATGCGGTCAAGAATCTGACCACTGCAGAGGGAGGGGCACTCACATGGAGGCCTATAGAGGGCTTTGATGATGAGTATATCTACAAACAGTTTATGCTGCTTTCGCTCCACGGACAGACAAAGGATGCATTCCACAAGAATGGTCTGGGCAACTGGGAGTATGATATTGTTGCTCCTTCATATAAGTGCAATATGACTGATATACAGGCTGCTATTGGTCTGGTACAGCTTGACAGATATGACGGGCTTCTTAAGAGACGACGTGATATTATAGAGCGCTATGACGAGGCATTTAAGCCGCTTGGACTCTTGACAGTGCCTCATTTTACAGACAGGCATACATCTAGCGGACATCTGTATCTGCTTCGCATACCGAGCATCGGCGTGGATAGGCGCAATGAGCTTATAGTGCAGATGGCGGAGCGAGGTATCGCCACAAATGTGCATTACAAGCCGCTTCCGATGATGACAGCATATAAGAATATGGGCTTTGACATAGCTGATTTTCCAAACGCTTATCATCAGTATGAGAATGAGATTACACTTCCACTTAACACGAAGCTGAGTGATGAGGACGTGGAGTATATAATTAATAATTTATTGGAGATTTTACATGAGTAGATGGAGAACATGGGGAGAGATTCCTACATTCATGAAAAATGATTTTACACTTAAATATTACAGGCATCTGAGCAGAAAGAGGACAAGCATGGTATTCAAACGCATTTTTGATGTGATTATGTCCGCTGTTCTTCTTGTGCTACTTTCGCCTGTTATACTGGTCCTTGCTGTCTGGATAAAGGTGGATAGCAGAGGACCTGTTTTTTTCAGACAGGAGCGTATCACACAGTATGGCAGGAAGTTTCGCATATTCAAGTTCAGAACCATGGTGAATGACGCTGAAAAAAAGGGCTCACTGGTGACTGTTGGTGGGGATTCAAGAATCACAAGAGTTGGCGCTGTCATCAGAAAGTACAGGCTTGATGAGATTCCGCAGCTCATAAATGTGCTATGTGGTGATATGAGCTTTGTTGGCACAAGACCTGAGGTGGAGAAGTATGTCATGGCATATACACCAGCGATGATGGCGACGCTTCTGATGCCTGCCGGAATCACAAGTGAGGCAAGCATCAGGTATAAGGATGAGGACAGGCTTCTGGAGGCTTCTGATGATGTGGATTACACATATATCCACAAGGTGCTGCCGGGCAAGATGAGGTACAATCTTAAGTATCTTAAGAGATTTTCACTGATAAATGATATCAGACTGTGCATAGAGACTGTGCTTGCGGTAATACATTAGTCTGCTTGTCTGGGAGGATTATTTTTATGAATAAAGTTAAGTTTTCAGTATTACTGTCAATTTATTACAAGGAAAAGCCTGAGTATTTCAGGGAGTGTATGGAAAGCATATATTCACAGACTGTTTTACCGGACGAGATAGTGCTGGTGGAGGATGGCGGGCTGACAGATGAGCTTTATGAGGCAATCAGTGATTATGAATGCAGGCCTTCGGAAATAAATTTTGTTACGGTAAAGCTTGAAAAAAACAGCGGGCTCGGTCTTGCACTTGCTGAAGGCATAAAGCATTGCTCTAATGAGCTTGTGGCCAGGATGGATACGGATGATATATGTGTGCCTGACCGGTTTGAGAGACAGCTGAATGCTTTTTCGGAAAATCCGGAGCTTGATATTATAGGCGGCTACATCAGCGAGTTTTCCGATGATGTGCACAATATTTTATCAGAGAGGACTGTGCCTCTCGGAAATTATGTGATAAAGCAGTATCAGAGAAAGCGCGATGCATTCAACCATATGACTGTGATGTACAAAAGGTCTGCGGTGCTTGCGGCGGGAAATTATCAGGATTGTCTGCTTATGGAGGATTCTCTTCTTTGGGCGAATATGATCAGAAATCACTGTCGTATGGCAAATATAGGTGAGACTCTTGTGTATGCCAGAACCGGTGATGATATGCTAAAGAGGCGTGGCGGCTTTGATTATTTTCTTAAATACAAGGCGGGAAGAAAGCGTATTTTAAAGACAGGGACCATAAGTGCAGCCGATTATTTTGTTACGGTTGCGGCACAGTTTGGTGTCTGTATGATGCCACTTTGGATGAGGAGCCTGGTGTTTAAAAAAATATTAAGGAAGTAAAACTTTTCAAATGCACGTTAATGTGGTAAAATCGGTATGATTAAGTATTAATAGGCTTATTCACTAACTGATATAGGAGGTTAATATAAATGGATTTCAGAGCGGAGTACGAGAAATGGTGTACTGACCCATATTTTGATGAGGCTACAAAAGCAGAGCTTAAGGCTATTGCAGGTGATGACAAGGAGATAGAGGATAGATTCTATCGCACACTTGAGTTTGGTACAGCAGGTCTTCGTGGTGTAATAGGAGCGGGCACCAACAGGATGAATATATACACAGTCCGTCAGGCTACACAGGGACTGGCAAATTACATACTTTCACAGGGAGAGGATGCAGTAAAGAGAGGTGTTGCAATCGCACATGACTCACGTAATATGCATGATGAGTTCACTGATGCAACAGCACTCTGCCTTGCAGCAAACGGAATCAAGACATATGTATTCCCACAGCTTGCCCCTGTTCCTGAGCTTTCATACGCAGTAAGGACACTCGGCACCATAGCAGGTGTTGTTATCACAGCAAGCCACAATCCACGCGAGTACAATGGATACAAGGTTTACTGGGAGGATGGTGCACAGGTTACTCCACCTCATGATACAAGCATCATGGCTGAGGTGGCAAAGGTTACATCATTTGATCAGGTAAAGACTATAGACAAGGCTGCTGCTATTGAGGCAGGTCTTTACAATGTCATCTCTGATGAGGTTGAGGAGGGATATTTCGGAGAGCTCCGCAAGCTTTCTATCCATCCGGAGATTATCAAGGCTATGGCAAAGGATATCAAGATTGTTTACACACCACTCCACGGCACAGGACTTCGCCCTGTACAGAGGGTGCTTAAGGATATGGGCTTTGAGAATGTATACATTGAGCCAAGCCAGGCAGTACCTGACGGCAATTTCCCTACATGTCCTTATCCAAATCCAGAGAATCCTGATGCATGGAAGCTTGCACTTGAGCTGGCAAAGGAAAAGGATGCTGATATCGTTTTAGCAACTGACCCTGATGCCGACAGACTCGGTGTATATTGCAAGGATACAAAGACAGGTGAGTATGTTACATTTACAGGAAATATGTCAGCTATGCTTATCGGTGAGTACATCTTAAGCCAGAAGAGTGCCAATGGTACTCTGCCTGAGAATCCTGCGTTTGTTGAGTCAATTGTTTCTACAGATATGGGTAAGGCAATTGCTGCAGCATATGGGGTAAAGCATATCGAGGTTCTTACAGGCTTCAAGTATATTGGTGAGCAGATGCTTAAATTCGAAAAGACCGGCTGCAACAACTATGTATTCGGTATGGAGGAGAGCTACGGATGTCTGCCTGGCACATATGCAAGGGACAAGGATGCTCCTGCAGCAGTCTGCATGCTGTGTGAGGTTGCTGCCTTCTACAAGTCACAGGGCAAGACACTCTGGGATGGCATGATTGACATGTACGAGAAGTATGGCTACTACAGAGAGGGCATTTCTACACTGACCTTAAAGGGTATTGATGGTGCCGCACAGATAAATGAGATTATGACAAAGGCACGAGCTGCTGAGCCAAAGCAGTTTGGCGATTATCAGGTGCTTGCTATCCGTGATTACAAGAATGACACAAGAAAAGATATGACAACAGGAAAGGTTGAGCCGACTGGTCTTCCTTCTTCTAATGTACTTTACTACGAACTTAACGATAACGCTTGGTGCTGTGTACGACCTTCTGGTACAGAGCCTAAGATTAAATTCTATTTCGGAGTTAAAGGAGTGTCTCTTGAAGATTCACAGGCTAAGCTTGATGCTTTGTCAGCTGAGGTTCTCGGACAGTTTGAATAAAGACTATGATGAAAATATACATTTGCCCGGATTGTGGCTGGATACGGATGGTTTCAAGAAGGAAAGAGGTTGAATGCTTCAAGTGCGGCAGGCCGCAGATGCGTCTGACGAATCTGGAGTTTGGAAAGTATACCAATATGTCAGAGAAGGAGCGTCAGGACTACGCAGATGCGTGGCTTTACATTCATAGGAAAAAGGAAAAATAACATGGCAAAGAAGAGAAAGAAAAAAAGAAATGGCAAAAGAAAGATAATATTATTTATATTTGAAATTTTACTGTTGCTGGTCGTGCTTGGTATTGTCTGGTTATATAATAATACACTTGGACAGGTTAAGTATGAGGATGGACTCACAGACAGTCAGGCAGGAATTAATGAAGATATTGATAAGGATGCATTAGAGAATATGCATGGATACCTGAATGTAGCATTGTTTGGTCTTGATAATAGAAGCAATGGCTCTTATAATGAGGGACATTCAGATTGTATCATGATTGCAAGCTTGAATTATGATACAAAGGAGGTTCAGTTGGTATCTGTATATAGAGATACGTATCTTCCTGTCGGCAATGGAAAATTTGCGAAGGCGAATGCTGCATATGCTAATGGTGGGGCAAAGAGAGCAGTAGCTATGCTTAATTCAAATTTGGATTTGAATATTACGAAGTATGTTTGTGTTGATTGGAAAGCTCTTGTAGATGCTATAGATGATATCGGAGGTCTTGATCTTGAGATTACTAAGGCAGAGATGAAGGAAATTAATTTTCTGATTCCTGAGGTTGATTCTACTACAGGGTATAATACTCCTTATCTTGAGGGGGATGGAATGCAGCATCTTGATGGAACTCAGGCTACATGCTATGCACGTATCAGAAGCACATCCGGTGATGATTTCTTAAGAGCATCACGTCAGAGAATTGTGCTTCAGGCTATGCTTGACAAGGCTAAGCAGTCGGATTTAGGTTCGCTCACAGAGATGTGTAAGGATATCATGAGTCAGATAAGTACCAATTTTACAGCTGCAGAAATTGTTCAGTATGCAACAGCTGTTACCAAATATCAGATGAAGGAGACAACAGGCTTCCCATTTGAGCTGACTACAATGAATCTTTCTACAACAGGAGATACAGTTATTCCGATTGATTTAGCGAAAAATGTTTCGGAGCTTCATCAGTTCCTGTTTAATGAGACTGATTACCAGCCGACTGATACCGTTCAGACAGTAAGTGATAAGATTGCTAAAAAGACAGGTGTTACATCTAAGACTTCGGCATTTGATCTCACGCAATACAATGATACTGTTGGTTCTGATGGAACTGAAGGAGCAAAGAAAAAGAATAAGGACAAGCAGGATGCCCTAAAGAAGAGCCAGTCACAATCTGAAAATAGTTCAGGAAAAAAATCATCATCAGATGATTCAGATAACTAAATGCTTAAAGCCAGCTATTAGGGAGAAATTTATGAAAACAGAAATCAAAGACAAAATCACATCTACAAACCAGAAATACTTAAAGAAATTCTTAACACAGGAGATACCGGCAAAGCTGGAGAGCCAGCTTGAGCACATGGACTGGTCATACCTTGATATGATTCACAACAAGGAGCAGCAGAGAGGTACATTTTCACCACTTGCTGCTATGGAGCTTTCAGAGATAGAGGCTAATAAGGATAAATATCTTGCAACAGGTCTTGATGCTGTTAAGAATGGCAAGGTCGGTGCGATTCTTCTTGCCGGTGGACAGGGCACACGTCTTGGATTTGACAAGGCTAAGGGCATGTTCAATATCGGAAAGACAAAGGAACTCTACATCTTTGAGCAGCTTATCGCAAACCTTATGAAGGTTACAAATCAGACAGGCACATGGGTGCCACTGTATGTCATGACAAGCGAGATAAATGATGGCATGACGAGAGAGTTCTTTGCAGAGCATGACTATTTTGGATATAACAAGGACTATGTGAAGTTTTTCGTTCAGGAGATGGTTCCGGCAGTTGATTTTGACGGCAATCTGCTTATGAAATCTGAGGATTCACTTGCTATGTCGCCAAACGGAAATGGTGGATGGTTCAAGTCACTCATCAATGCCGGTCTTGATAAGGATTTGAAGGACAAGGGTGTTGAGTGGCTCAATGTATTTGGTGTAGACAATGTGCTTCAGCAGATTGCAGATCCTGTATTTGTAGGTGCTATAATCGAGTCCGACTGTGTCAGCGGCTCTAAGGTGGTCAGAAAATGTGATCCATATGAGAGAGTTGGTGCTATGTGTCTTGAGAATGGCAAGCCTTCGATTGTTGAGTATTACGAGCTCACTCCTGAGATGGCAGAGGCAAAGAACGAGAATGGTTCATTGCAGTATGGCTTTGGTGTTATACTTAACTATTTATTCCGCGTAGACAAGCTCATGGCTATCGCAGAGAAGAGCCTTCCGCTTCATGTGGTAGAGAAGAAGGTACCTTACATTGATGAGAACGGTACAGAGCATAAGCCTGAGACTCCAAATGCATACAAGTTTGAGACACTCATTCTGGATATGGTATACATGATGGACAATAGCCTGCCATTTGAGGTAGACAGAGAGAAGGAGTTTGCACCTGTAAAGAATGCGATAGGTACAGATTCGGTTGAAACAGCGAGAGCACTTCTTGAGAAGAACGGAATTGAAATTTAATATGTGATTTATGGTAACTGTTCATTGGCAGGGATGTATTGATATTCTGCAATTTCTATTTATCGCAGACATAGAGGTGCATCTGCCGATGAGCAGTTATTTTTATTCGGAGAATAGCACGGGGATTACAATTTATGAAAAAATAAATAATCCCGTCACAAATTAAACACAGATTGACAGTATACTTCTAATTGTAAACGAAAGGAGAAATTATTATGGATAACAATTATGGAAATATGAATGATACAAATAATACTAACAGTACAAATAACACAAATAACAATACAAACAATGTAAATTTCACAATGTCGGGTAATCCTTACAATCCGGATGAGTCACAGAAGGCTGCACAGACTAATAATACATCAGCTGAAAGCTATTCACAGAGCTACAATCCATATTCGCAGGCTTCTGCAGCAGGACAGCCAAATGCAAATCAGTCATACGCAAACCAGCCTTATTCTAATCAGTCGTATAATTCAGGCACAAATAATAATGCATATGGCGGCCCAACAGCCGGTTCAGCAGGAAACTCATATAGCCAGACGAATATGAATGGTCAGGCATACCAGCAGGGCAGCGCATATCAGAGTGGTCAGACACAGAACGCACAGTATAAAAAGGCAGCAAAGCCTAAGAAACAGAGAACACCGAGAAAGCCGGGGGCATTCGGACCATTTGCAGCAAAGACAGTAGCGGCAGCTCTTATCTTCGGACTCGTCGGAGGCGGCGTTTTCACAGGAGTAAGCTATGTTGGCACGAGAGCTATTTCAAATTCTTCTACTGCAAGTGCAAAGCTTACCACTACAACATCCGGTGGGACTAAGCAGACATCCTCAGGGGATGCAAAGGATCTGACAGATGTATCATCTGTTGTCGATGAGGTTATGCCTAGCATCGTTGCAATCACAAATACAGGAACAGTCACATACAATAGCTTTTTCGGAAAGCATTCACAGCAGTCACAGAGCTGCGGCTCAGGTATCATTGTGAGTGAGGATGATGATTATCTCTACATTGCTACAAACAACCATGTTGTAGCAGATTCAGAGGAGCTTACAGTACAGTTTGATGATGATTCTGTGGTAAAGGCAGAAATCAGAGGAACGGATCCTGATGATGATCTTGCAGTTGTACGTGTAAAGAAATCAGACCTTGGAAAAGATACTTACTCAAATATCAAGATTGCGACAATCGGAGATTCAGACAGTGTAGCTGTTGGAAGCCCGGCAATCGCTATCGGTAATGCACTCGGATACGGACAGTCTGTCACAACAGGTATAGTAAGTGCACTTAACAGAACTGTTACTACACAGGATTCACAGACAGGTGAGACTGTAACTAACAACAATCTCATCCAGACAGATGCAGCAATAAACCCGGGAAACAGTGGTGGAGCACTCTTAAATGAAAACGGCGAGGTCATCGGTATCAACTCCGTAAAATATTCTTCGACAGATGTTGAGGGTATCGGATATGCAATTCCAATGTCGGTTGCAAAGCCTATTATTGAGAGCCTCATCCAGGATGGAAAGTATACAAACGAGAATCAGGCATACCTTGGAATAAAGGGTGGCGATGTTTCGTCTGAGATGGTAGCTTATGGCTTCCCACAGGGTGTGTATGTTTCATCTGTTTCAGCTGGTTCAGGTGCCGCAAATGCCGGCTTACAGGAGGGAGATATCATCACCGCTGTTGACAGCACAAAGATTTCTTCTATGACAGAGCTGCAGTCAGCGTTAAAGAGCTACAAGGCCGGAGATAAGGTTACTCTTACTGTTGCCCGTCAGAGTGGCAGACAGTACGAAGAGAGCAAGGTTGAAGTAACCTTAAGCTCTGCAAAGGATATTCAGCAGTAAATAATTCATTTATATTTATGAGTACAAAAACGCGCCAGTGTGGCGCGTTTTTTGTTATGAAAAATATAGTTAGGGGTTGATTTTCTAAATAAAAAGGTGTAGTATTATGAATGTTCATAAAAATATAAGGAGAGGCGAACATGAACAAACAAGAGAAAGATATACTGAACACGTTATATCATCAATCAGTTAACAATCAAAGAGAGATATCAGAGTTATCCGGTCATTCTCTGGGAGTTGTAAACAAATCAATAAAAGAATTGATGAATGAAGGTTATATAAATGAAAAATGTGCTGTTACGCCTAAGGCACTTAAAGAATTCAAAGAAAAGGCTCCGAAGAATGCAGTAATTCTGGCAGCTGGTTATGGAATGCGAATGGTGCCTATAAATACCGAGACTCCAAAAGGCCTTTTAGAGGTAAATGGGGAAGTACTTATAGAGCGGACTATCAGACAGCTTCATGAAGTGGGAATCTATGAGATATATGTAGTAGTCGGCTTTATGAAGGAGAGGTATGAGTATCTCATCGATGATTTTGGGGTGGAGCTCGTTGTCAATGAAGAGTATACGACTAAGAATAATCTTTATTCAGTAAAGAAGGTTTTGAATCATTTATCAAATACATATATCATACCGTGTGATATATGGTGTGACAAGAATCCGTACCATCACCATGAATTATATTCCTGGTATATGGTCAGTGATTTGATAGATGATGACAGCACGGTGCGTGTTAACAGAAAAATGGAGTTGGTTACCATTCCGAAGGCTGCCGGCGGTAATGCTATGATAGGAATTAGCTATCTGCTTGACGATGATGCACAAATTGTCAAAGGCAGAATTGAAACACTGTGTAGTAATTCGGCTAATGATGGTGCCTTCTGGGAGACTGCACTGTATGATAAGGACAGAATGTTTATTACTGCCAGGGTAGTGCATTCGTGGGATGTGGTTGAAATTAACACATATGAGCAGCTTAGAGAGATGGACAGCGATTCAAATCATCTGAAAACTGATGCAATACAGGTTATCTGCGATGCTTTATCTGTATCAGCAGACGATATTGTAGATATTACGGTATTGAAAAAGGGCATGACAAACCGCTCGTTCCTGTTCTCATATAAAGGGAAAAAATACATCATGAGAATTCCGGGAGAGGGAACGGATCAGCTGATAAACAGACGTAATGAAGCAATGGTTTATAATACTATTGATGACAGACATATATGTGATGATATCGCTTATATAAATCCGGATAATGGATATAAAATCACTGCGTTTTTAGAAAATGCGAGAGTATGTGATCCGGAAAATAATGATGATGTTTGTAAATGTATGAAGCGTCTCAGAGAATTTCATGATATGAAGCTTAAAGTAAATCATGAATTTGATATATTCGGTCAGCTTGAGTTTTATGAGAGCCTGTGGGATGGTTCGCCTTCTGCATACAGACATTACAGGCAGACTAAGGAAAATGTCCTTTCGCTCAGACCGTATATAGAAGCTCATGTAAATGAAAAGGTTCTTACGCATATCGATGCTGTTCCGGATAATTTCCTTTTTGTTAAGGATGAAAATGGAAATGAGGACATCAGACTTATTGACTGGGAATATGCAGGAATGCAGGATCCGCACGTAGATATAGCCATGTTCTGCATATATTCCATGTATGACAGGGAGCATGTGGATAAGTTAATTGATGCATATTTCACAGAAGGGTGTTCAGCTGAAATCCGAATAAAGATTTATTGTTATATTGCAGTATGCGGACTTTTATGGAGTAACTGGTGTGAGTATAAGAGAAATCTGGGCGTTGATTTTGGTGAATATTCACTTAGACAGTACAGATATGCAAAGGATTATTACAAAGTAGTACAGGATGAAATGCAGAAATTGGAGGATAATTAAGAATGCATGAAGTAAAACGCGCGATTATTATGGCAGCAGGACTGGGAAATCGTATGAGACCGGTAACGCTGACCACTCCGAAGCCATTGGTAAGGGTGAATGGAAAGCGTATGATAGATACGGTTATTGAAGGTTTACATGATAATGGAATAATGGAGATTTATATTGTTGCCGGATATTTAAAGGAACAGTTTTATGAATTAGAGAATGAATATCCGGGAGTTACTATAATTGAAAATCCTTATTATGAAAGCTGCAATAATATTTCATCACTATATGTTGCAAGAGATCATATTGAGGATGCAATTATTCTTGATGGGGACCAGATTATATATAATCCTGAAATTCTATCAAAAGAATTCGAACGTTCGGGTTATAACAGTGTATGGACTGATGATAAAACAGATGAGTGGCTTCAGACAGTAGAAGATGGAATTGTAACATCCTGCAGCAGGAATGGTGGAAGTCATGGATGGCAGCTTTATAGCATCTCCAGATGGACTGCGGCAGATGGGCGCAAACTGAAAAAACATCTTGAAATGGAATTTGAGAACAAAAAAAATACTCAGATATACTGGGATGACGTTGCAATGTTCTGCTATCCGGATGAATATCAGCTTGGCATATATGAGATGCAAAAAGGCGATATTATTGAAATCGACAATTTGCAGGAGCTTGCTGAGATAGATAGCAGCTATAAGAAATATATGGAGGATTAGTATTATGAAAGAGAAAAAAATTGATTGGATTATCACACTTGTGCCATTAGGTATAATTGTAGCATTGTGTATATTATTTTTCGCATTACCTGAGCAGTCAAATGCCATACTTAGTCAGGTGAGATTTTTCTTTGGAGATACGTTTGGTATTTATTACCTGATTATAGGTTTAGGTATATTTTTGATATCTATATTTATAGCTGGTTCGAAGTATGGAGATATTGTTCTTGGAGAGCCGGATGAAAAACCAAAGTACTCATTCTTTTCATGGGGATGTATGATGTTCACATGTGGTCTGGCAGCAGATATTCTTTTCTACTCATTTTCTGAGTGGATTATGTATGCAACCAATCCCCACATTAAGGAGCTTGGAAGCATACAGGAATGGGCCGGTGTATTTCCTCTGTTTCACTGGAGCTTTATTCCATGGGCGTTTTATCTTGTTTTAGCTGTTGCATTTGGTTTTATGCTTCATGTAAGGAAAAGAAACCGTCAGAAATATTCGGAAGCATGCAGACCTGTTCTTGGAAAACACACAGATGGTTTTGCAGGACGTATTATAGACCTGTTAGCTGTATTTGCGCTTTTAGCAGGAACAGCAACCACATTTAGTGTTGCAACACCTCTTATGGCAACAATTATTGGAGATGTGTTCCATATATCGCTTAGCAGAACAGCAATCAATATCATTATCCTTATAATTACATGTATAGTTTATACATATTCATTATTACATGGATTTAAGGGAATAAGCATTTTGGCAAAAGTATGTATCTATTTCTTCTTTGGACTGCTTGCTATTGTACTGCTGTTTGGCGGTGAAACAAGATATATTCTTGAGACCGGGTTGTCATCTCTTGGCACTATGGTGCAGAATTTTATAGGATTATCTACGTATACCGATCCATTACGTAAAACCAACTTTCCTCAGGACTGGACCATATATTACTGGGCTTACTGGATGGTATGGTGTGTAGCAGCTCCTTTCTTTATTGGAAATATATCAAGAGGAAGAACTATCAGACAGACAATTCTTGGAGGATATGGATTTGGTGTTGGCTCTACGCTCATCAGCTTTATCATCTTAGGCAACTATTCGATGGGAAAACAGATGTCAGGAGCAGCAGATTTTATTGCGCAGTACAACAAGAGTGGTGATTTATATGAGTTGATAGTTACTATTCTTAAGACATTGCCATGTGCACCTTTGATAATGATAATAGTTTTAGTGACAATGATTGCTTTTTATGCTACATCATTTGATTCTATTGCTTTAACTGTATCATGTTACAGCTATAGGAAATTAGGTGAGGATGAGCAGCCACACAAACTCATTCAGCTGATGTGGTGCATACTGCTTATACTTTTACCAATTGCTCTGTTATTTGCTGAGAGCTCTATGAGTAACTTGCAGTCTGTAAGTATAGTTGCTGCATTTCCGATAGGCATAGTTATTGTTTTGATAACAATCAGCTTTATGAAGGATGCGAAGAAATATATGGGTGAATTAAAGAATAAACAGAAATAAAATAGTGCAATATATGTGTAAGAATGCTTCACTACATGGTAGTAGGAGCATTCTTTTTTTATAAAAAATGAATTTTATATTGACAATGTGTACATGAAATATTATTATAGATACGTTCATGAAAATAGCTATTTCAAATAATACGAACAAACAAAGGATATCAATATGAATAAACAAAGATATTTAAAGAAAAGCATAAGTGTCTTAGTGTTTACAATTCCGGCGCTTATTCCGTTATTTGTGTTTTGGGTATATCCGATTTGCAGATCAGTGTGGATTAGCTTCACAGATTGGGATTATATGACACCTACATATCATTTTGTATTTTTAAAAAATTATATTTCATTATTTAAAGATACCAGATTTTATGAGGCCTTATTAAATACACTTATTTTTACAATAGGAACTCTAGTGCCAACAATAGCAATAGGGCTTCTGCTTGCGGTATTTCTACAAAAACCATTTCCGGGAAGCGGTATTATAAAATTTGTTTTATTTTCACCCTGGATTACGCCTACGGTTGCCATATCAATTGTGTGGACATGGATTTTTCAGCCGGACAAAGGTCTGGCGAATTTGGTATTATCTTTCTTTGGATTGCCAGGTTTGGAATGGATTAGTAGTTCGCAAACAGCAATGCTGTCCGTAATAATAGTTACGGTCTGGAAGAGTATAGGATATGCAATGATTTTTTATTTGTCTGCTTTAGAAAAGGTACCTGAAACATTGTATGAAGCATGTGCACTTGATGGTGGTGGTAAATGGCATAAATTTAAATACATTACAATTCCCAATATTTCACCAACTACGTTCTTTTTGATGATAATAACTATGGTTAATTCGCTTCGGGCATATGACCAGATTCAAATTTTGACACAGGGCGGACCGAGTGGAAGCACAAGAACGCTATTGTATATGTACTATCAATTAGGATTTGAGGAATATAATATGGGACAGGCAACTGCCGTTGCAGTTGTCATGATTATAATTACGGTTTTACTTTCAACGATTCAGTTTTACGGATCTAAGAAATGGGTGAATTATTAGGAGTGTGTTTATGGTTAAGAAATATACAGTAATAGACCGGATAGATGCAATTGTAAAATGGATTATATTGATTATAGTCGGAGTTTTTACTGCGTTTCCGTTTTTATGGATGGTAGTCAGTGCATTTAAGACAAAAGAAGAAATAATGGATACGAGTAAATTTTTGCCACAAAGTCTGCATTGGGAGAACTTTATAACAGTTATCTTTAATTCTCCGATACCAAGATATATTATTAATAGTTTATTTATCTCATTAGCTATTGTATTTATTCAGATTATAACAGGAGCTTTGATTGCATATGCAATTGTGTTTATGAAATTTAAAGGGCGTGGCATTTTGTTTGGAATAATTATGGTGACTTACATGCTTCCAACTGCGGCAACATATATTCCAAGCTATATAATTCTTGCAAATCATCAGCTGCTTAATACATATACTGGATTGATTATCTCAAGCTCGGTTAGTATTTTTGGTATATTTTTATTAAGACAGGCATTTATGCAGGTGCCGAGTGCGATGGTAGAAGCAGCACAGATTGATGGAGCTTCGCATTTTAGAATATTGCACTTGGTTGTATTCCCTATGACTAAATCATCTTTTATTACATTTGGATTAATGAGCTTTATAGCTTCATATAATAATTATATGTGGCCGTCTTTAATAACTAATGATTCTGATAAATATATGGTATCACAAGGGTTGAGGAGTTTTTTTATTGAAGGTGGTGCGTACGGAACAGAGTGGTCACTTGTTATGGCTGCGAGTGCAGTGATTGTAATACCATTGTTGATTATGTTTGCTTTTGCACAAAAATGGTTTATAGATGGTATAGGTGGAGATACCGGAGTAAAAGGTTAAAAAGACAAAGATAGAAAGGACAAATTTGAAATGAAGAAAAGATTATTAGGTACGTTAATGACAATTGCGATGTTGACAACTTCCTTGATGGGGTGTAGTGCAGGTAATACTACATCAGAGAATAGTCAGGCACATGGAACTGAAAATATGAAGGGGAAGACAGAAGTAGATTTTTGGTATTCAGGCGGAAAGACGGCAGTAAAGGTTGTCCAGAATATTGTGGATGATTATAATAAATCTCAGGATAAATACTTTGTGAAAACAGTAACGCAGGCTGATTATTCTGAAACATATGAAAAATTACAGGCTGCTATTGCAGGAAATGTTGCTCCGGATGTTGCTTTGATTGAGAAAGATGCAGCACGAGTACTATCAGATAAAAAACTTGTTGAAGATTTGTCTGATAGAATAAAAAAAGATGAGAATTTTAATAATGAGGATTATGTTTCAACTTTTTTTGAACAGGCAAAGGATGATAAAGGTAAAATATATGGTATTCCGGCATATGGAACCACCCAAGTACTTTATTATAACAAAAAAGCATTTGAGAATGCAGGGATTGATCCAAATAGCATAAAAACATGGCAGGATTTAAGCAGTGCAGCTTCTAAAATAAAAGATGATGGACAATTCATATATGGCTGGGAACCTATGTGGGGAGCAGATAATTTGACGGATGCGGCACTGTCAAATGGCGGTACAATTTTCAGTGAAGATGGAAAAAAAGTTACTATAAATTCAGAGGAATGGATTGAAGCATGGGATGGATTTGGTAAATGGATTCATGATGATAAGACTATGGCAATCCATTCTGGTGGACAGGGCTGGGAATACTGGTACAAGACTATTGATGATGTTATTCAAAACAAGGCAGGTGGCTACACCGGCTCATCAGGAGATCAGGCAGATTTGGATTTCTCTGTTGTAGGAGCAATTGAGCAGCCTTCGTGGAAGGATGGAACTGAATCAAAGCCGGTAGCAAGGGCTCTGATGTTAAGTGTACTGACAAAGTCTTCAGAGGAAAAACAGGCTGGAGCATATGATTTTATGAAGTATTTTACCAATGTTGAAAATCAAGTGAAATGGTCCATGTCGACCGGTTATGTACCGGTAAATAGAGGAGTGTTAAATGATGAGGGGTATATGAAATATACTAATGAAAACCCTCAAGCACTTGTACCATATAATCAGGCAGAACATGGTTCAATTTATCCATATGATCCAACAAATGGCGTTGTAAAGGATGTATTGAAAATTGCAGCTGATAAGGTAGAAATAGATGGTGTGCCTGCAAAGGAAGCTTTGGATGAAGCACAAAAAACAGCGCAAAAAGCCTTAGATGAGGTATTGACTGACAAAAAATAAGAAAATGTTGTATCCTTCATGTTCTAAGTACTAGACAAATTCCACAAAATATTAGATAATAGAGGCAAATTAGTTTTCATTTTGCATAGGAGGTCGGCATGAAGAAGAAAAAAATAGTTATCGCACTCGGACATGATGCTCTTGGAACAACTCTTCCGGAGCAGCACGAGGCTACAAAGCATACAGCAAAGGCAGTTGCAGATTTTATCAGGGACGATTATGAGGTTGTTATCACACACAGCAACGGACCGCAGGTGGGCATGATTCACACCGCTATGTCTGAGTTTTGCAGGATTTATCCTGAGTATACAGCTACACCTACAGCTGTCTGCTCTGCAATGAGTCAGGGATATATAGGATATGATTTACAGAATGCTATCCGTACAGAGCTTCTGGGCAGAGGAATTTACAAGACCGTTTCTACAATACTTACACAGGTGGTTGTTGACCCATATGATGAGGCTTTTTATCATCCGACAAAGATCATTGGCCGTGTTATGACAGAGGCTGAGGCTGAGGAAGAAGAGAAGAAGGGCAACCATGTGACACAGGTTGAGGGAGGCTACAGAAGAGTTGTGGCAGCTCCAAAGCCTGTTGATATAGTGGAAAAGGATGCTATCAGGGCTCTTGTTGATGCGGATCAGGTTGTTATCGCATGCGGTGGCGGTGGAATCCCTGTTTTAGCACAGGACAATAAGCTTCAGGGCGCAAGCGCTGTTATCGAGAAGGATCTAGCAGCAGGAAAGCTTGCAGATACTCTTGATGCTGACAGACTTGTTATACTTACAAGCGTTGACAAGGTCTGCCTGAACTATGGCAAGGAGGATGAGAAGCCGCTTGATACCATGACTGTCGACGAGGCAAAGAAGTACCTTGCAGCAGGCGAGTTTGATGAGGGTACCATGGCTCCAAAGATTGAGGCGGCTATCGACTTTATCGGTGACTCTGCCATCCGTTCGGTGCTTATCACAAAGCTCAATAAAGAGGGCAAGACTGTTTCAGGTGGTATGGGTACTTTAATTACAAAGTAGAGCTTAATTGTTATAATTCACACATATCCCACACGTCTATATGCATTTTGCAGAGCAGATGTGTGGGATTCTAAATAAAAAGAGTAAGATAGAAGGTAACACAAAATGAGTGAGAAAAGGCTTCAAAAGAGAGATGAAATCTCAGACGAGTACAAATGGAAGCTTGAGGATATGTATGAGACAGATGAGCTGTGGGAGGCTGAGTGTGAAAAAGCGTCACAGCTTGCAGAAAAGATATCCGGATTTAAGGGACATCTGGCCGACAGTGCAGCAACGCTGCTTGATTTTTTTAAGAAGCAGGATGAGCTGTCTTATTATTTGGAGCGTATAGTGGTCTATGCGAATGAGCGCTCGCATCAGGACACTGCTGTGTCGAAATATCAGGCATATGTGTCAAAGGCAGAGACGCTGACTGTTCAGGCATCAGGTGCGCTGGCATTTGCCAGTCCGGAGATTTTGCAGATAGATGATAAAAGGCTTGAGAGCTTTTATGGTGAGAGCGATGAGCTTGTGCACTATAAGCGTGCGATTGATGAGATAATGCGTCAGAAAGCGCACACCTTATCGGCTGCAGAGGAAAATATCCTGGCGCAGTGCGGTGAGATGGCTGCAGCACCGGAGAATATATTCAGCATGTTCAATAATGCGGATATCAAATTCCCGTATATCACTGATGTCGAGGGAAATAAAATCCGTATCACGCACGGCAATTTCATAGATTTTTTAAGCAGCAAGGACAGAAGCCTGCGCAAGCAGGTGTTCCGCGGAGTGTATGATTCGTACAAGAAGTGGAGCAATACTGTTTCGATGATGTACATCAGCAAGCTGAAAAATGACACTTTTTATGCAAGGGTAAGAAAATATGACAGCGCAAGAGCCATGTATTTATCTGATGGCGATATTCCGGAGAGTGTCTATGACAATCTGATTGAGACGGTTCACGCACATCTGCCGGCTCTACACAGGTACATGGCGCTTAGGAAGAAGCTTTTAGGTGTGGAGCATCTGCATATGTATGATTTGTTTGCACCGATTGTGGACAATATACAGACCACATACACCTATGATGAGGCGAAAAAGCTTGTGGCAAAGGCACTTGAGCCTATGGGAGATGAGTATGTAAGCGTGCTTAAGGCTGGCATGGAGAGTGGCTGGATAGATGTCTATGAGAATGAGAACAAGAGAAGCGGTGCATATTCATGGGGCGCTTACGGCACCCATCCGTATGTGCTTTTGAACTATGCCGACAATCTGGACAGTGTATTTACGCTGGCTCATGAGATGGGACATGCGATGCATACATACTATTCAAATGAGCATCAGAGCATCACCTACGCAGGATATCTTATTTTTGTGGCTGAGGTTGCATCCACCTGTAATGAGTCGCTTCTCATGCACTATCTGCTTGAGCATTGTGAGGATGAGAATGAGAGAAAATATCTCATGACACATTTTCTGGACGGTTTCAGGACAACTCTTTTCAGGCAGGCGCAGTTTGCAGAGTTTGAGCATATAGCTCACCGGAAAATGCAAAAGGGCGAGCCGGTTACAAAGGATGTGCTAAATGAGCTGTGGCATGAGCTGAATGTGCAGTACTACGGACCGGATATGCGCGTGGATGATGAGATATCATATGAGTGGATGCGCATACCGCATTTTTACACACCATACTATGTATATCAGTACTCGACGGGCTATTCGGCAGCAGTTGCTTTTTCAAAAATGATACTTGAGGAGGGAAAGCCTGCTGTGGATAAGTATATAGGAAATTTTCTGTGCGGTGGATGCTCGAAGAATCCAATCGAGCTGCTAAAGAGTGCCGGTGTTGATATGAGCACACCAAAGCCTGTGGATGACGCACTCAATGTATTTGAGGATTATCTGAATCAGTTTGAGGCAGCAACTAAGTAAGGAGGAAAACACTTTTATGGAAAGAATTAAAAGCTTTACAATCAATCATAATATTCTTAAACCTGGATTTTATATTTCAAGAAAAGACGGAGAAATCGTTACATACGACCTTCGTACAAGAAAACCTAATGCAGGCGATTATATGTCCAATTCAGCTATGCACTCAGTGGAGCATATGTTTGCAACATGTGTGAGAAACTCTGAGATTGCAGATGATGTGGTATATTTTGGACCGATGGGCTGTCAGACAGGCTTCTACCTCGTAGTGAGGGATGTCGAGCCTGGGAAGGTTTTTGAAATCACCAAAGAGGTCTTAAAGCAGATACTAGAGTATGATGGACCGGTGTTTGGTGCATCAGCCATAGAGTGCGGACATTACGAGAATCTGTCACTTGACGAGGCAAAGAAGGAGTGCCGTGCATATCTTAAGGTGCTTGAGAGCCAGACAAATATGGAGTTTACTTACCCACAGTAAACAGAATGGAGAAATAAAATGACAATAGGTGTAATTGGTGCAATGCAGATGGAGGTCGATGACTTAAAGGCTCAGATGACAGACACACAGACAGAGGTTTACAGCGGAGTGGAGTTTGTTGAGGGCAAAATCGGTGATCAGTATGTTGTTGCGGCAAAATGCGGAATAGGAAAGGTGTTTGCGGCAATATGTGCAGAGGCCATGATTTTGAAATATGATGTAGATATGATTGTCAATATTGGAGTGGCAGGAACTTTGACAAAGGACTTAAATGTGCTTGACGTGGCAGTAGCCACAAACGTGCTGCAGCACGATATGGATACATCGCCAATCGGAGATCCGAAGGGACTTCTCTCAGGCATCAACATGATTCTGCTTCCGGCTGATACAAAAATGGTGGAGCTCATGTGCTCATGCTTAGCTGACAGGAATATCCACTACAAAAAGGGCAATATCGCAACAGGAGATCAGTTTATTGCCACAAAGGAGCAGAAGGATTATATTTCGAATACCTTTGATGCAATCGCAGCAGAGATGGAGGGTGGCAGCATCGGTCATGTGTGCTATGTGAACAAGGTGCCATTTGCCATTCTTCGTTCAATATCAGACGGCGATGGCGGCGAGACAGACTACCAGACCTTTGCGGAGAAGGCTGCGCATCAGTCGATTGAGGTAGTGCTTGAGTTTATCGGAAGGGCAGAAGAGCTGAAATAGAGTTATTTCATTATTCATAATTTGTGATAATAAAGAATAGTATATAGCATGAGTGAATACAGAGCATACATGCAAAATACAAAACTACATAATGGGACAAAACGAAAGAAACGCCGACACAGATTCCTTTTTGGAGTGCTGCTGTCGGCGCTTCTTATTACAGGCGCTTTATATGGTAGAGAGTATGACATATCACAGCTGAAAAATATAGAGGTGATGGAGACACTTAGCAGTGCTGTGAGTCAGTTCGGGGACAGAAAGCTGCCTGTATATTCGGTTCAGACAACAGAAAAAAAGATAGCCCTTTCATTTGACTGTGCCTGGGGAGCAGAGGATTTTGACAGTATGATGGAGACACTTGACAAGCACAACGTAAAGGCTACATTTTTTATGACAGGAGGGTTTGTGAGTGATAATCCTGAATGTGTAAAGACGCTGGTTGAAAAAGGGCATGAGCCCGGAAATCACAGTGAGCACCACTATGATATGGCAACAATCACGGCAGGCGAGATGAAGACGGAGATAATGGATGTGCACAAAAAGGTCAAGGAGCTGACCGGAAAGGATATGAAGGTATTCAGACCGCCATACGGCTCGTACAACAATGAACTGATTGACACAGTGTATGGCTGTGACTATTATCCAATCCAGTGGGATGTGGATTCACTCGACTGGAAAAACTATGGTATGCAAAACATTATAGATACAGTGTGCAATCATAAAAGCCTGGATTGTGGCTCGATAATACTCTGCCATCTAGGCGCCAAATACACCTCGCAGGCACTCGATGAGATGCTCACAAAGCTGCAGGACATGGGCTATGAGATAGTTCCGGTATCAAAGCTGATCATGACTGAAGGCTATCATATGGATGCAAACGGTATGCAGATCAAGGACTGAGTAATTTCATAAATCAATATTTTAGTCAATATTTAGTCAATAATTTAGCCCCTTACGATATTGTTATTTACAGACAAGTGTGTTAAACTAAAACTATATTTTAAAGAAGCTGTGAGACAGCTATGGGGGTAAATTATATGACAGATACAGGTTTTTTAGTAGCATTCTTTATAGTTATTTTTTTAGTTATCATCTTTGCGCTTGTCGCTGTAATCGGAGCTGTTACAAGTGCTGTTGCAGGTATCAATGATGATGAGGATGAGACAGAGGAAGAGGGCATCTGAAGCTGAAATAAATAAAAGATATTAAAAGACATTTAAGGACATTTAAGGACATCGAATTATATTAATCGTATAATTGGGTGTCTTTTTATTGTCAAAAACTCTTAAAAAAGTATAAACCAATTGAGTTGCAATCCGCCACATTGTATAATAAAAGTATAACAGCGAATTAAATTTATTGTGAAAATCGTAGTAATCACAATGTCTATCAAACTAATGCAGGACATTATCAAAGAAAAGAAAAAGGAGGGGTCAGATGATATCCAGATATAGTGTAAAGAAGCCTTTTACTGTACTTGTAGGTGTATTGCTGGTAATTGTACTCGGTGTTGTATCACTTGGCAGGATGACGACAGATCTGCTGCCGGATATGAGCTTTCAGTATGCACTTATCGTGACAACAGATATGGGAGCAAGTCCACAGGAGGTGGAGAGCGATGTCACCGCGCCGCTTGAAGCAGCTATGGCAACTACGTCCAATATCAAAAACGTAAGCTCAATGTCATATAACAGCTATTCTCTGGTGACATGCGAGTATGAGCAGAATGCCAACATGGATTCTGTAGTGATAGAGATGCAGCAGAAAATAGATCAGGTCAAGGCTGGCTGGAAGGATGGAGTGGGTACTCCGACCATTATGAAGATAAATCCGGACATGCTTCCAATCATGATGACTGCTGTGGATATGGATGGGAAAAGCAAGTCGGAAATCACAGACTTTGTGGAAAACACACTAAAGCCTGCAATTGAGAGTACAGAGGGTGTTGCATCAGTGACTGCAACAGGTGAGCTCACCGAGCAGATACAGGTCACGATGAATCAGGCCAAGATAGATGAGCTCAATGAGAAAATAAATAATGCCGTTTCAAAGAAATTTGACGATGCAAAAAGTCAGATGGATGATGCAAGCGCAAAGATAGAGAGCGGACAAAACGCAATCACATCTGCATCGGATCAGATGAGCGCGGGAGTGGATACGCTAAAGGAGCAAAAGGCAAAGCTTGCAGAGCAGAAGACTCAGCTAGAGAGTACTCTTGCAAGCTTAAATGAGCAGAAGAGCCAGCTTGAAACAATTCAGTCAGCTCTTTCAGACTTCATGAATAGTGATACATATACAAAGACAATTCCGTCACTCAAAGAGGGCGCAAATGCACCGGGTGAAGCAGGACAGACGCTCAAAGCGCAGCTTGAGCAGGTTGATAAGCAGATTGCAACACAGTTTTCAGGTCTCTCGGCGCTTGGAATCACCGTAAACACAGCAGATGATCTGCCTGCGGCAGCGTCAGCGATAGCACAGACTCTCATTCAGGTGAATACAGGTATAGAGCAGTGCCAAAGCGGGCTTGACCAAATAGCACAAGGAGAGACAGCACTTTTAGATGCCTATGATAATCTAAACAGTCAGGCAGCCATCAGCTCTATAAGCATAGGACAGCAGTCGGCACAGCTTGCAACAGCAGCGGCATCACTTGACAGCTCAAAGAAGGAGCTGGAAAAGAGTAAGGATGATGCACTTGACAAGTCAAACTTAAATGCAGTTTTAACAATTGACTCGCTCTCGCAGCTGCTCGTCGCTCAGAATTTTGATATGCCTGCAGGCTATGTAAATGATTCAAATGGCACGCAGTACATAGTACAGGTGGGAGATGAGATAAAATCAATTGATGATTTAACAAATCTTGTGCTCATAGATATGAAGCTTGATGGAATAGCTCCTATTCATGTCGGTGATGTGGCAGATGTTGAGATGACTGACAACTCGGATGAGACATATGCGATAGTCAACGGTAATCCAGGAATAATGCTCTCCATGGAGAAGCAGACCGGCTACTCTACAGGAGACGTAACAGACCGTCTTTTAGACAAGCTTGATTCGCTGGAAAAGGAAAATGACGGATTACACACCACAGTGCTCATGAATCAGGGCGTATACATCGACATGGTAGTAAAGAGTGTTATGGAAAATATGATAGTGGGAGCAATACTTGCCATTTTCGTATTGCTCTTGTTCTTAAAGGATATAAAGCCAACACTTGTTATCGCAGCATCTATACCGCTATCGGTTATTGTGGCAGTGGTGCTTATGTATTTTACGGATATCACCTTAAATATCATTTCAATGTCGGGACTTGTGCTTGGAATAGGAATGCTGGTGGATAATTCAATAGTAGTAATCGAGAATATCTACAGATTAAGGGGAGAGGGATATTCGGTAAAGAAGGCAGCTGTTGAGGGTGCAAATCAGGTGGCAGGAGCCATTTTTGCCTCTACACTTACCACGGTAAGTGTGTACGCGCCAATCATTTTTACTGATGGAATCACGAGACAGCTCTTTGTAGACCTGGCACTTACGGTAGCGTTTACTCTTATGGCATCTCTTGTAGTGGCACTCACGTTTGTACCGGCAATTGCTTCAGGCATGCTCAAAAAGACGAAGGATATAAAGCATCCATGGTTTGACCGTTTTAAGGACTGGTATGGAAATGTGCTCGGCACATGTCTTAGATTTAAGCCGGTGGTATTTATTGCGGCAGTAGTGCTTTTAGTCGGCAGTGGCGCACTTTGCATGTCAAGGGGAATGACATTTATGGATATGGACATGGAGTCAAATCAGATTTCACTTACCATAGAGGCAAAGGATGACGAAAAGCTTGACTTCAAGCAGCTTACAGAGCTGTCTGATAAGGTCATGGACAAAATATCTGATATAAAGGGCATAGACACAATAGGAGCTACAGCAGGCGGCAGCTCGACCATGAACCTGATGAGCTCAGGAAGCGACAGCGTGAGCATGTATATATTGCTTGATGAGAAGTCGGATGTTTCATCGGATAAGGTAATAGATGAAATTGAAAAACGCACAAAGAATCTGGACTGCAAGGTAACAGCATCTTCGCAGGCTATGGACTCATCAGAGTTTTTCGGAAGTGGTCTCTCTGTCAGGATTAAGGGTAATGATATAGACAAGCTGCAGAAGCTTGCAGGTGATGTGGCAGATATCCTTAAGGACACAAATGGAGTGACAGATATAGATGACGGTCTTGGAGATACAATTAATGAGCTTAAGATAACTGTGGATAAGGAAAAAGCAGCAAAGTATGGCTATACGGTGGCTCAGGTATACCAGCTCGTATCCGGTGAGATATCATCTCAAAAGAGCGCAACAACCATTACGACCGACATAAAGGACTATGAGGTATACTTACAATCTGCAGAGCAGTCTGATGTGACTGTGGACGACATCAAAAACCTTACATTTACCTATAAGGATAATGATGGCAGTGAAAAGGAGATTCCGCTCAGTGATATCTGCACTATTTCACAGGAACAGACACTGAGTACCATTCATCGAGATGCTCAGACCCGATATATTACAGTATCAGGTGCGGTTGATGAAAACCATAATGTAACATTACTAAGCAATAAAATTAAATCAAAAATTGATAAACTTAGCATTCCTGATGGCTATTCAATAGACATGGAGGGCGAGGATGAGACAATAAATGAGTCAATGAGTCAGCTTGGACTTATGCTTGTGCTTGCAGTGATATTTATCTATCTTATCATGGTGGCGCAGTTCCAGTCATTGCTTTCACCGTTTATTATCATGTTCTGTATACCTCTTGCGTTTACAGGAGGCTTTATAGCTCTTTTCATCACGGGAAATGAGCTCGGAATCATATCAATGCTTGGCTTTATCATGCTGGCAGGTCTCATTGTAAATAATGGAATCGTGCTCATTGATTACATCAATCAGGCCAGGAGAGAGGGCATGAGCAAGCATGAGGCAATCATAGACGCAGGCCGTACAAGGCTTCGTCCAATACTGATGACAGCGATGACCACCATACTCGCAATGTTTACATCGGCGATAGGTATCGGTGATGGCTCAGATATGATAAAGCCGATGGCAATTGCAATAATAGGAGGTCTCGTATACGGAACCATCCTTACGCTTATAGTAATTCCATGTATCTATGATGCGTTCAACAGAGAGAAGAGCATGGTAGAGGAAGAACTGTAGCAAGATAGAAGGAAAAAGGCTGGAAATATAGAGAGTTGGAGGATTTTTACATGGCAAAGTATATTATGGCATTAGATGCGGGCACTACCAGCAACAGATGTATACTTTTCAATGAGAAGGGCGAGATGTGCAGCGTGGCACAGAAGGAATTTACGCAGTTTTTTCCAAAGCCGGGCTGGGTGGAGCATGATGCAGAGGAAATCTGGGCCACACAGCTTGAGGTGGCAAAGGAGGCAATGGCCAATATCCAGGCTACGGCAGCCGACATATGTGCGATAGGCATTACTAACCAGAGAGAGACTACAATTGTATGGGACAAAAATACAGGTGAGCCGGTTTATCACGCGATAGTATGGCAGTGCAGACGCACGGCAGAGTATGCGGATTCACTGAAGGAAAAGGGGCTTACCGGGACCTTCAGAAAAAAGACAGGGCTTGTGATAGATGCTTATTTTTCGGCAACTAAGCTCAAGTGGCTCCTTGACAATGTGCCGGGAGCGAGGGAGAGAGCCGAAAGAGGCGAGCTTTTGTTTGGAACAGTCGAGACATGGCTTATATGGAAGCTCACTCAGGGACAGGTGCATGTCACGGATTATTCCAATGCTTCAAGAACCATGATGTTTAATATCAATACCTTAAAGTGGGATGATGAGATACTTAAGGAGCTTGATATACCAAAGAGCATGCTTCCAAAGCCAATGCCGTCAAGCTGTGTATATGGTGAGGTGAATCCTGTGTTTTTCGGGGGTCCGATCCCTATTGCGGGAGCGGCAGGAGACCAGCAGGCAGCGCTTTTTGGCCAGACCTGCTTTAGGGCAGGAGAAGCCAAAAATACATACGGTACAGGCTGTTTTCTGCTGATAAACACAGGTGAGATGCCGGTATCCTCAAAGAACGGACTTGTTACCACTATAGCCTGGGGCATAGACGGCAAGGTGGTATATGCGCTGGAGGGCTCAATATTTGTAGCAGGAGCCTCTATCCAGTGGCTACGCGATGAGATGAAATTTATAGATTCCTCAACAGATTCAGAATACATGGCGAGAAAGGTAAAAGACACAAACGGCTGCTACGTGGTGCCGGCATTTACAGGGCTTGGAGCACCGTACTGGGATCAGTATGCCAGAGGAACCATTGTGGGGCTTACGAGAGGTGTAAACAAGTACCATGTTATAAGGGCGACTCTGGAATCAATGGCATTTCAGGTAAATGATGTGCTTGAGGCAATGAAGGCTGATTCGGGCATCAATCTCACATCACTTAAGGTGGACGGCGGCGCAAGTGCCAATAATCTGCTCATGCAGATGCAGGCTGATATCAGCAATGCACCGGTCAACAGGCCTGTGTGCGTGGAGACAACAGCCATGGGCGCAGCGTACCTCGCAGGGCTTGCGGTGGGCTACTGGGAAAGCATGGATGATATAAAGAGAAACTGGTCTATTGACCGTGTGTTTGAGCCGGAGATAGCGGCTGATTTGAGAGAAAAGAAGCTTAAAATGTGGAAAAAGGCTGTCGCCTGCGCATTTAACTGGGCGAAGGATGAATAATAGCTTATGCTTGCATTGTTTTAAATGAGCTTAGTGATACGGCAATTAAACAATGTATGGAAATTGGTAGGAGAAAATAACATGTATGATGTAGTAATTATAGGAGCGGGAGTATCGGGAAGCGCCTGTGCCAGAGAGCTTTCGAAATATAACCTGTCCATCTGTGTGGTGGAAAAGGAGGAGGACGTGTGCTGTGGTACTTCAAAAGCAAACAGTGCTATTGTCCATTCCGGAATTGATTGTAAGACCGGTACACTTATGGCACAGATGAATCTCCGTGGAAATGAGATGATGGATGAGCTTTCGAAGAAGCTTGATTTTGAGTTTCGAAGAAACGGTTCACTGATAGTGAGCTTTAGCGATGACGATATGCCAAGGCTTAAGGAACTTTATAATCAGGGGATTGCAAACGGGGTGCCGGGACTTGAAATTTTTGATGCAGGCGAAGCGCATGAGATGGAGCCGAAGCTGTCTGATGAAGTTGTGGCAGCTATTTACTGCCCGACAGGAGGCATTGTATGTCCGTTTGGCATGAATATCGCATTTGCTGAGAATGCGGCAGCAAACGGTGTGGAGTTTTTATTTAACACCGAGGTGAAGGCGATACAAAAGGAGCAGACAGGCTATATTCTTATTACTCAAAATGGCGAAATTCATGCACGCTGCGTTGTGAATGCAGCCGGTGTGTATGCTGATGTGTTCCACAACATGGTAAGTGAAAACAAAATACATATCACACCAAGGCGCGGAGAGTACGAGCTTTTAGACAGGGCTGCGGGAGGTATCGTTGACAAGACTATTTTCCAGCTCCCGGGCAAATACGGTAAGGGTGTGCTCGTAACTCCGACAGTACACGGAAATATTTTAATCGGACCTACAGCAGATGACCATGAGGACAAGGATGGTACAAATACAACGAGAGCAGGCTTAGAGCATGTTGTGAAATCCGGCACACGTTCGGTGCCGTCACTTCCTATGCGTCAGGTCATAACATCGTTTGCAGGAAACCGTGCACATGAGGACGGACATGAGTTTATCATCGAGGAGCTTTCTGACGCACCGTATTTTATTGACTGCGCAGGTATAGAGTCACCGGGCTTATCAAGTGCGCCGGCTATCGGTGAGAGAGTGGCAGCAATAGTTGAGGGGCTTTTTAATCCTTCTAAAAATGCGGACTTCATCGAGACAAGAAAAGGTATCTTAAATCCAAAGAAGCTTTCAGAGGATGAGTATAAAAAGCTGATAAAAGAAAAGCCTGAGTATGGCAATATAATCTGCCGCTGTGAGATGATTACGGAGGGCGAGATAATGGATGCGGTAAACAGACCACTGGGCGCAAAGTCACTTGATGGTGTGAAGAGACGTACCAGAGCCGGAATGGGCAGATGTCAGGCGGGCTTCTGTTCTCCGAGAACTATGGAGATTATCGCCAGAGAGAAGGAAATTTCGCAGCTTAACATCACTAAAAGCGGTGGAAAGTCAAAGATAGTTGTTGGAATGAGCAAGAATCGAGGATAGTCTGTCTTACTTCAAAGAGACAGGTAACGATAGATTGATATTGTATTAATATCAGCTTAACATAGGGGGACAATATGGAATTTTACGATATTGTGATAGTAGGAGGAGGCCCGGCAGGTCTTGCGGCAGCAGCTTCCGCTAAGAAAAATAAAATAGATAAAATACTTATACTGGAAAGAGACTGTGAGCTTGGTGGTATCTTAAATCAGTGTATACACAACGGCTTTGGCCTGCACACCTTTAAGGAGGAACTCACAGGCCCTGAATATGCCGGCAGATTTATCAAAGAGGTCAAAGAGCTTGGCATAGAGTACAGGCTGAATACGATGGTCATGGACATCTCGACAGGTGACGAGTTCGAAAATGGGGCAGATGACAGGCATGATGTAAAGATAAAAGATGAGGCAAACGATAAAATAGTTACAGCTATGAACCGCACAGACGGACTTTTCCATATCGCTGCAAAGACCGTAATACTTGCGATGGGCTGCAGGGAGAGAGCAAGAGGTGCTCTTAACATACCCGGCTACAGACCGGCAGGAATTTTCTCGGCGGGCACAGCTCAGAGACTGGTGAATATAGAGGGCTACATGCCGGGACGAAAGGTAGTAATACTCGGCTCAGGAGATATCGGTCTTATCATGGCTAGGAGAATGACCTTGGAGGGGGCAAAGGTGCAGGTGGTTGCAGAGCTCATGCCGTATTCGGGAGGCTTGAAGCGTAATATCGTGCAGTGCCTTGATGATTTTGGAATTCCGCTTAAGCTCAGCCACACAGTGGTTGATATAAAGGGCAGGGAGCGTGTGGAGGGCATCACTCTTGCACAGGTGGACGAGCACAACAAGCCTATTGAGGGAACGGAGGAGTTTTACGAGTGCGACACGCTTTTACTCTCATGCGGACTTATTCCGGAAAATGAAATTTCAAAAACAGCAGGTGTAGAGCTCAATCCGGTAACAAGCGGACCGGTCGTAAACGAAAGCCTTGAGACAAATGTGCCCGGTGTATTTGCCTGCGGAAATGTGCTTCATGTGCATGACCTCGTGGATTATGTGTCAGAGGAAGCGACAGCAGCAGGCCGCCATGCCGCAGAGTATGTAAAAAATGGCGGTGATAAGAGTTGCGATGGCAAAGAAATATCGATAACCGCTACAGGCGGAGTACGATACACTGTTCCAAGTACTATAAATACTGCACAAATGGATGATACTGTGACGGTAAGGTTTCGAGTGGGAGCCGTGTATAAGAATTGCTATATTGCAGTATATCTGGATGATAAACAGCTGCAGCACCGTAAGCGTCCTGTTATGGCACCGGGTGAGATGGAGCAGGTAGTGCTTAAGAAGAAGGAGCTCATCGAAACAGACAATCCCCGCACAATTACGATAAAGATTGAGGAGGCATAGTATCATGGAAGAAAGAAATTTGACATGTATAGGCTGCCCTCTGGGCTGTGCTCTTAAGGTGACAATAGATGGAGAAAATGTCACAGTAACCGGAAATACCTGCAAGCGCGGAGCAGACTACGGAGCAAAGGAAGTGACACATCCGACACGAATTGTGACAAGTACAGTCTGTGTGAAAAATGGCACAATACCGATGGTATCCGTAAAGACGGCACAGGATATTCCAAAGGAAAAGATAATGGATGTGATGGAGTGTATCAACCAAATCACGGTAGAGGCACCGGTGCATATAGGTGATGTACTGCTAAGCGATGTTGCAGCAACCGGTGTGGATATAGTCGCAACTAAGAATGTTGTGCAAAAATCATATTGACAAATCACCCAATGCACTTTAATATTGTAGAAAGAAACAGGCAAATATTTAAAGGCATAAGAAAGAGGAGTACATGACGAAAGCTTTCAGAGAGAGCATCCGGTCCGTAAGATGGTGATACATTTTGGGCAGGCTGAAAGGTGCTTAAGACAGAAATCATGGAAGGTAGCTTTTGAGCCGAAGAACCCAGAAAGCTAAATCTATATATAACAAGATTTGACATAAGTTCTTCCGATTAGTCCACGTTACAGGACATGAGGCATTCGAGTTTATATGTATATATATGCTCCGATGTAAACGAAGGTGGTACAGCGCTAATTCGCCCTTCCGGTCAGTGATCGGGAGGGCTTTTTTGTAGACTGAGATGTGCACATATAGCGCAAATTTATTTGCTACTATGCTATTTCCGTCATGGCATGTACTAAAACTGTAAGACCGGAAGATTGCGCATGCAATCCAATCGGTCGCCCGTAGCTAAATGAAAAGAAAACCAGCAAAAGCTCCCAAAGCTTTTGCGTCATTCATATAAAAGGAGGAAAACATGAGCAAAGAACTAAACAAAACCTACGATCCAAAGGACATCGAGGACCGTCTTTACAAAAAGTGGGAAGATAATGGCTACTTCCATGCTGAGGTAGACCGCAGCAAAAAACCATTCACAATCGTGATGCCACCACCAAACATCACAGGACAGCTGCACATGGGACATGCCCTTGACAACACCATGCAGGATATCCTTATCAGATACAAGAGAATGCAGGGCTACAATGCACTCTGGCAGCCGGGAACAGACCACGCATCCATCGCAACAGAGGTAAAGGTCATCCAGGCACTTAAAGAGCAGGGAATCAACAAGGCAGACCTTACAAGAGAAGAGTTCCTGGAGAAATGCTGGGACTGGAGGAAAGAGTACGGCGGACGTATCGTAAAGCAGCTTCGTAAGCTAGGCTCATCAGCAGATTGGCAGCGTGAGAGATTTACAATGGATGAGGGATGCTCACACGCAGTACAGGAGGTATTTACAAAGCTTTATAAGAAGGGCTGGATTTATAAGGGCTCAAGAATCGTAAACTGGTGTCCGGTATGTAAGACATCTATTTCAGATGCAGAGGTAGAGCATGAGGAGCAGGATGGCTTCTTCTGGCACATCAACTATCCTGTAGTTGGCGAGGAAGGCAGATTCGTAGAGATAGCAACAACACGTCCTGAGACACTTTTCGGAGATACAGCCGTAGCTGTAAACCCTGATGATGAGCGTTATCAGGATATCATCGGAAAGACATTGAAGCTTCCATGCACAGACAGAGAGATTCCTGTAATCGCAGATTCATACGTAGATAAAGAGTTTGGAACAGGCTGTGTAAAGATTACACCTGCACACGATCCTAACGATTTCGAGGTAGGAAAACGCCACAGCTTAGAGGAAATCGTTGTAATCAATGATGATGCCACAATGAACGAAAAGGCCGGAAAATATGCCGGAATGGACAGATACGAGTGCAGAAAGGCACTGGTTGAGGACCTTAAGGAGCAGGGACTTTTAGTAAAGGTTGTACCACACTCACACAATGTAGGTGTGCATGACCGCTGTCACACAACAGTTGAGCCAATGATCAAGCAGCAGTGGTTCGTCAAGATGGACGAGATGATCAAGCCTGCAGTTGAGGGAGTAAAGAACGGAGAAATCAAGCTTCTTCCTTCAAGAATGGACAAGACATACTTCAACTGGACAGACAATATCCGCGACTGGTGTATCAGCCGTCAGCTCTGGTGGGGACACAGAATACCTGCATGGTACTGTGATGACTGTGGAGAGATGGTAGTTTCAATAGAAAAGCCGGGCAAATGTCCTAAGTGTGGCAAGGAGCACTGGACACAGGATCCTGATACACTTGATACATGGTTCTCATCAGCGCTCTGGCCATTCTCAACACTCGGCTGGCCTGAAAAGACAGAGGATCTGGACTATTTCTATCCAAACGATGTGCTCGTAACAGGCTACGATATCATTTTCTTCTGGGTAATCAGAATGATTTTCTCAGGCTATGAGCAGATGGGCAAGGCACCATTCCACACAGTGCTTTTCCACGGACTCGTAAGAGATTCACAGGGCCGCAAGATGAGTAAATCACTCGGAAACGGAATTGATCCGCTTGAGGTTATCGACAAGTATGGTGCAGATGCACTTCGTCTGACTCTTATCACAGGAAATGCACCGGGAAATGATATGCGTTTCTACTGGGAGAGAGTTGAGGCTTCAAGAAACTTCGCCAACAAGGTATGGAATGCATCAAGATTTATCATGATGAACCTTGAAGGTGTAGAGCTTAGAGAGCCAAAGCTTGATGAGCTTCATGTAGCAGACAAGTGGATTCTTTCAAGGGTAAATACACTTGCAAAGGATGCCACAGAAAACATGGACAAGTTCGAGCTTGGAATCGCAGTACAAAAGGTATACGACTTCATCTGGGATGAGTTCTGTGACTGGTATATCGAGATTGCAAAGGTTCGTACCTACAAGAAGGATGAAAACCCAGAGTCAGCAAATGCAGCACTCTGGACACTTAAGACAGTACTTGTAAATGCACTGAAGCTCCTTCATCCATATATGCCGTTTATCACAGAGGAAATCTTCTGCACACTTCAGTCAGACGAGGAGACTATCATGCTCTCTAAATGGCCTGAGTACAAAAAAGAGTGGAATTTCTCGGCAGAAGAGGCCGCAATCGAGCACTGCAAGGATCTCGTAAAGGGTATCAGAAATGTCCGTACACAGATGGATGTTCCACCTTCAAGAAAGGCAAAGCTTTTCATCACAAGTGATGATGAGTCAGTCAGAAAGATATTCGAGGACAACAAGGAGGTATATGTAAATCTTGCATTTACAAGCGAGATTACAGTACAGCAGGGCAAGGCCGGTATCGGTGATGACGCTGTATCAGTAGTGATACCTGATGCGGTTGCATACCTGCCGCTTGAGGACCTTGTTGATTTCGAGAAGGAAAAGGAAAGACTCAATAAAGAAAAGGATAAGCTTACAAAGGAGCTTGCGCGCTCAAGGGGCATGCTCTCAAATGAAAAATTCTTAAACAATGCAAAGCCTGAAAAGGTTCAGGAGGAAAAGGACAAGCTTGCAAAGTATGAGCAGATGATGGCTCAGGTAGAGGAACGTCTGGCTCAGTTTAAATAATTAAATACAGATTATATTTTGTGAACACTGTTTTCCTGGGGCAAGGATGCAAAGGAGGCCGTCCACAATGCGGTGGTTCTTGAATAGAACAAAGAAAGAATATGGAGATAAAACAGAAAGGAATAAACAATGAATGTAAATCCTATAACAAGATTGGATTATCCAGATCCGGACGTGATCCGCGTAGAAGACACCTATTATATGGTATCCACAACCATGCACTTTATGCCGGGCTGTGAGATTCTGCAGTCTTTTGATCTGGTGCACTGGGAGCATGTGACTTATATCTATGAGACGTTGGATCATACGGATGCGCAGCAACTGAAAAGCGGTCAGAATATTTACGGACAGGGCATGTGGGCAGCTTCCCTGCGCTATCATGAAGGCCGATTTTATATCTGCTTTGTGGCAAATGATACCCGTAAGACTTATTTGTATACTTCGGAAAAAATAGATGGTCCATGGAAAAAGCAGCTGATAGAAGGCTTTTATCATGACGGCTCTTTATTATTTGATGAGGATGGCAGAAACTATATTGTATATGGAAATGATGAAATCTGGATTACAGAATTGAATGAAGATTTGACTGCACCAAAGAAGGACGGATTACATCGTCTTTTAGTTAGTGATCATAAGAACCCGGAGCTAGGCTATGAGGGTTCTCATATTCAAAAAATAAACGGCTATTATTATATTTTTCTGGTTCATTCCCTGAGAGACCGCTGGATGCGGACGGAAGCATGCTTTTACAGTGATTCTCTGGAAGGAGAATTCACGGGTGGAGATGTACTTTGTGATGATCGTGGATATTGTGGACAGGGCGTGGCACAGGGAGGAATAGTGGATACGCCGGATGGAAAGTGGTATGCAATGCTGTTTCAGGATTCCGGAGCAGTTGGACGGATTCCTATTCTGCTTCCGGTTACCTGGAAGGATCATTTTCCGTTTTTTGGACAGAACGGACATGTGCCGGAAGAAATAGAGGTTCACAGTACCAGACCAGGATATATTTATCAGCCATTAGTGGGAAGTGATGATTTCTGTAATGGGCTGCTTCCGCGCTGGCAGTTTAATCATGATCCAGATCCACGGTACTATCATCTGGATGCATTGCAGGGAACCTATACAATTACAACACGGGAAGTTTGTACAGAGCTTACACAGGCAGTAAATACGCTTACGCAAAGGATGAGTTATCCGTCCTGCGCAGCTGAGGTTACTGTTGATGCTTCTGCATTGAAAGAGGGCGATGTCGCAGGTTTGTGTGCGTTGCAGGGTTGTTATGCTGCAGTTGGCATTACAAAACATCATGGAAAATATGAAGTCCTTATGCTGGATAAAAAAGAAGATGGTATATTGGATATGACGGAAGGAACTGTTGTTGAATCACACCAGATAGATTTTCGTCTTGAAGCAGATTTCTGTAACATGAAGGATGAAGCACGCTGCTATTACCGGGTAAATAAGGGAGACTGGCTACCCATCGGAACCGTGCATAAGCTGTACTTCAAACTGGATCATTTTACTGGTTGCCGGTTTGGTCTGTTCTGCTATGCGGCAGAGGAAACAGGAGGAAGTGCCTGCTTCCGGGATTTTAAGTATTATGATGTTGATGAAATCTCATAAAGATAGAACTGCATAAAATAAGTGTCGGAATTTACTCAAATTCCGTAAAAGATTCAGATTGCAGAAAAATCCGGGCATAGTATCAATAGAATGATATTGCCCGGATTTTTTATATTTAGTGGCTTTTTTTAAAATTCAAATGATGATATAATGAGTGAAAGTGAGAATAATACATAAATGCATTTATTAAAGAAATAGCATGATAGTTATACTTTAGCAGGAACAAAAAGACCGATATATAGTGAGGAAAAAATATGGATGATACCGGTATAAAGAGAGAGCCAGTTATCAGAATAAGCAGCGACAGGATGGAGGCATTTATCATGCTGCCCACTGTTGAAGAAGAATACTACTATACAGTGGATGAGGTGCTTGAAGCTGTAAATCGCAATGGTGTGATATACGGCATCAATTGCGAGATCATTTCAGATATGATAGAAAAAAGACTTATGGGCAGGGAAGTGCTTTTTGCAAAGGGAAAGCCGGCTGTTGACGGGGCTGATGGATATTTTGATTTTTACTTCAACAGTGACTTGAACCACCGCCCAACGGTTAAGAGCGATGGCTCAGTGGATTACTGGAGTGTGCACTCGGTTGAGGTGGTCAAAAAAGGCCAGACGATTGCAAACTATTGTGAGCCTGTTGCAGGCGAGGATGGTATTGATGTGCTTGGCAGGGTAATTGCCGCAAAGAAAGGCAAGGGACTGCCGCCGCTTGTGGGGCGTGGCTTTGACAAATCTGTGGATGGACTTACATATACAGCTGCTATCGATGGCAAAATTGAAAGGCACAAGAACAGAATCATTATTCTTCCTATTCTTGAAATAAACGGTGATGTGGATGTGGGAACAGGAAATATAGATTTTGTCGGGGACGTGGTCATACATGGCAGTGTGAAGACCGGAGCCAGAATAAGGGCTGCAAAGTCCATCACGATAGATGGTGTTTGCGAGGGCTGTGTGCTTGAGGCCGGCAATGACTTGATTCTTAGGAAGGGCATGATTGGTATGGGAAAGGCCCGGATTATTGTAAAGGGCAATCTGTTTGCCAAGTTCATGGAGTATACCGATGTGGAGGTAGATGGCTTTGTGGAGGCTGATTCTGCAATCAACTGCAATGTGGTCAGCAATGATAAGGTAATCTTCAATGGTGGACATGCAAGCATAGTCGGTGGAAAAGTATATGGCTGTGCAGGCATTGAGGTGCAAAACCTGGGTAATGATGCCTTTATCAAGACTGAGGTGCATGTGGGCGTGCATAAAAAGATTAAGATAAAGATAGCAGAGCTTGAAAAGCTTGTTGATCAAAAGCAGATGCTGCTTAACAATATCAATGCAGGCATAAAGCAGATAGAACAGATGATGGGCAGTGCCGCTGACGGTATGAATCTTGAGGAAAAGAAGCTTGCGCTTGTCAGGGCAAAAATTGAGAAAACAGCAGAGCTTACCGAAGATAAGGAGGAGCTGGAGCGGCTTAAGGGCATAGTGGAGCGCTCGACAGGCGCGACAGTACAGGTTTTGGAGCATGTATATCCAAATGTCGAGGTGTGTATTAACAACTCAAAGCTCGTCACCAAGGAGGAATTCGACAAGATTGAGTTCAAGGAGAAGGACAAGGCAGTCGTGATGCTGTCGATGAAATAAAAAAATTGCGATATTTTTATTAAATCTTAATGGAAATATACTTGCATAAAGGGGTTACTTTATTATAATATATAGTGACCCTTTTTTGATGGGATTATTTAGCAGGTAATTATGGAGGCAGGATTATGATAAATTTTGATGAAGAAATAAAGAACTATGAGCCAAGTCTAGAGATAGAGGAGGCTGAATCTGCGATTTACAGCCACGATCTGACAGATGTCACAGATATCATTGCGCAGTTATTACGTGAGCAGGACAAAAGGCAGGGTGAATTAAGATGATTTGTTATAAATGCGGACAAGATGCAGGCTGGAACGATAAATGCCCTGTATGTGGGGCTGATCTTTCACTTTTTAAAAGAGCTATTAGAATATCCAACTCATACTACAATGATGGTTTACAAAAGGCACAGGTGAGAAATCTGTCTGGAGCGATTATCTCTCTCAGGCAGAGTCTTAAGTTTTATAAGTACAATATCCAGGCAAGGAATCTGTTAGGTCTCATATACTATGAGATGGGTGAGATGGTTGACGCCTTAAGTGAGTGGGTCATCAGTGCAAACTATCAGCCTGATGATAATCTGGCAAAGAAGTATATAGATCAGATTCATAATAACAGAAATCAGCTCGAAACAATCAATCAGACTATTAAAAAATATAATCAGGCTTTAACTTATTGCAAGCAGGACAGTAAGGACCTTGCGGTTATACAGCTTCGAAAGGTATTATCCTTAAATCCAAAGCTTGTAAAGGGACATCAGCTTTTGGCTCTTTTATATCTGGAGGAGGGGCATCTGGATAAGGCAAAGAAAGCCTTACGCGATGCAGGCAAGATAGATACAGACAATACCACTACCCTCAGATACTTAAAAGAAGTGAACAGACGTCTCAAGGAAAAAGGCTCTGAGAGGAAAAAGAAAAATGATGATTTAATTTCCTACCAGAGTGGAAATGAAACAATCATTATGCCAAAGCGATTCAGGGAGAGCTCAATGTGGGCAAATATACTCTATATTGTAATTGGTCTGGTAGTCGGAGTGGCGGTTACGTGCTTCCTTGTGGTTCCGGGCATAAAAAGCCAGGCGAAAACAGATGCAAAGAAGCAGTTATTATCGGCCAATGATACGATTTCCACAAATGGGCAGACCATCAGTGGACTTAATGATCAGATAGACAAGCTAAAGAAGGAGCTTGAGGACGAGAAGAAGAAAAATGATGGAGTATCAGACCAGATTTCCACATATGAGGCTTTGCTCAATGCCTATGTATACTATACAACCAATGATGTAATAAAGGCAGGAGAAGCACTTGAAAATATCAACACAAGCTACCTGAGTGACTCGGCTAAGCAGACATATGATACGCTCAATGGTTCAATTGCAGATTCATATAAGGAAGCACTGTACAGTCAGGCATACTCATCATACAGCAGTGGCGATTATCAGAGTGCAATCCCTACATTCCAGAAGCTTGTCGGCATGGATGAGGCATACAGGGATGGTTCAGCTGCATATTACCTGGCACAGTCGTTCAGGAAGTTAGGTGACTTAGCATCTGCAAAGCCATATTATCAGTATGTGGTAGACAACTACGCAGGCACTGAGAAGGCCAGAACATCAAAGAATTATCTGGCACAGGAACAGCAGTAAAACAACTGCTGCGAGGCAATAATTAAATATAGAATTACGAAAGACACCAGATAATCTCCGGTGTCTTTTTTATATGAGCAGGAAAGGAAGAGTTTGACATGATAGAAAATTATATCAAGGAAGCAGACCGGGTGACATACCTTATGCCAAAGGAGGTGGATCATCACTGTGCCGGGCAGATAATCGCAGAGCTTGATGCACTTATAGAGGGCTGTGGTGTCAGAAAAATAGTATTTGACATGAAACAGACAGAATTTATGGACAGCTCCGGCATTGGGGTGATAATAGGAAGAACAAAGAAGCTTAAGTACTTTAATGACAGCTCGGTGTCAGTTTGCAATATGTCGGACAGAGTGGACAAGCTTTTGAAATGTGCCGGCATTTACACTATTGTACATAAGCTTTAAAACTGAATTAATTAAAATATAATCAGACAGAAAGGGAGCATAATGAACGCAGCAAAAACAAATCATATATCGCTTAGCTTTGATGCAATTTCAGAGAATGAGGCATTTGCGAGAATGACAGCAGCCATGTTTATGGCACAATTAAACCCCACACTAGATGACGTGGAGGACGTAAAGACAGCAGTGTCAGAGGCGGTGACAAACGCAATTATCCATGGCTATGAGATGGGGGATGACAATATTTCATCCAATCAGGCAGATCACCAGGCAGCAGAAGAAAAAAGTTGTCCACAGGTACATATGAATTGCAGCTATATAGGCAGAGAGCTTTACATAGAAATATCAGATAGCGGAGTAGGCATACAGGATGTGGCAAAAGCAATGGAACCGTTATACACATCCAAACCACAGCTTGACAGATCAGGCATGGGTTTTTCATTCATGGAAGCATTTATGGACGCGCTCACAGTTACATCAGAACCGGGACACGGAACAACAGTAAAGATGAAAAAAGTACTATGAAGAGTGACAAAATCAGCAGACTTGTCACAGAAAATATAAACCTGATTTATTTAGTTATGAAACGCTTTAGAAACAGAGGCGTTGACCGGGAGGATTTATTTCAGATAGGAGCAGTTGGGCTGACAAAGGCAGCGCAGCGATTTGATGAAAGTAAGGGCTTTGCCTTTTCTACATACGCAGTACCGTTGATAATAGGGGAAATACAGCGCTTTCTACGTGATGATGGAATGGTACATATCAGTCGAAAAATACGGGATGATGCAAGAAAAATTGCAATTATCAGAGAAAAATACAGAATGAATGAAAATAGTGAAATATCACTTGAAAAAATGGAAATTATTTCCGGTATGTCAAAACAGGATATAATAATTGCCATGGAAGCCGATAAAAATGCATCGTCAATAGAAAATGAAAGTGTGCTTGATTATTTGGACAATAAAATGAGTGCAGAAGTATCAGACAAGCCATCGGAGACAGATAAAGTGATAAATCACATTGCAATGCAGCAGGCGTTTAACTCACTGGATGATAGCGAGCGCAGACTGATTATGCTCCGCTATATGCAGGATAAGACACAGAAGCAGGTGGCAGAAGTGCTTGGACGCAACCAGGTGGCCATATCACGAATGGAGAAGAATACATTGGCGAAGCTTCGCAGGGCGATGATGTGAGTGAAAAAAGAAAAGTACTTGCACCCAAGCCGCAAAGCATATTACAATGGGTGGTAAGGAATATAATTGGATTGTCGAAAGGAAAAAAGCATGAAACTTCCACTTACATATGATAACTATATATTTGACCTCTATGGTACGCTCGTGGATATTCACACAGACGAGAGTGACACTGCAATCTGGGAAAAGCTCGCCATGTTCTATGGCTATTACGGGGCACTGTATGAGGCAAAGGAGCTTAAGGAGCGCTATGAGACACTTGTAAAGAGCAGCGAAGCGGAGCTTAAGAAGAAACTTGAAGATATGGACATTGAAAAGCAAAATGAAGCTTCAGATGCGCAGTTTGCCATCTCATATGCCCACGAAGCATCACCGGAGATACATATAGAGGATGTATTTGAAAAGCTTTATGAGGAAAAGGGCGTGAATCCGACAAAGGAGCTCTCAGTGCATACAGGCCAGTTTTTCAGGGTGATGAGCACTGAATACATAAAGCTTTATCCGGGCACAAAGGAGATGCTTAAGGAACTTAAGAAGGCGGGAAAGAATGTATATCTGCTTTCAAATGCGCAGCGTATATTTACAGCCTATGAGATGAGAAGACTTGATATCTTTGATTTGTTTGATGACGTATTTATCTCATCCGATTATAATACCAAAAAGCCTGATATCAGATTTTATAAGGAAATGATAAATAAGCATGATATTGACGTATCAAAATCGCTTTTTATAGGAAATGATTCGACTACAGATATCAAGGGTGCAAAGGAATGCCTGATGGATGCATTTTATGTGAGATCGAATATTTCACCAAAGGATGATATGGCTCATGATGCAGACTATATTATAGATAATTTTACCAACTGGTAATGCATTATTGTTTATAAAAATGTGAATATTATATAAAAAACATATATAAATTAAAATCTTTTTATAAACGGTTGCAAATAAAAAATAATGGTGTAAAATAAACTAGATTTGAATTAGTTTATTTTTTAACAAAGTAGAGGTGAAAAGAATGTCAAACACATTATTAATGTTGTGTATCCCATTTGCGGGCTTATTACTGTGCATAGCAGTTATGCCGCTTGTGAAGCCTGAATGGTGGGAGAAGCATCAAGCTCATGCAGTTATCTTATGGTCACTGCTTTTTGCCATTCCGTTCGCGCTGTTCTATGGAGCACCAAAAGCCGTAGAGACGGTACTGGAGTGTCTGATAGGTGACTATCTGACCTTTATCGTTCTGCTCTTTGGACTGTTCTGCGTAGCCGGAAATATCAAGCTGGAGGGAAGTCTGGTCGGCAACCCAAAGGTAAACGTTATCATGCTTGCTGTTGGAACTCTTTTTTCAAGCTGTATAGGAACTACAGGAGCCAGTATGCTTTTTGTAAGGCCGATTATACAGATGAACTCATGGAGAAAGAACAAGCGTCACATCATGGTATTTTTCATTTTTCTTGTGTCAAATATCGGAGGATGTCTTACACCTATCGGAGATCCGCCACTGCTCATGGGATTTTCAAGAGGAGTATCGTTCTTCTGGAGCTTGAGGCTGTTTCCGGTTCTCTTAATAAATATGATACTGCTTCTTTCTATATTTTATCATTTGGACAAGAAGGCATACCAGAAGGATATCACTAAGGGACTTATGCCTGAGGTGAAGGAAAATGAGCCTCTTATCAGGATAAAGGGTGCCCACAACTTTTTATATATCGTAATGATTGTCATAGCTGTTATACTAAGCGGTGTGCTTCCTAAGCTTTCGGCATTCCAGAACGCTGCAGGAGAGGTTATCGGTATTCCGATATTCAGGGAGGTTACACTCACTGTGCCTGCAATTATTGAGATTGCTATTATTCTGCTTGCAGCCCTGCTTTCCTTCAAGACAACACCGAAGGAGGTTCGTGTGCAGAACCATTTCACATGGGGAGCAATTCAGGAGGTTGCGGTGCTTTTCATCGGAATCTTCATCACCATGCAGCCTGCTCTTATGGTATTAAAGAGTGCAGGTTCAGGTCTTGGAATCACAAAGCCGTTTGAGATGTTCTGGGCAACAGGAGCACTTTCAAGCTTCCTCGACAATACACCGACATATCTGGTTTTCCTTACTACAGCGGGTGCCATGCACTTTACTACAGGTGTCGCAACCACACTGGGAGTGGTGCCGGTCAAGATGCTTATGGCAATTTCGTGTGGCGCTGTATTTATGGGAGCCAACACATATATTGGAAATGCACCGAACTTTATGGTCAAGTCATTATCAGACGAAAACGGTATCAACATGCCATCGTTCTTTGGTTACATATGGTGGTCATTGCGTTATCTGATACCTGTTTTCATCATAGATATGATCATATTCTTTTTATAGGAGGGATGAATTATGGAATTTTATGACGAGAAAATTAAAGCTCTTGCCATCGAAATCTATGAGCTTGATGCCGAAGTATACAAGAAATTAGGCTCATCCCTCGGCAGGGTATTTGGTGGCGAGAAGGATATATGTATCCGTAACATCATGGAGGATCTGCACTCAAGGCAGAACAGCTCAAGAATCCGAAGCGAGCTTGCCCTGATAAGCAACATGGCAAGAACAATACCTGATCACGATACAAGGCATGATATCATGGTCAGATACAACAACATAGTAGAGGAGATAGCGGAGCTCCCGACAGGATTTGCTGATGGAGATATCCTCGATCCAAAGATAGCGGATTTAAATACCGTAAACCTGAAGGATCGTTTCAAGACGGGCGATCATCTGATCATCTGTATAGGACGTTCCTGCGGATGTGGTGGAAATGAGATTGGATTTGCACTTGCAGACAAGCTTCGTATGAATTTCTATGATGTGTCTGTCATGAATGAGGTGTTCAGACAGAAGGATGGAGAGGAAGCAGCCCAGGCTACAGCTACCTTCCAGAAAAAAGAGCGAATGGGAATCAAAAAGCGCATAAAAGCTTTTAAGAAATACCACGGACTTGCATCAGAGGATGTGCTTTTCTTTGATACAAGCAAGTTCCTTGTAGAGAAGGCAAAGCAGGAGGACTTCATTGTTATGGGACGTTTTGCAGATGCGATTCTGACAAACAATCATATTCCTCACATAAGTATTTTTATCACAGCACCTGAGAAGAGAAGAGTCCAGCGTTTCCTTGAGATAAATAAGAATGTGACTCCGAACCAGGCAAAGAAATGGATAGAATCTGAGGATAAGAGACATTTGAAGACCTACAAATTCTATACCGGCAGAAAGTGGAGCAAGGCAAGTAACTATGATATCTGTATCAACAGTGCCAGCTACGGTATCAAGGGCTCAATAGAGCTTATCATCCGTATGCTCCAGCTCGATGATCGCGTGAAGCAGCTGATTGAGTAATTTTTTAAAGCGTGTTTTATTGACGTAAAACACGCTTTTTTGATATATTTGGCATTTCTGAAAAATTCCTCTTACAAAATTCGTGAAAAAGTGATAAAATAATATTGTATAACGAAAGAGGTGTGATATGTTCGAAATAGGTGATTACGTATTAAATGCTACAAATGGAATTTGTAAAATAAGCGAAATCGTGGAGTTAGACATGTCAGGAGACAAGAAGCTCAAGTCATATTTTTTACTCCGCCCTGTTGAGGAGGAGAATGACAGAGTGTATATACCTGTCGACAATGCTGATAAGAGGATACGCAAGGTAATAACACAGGATGAGGCAAAGGCGGTGCTTGATAGAGTACCTGAGATAGAGGCACTCGTGGTAAACAATGAGAAGGAGCGCGAAACGCTCTATAAGGAGGCAGTCAGAAGCTGTGAGCCGGATAATGTGGTCAGTCTCTTAAAGTGTTTACATATCAGAAATGAGCAGCGTGCACAGGCAGGCAAGAAGGCTACATCCGTCGATGAGCGCTATGGCAAGATGGCAGAGCACAATTTAAATGCAGAGCTTGCATTTGTTCTTGAAAAGGACAAGCAGGAGATTAAAGATATAATTCATGATATGCTATAGTATGCGGGCAGAATCAGAAAGCGGGTTCTGCCTTGTTTTTTGCTAAAAATAAGAGATATTAAGAAAAGTTTAAACAAATAATTAATGAGTTTATGTTATTATATATCAGGTATAGGCATATAATATTACCGTTTAATGGTAAATGAGAAAACTTATCATGTTCTATCTGATAAAAACAAAAGATTGAAAGTAAGGGAATCAATATGAATAATATGAATAATATGAATATTAATTCTGCAATGGCAGATACTCTGGATATAGGGAATACAGACACAGAGAAAAAGACAGGGCTCATAGGCTTTTATAATTACACGGTAGTGCTTACATACATAGGCATGTGGATAGGCTTCCTTGGAGTTATGCTTGCCATAAAGGATAGGTATGTGGGGTCACTAATCTGCCTTATGCTGGCCGGTGTCTGTGATATGTTTGACGGCACCATTGCATCCACAAAGAAGGACCGTACCAGGGACGAGCGAACATTTGGCATACAGATAGATTCGTTAAGTGATATCATATGCTTCGGCGTGCTTCCGGCAGTGTGGGTATTTTGTGTGACTCCAAAGATTTCAATAGCATTTACCGCCATATTTGTATTCATTCTTTGCGGGCTTATCCGTCTGGCATACTTTAATGTGGATGAGGCCAACAGGCAGGCAGCGACAGCAGAGCGCAGACAGTATTATCTGGGGCTTCCAATCACCTCAAGTGCGCTTGCTATCCCAGCGGTATATCTGATTGGAGAGTTCACAGCTATACATACACAGACAATCGCGGCACTTGTCCTTTTAATCATTGGCATTTGCTACGTGCTCCCAGTAAAGCTCAAAAAGCCATCGCTTTTAGGTGAAGTTCTGCTTGTAGGTATAGGAGCAGTTGAGTTTTGTATTCTCATTGCGGAGGTTCTTATTTAATGGCAAAAAAATCGTTTGTAGACTGGCTTTATACCACTGCACCGGGGCGTGTGACACTTAAGGTGCTTCTGTATACAGGCGCACTTAAGCTCGGAGAAATAGTAGCACGCTCCCCGCTGTCTAAGCCGTTTATCAGCCGGTATATAAAGAATAACAATATAGACATGTCTGATTTTAAGGGGCAGAAATATAACAGCTTTCAGGACTTTTTCTCCAGAAAGCGTGATGATATTGAGGTGGACAGGCAGGCTGAGCATCTTATCAGTCCGTGTGACGGTTACCTGAGTGCATACAGGATAAAAAGCAACAACAGCTTTCACATCAAGGGTTCATGGTACAAGGTGACGGACCTTGTCACCAACAAAAAAATTGCAAAGGAATTTGTTGGAGGAGACTGCGTGATACTGCGTCTTTGTGCCAATGATTATCATCATTACTGCTATATAGATGATGGATTTCAGGGAGGGAATCATTTTGTGAAGGGACTGCTTCACAGTGTACAGCCTATTGCACTGGAAAATGCGCCTGTATACAGGCAAAACAGGCGTATGTGGACAATTCTTGATACAGTTAATTTTGGCAAGGTGGCACAGATTGAGATAGGTGCGCTGCTTGTGGGAGGCATAGTCAATGACCACGAGAATGTCATGATGAGAAAGGGCGCAGAGATGGGGCACTTTGAGCTGATTGGCTCCACAATAGTGCTTTTGTTTAAAAAAGGTCATATTGACCTGCTTCCGGAAATTAAAGAGTGTATAAAAGGAGACAAAGAAGTACGTGTTATCCAGGGACAGCATATCGCAAACAGGACAGTTTTTTAACAGAATACTTCCAAAATACAGTCGTGTTCCGCTGCTTTTTACAGTAGTGCTCAATTTCAGTGTATACTGGGGCGCGCGTGCTATTGCAGGCGGTTTTATCCATCACAATATAGAGACCTCGCTTGATGACATGATACCGGTTGTGTACCCTACAGTAGTCATTTATTTTGGCTGCTATATTTTTTGGATTATAGGATATCTGTACAATGCAGCGATGGATAAAAGGCACTGTTATCGTTTTCTCATGGCAGACTGGCTGGCAAAGGCAGTCTGTTTTATCTGTTATGTCGTGTATCCTACAACCAACACCCGCCCGGAAATAGTGGGCTCAGACATATGGGCACAGCTCATGCGCTTTTTATATAGTATGGATGCAGCGGACAATCTTTTTCCGTCTATACACTGCCTTGTAAGCTGGCTGTGCTATATTGGCATCCGCGGCAATAAAAAAGTACCGCAGTGGATACGTACAACTTTCTGTATTTGCGCTATAGCAGTATTCATATCCACATTGACTACGAAGCAGCATGTGATATATGATGTAGTTGCAGGAGTGCTCCTCATCGAAGTAACATACCGAATTTCACGGCTGTTACTTACTAAATTAAGTAAATAATTAATTGGAATGCAGCTTCCCACTCGTAAACCTTCTGCCGGAGAGTATACTGCATGCTATGCCGGCTTGCATAGATTATAAAGTGGGAAGCGGAAATATATTATATGTAAGGGGGGTAAACATGGATGATACACAAATAGAGATGCTGCCGATGTTGGGCGAATTCAGTTCAATTGCCTCGCAGTATGAACACATCATGTTCTACTACGAATCGGGTATACAGCAGATAGTAGCAAAGCTGCAGATATTAAATAATGAATTCAAAAACAATCACGAAAGAAATCCAATCGAGAACATAAAGAGCCGTGTAAAGTCACTTGACAGTATAATAGATAAGATGAAGCGAAAGGGCATTCCGCTTACCACCAACGCCATGAAGCGTGAAATTAAGGATATAGCCGGCGTCAGGGTCATTTGTCCATTTATATCCGATGTATATCAGGTGGCCAATATGCTTGTGAATCAGGCGGATGTCGAGATTGTCACAATAAAGGACTACATAAAAAAACCGAAGGAGAATGGCTACAGGAGTCTTCATATGATAGTGCTGGTTGATGTGTATTTTTCGGATCACAAGGACAAGGTTCCGATAGAGATACAGTTTCGTACCATTGCCATGAATTTCTGGGCCAGCACAGAGCATCAGCTTCGCTACAAGAAGAGCCGTGTATTCACGGAGGAGATGCAGCAGGAGCTTAAGAAATGCGCAGATATCATGGCTGACGCTGATGACAAGATGCAGAATCTGGCAAATGTTTCGGGGATTGTGCAGCCGATTGAGTAAAAGAGAGTGATGTAAATCACTCTTTTTTGCTTGTAAATCAAAAGTTTATATTTATTTAATAAAAATTGTTAGCACTCTCACTTGACGAGTGCTAATTTGCGTGCTATAACATAGTCACAAGGAATATTGAAGAATTATTTAAAGGATTATTTAGAGATAAAATTTTGATATTACCTGTATGACACATAAGAATCATATTTATGGATAACATAGTAGAAGGGAGTGAGACTATGAACATTCAAAAATTTACACAGAAATCAATAGAGGCAGTCAATGACTGCGAGAAGCTTGCATATGATTATGGCAATCAGGAGATAGAACAGGAGCACCTGCTTGTGGCATTACTTTCACAGGAGGACGGACTTATACCGAAGCTGATTGACAAGATGGAGATAAACGTAGAGCATTTCACGGAGAATGCAAAGCGCCATCTGGCAGCGCGCACAAAAGTAAGCGGCAGCAGTGCACAGGTCTATGTGGGCAATGATCTGAACAAGGTCCTTATTCATGCTGAGGACGAGGCAAAGGCAATGGGAGATGAGTATGTTTCGGTAGAGCATCTTTTCCTGTGTCTGCTGAAGTATCCAAACAAGGCAATGAAGGAGCTGATTAAGGAGTACGGTCTCACAAGAGACAGATTCCTCACAGCGCTTTCTACGGTTAGGGGCAATCAGAAAGTCACATCCGATAACCCTGAGGCCACATATGATACACTTGAGAAATACGGCTACGACATGGTGGAGCGTGCAAGACAGCAGAAGCTTGATCCTGTTATCGGCCGTGATGATGAGATACGAAATGTAGTGCGTATTCTCTCGCGTAAGACTAAAAATAACCCGGTACTTATCGGTGAGCCGGGTGTTGGTAAAACGGCAGTCGTTGAGGGTTTGGCACAGCGTATCGTAAAAGGAGATGTGCCTGAGGGCTTAAAGGACAAAAAACTGTTTGCACTCGATATGGGCTCTCTGATTGCAGGAGCTAAGTACAGGGGCGAGTTTGAGGAGAGACTTAAGGCAGTGCTTGAGGAGGTAAAAGCCTCTGACGGACAGATAATTCTATTTATCGATGAGCTTCACACAATTGTCGGAGCAGGAAAGACAGACGGAGCCATGGATGCAGGACAGCTTCTTAAGCCAATGCTTGCAAGAGGTGAGCTGCACTGTGTGGGTGCCACCACACTCGATGAGTACCGTGAGTACATTGAGAAGGATGCAGCTCTTGAGAGACGTTTTCAGCCTGTTATGGTTGACGAACCGACAGTAGAGGACACTATCTCAATACTTCGTGGTCTTAAGGACAGATACGAGGTATTCCACGGCGTCAAAATCACAGACTCGGCACTTGTCACAGCGGCAGTGCTTTCAAACAGATACATCACAGACAGATTTTTGCCTGATAAGGCAATAGATCTTGTGGATGAGGCATGCGCCATGATAAAGACGGAGCTTGATTCAATGCCGGCAGAGCTTGATGAGCAGAATCGTAAGATTATGCAGCTTGAGATAGAGGAGACAGCTCTAAAGAAAGAGACAGACCACTTAAGTCAGGACAGGCTCGCAGCACTACAAAAGGAGCTTGCAGAGCTGCGTGATGACTTCAATGCAAAAAAGGCTCAGTGGCAGAACGAGAAGGGCGCTGTTGACAAGGTCAGCAAGCTTCGTGAAAAGATTGAGTCCACAAAGAATGAAATCAAGACAGCACAGCAGAACTATGACCTGGAAAAGGCAGCAGAGCTTCAGTACGGTGTGCTTCCAAACCTTCAGAAGGAGCTGGAATCAGAGGAGGCACTGCTTAAGGACAGAGACTTATCGCTTGTGCGAGAGAACGTGGGCGATGAGGAGATTGCACTCATTATCTCGCGCTGGACAGGAATACCTGTTGCAAAGCTTACGGAGAGTGAGCGTAATAAGACACTTCACCTCGACGAGGAGCTGCACAAGAGAGTCATAGGACAGGATGACGGAGTCACAAAGGTGACAGAGGCTATCATCCGTTCAAAGGCAGGCATCAAGGATCCTACAAAGCCGATAGGTTCGTTTATGTTCCTCGGACCTACAGGTGTAGGTAAGACAGAGCTTGCGAAGGCACTTGCGGCAAGTCTTTTTGATGATGAAAACAACATGGTCAGACTCGATATGAGTGAGTACATGGAGAAGTACTCAGTGTCACGACTCATCGGAGCGCCTCCTGGATATGTAGGCTATGATGAGGGTGGACAGCTCACAGAGGCTGTAAGGCGTAAGCCATACTCAGTAGTACTCTTTGATGAGGTGGAAAAAGCCCATCCGGATGTATTCAACGTGCTGCTTCAGGTGCTTGATGATGGACGAATCACTGACTCACAGGGACGTACCGTGGATTTCAAGAACACAATCATCATTATGACAAGTAACCTCGGCTCACAGGAGCTTCTTGAGGGCATAGAAGCAGACGGCAGCATCAGCACAGAGTGTGAGAACCGCGTCATGGATGAGCTTAAGGGGCATTTCAGACCGGAGTTTTTAAACAGACTTGATGAGATCATCATGTTCAAGCCTCTCACAAAGGACAACATCGGTCATATCATCACCCTGCTCATGGCAGACTTAAACAAGCGTCTTGTCGACAAGGAAATCACAGTCGAGCTGACAGACACTGCAAAGCAGTTTATCACCGACAATGGCTACGATCCGGTATACGGAGCAAGACCGCTCAAGAGATATCTGCAGAAGCATGTCGAGACACTCGCGGCAAAGCTGATTCTGGCAGATGGTGTGAGAGCAGGAGATACCATTCTTATAGATGTGAAGGATGGCAAACTTAGTGCATCGGCAGTACAGAAAAATGCATAAGTGAATGTATAGAAATTAACAACTCTTTCTCTTTATAATTTCTGTGCTTATTTCAATTTTTACATGGCTTGCAGAGGTAGAATTTATTATCTCTGCAAGCCTTTTTACTGCAATTTCACCCATGTACTGCTTAGGCACATGCACAGTCGAAAGAGGCGGTGTAATGTAGGTACACATTGGCATATCATCAAAGCCTATTACTGATATGTCTTCAGGGATGCGATAGCCTGCCTCTGAAAGTGCACGCATAGCTCCGGCAGCAATCAGGTCATTGTCGGCAAAGTAGCATCGGGCAAGCTCGTCACCGCTTTTTATTACTGCCTTCATATCGCAGTAAGCACCGTCAACTGTAGGGGAGAGGTGATGTACGACTGAGCGTGAGGTTGACATACCGTTTTTGCGTATTGCTTTATAGAAGCCATCGGCTCTCTCCTCAAAGCCTGTTATAATGTATGAGGAATGCAGATATCCCGGCTGTGTATGTGTTTGTTTGATCAGGTAGTCTGTGGCAAGATAGGCACCCTGAAGGTTATTTATAGTCACGCAATCGAGGTTTAAGGCTTCGAAATAGTTGTCTATTAGCACAACAGGCAGACCGCACCTTGTAAAGGGCTTTATGTCATGCTTTTCCATCTCGGTTCCAAGCAGTAGGATACCCTTTGCTCCAAGCCTTTTCCACTCAGATAGCAAAGCCTCAATATCGTCATTTTCGTATATGTAGCTGATATTAAGGTAGTAGTGGCAGTGCCTGCAGCCCAAATCAATACCCTCTGACAGCTGTGAAAAGAATGGAACATCCTGTACCAAAACGCCGTGCTCTGTATGTGTGTAAACAGGAGAATTAGGAACTACAGCGCCATTCTTTCGGTATATTACAAAATATAATGTGCCATTGGAGGCCGGAGCTTCATTGGTATTTGATATTCTTGAAAAATCATATCCGGCAGAGGCAGCAGCTTCGAGCACACGTTTTCTGGTGAGTGTGCTGACACCGGGCTTATTATTAAGTGCCATCGATATAGCTGCTTCAGAAAGATTAAGTTGTTTGGCAAGTTCTTTTGCTGTGATAGACATGGCATGGCTCCTTATGTTTTATTTGCCTCATTATAACATGACAATATAGCATTAACATTATAATTTAGTAAATTAAGTTGAAAAATACACTAAATTTACTAAATTATAGGTATCAATTAAGCTGGACCGGATATATACTTAGCACATAAGAACAATAAATCTGTCCGATGGGGCATATGAGAGAAGGAGATTTACACTATGAACAATATTCCAAAAATGAAAATCGGTATAGTTGCGGTAAGCCGTGACTGTTTTCCGGAAAGTCTGTCAGTAAACAGAAGAAAAGCACTTGTCGATGCATACGCTGCAAAGTATGATGCAGCAGACATATACGAGTGTCCTGTATGTATCGTGGAGAGCGAAATACATATGGTACAGGCACTTGAGGACATAAAGGCAGCAGGCTGCAATGCACTTTGTGTTTACCTTGGAAACTTTGGACCGGAGATTTCAGAGACTCTTCTTGCAAAGCACTTTGACGGACCAAAGATGTTTGTTGCAGCAGCAGAGGAGACACAGGAGAACTTAATTCAGGGACGTGGAGATGCATACTGTGGTATGTTAAACGCAAGCTACAATCTGGCACTCAGAAATATAGGAGCGTATATTCCGGAGTATCCTGTGGGTGATGCAGATGACTGCGCAGATATGATACATGAATTCCTGCCAATAGCAAGGGCTATATACGGACTTAATAATCTTAAGATTATTTCATTCGGACCAAGACCACTCAATTTCCTTGCATGCAATGCGCCAATCAAGCAGCTCTACAACGTGGGTGTTGAGATTGAGGAAAATTCAGAGCTAGATTTATTTGAGGCATTTAACAAGCATGCCGGTGATGAGAGAATACCGGATGTGGTAAAGGACATGGAAAAGGAGCTCGGCGAGGGCAACAAAAAGCCTGAGATTCTTGAGAAGCTTGCACAGTATGAGCTCACACTTTTAGACTGGGTTGATGAGCATAAGGGCTACAGAAAGTATGTGGCAATCGCAGGAAAATGCTGGCCTGCCTTCCAGACACAGTTTGGATTTGTACCATGCTATGTAAACAGCCGTCTTACAGGAAGAGGTATCCCGGTTTCATGCGAGGTGGACATCTATGGAGTGCTCAGTGAGTTCATCGGAACATGCGTCAGCGAGGATGCGGTAACACTTCTCGACATCAACAACTCAGTGCCGAAGGATATGTACAAGGAGTCAATCGAGGGCAGATTTGACTACAAGCATACAGACACATTTATGGGCTTCCACTGTGGAAACACCTGTTCAAGCAAGGTTTGCAACCCACAGATGAAGTATCAGATGATTATGGCAAGAAGCCTTCCTATAGAGGTGACAAACGGAACTCTCGAGGGAGATATAGTGCCGGGAGATATTACATTTTACCGTCTCCAGTCTACAGCAGACTGTAAGATTCGCGCTTATGTGGCTCAGGGTGAGGTGCTTCCTGTTGCAACACGTTCATTCGGCAGTATCGGAGTGTTTGCGATAAAGGAGATGGGACGTTTCTACCGTCATGTGCTTATTGAGAAGAATTATCCTCATCACGGAGCTGTAGCCTTCGGTCATTACGGAAAAGCCCTTTTTGAGGTATTTAAATATATTGGCGTGCCAGTTGAGGATATTAACTACAATCAGCCGGCATCACTGCCATACAAGACAGAAAATCCTTTCTGTTAATGGGTTCTGAATAGTTACGTTATCTGATGTAAACATATTGCGTGAATGGAGAATAGATATGCTATATATAGGTGTGGATTTAGGCACAAGTGCAGTAAAGCTTCTGCTCATGGATGAGAGCGGAAAGGTATTAAATATAGTCTCAAAGGAGTATCCAATCAGCTTTCCAAAGCCGGGCTGGTCAGAGCAGAATCCATGTGACTGGTGGGAGCAGACCGTGGCTGGGCTTATAGAGCTGACTAAAGATTTTGACAGGAGCGCTGTTGCGGGAATCAGCTTCGGCGGTCAGATGCATGGACTTGTTGTATTAGATGAAAACGACAATGTAATAAGACCTGCTATACTTTGGAATGACGGAAGAACACAGAAGGAGACAGACTATTTAAATAATGTAATAGGAAAAGAAAAGCTGTCTGAGCTCACCGGAAATATAGCGTTTGCCGGATTTACAGCGCCAAAGATTTTATGGCTAAAAGCAAATGAACCGGAAAACTTTGCCAGAATAAAAAAGCTTATGCTGCCAAAGGATTATATTGCATACCGCATGACAGGTGTATTTAGTACCGATTATTCTGATGCATCGGGAATGCTTCTTCTAGATGTCAAAAATAAGTGCTGGTCAAAGGAGATGCTTGACATATGCGGTGTAAGAGAGGAGTGGCTTCCTGGGCTTTATGAGAGCAGTGAAAAGACAGGCACTCTGAAAGCTGATGTGGCATGTGAGCTTGGCTTCCCTAAAGACTGCATAGTTGCAGCCGGGGCAGGAGATAATGCGGCTGCAGCCATAGGCACAGGTACGGTCGGAGCCGGAAAGTGTAACCTCTCTCTTGGAACAAGCGGCACACTTTTCATTACAAGTGATGAGTTCAGAGTGGATTCGCACAATGCGCTTCATTCGTTTGACCATGCTGACGGCGGCTATCATCTGATGGGCTGCATGCTCTCGGCTGCAAGCTGCAACAACTGGTGGATGAAGGATATCCTTCATTCCGATGACTTTGTGAATGAGCAGAAGCCTCTTGAGGAGGATGGCAGACTTGGTGAGAATCATGTGTATTTTTTGCCTTATCTGATGGGAGAGCGCTCTCCGCACAATGATCCGTCTGCAAGGGCAGCGTTTATCGGGATGAGCATGGATACTGACAGAGCCGACATGCTGCAGGCTGTGTTTGAGGGTGTGGCATATGGTCTTCGAGATTCACTTGAGGTGGCAAAGAGCCTTGGTGTGGCACCAAAAAGCACAACAATCTGTGGTGGCGGTGCAAAGAGTGGGCTTTGGAGAAAGATAGTTGCAAACGTCATGAATATGCAGGTTGACACGGTAGAGGTCGAGGAAGGACCGGCATACGGCGGTGCAATACTGGCTGCAGTTGCAAACGGCTGCTTTGAAAATGTGGAGGCTGCGGCAGCGGCTATTGTGAGAAAGAAGGATACAACCATGCCAAGTCCACAGCTTGTCGAAAAATATGAGAAGGGCTATGCAAAATTTAAGCAGTTTTATCCTGCATTAAAGGGCAAATATTAGTCATTTCGTAGAAAATTAAATTTTGTGTTGTAAAGTGGTGCAAATTCATGTATCTTATTATAGGGAAATGAATTTTGCACCACTTTTTTATGCATAATTAGCACTTATAAAACACGTAATTGCTGATTATATCAATGCAAAATGAATTTTTTGCTAAAAGAAATTGCAAAATGATATAACAGGTATATCAAATATGCATTTCAGGCGGGGATGATATGGATCTATTTGATTATATGAGAGAACAGAATAAGGAAACAAGCGGTCCCTTAGCTTCTAGGATGCGTCCGACAACACTTGATGAGGTGGTCGGGCAGCAGCACATAGTTGGGAAGGACAAGCTTTTGTATCGTGCGATTAAAGCCGATAAGCTCAGCTCCATCATCTTTTACGGGCCGCCGGGCACCGGAAAGACTACTTTGGCAAAGGTCATAGCCCACACTACCAGTGCTGAGTTTATGCAGATTAATGCAACCTCTGCAGGCAAGAAGGACATGGAAGAGGTCGTGGAGCAGGCGAAGAATAATCAGGGAATGTATCAGAAGAAGACGATACTTTTTATCGACGAGATACATCGCTTCAACAAGGGGCAGCAGGATTATCTGCTTCCGTTTGTGGAGGATGGCACCATTATTCTGATAGGAGCTACCACTGAGAATCCTTACTTTGAGGTAAACGGTGCTTTGCTTTCACGCTCAGTCATTTTTGAGCTTAAAAAGCTGTCAACGGATGATATAAAGGTACTTCTTAAGAGAGCACTGACTGACACAGAAAAGGGCATGGGTGCATACAATGCACAGATAGATGATGATGCACTTGATTTCCTTGCAGATGTGTCAAACGGAGATGCGAGAGCGGCGCTCACAGCGATTGAGCTTGGTGTACTGACCACGGACAGGTCAGACGATGGCATCATTCATATCACTATCGATGTGGCGAGCGAATGTATACAAAAAAGAGTTATCTCCTATGATAAGAAGGGGGATAACCATTACGATACCATCTCTGCTTTTATAAAGAGCATGCGCGGCTCAGACCCGGATGCGGCGGTCTATTATCTGGCGAGGATGCTTTATGCCGGAGAAGATGTGAAATTTATCGCAAGACGAATCATGATACTTGCATCGGAGGATATAGGCAATGCAGACCCGATGGCTATGGTTGTAGCGGCATCGGCGGCGGCAGAGGTCGAGCGCGTTGGAATGCCGGAGGCACAGATTATTCTGTCACAGGCTGTCACATACATGGCATGCGCGCCAAAGAGCAATGCATCATATAATGCGATATCGGCAGCAATGAGCTGCGTGAAGCAGACTAAGACACCGGCTGTTCCGGCACATCTGCAGGATGCCCATTATGGTGCGGCAGAAAAGCTCGGGCACGGAGTCGGGTACAAATACGCACACGACTATCCAAATCACTATGTGAAGCAGCAGTATCTGCCGGATGGCCTTACAGACAGAGTGTTTTACGAGCCTACGGATATAGGCTATGAGGCAAAGATAAAAGCACATATGGATGAGCTTCACAGAGACTGTGATACATGAAAGTGCATAGATGAAGCTTGAATAATTGCAAATAGTTGATAATAACATAAATATTTAGAAAAATCAGACCAGGAGGATCTTTAAATGAAAAAGTATACAGAAATGACAAAGGACGAGTTAATGCAGGAAAAGACAGCACTTGAGGCTGAGTACGAGAAGATTAAGAATCTTGGCTTAAGCCTTGACATGTCGCGTGGAAAGCCGGGAGCAGACCAGCTTGACCTCTCACTCCCTATGCTCGATGTCTTGAAATCAGACAGTGATATGAAGAGTGAATCAGGGCTTGATGTGAGAAACTATGCATGTCTGGACGGAATTCCTGAGGCAAAGGCCCTTATCGCAGGCATGGTAGGAGCAAAGCCTGAGCAGGCTATTGTATATGGCAACTCAAGCCTCAATATCATGTATGATCAGGTTGCACGTGCATTTATCTTTGGTATTTGCGGCAATACACCATGGTGCAAGCTTGACAAGGTGAAGTTCCTCTGTCCTGTACCGGGCTATGACAGGCACTTTGCAATCACAGAGGAGTTTGGAGTTGAGATGATAAATATCCCTATGACTGAGGATGGTCCTGATATGGATATGGTTGAGAAATATGTCAATAACGATGCCTCTGTAAAGGGAATCTGGTGTGTTCCAAAATACTCTAACCCACAGGGTGTTGTATACTCTGATGAGACAGTTGAGCGCTTTGCAAAGCTTAAGCCTGCAGCAGATGATTTTAGAATCTTCTGGGACAATGCATACACAATTCATCATCTCTATGATGATAAGCAGGCAGAGATTCCAAATATCCTTGAGCTCTGCGAGAAAGAGGGAAACCCTGATATGGTATTTGAGTTCTGCTCAACAAGTAAGGTGACATTCCCTGGTGCAGGCGTGGCAGGTATATGCACATCAGAGAAAAACCGTGAGGATATCAAGAAGCGCCTTACTATACAGACAATCGGACACGACAAGATTAATCAGCTTCGTCATGCGAGATTCTTTAAGGATGTAGATGGTATCAAGGCTCATATGGCAAAGCATGCAGCTCTTATCAGACCTAAGTTCGAGCTGGTTGAGAATATCCTCACAGATGAAATTGCTTCAAGAGGCATCGGAACATGGGTTAAGCCGCTTGGTGGATACTTCTTCGGATTTGAGGCTCTTACAGGCTGTGCAAAGGAAATCGTTGCAAAGTGCAAGGAAGCTGGTGTCACAATGACAGGTGCAGGCTCTCCTTTCCCTTACAAGAAGGATCCGGATGACTGCGTGATAAGAATTGCTCCGACATATCCATCACTTGATGAGCTGAAAAAGGCTGCAGAGGTGTTTGTTGTTGTCACACGTCTTGTAAGTGTAAACAAGCTGCTGGAGGCATAAAATCACTGTTATGTCTTAACGTACAGACGTGCAATTCTCTGTTATGTCCTAACGGGTAGACTTATAATTGGCATATTTATCTAAAATAAGTATGTGATATATGTATAAAAACTAAATGAATATTTGTGCACATTTTTTCGGGATTTGGTATTTACAAATCCCGATTTTTGTGTAAGATATAAATATCTTTTTAAATTGTGTCTTGCATATGTTCTATGCAGGTTTCTTTTTGTGGCATTTCGGCCACTATTTTTTTCCCTTGATTTTTAGTTTCATATATTTGATTTTTGATTTTATTTAACACTATTATTTTATGATTTAACACTATTATTTTAGACTTAGATAAAGAAAGGATTTAAATATTATGAAGGAAATTTTTCAGGAATATGGCGGAATACTCATAACAGTTGTAGCAATTTTATCAATCATCCTCGTTGTAACAGCGGTTATAGGCTCTGATGCAACAGGCATAGTAGGAAAGACATTTAGTGATCTGATTACAAACTTTTCAAATCATGCCAATATGAGTGTCAAATAAGAGGTGGTACATGGAGCTTGGAAAAGAATATTTTGGACCGCTTTGGAGTTTTGTAGCCAGCAACGAGATAACGGATATAGATTATAACGGCAAAGAAATATGGCTTACAAATATATTCAATGAGCGTTTCAGAGCCAATCAGCAGTTTGTCACACAGTATATGACACCTGCTTTTGTGGAGCAGTTTACACAGCGCATCGCCAATGTCGTAAGCAGACAGTTCAATAAGAGAAATCCGGAGCTTGAGGCCGAGACGAGCGAGCTTCGTGTGACGATACTGCATGAATCGGTTGCGAAGTCGGGCAGGAGCATCAGCATACGAAAGACACCGCCGCTTATCAGACTGACAGCAGAATCTGCAATTGCTGAGAAATTCTGCTCGGAGGAGCTTTTAGCTGTACTGATAAACTGCGTAAAGACCAAGATGAATATCACCTTTTGCGGGATGCCGGGCATCGGAAAGACGGAGTGCGTGAAGTTTTTCTCACAGTTTATACCGGCGAATGAGCGCGTGATTACAATTGGGGATACTCTTGAGATACGTTATGCCGAGACAAATCCGGGCAAGGACTGTATAGAGATGAAGGTGAGTGAGGATGTGTTTGGTTACTCTGAGGCTATCAAGTCATGTCTTAGAATGAATCCAAAGTGGATTATGCTCTCAGAGGCACGCTCAAAGGAGGTAAAATATCTGCTGCAGAGCTGGAGCACCGGTGTGCGTGGCATGACGACACTCCACACGGATGATGTGCGCAATATCCCGGACAGAATACTCAATATGCTAGAGAGCCGTGTGGATGCAGAGCGTATGGAGAATGACATATATCAGGCACTTGATGTGGGAATTTTAATCCGCAAGAGAAGAAATGAAGACGGAGTGGTGTACAGATACATAGACCAGGTGTGCTTTTTCTACAGGGAAAACTATACCAATCATGTGTTTATGCTTGTATCAGACGGACAGATAGTGACTCACGATATACCAAATGTCATACTTCGCAGATTTAAAAGAGAGGGTGTGAATGAGCCGTTTGGCGAGTCCTTTGTCAATGAGATACGGATGAATGAGGCCATGATGAGTGAGGAGAGGGAGGCTTAGGAATGACGTATATATTGATTTTATTTCTGACATATGTGCTGCATCTTCTGCTCAAGCTAAACTGGGTGTGTACAGCTGTGGTACTTGTTTTTCTTCTTGTTATGCAGCATTTTCACCGAATCAAAGGCCAAAGATTTCAGGAAGCGCGAAAGCGCTTTCTGGATGTATCGCTGTATATTGACACACTGCTGTATTCGTTTTTGAAGGAGCAGAAGATAATCCGTGCATTTGAGGATGTAAAGAGCACACTGGCAGATGGTCATATGAAGGAGACTGTGAGCAGGGCTATTGATCATATGATGCTCACGTTTGATGAGACAGAGGTGTTTGTGGATGCTATGAGGATTATTGAAGATGAGTACAAGTGCAACCGAATAGTAAATGCACACGAGTTTATGGCACACGCTGAGTACTATGGCGGTGATATTAAAGAATCAGCCAGGATACTGCTTAAGGATAAGAGTGCATGGGAGCGCAGGATACTGCGCAATATAGAGGACAGACAGAGGATGTTTCATCAGATTATCCTGTCAGTTGTGACCTCTGTTATCATTAGTGGGATCATACTTTATCTGCCGGTTTTGAGCATGGATATCAGCAGCAATATCATTGTGCAGATACTGTCTGTAGCTCTTATAGTGCTTGATGATTTAATCATACTCTGGGGGCAGAAATTTCTTGAAGTGGATTATCTTGGAATTGATCTGCTGCCGGAGGATGATAAGCATGCCAAAAAGCTTGAGGAATACAAGGCATACAATCCGGCAAAGGAGCTTCGTACGTCAATTCTTATGGCTGTTATACCGGCGTTAGCCAGTGCATTTTTACTGTATACTGACAGACAATGGCCGGCTGTGGCAGCTATGGGAGCAGCTCTTATATGTCTTAATCAGCACCGTATAGGTCACAGGCTTATGAAGAAAAATCTGATAGCGGATGTAAAGAGTGCATTTCCCAAGTGGCTGATGGACCTCGCCCTATTGATTCAGAGTGAAAATGTGCAGGTAGCCATACAGAAGTCGAGAGAGCATATACCGGTGATACTTAAGGAAGAGGTAAATACGCTTGTAGAGAGACTGGACGTGGAGCCGGAGAGCTCTGACCCGTATCACAGATTTCTCGACTGTTTGAACCTGCCGGAGATAAACGCAGCCATGGGCATGCTGTATGCTGTTTCGATTGGAAATAGTGGCAATTGCGGAAGTCAGATTGATGAGCTGATTACGAAGAATCTGGAGATGCTTGATGTAGCAGACACCGCGAGACTTAAGGATAAGACCGCCGGCATGTATCTTTTGTTTTTGGCTCCTGTTATCACAGCATCATTTAAGATGATAGTTGATATGGCTATTTTCCTTATAAGCTTTTTATCATACAAGGTAGTGTAGGGGGTGTGTTGTGAGTCAGATAATGAAGACCTTTTTAGGGGTGTTTTTGATTATGTTTATGGTGGTTACATCATCAGGTGTGCTGTCGGGATTTATGACTGTCGTTGAGGCACAGAACCTACATGCGCAGATCATCAATGAGCTTGAGGACAGTGATTATGACAGTTCGGTTGCGCAGACCTGCTTTGAAAATGCATCAAAAGCCGGAGATACACTGGAGCTTAAACTGTATATGACAGACAATTCCATAAGGACAGTCACAGACGCATCACAAATCGCTTCGTCAGATGAGATAGAAAAGGCAAGAGTGGAGCTTAAGTTCACTTACGCGGTAGCATTTTTCGGAATTAAGCAGGAGCATGTGCTGAGCGGATATGCGTTGTAGTACTTTTCTTGTGGATATAGCTGTATAAGAGGAGGAAAACAGATGGAGCTTTTAATAGAAGAATTGGGAGGAAGCGTTATTATGCTTCTTTTAGGCAGTGGAGTAATCGGTGTGCTCGTGTATGTGTCTACTCTGCTGTGATAACAACTGAATTGATTAAAAAGGTAACGTGAACAGTTACTTAAAAAGTATGTAAAGGTAAGAGAATATGAAAGAAGTATTCAGACAGTATGGAGGCGTGCTGATTGCAGCGGCCGCCACAAGTGCATTTCTTGTGTTGATGGGAAACATTGTGCTGGCTCAGGGAGGCATGCTTGCGCGGCTCATAGATATATGGGGCAACAGTGCGATTTAGATAACCGGGAGACAATAGATGAAGGAGATAATGCAGACATATGGAGCCATGATAGTGGCGGTGGTTGTAGGAATTGCACTGCTGTCGGGATTTGGGGCTCTGAAGAATAAAATGAGTGTGGCGTTTGCTCCACAGGATATATTGAGTGAAAATAGCGCAAACAACAACTATGACGGCATGAAAAACATACCGGTTCCGGGTATTGAGCTAAAGGAGAAAATGCGTCAGAATGCTGTAAGCTACAGTGTGTATGAACTGCTTGAGGTTACAGCGCATGAGGACAATCTGGATAAGCTTGAGGTGTATGCTTTGTATGATTCAGGCAGAAATGACTGTACTCACAGCGTGTCAGCCGATGGCCGGTCACTCAGCTTTCCGGATTATGGTGTGTATGATATGCATGTCAGGATAACCTGCAAAAATGGCACAAGGGATCATGTTAGGATAAGTGTTCCAATTAATAGAAAGGTAGTAGGGATATAAAATGAAAAATGTAGTGCTTGGAATAATTGGCTGTCTTATTGTAGTGTATACAGCTATGCTTGGGCTTAGTGTATACAATGTGACAGTCAGGGAGAACCAGATGGAGAAATGTCTGTCGTTAGCACTCTCAGGTGCTATGAACAGATATTACGAGCCAAATATGTATATCGTGGATAAAAAGCCTGTCAGCAGCTATGATGTGGAAAAAGCTGTCATAGAGGACATTGATGAGAGGCTTACAGCAGGCGGTAATGCAAGTACCACAGTTTATGTCTGTGATATGGAAAAGGGCATTATTTCAGCAGGAATAGAGGAAGAGTTCAAACTTCCTACAGGTGCAACAAAGAAAATAAGCTGCAAAAAGACTATTGTAGCAGATCAGCCAATGGAGGATAACTAGCGTATGAAAAATGAAAGACAACAGAGACTTTTATTCATTATACCGGCAGTGATAATAGCAATAATTCTTATCATATGTATAGCAGTGGCAGTAGGCTCAAAATCAGGAAATAAAGGGAATAAAAAGGATTCCCGGTCTGTCAGTGTGACTGAAAATGAGCAGGATATTGTAGCTGAAAGTGAGATGCTTGAGCTGGTGAAAGAGGATGCTTTGAAGGAATCAAATGTAGAGGATAAAGATAATAAGCAAAACGACGGTGCGCAATCAGATAACAATGATAATTCTGTAGCAGCTGATAGTAATTCGGATAATGCAAATACAGCGTCAGATAAATCATCACAAGACAAAACTGCAGCCGGTCAAAAGACGTCGACAGACAGCAATAAGACATCGACAGGCAGCAATAAGACACAAAAACCTGCCGGTAACGATTCAAAACCGGAAGCATCAAATCAGACAGCTGCACCTGAGCCGGCTCAAAGTGAGCCCGCGCAGCCGGAAGCACCTAAAAATGAGTATGTTGCACCGGGATGGATATTTTATGGCAGTAAGGCCGGAAATGGCATGAGTGGGGAGCAGAAGGCGTATGTTGATTCAGTGATACAGCAGTGGACAAATGGAGGTTTGTCAGATGATGCAATCGGAGATATGTTTATTGAAAAAATAGCACAGGAGTGGCAACTTCCGATGATAACGGCTGGCGTGACAAGTAATTTGCTATGTCTGTTTCCTTCAAGGGCAGAAGTTACGGATTATAGTTTAAATTTAGCCAATATGAACGGAACTTATAATTTTGTTGGTTTGTATACAAAGGGAGAATATGATGAAAATGGATATCTCAAATGTTATTATTGGGAAGCGGGTGTTCTTTAGGAAATGCGTTTGCATAATGTTTGCAGCTGCAGTTATTATTACCTATATGTTCTCAGTCGATTGCAATATAGTGAAGGCTGATGAATGGGATGATGCTGTGAAGTACTATTCTAATTATGGTAATGCTGCTGTTTTTAAGGCTACAAATAAAATGAATGGCAATATTTATTTTTGTTCAGCAGGAAATACATCTACGTCAGGAACCAAGTATAGGACAATTGGATACAAAATGACAATTAAAGGGACAGGTGGAAATGAGATACAGAAAATTTATTTCCAGCTTGGCGGACAATATCTGACACTCTTAAACAGCAAAAAGCAATCAGGCAAGGAGTATATGCTTTATGTGATTACTTTACAGAATATTAAAACCCGATTTAATACACAGTCCCTCAATGCCCTTAGCTCCGGCTCATGCACCATCGTCCTCGATGCCTGCATGGTACTTCGAGTAAATGGCAAGAATAAGGGTGGCATGAATGATAATGGTCCTTCCTGGGGAAAGGTTTATACTACCTATGCAGGTATATCCAAAGCGGCAAACTGGACAGACAGCGCACTCACAGCACTGTATTCGTATTATGGCAAGACCGTGAGAGGACTGTTTTATACAATTGATGTCAGGAAATCTACAGGCATTAGCAGTGTATCAGGGGGAGGTACATACTGTTATGGTACGTATGTGACAATCAGTGCGAGCAGCTCTACCGGATATGATTTCACGAATTGGAACAATGATTCGTCTATGAGCTCATCATCATATGGTTTTTTTGTGAATTCGGGTGGCACTTATACGGCATATGCAAAGGCCGGGAATATAGATGTGACATTCTGGCGGAACACGAGTGCGTCGGATTCAGAAAAGACTACAAAGAGCTACACATATGGAGGCATCAATCAGGCTTTTCCTGCTGTGGGATGGCAGATGGCCGGATATCATATGACAGGCTGGGGGAATAATTCATATGATAAGACTGCCGGATATCCGCTACTGTGTGGCGTGGCAAACAGCTGGATTGAGTCAAACAGACCATCGAAGAATATATACGCAGTATGGCAGGAAAACGAGTATATCATAGAATATGATACCGGTGCATCTGCAACTGTGAAGTATAGTGACGCGGTGACATTGCCAAACCAGCATATGTGCATAGGCTGGATTTTAGGAGAAGCGTATCCTGATATAAAATATACACCGGGAGAGAGTATACAGGTAGCTGATTTATGCAGGATACTGGGGATAGAGTATACAGATAAGGCGGTCATACATATGTATGTACTTTGGGAGCATGAGCCTACTATAGAGGCGGATGATATGTTCTTTTCGATAAAGCAGGCAAGAAATGGCAGTATAACAGAGCAGCTGATAGGAAGCCTTATATCTGCAACGGACGTGGAGGATGGTGATATTGCGTATGGCGATAACGTGATAAATTATCTGAAAATAAAAGAATTTGACGAGCGTAAAATAAAAAACGCATGTGACAAGGATATCATAGAGTTAGAACTTGAGGCAAAGGACAGCTATGGAAATATCACGCAAAAGACTATATCCATCACATTTGCAGATACTCAGGTCAAGGAGAGAACCAAAGCATTTGGAAAGATCAGATTTATAAGCGAAAAGTATTACGGCAAAAATAAAGCAGGAGGTCTCATGGAGAACTCCCGCTGGTTAAACGATCCTGAATTTAATTCTCTTCTTCGGAAGGCTTTGGCAATTTGATATAGACCTTTTCGATTCGGTTTTTATCAACAGCCTCTATGCGGAGAAGAATATTGTCATCAGTGATGATTATTTCATTTTTTTCAGGCAGGTGGTCAAGCTTTTCAAGGCAGTAGCCACCGATTGTGTCATAGTCGTCTGATTCGAGGTGCAGACCAAGCTCGTCGCTTACATCCTCGAGATTTGCAGAGCCGAGAACTATGTATTCGTAGTCATTTATTCTTGTGATATCATCCTGCTCGTCAGAGTCGTATTCATCACGAATCTCACCGACTATCTCCTCTAAGAGATCCTCGAGTGTGATGAGTCCGGCTGTGACACCGTATTCATCTAGGACAATGGCAAGCGATATAGATGATTCGCGCATTTCGAGAAACAGATTCGCTGTATTCTTGTGCTCATATGTAAAGTAAGGCTCACGCATGATATTTCTGATGGAAAAATGCTCTTTATCCTCATCCTTAAGGAGCAGCAGATCCTTCATATTTACGATACCGATTACGTTGTCAGTGCTTTCATCGTACACAGGGAGTCTGGTGAATTTATCCTCTCTGAATATTGAAATCAGCTCATCATAAGTAGCATCAACATGGACAAACGTCATATCAATACGTGGAACCATGACCTCCTTGGCCTCGGCATCTCCGAAATCGAATACATTGTGAATCATATCTCGCTCTTCATCCTCGATAATGCCGTCCTCCTGTCCTACATCAACGATTGTACGAAGCTCCTCCTCGGTCATGACACGCTTGGCATCGCTCTGTCTTATTCCAAAGAGGAAAATGACTCCGAGTGAAAGCTTGTTGATGATAAATATTACAGGTGTCAGCACTACCATGAGTACTGATATAAAGCCTGCGATTGAGAGTGAAATCCTGTCAGCCTTTATGGTCGCAAGTGTCTTCGGAGAGACCTCTCCAAAGATCAGTATGAGGAATGTAAGTATTCCGGTTGCAACACCGGCTCCGACATTGCCAAACAGCTTGATGGCGAGCGATGTGGTGAGCGATGATGCTGAAAGATTTACGATGTTGTTGCCGATAAGGATGGCTGAGAGCATCTTTGGAGAGTTCTCAGTCACCTTGAGCACCTTTTCGGCTTTTTTGTTACCGGCCTCAGCCAGGGTTCTCATGCGTATTTTGTTTACGGTAGTAAGGGCAGTCTCCGAAGATGAAAAAAATGCGGAGAGTGCTAATAATATTAATAAGAATATAATCTGCGATATGTCGTCAGCGTCCAAATATTTTACCTCGTTATATGAATTAATAAATGTGTTTATTTATCGTCTGTGCTGTAGTTAGGAGCCTCTTTAGTGATATGGATATCATGTGGGTGGCTCTCCCTGAGAGAGGCAGCGGTAATCTTGACAAACTTGCCATTCTCCTTGAGATCCTCGATTGTCTTGCAGCCACAGTAGCCCATTCCTGAGCGGATACCACCAACAAGCTGGAATACTGTATCCTCAAGAGTGCCCTTATAAGCTACACGACCCTCAACTCCTTCAGGAACGAGCTTCTTAGCGCCCTCCTGGAAGTAACGGTCCTTGCTTCCGTTTTCCATGGCAGCGATAGAACCCATGCCACGATATACCTTGTATTTTCTTCCCTGATAAAGCTCGAAGGTTCCCGGAGCCTCATCACAGCCTGCGAACATTGAGCCCATCATACATACGTTGGCACCGGCTGCGAGAGCCTTTGTCATATCACCTGAGTACTTGATACCACCATCTGCGATAACAGGAACTCCATACTCCTTAGCAACCTTGTAACAGTCCATGATAGCTGTAATCTGTGGTACACCGATACCGGCAACGACACGTGTGGTACAGATAGAACCAGGTCCGATACCAACCTTTACTGCATCTGCACCGGCCTCGATAAGAGCCTTGGCAGCAGCACCTGTTGCGATATTTCCGGCGATTATCTGAAGATCCGGATAAGCAGCCTTGATCTTCTTAACAGCCTCAAGTATATTCTTTGAATGTCCGTGAGCTGAGTCAACAACGATGACATCAACATGAGACTTAACAAGAGCATCAACACGCTCCATCATGTTGCCTGTGATACCTACTCCGGCACCGCAGAGGAGACGACCCTGATCATCCTTTGCTGAAAGAGGATACTTAATCTGCTTCTCGATATCTTTTATAGTGATAAGTCCCTTGAGGTTGTAGTCCTTGTCTACGATAGGGAGCTTTTCCTTTCTTGCCTTTGCAAGAATCTTCTTTGCTTCATCGAGGGTGATGCCTTCAGGAGCTGTAATGAGATTCTCAGAAGTCATAGACTCTGAAATCTTCTTTGTGAAGTCTGTCTCAAACTTCAGATCACGGTTTGTGATGATGCCTACGAGCTTGCCGTCCTTTGTGATTGGCACACCTGATATCTTGAACTTGGCCATCAGGTTGTCTGCATCCTGTAATGTATGGTCTGGAGAAAGATAGAACGGATCAGTAATAACGCCGTTTTCTGAACGCTTTACCTTATCGACTTCGTCTGCCTGTGCCTCAATAGACATATTTTTGTGGATGATTCCGATACCACCCTGTCTGGCCATTGCGATAGCCATTTTTGATTCTGTGACTGTATCCATTGCAGCACTCATCATAGGAATGTTAAGGACAATCTTCTTAGTAAGATGTGTCTGAAGCTCAATCATATTTGGTGTTACCTCAGAATATTGTGGAACTAAGAGAACGTCATCAAATGTAATTCCTTCGCCGATAATAGTACCCATTTTTAAATTCCTCTCTTTCTTATGTTATTATACTGGTATACTTTATATACTAATGTAATTTGTATGATGATAGCAAATTAAAGAGTGGGTGTCAAGCAGTTATAAGCCCGATATGAAATTATTATATTATTTATTAGTAAAACTAATGTAAGTCTTTTGCAAATAAAGTAAAAATTATGTTATATTTTATATTAAGTGGCTTTAAGGCAATGTTTGCATGTCACACTAAGGCGTGGACAGTAACGATTTTTGAGCCACAATAAACTAAACCGGGGAGAAAAATATGGAATTTCGACCATGCATCGACATTCACAATGGAAAAGTAAAGCAGATTGTCGGTGGTTCATTAAAAGACAGGGGCGATTTTGCCAGTGAGAACTTCGTCTCAGAGCAGGACAGCCGGTTTTATGCAGATATGTATAGGAAATCGGGCATAAAGGGCGGTCATATCATTCTGCTCAATTCTGTGGACAGTGAGTATTATGAGGATACAAAGGAGCAGGCTGTTATGGCGCTTGAAGCGTATCCGCAGGGCTTACAGGTAGGTGGCGGCATCACCGCAGACAATGCGATGGAGTTTATAGATGCCGGTGCAGCAGCAGTTATAGTGACATCCTACGTATTTAAAGATGGCAGGATAAACTATGCAAATCTAAACAGGCTTAAAGATACTGTGGGCAGTGACAAGCTGGTGCTTGATCTGTCATGTCGCAAAAAGGATGGACAGTATTATATAGTGACTGACCGCTGGCAGAAATTCACGGATGAGGCAGTGACCACAGAGCTTTTGGATAAGCTATCCTCATATTGCTGCGAGTTTCTGGTACATGCAGTGGATGTTGAGGGCAGGGTGAACGGCATTGAAAAGGAGCTTGTCGCCATGCTTGGCAGCTGGGGAAGAATACCGGTCACATATGCAGGCGGTGTGTCATCCTTTGACGATTTAAAATGCATCAGGCAGCTTGGACAGAACCATCTGAATGTGACAATAGGCAGTGCTCTTGATTTGTTTGGCGGTGAGATGGAGTACGATAAGGTCATAGCTTTTTGCAATAATAAGGAGATTTAAAATGGCAAAATACAGTAAGAATGATATTATCCGCATAGTGGATGAGGAGGATATTGAGTTTATCCGTTTACAGTTTACGGATATCTTTGGAACATTAAAAAATGTGGCAATTACAGCCAGCCAGCTTGAGAAGGCACTCGACAACAAGTGTATGTTCGACGGCTCGTCAATAGAGGGCTTTGTGAGGATTGAGGAGTCAGATATGTATCTGCACCCGGATCTTGACACTTTTATGATTTTTCCATGGAGACCACAGCAGGGCAAGGTCGCACGAATCATCTGTGATGTCTATATGGCGGATGGTACACCGTTTGAGGGAGACCCGCGCTATATACTAAAGAAACAGATTGAAAAGGCAAAGCAGATGGGCTATATATTTAATGTAGGTCCGGAGTGTGAGTTTTTCCTTTTCCACCTGGACGAGAACGGACAGCCTACCACCATCTCGCATGAGAGAGCAGGGTACTTTGACTTGGGACCAAATGATTTGGGAGAAAACGCAAGAAGAGACATGGTTTTAACTCTTGAGGATATGGATTTTGAGATAGAGGCATCACATCATGAGGTGGCACCTGCACAGCATGAGATTGATTTCAAGTATGAGGAGGCACTTCATACCGCCGACAATATCATGACCTTTAAGCTTGCTATAAAGACAATCGCAAAGCGGCACGGACTTTTTGCCAGCTTCATGCCAAAGCCAAAGCATGGTGTGAGCGGCTCGGGAATGCATATCAATATGTCACTTTCAAAGGATGGTGTCAATATATTTGACAATAAGGAGGATAAGCTTGGACTCAGCGAGGAGGCATACTACTTCATAGGCGGTATCATGAAGCATATGAAGGGCATGACAGTCATCACCAATCCGATTGTCAATTCATATAAGCGCTTTGTGCCGGGCTATGAGGCACCGATTTATATCACCTGGTCAGCTACAAACAGAAGTCCGCTTATCAGAATCCCTGCAGCAAGAGGTGAGGGAAGGAGAGTGGAGCTTAGAAACCCTGATCCTTCAGCAAATCCGTATCTGGTTCTGGCACTGTGCCTGGCAGCAGGACTTGACGGCATAAAGAACAAGATACAGCCGGATGCAGAGCTTCGTGAGAATGTATTTGAGCTCACAGAACAGGATAAAAAGAGACTCGGAATTGAATCACTTCCGGCTGATTTACATGAGGCGGTTGAGTGCCTTAAGTCAGATGATTTTATCCGCGAGGTACTCGGAGAGCATATCTACGACAAGTATATAGAGGCAAAAGAGGCAGAGTGGAACGATTACAGAGCTGCGGTTACCCAATGGGAAATAGATGAATATCTGTACAAGTTTTAAAGGATGTAACGAACCGTGAATAATATTGTTATAGCATTTCCTAAAAAGGAAGTAGCCAATTCAATCAAAAAAATATTAGCGCAGAGCGGTTATACAGTCACGGCGGTTGCAAATACAGGAGCTTCAGCACTTTCGAGCATGAACGGACTGAATATGGGAATCATCATATGCGGATACAGATTTTCAGACATGATGTACAGTGAGATATACGAGTATATGCCTAAGGAGTTTCAGATGCTTCTCATAGCGTCGGCAGCGGGTATCATGGAAAAAAATGTGGATAATCTGATGTCATTATCCATGCCACTAAAAGTGCATGAGCTTTTGCAGACTGTTGAGATGATGGATTACACGATAACGCGCCGCAGGAAAAAGCTCAGGCAAAGGCCTAAGGTACGTTCAAAGGAGGATCAGGAGATGCTAAACAGTGCAAAGGCTGTACTGATGGAACGAAATGGATTCTCAGAGGAGGAAGCACACCGGTATATCCAGAAGCGAAGCATGGATAACGGCACCGGTCTTGTGGAAACAGCACAGATGATACTAAGTCTTATGACTGATGTGTAGTGTGCGCTTTATGAAGCCAGACAGCAGGGCGTATGATAGTAGCTGCAAAGGCTTGAACAGTTACTATAAAACATAATGATAAAAAAATATATTTACACTTTTATAGTAAAGTGATAAATTAGACTTATTGTAAAGTAACAAAGGAGAGATAAACATGTTTCAGATTAATGATAACTTTCAGAAATTACCGGGAAGCTACCTTTTCAGCACAATAGCTAAAAAGGTTGCCGCTTATCAGGAGGCTAATCCGGATAAAGAGATTATAAGGCTTGGAATCGGCGATGTAACACAGCCACTTGCACCTGCTATTATTGATGCTATGCACAAGGCAGTTGATGAGATGGGAAGTGCAGCAACATTCCACGGATACGCACCTGACCTGGGATATGAGTTCCTCAGAAAAGCAATTTCAGACAATGACTACAAGGCAAGAGGATGCGATATCTCAGCCGATGAGATTTTTGTTTCAGATGGAGCAAAGAGCGATTCAGCCAACATCCAGGAGCTTTTCTCAGCAAACAGCCGTATCGCTGTTACAGATCCTGTTTACCCTGTATATGTTGATTCCAATGTCATGGCAGGAAGAACAGGCACATATGACGCTCAGAAAGAGACCTGGAGCAATGTAATCTATATGCCTTCAACAGCAGATAACGGCTTCGTTCCGGAGCTTCCAAAGGAAGTACCGGATATGATTTATCTGTGTCTGCCAAATAACCCGACAGGAACAACTCTTACAAAGGAACAGTTACAGGTATGGGTAGATTATGCAAACAAGAATGGCTCAGTCATCATTTTCGATGCAGCCTACGAGGCATATATCAGCGAAGCAGATGTGCCACACTCAATCTATGAGTGTAACGGGGCAAAGACATGTGCCATCGAGCTTAGAAGCTTCTCAAAGAATGCAGGCTTTACAGGCGTGCGTCTTGGCTTCACAGTAGTACCTAAGGAGCTTAAGTGTGGTGATGTATCACTTCATGCTATGTGGGCACGCCGTCACGGAACCAAGTTCAACGGTGCACCATACATCGTGCAGAGAGCAGGCGAGGCAGTTTACTCAGAAGCCGGAAAAGCACAGCTTAAGGATCAGGTAGCATACTACATGAACAATGCAAAGACAATAAAGACAGGTCTTGCAGAGGCAGGCTTTACAGTATACGGCGGAGTAAACGCACCATACATCTGGCTCAAGACACCGGATCAGATGACATCATGGGAGTTCTTCGATTACCTGCTTGAGAATGCCAATGTGGTAGGTACACCTGGCTCAGGCTTTGGACCAAGCGGAGAGGGCTACTTCAGACTGACTGCTTTCGGAAACTATGAGAACACAGTAAAGGCACTTGAGAGAATCAAGGCACTGTAAAAATAAATCAGGTCAAATAAAAATACCGTCAGGGCGATGTTCCCTGACGGTATTTTTTGTCTTTGAAATTTACATAAAGTGTATTTACTGTATACTTTTCAGCAAGAAAAACTTTATGCAAAAAGCATGATTTAATTTTTCTTGAAACCGGCTCTCTTACGAAGAGTAGGGTCAAGAATCTTCTTTCTGATTCGAAGGCTCTCAGGTGTTACCTCAAGAAGCTCATCTGTATCAATAAAGTCGATAGCCTGCTCAAGGCTTAATACTTTAGGTGGTACGAGTGTGAGTGCCTCATCTGCTGATGAAGAACGTGTATTTGTAAGATGCTTCTTCTTACATACGTTGAGCTCGATGTCCTCGGCCTTTGAACATTGTCCGATAACCATTCCGGAGTAAACCTTGGCACCCGGTCCGATAAAGAGTGTTCCTCTCTCCTGTGCAGAGAAAAGTCCGTATGTTACGGCCTCACCTGACTCAAAGGCAATGAGTGAACCTGTTGCACGGTATGCAATCTCGCCCTTGTATGGCTCGTAGCCGTCAAACATGGTGTTTAAGATTCCGTTACCCTTTGTATCGGTCATGAACTCACCACGGTATCCGATAAGTCCACGTGCAGGGATATGGAATTCAAGTCTGGTGTAGCCACCTGCGATAGAGCCCATATTTCTAAGCTCGCCCTTGCGCTGCTGAAGCTTTGAGATGACAGCTCCTGTAAACTCGTCAGGCACATCGATATAAGCAAGCTCCATTGGCTCAAGCTTCTTGCCGTTTTCGTCATACTTGTAGAGCACCTCTGCCTTACTTACAGCGAACTCATAGCCCTCACGGCGCATGTTCTCGATAAGCACTGAAAGGTGAAGCTCTCCACGTCCGGAAACCTTGAAGGAATCTGGTGAGTCAGTATCCTCGACACGCAGTGAAACATCAGTGTTGAGCTCACGAAGGAGTCTGTCACGGATGTGACGGCTTGTGACAAATTTACCTTCCTGTCCTGCAAGAGGGCTGTTGTTTACGATGAAGTTCATAGAGATTGTAGGCTCTGAAATCTTCTGGAAAGGAATAGCCTCCGGTGCTTCCGGTGAGCAGATTGTATCTCCGATGTGGATATCTGCGATACCTGAGATTGCTACAATCGAACCGATTCCTGCCTCGGCTACATCTACCTTGTCGAGTCCGTCAAACTCGTAAAGTTTGCTGATACGGACCTTCTCAAGCTTGTCAGGGTCGTGGTGGTTTACAACGACAGCCTCCTGATTGACCTTGATTTTACCGTTATCCACTTTACCGATTCCGATACGTCCTACATACTCATTGTAGTCGATTGTACTGATGAGAATCTGTGTGTTGGCATCAGGATCACCTGTTGGAGCAGGGATGTAGTTTACGATAGTCTCGAAGAGAGGAGTCATATCCTTTCTCTCGTCATTCAAGTCCTTCATGGCATAGCCGTCTCTGGCTGATGCAAAAACGAATGGGCAGTCAAGCTGCTCCTCAGAAGCATCGAGATCCATGAAGAGCTCTAATACCTCATCGATGACCTCATTAGGACGTGCCTCCGGACGGTCAATCTTGTTGACGCAGACAATGATAGGCAGCTTGAGTGCAAGAGCCTTCATAACTACGAACTTGGTCTGTGGCATAACACCCTCGAAGGCATCAACCACGAGGATAACTCCGTTTACCATCTTAAGAACACGCTCTACCTCACCGCCGAAGTCAGCATGACCCGGAGTGTCGATGATGTTGATTTTGATGTCCTTATACTGAATAGCTGTGTTTTTGGAGAGGATTGTGATACCTCTTTCACGCTCGATGTCGTTTGAATCCATTACTCGATCCTGAACTTCCTGATTGTCACGGAACACACCGCTTTGCTTAAGAAGCTCATCTACAAGTGTTGTTTTACCATGATCAACGTGGGCAATAATTGCTATATTACGAATATCGTCTCTTGTTGTTTTCATATTTTCCTTCTTTCTTTAATAAATAAAGCTAAGTTTGCAACTAACTTATTCTATCATAATTTTTTCAATGTGCAAGTTTTCCTTGAAAGTTTTTATAAAATTAAGTGAAATGTTATTGGATTTGTCGACATTATTTGAGAAAATATACTTTGTGGAAATGTTAAAAATAGCTGGAAAAACATTTTACAAAAGGAAGGGAGACAAAAATTCATGGCAGATAAAATGTTTGAAAACAACCAGGTATCAATAATCGGAGAAATCGTTTCAGATTTTCAGTTTAGTCACGAGGTGTATGGTGAGGGCTTCTATATGATGGAGGTTTCGGTCAGAAGGCTTTCAGATTGCATGGACTATATTCCGGTGATGGTGTCAGAGAGGCTTATCAATGTGGAGGGTGACTACATAGGCAAAAGCGTATATATAGGCGGTCAGTTCCGCTCATTCAACAGGCATGAGGAGAAGAAGAACAGGCTGGTGCTGTCTGTTTTTGCAAGAGAGCTTGAGATATTGGACAGTGATTATGATGAGGATGCAGCCAATCAGATTTTCCTTGACGGCTATATCTGCAAGGAGGCTATATACAGGAAAACACCGCTTGGACGAGAAATTGCAGACCTGCTTGTGGCAGTGAACCGCTCATATGGCAAGTCAGACTATATTCCATGTATCTGTTGGGGAAGAAATGCCAGATTTGCGTCGACCTTTGAGGTGGGTACACATGTGCAGATATGGGGCAGAATCCAGAGCAGAGACTATGTGAAAAAGCTCAGTGAGACACAGGTGGAGCAGCGCACGGCGTATGAGGTTTCCGTGAGCAAGATTGAGGCATAGTATTTTAAATGGACAGTAACTACGGATTTGTGATTTTCCCGAAAATTTGCAATAAAAGTCAGATTGTGGTATTTTACTAGATATTATTGGTTAATGCTTGTAATTGTTGACGTTTACATAAGGTGTAAACTGTAATGATTGTATATCAGGCAGAAAAGCTATGTGTATGGAGGCATGATTATTATGGAAAACGGTGCAGTACAGATTTATTATGGCGAGGGACATGGCAAGACAAATGTCGCTATAGGAAGTGCAATATGTGCTGCCTGTGATGGTAAACAGGCTGTCGTTATTCAGTTTCTAAAGGGTAAAAAGGAGCCGGAATTTTTGAAAAAGCTTGAGCCGGAGGTGAAATTCTTTAATTTTTCAAGAGCCGGAATACTCTTTGAGCAGCTTGATGAGGAGAGTAAGCAGGAAGAAATCATGAATATCAAGAATGGCTTCAACTATGCAAAGAAGGTTATATCAACAGGTGCTGACATGGTTGTTGTGCTTGATGAGATGCTGGGGCTTTTGGATTTGCATCTGATTTCAAAGGAGGAGCTGTCGGATATGCTTGCTTCAAGGCCTGATGATGTGACCGTGATTATGACAGGCAGAGTACTTGACGATGGAATCAGGGAAATGGCAGATGAGATTTATAATATCGCGTCGGAAAAATAATAAGAAATATTGCCATGTGAGTTGACAATGCACAGGCGTGGTGATATTATTAGTGCAAGTGTGAGGCAGTTATATCATCTGCTGTATACGAATAATTTGATTAACAGATAGAGGTCGCGCGACTTATGAGTAGCTTTCCGGATGCCGCAGGGGCAGTTGATGGGAGATGAAAGGAATAGCGCCGAAGGGATTTATCATCTGCAGATATATCTCTGGGCATATGGCGAACAGCCTTATGACTGTCATCAGATTTGATGGGGAGCTATCGTGATTCATGAAGAATTGGGACCGGCTCTAAGGAGCCGGTTTTTTAGCGCTTAGAGGCAGCCAGCGGCATACTTATACGTTAAGAGAATCAAATACCGAATAAAGAAAAGCAAGAAGGAGATAAAATCATGGCAATTTTCAAAGGAGCAGGAGTAGCAATTGTTACACCTATGTACGATAACGAGGAGGTTAATTACGACAAGCTCGAGGAGCTTATCAATATGCAGATTGATAATGGCACAGATGCTATTATCATTGCCGGCACCACAGGCGAGAGCCCATGTCTGTCAATGGAGGAGCATGCAAAGGTTATAAAGGCTGCCGTAGAGTTTACAAAGCATCGTGTACCTGTAGTAGCAGGCACAGGCTCTAACTGCACAAAGACAGCTATGCAGCTTTCAAAGGAGGCTGAGGAGTTTGGCGCAGACGGACTGCTCGTTGTCACACCATACTACAACAAGGCTACTCAGGCAGGTCTTGTGAGCCACTATTCGCAGATTGCAGACAGCACAAAGTGTCCTATTATCGTATACAACGTACCGGGACGTACAGGCTGCAATGTGCTTCCGGAGACTATGGCAGAGCTCTTTAAGACAAAGGAAAATATCGTGGGACTCAAGGAAGCTACAGGAAATCTGGCACAGGCTTCAAAGACAATGTATCTGACAGACGGAAAGCTTGATATGTACTCAGGCGAGGATGGTCTCGTAGTGCCTCTTATGTCTATCGGAGCAATCGGTGTAATCTCAGTATGGAGCAATGTAGCCCCTGCAAAGGTACACAATATGTGTGACAGCTTCTTCAAGGGCGATTTACAGACAGCCTTAGAGCTTCAGAGAGAGGCTCTTCCACTTGTGGACGCACTCTTCTCAGAGGTGAATCCAATTCCTGTAAAGAAGGCTATGAACCTGATGGGTATGAATGTCGGACCTCTTAGAAGCCCTATGTGCGAGATGGGCGAGGACAATGCAAAGAAGCTTGCTGAGGTCATGAAGGCTTATGGCTTAAAGCTTGCATAGTACAACGAGAAAGGATACGATAAAATGACAAAGGTAATTATGAATGGCTGCAATGGCAAAATGGGACAGACTATCACAGAAATCTGTAAGGCTGATGCTGATATCAAGATTGTAGCCGGTATTGATTTATATGATGGAATAGACAATGACTATCCTGTTTTTTCGAGCATCGACAAATGTGATGTAGACGCTGATGTGGTCATAGATTTTTCCAATGCCAAGGCTGTTGACGGAGTACTGGATTATTGCGTGGACAAGCAGGTTCCGGTTGTTTTATGCACTACCGGTCTTAGTGATGAGCAGCTTGCAAAGGTTGAGGAGTGCTACAAGAAGGTGGCAGTGCTCAAGTCTGCAAACATGTCACTTGGCATAAACACTCTTATGGCTCTTCTCAAAAAGGCTGCACAGGTTTTCGCACCGGCAGGTTTTGACATGGAGATAGTTGAGAAGCATCACAATTTAAAGCTTGATGCACCTTCAGGTACTGCGCTTGCGCTTGCTGATTCCATTAATGAGGCTATGGATAACGAGTATCACTATGTTTACGACCGCAGCCAGCGCAGAGAGAAGCGTGATCCTAAGGAAATTGGTATTTCTGCTGTCAGAGGAGGAAGCATCGTCGGTGAGCACGAGGTACTTTTCTGTGGACAGGATGAGGTGATTGAGTTTAAGCATACTGCTTACTCTAAGGCTGTTTTTGCGAAGGGTGCTGTTGAGGCTGCCAAGTTCCTTAAGGGAAAGGGTGCAGGTCACTACGATATGGCGGATGTTATTGCAGCTAAGTAGATTTGGGCTGTTTATCATTGTGGCGATAGGTCGGGCGTAAGCTCCGGGCAACAGGGGTGCACACGCACTCTCCCGGGGCGCTACGCTACGTGGCTAAGATGCTGTACGAAATTATGCCTGATGGGTTTCTATGCTTGACGAAACCGTCGAAACGCGCCGTCCGTGGCGCGGTTCTCCTCACCCCTGCGTCCATGCAGGGGTGTTTCTGCGTTTCATGTGCATAATTTCTACAGTATCTAAGCCACTTCGCTATTCGCGCTTCGGGAGAGTGCGTGTGCACCCCGGGCCCGGGGCTTACGCCCTTACGTTGTGGCGGGATAATGAGTGCTACGGTAACACCTCGGGGCTCGGTGTTACCGGGATTGTGTTTGATGGTTACTGTTCACACCTAACAGTGTGACAAGCAGCGCTTGATGTACGAATATGGGTACACTTGCGGATTTTGCTTGATTTATTGGGGAGTGCGTATTATATTAAATATAATGACTATTCAGAACCACTGAGAACAAAAAAAGCTGATGCGTCATGCTTACATGTAAGCAGCAGATTTTCTTGTTTTGGATAGTTACATTGTTATTGGATTTAATTTTAAAACACAACAGGGGAGCTGGTATTTAGCCGGCTGAGAGTAGACTGGTAGTGTCTTGACCCATAACCTGATTTGGATAATGCCAACGTAGGATAATATCGCACGATTTTTAGGCGGATATACTCATTGGCGGTATATCCGCTTTTTGAATGTGTGGGTGATTATGAATAGTTGTAAAGAGATACAGATGAATGATTTTATAGAAAAGCTTAAGTCACGCAGTCCTTTGATTCACAACATCACAAATATGGTTACTATCAATGATGTGGCCAATATTGAGCTGGCATGTGGGGCCAGGCCTATTATGGCTATGGCACCTCAGGAGATGGATGAGGTCACGGGTATCTGCGATGGGCTGAACCTGAATATAGGCACTCCCTCTGAGGAGCGCTTTGAGGCGATGCGCATTGCTGCGAGGATGGCAGCGAAAAAGAACATTCCTATTGTGCTTGATCTGGTTGGTGTGGGTGTGAGCCGCTTCAGGATGGATTTTGTGATGAGCCTGCTTGACGAGGTGCATGTGGATGTGATTAAGGGCAATTTGTCTGAGGTCAAGGCTGTTATGGAACATGGCAGATGTGATGGCGGCGTGGAAGTGACCGATACGGCAGATGAGTCTGATGCAAAGGCGCTTGCGTGCAGGGCGGCCCTGCGATATGGCTGCATCTGTGTGATTACAGGTGAGACCGACTATGTGGCAGAATTATGTGATGAAGCTGATTGCTATGACAATAATGAAAGAAGTCTGATGAGTACTGATGCGACGGATACCGGTGTGATGGATAATTGTGTAGTGAATGCTGTTACGTCGGATGCTGACGGATACACGCATAATTACAGGGTAGGAAGCATCACAGGCGGCCATCCTATGATGAAGAGGGTGACAGGCACCGGATGTATGCTTTCAGGGCTTATTTGTGCGTTTGTTGCGGCTGATTGCGATGATAAATACGGTGCAGTCACAGCAGCACTTAGCTGCATGAAGAGTGCAGGCGGGCTTGCTGCCTCTGATATGGCAGAGCACGGCAGAGAGACAAACAGCTGTTATTTCATTAAGCCCGGAAATGCTGCATACCGGGACAGGCTGATTGATGCAGTATATCATATATGCGATGGTGATTATGAACTGATTTGAATGTCGCTGTATGACAGACAATTGGTATGCAGGGCATGAGTCTTATATTTGGAAAAAACAGGATAAGAGGTGAATGGTATATATGAACAAAACTGATTTAAAGCTCTACGCTATAACAGACAGGCAGTGGCTGCACAAAGCGAGGCTTTCTGAGCATGTGAAGCTTGCAATAGAGGGCGGTGCCACTATGATTCAGATCCGTGACAAGGATATTCTGAGTACAGATTCTGATGCAGGGCTTAAGGATGAGTATAATGAGGCTCTTGAGATAAAGAGAATCTGTCATGAGCACAATGTGCCGCTCATCATCAATGATAACGTGCAGTTTGCAATTGATATAGATGCCGACGGAGTACATCTGGGACAGGATGACATGAATCCGGCGGAGGCAAGGAAGCTTCTTGGAACTGACAAGATAATAGGAGTCACGGCAAAGACCGTGGAGCAGGCAAAGAGGGCAGAAGCTGATGGCGCTGACTATCTGGGAAGCGGAGCTGTGTTTGGTTCTACCACAAAGCTCAATGCAAAGCCTATGACAAAGGAGCTTCTGCGTGAAATCACGGCAGCTGTCGATATACCGGTTGTTGCAATCGGAGGCATAAATGCAGATAATGCATCCACACTAAAGGGCACAGGGATTGCAGGAATCGCCGTGGTAGGAGCGATATTTGCAAGCGCAGATATAAAGGCTGCTGCCAGGGAACTCGCAGAAATATGCGACAAAATTCAGTAGAAAGGAGCGTAAATATGCATACAGCACTTACAATTGCGGGAAGCGATTCAAGCGGTGGCGCAGGCGTGCAGGCCGATTTAAAGACCATGCTTGCAAACGGTGTGTTTGGCGAGAGTGTCATCACAGCACTCACGGCACAAAACACCATGGGAGTTGATGCGGTGATGAATGTACCGGTTGATTTTATCGAGGCACAGATGAAGGCTGTTTTTACGGATATTTTTCCGGATGCGGTGAAAATCGGTATGACATCATCGGTAGATACAATTGAGGCGATTGCCGCAGGTCTTGTAAAATATAAGGCAAAAAACATAGTTCTGGACCCGGTGATGGTCGCTACAAGCGGAAGCAGGCTGCTTGAAGAAAATGCAGCAAACACTCTGATGGAGAAGCTTTTTCCACTGGCTGACATCATCACGCCAAATATCCCTGAGCTTGAGGTGATATCAGGCAGACAGATTGAAAGCACAGATGACATCATAGAGGCATCAAAGGCTATTTATGATAAATACGGCTGTCCGGTTTTAAGCAAGGGAGGTCATTTCACGGACACAGCATGTGTGTGTGACTATTTGTGGGATGGAAAGCAAATCATCACATTTGAGACCAAAAGAGTGGATAATCCAAACTCACACGGCACAGGCTGCACACTTTCATCAGCGATAGCCAGCGGCCTTGCAAAGGGACAGCCGCTCGAGCAGGCTGTGGATAACGGCAAGCGATATGTCACGGCATGTTTAAAAGCCATGCTTGATCTGGGGCACGGCAGCGGTCCTATGAATCATGGAGCGTTAATCTTGAAATAATTACTAATTAATAATACAAATAACAATAAGAACAGGAGAGTACAATGAGTAATTACACAACACAGATGGATGCCGCAAGAAAGGGCATCGTAACACCTGAAATTGAAAAGGTAGCAAAGAAAGAGAAGATGGATGTAGGCAAGCTGATGGAGCTTGTTGCAAGCGGAAAGGTAGCTATTCCTGCTAACAAGCATCACAAGTCACTTGATGCAGAGGGTGTTGGAAGCATGCTTCGCACAAAAATCAATGTAAACCTCGGTGTGTCAAGAGACTGCAAGGACTATGATGTGGAGATGCAGAAGGTCATGAGCGCTGTAAAGCTTGGAGCAGAGGCTATCATGGATCTTTCAAGCCATGGCAACACACAGCCATTCAGACAAAAGCTTACAAGCGAATGTCCTGCAATGATAGGAACAGTGCCTGTTTATGACAGTGTTATCCACTATCAGCGTGATCTTGCAACACTTACAGCACAGGATTTTGTCGATGTAGTCAGACTCCATGCAGAGGATGGAGTGGACTTTGTTACACTTCACTGTGGAATCACAAGAAAAACGATAGACCAGATTAAAAAGCACAAGCGTAAGATGAATATCGTAAGCCGTGGAGGCAGCCTTGTATTTGCATGGATGTGCATGACAGGAGAGGAAAATCCTTTCTACGAGCACTATGATGAGATACTTGAAATCTGTGAGGAGCACGATGTGACAATCTCGCTTGGAGATGCCTGCAGACCGGGATGCCTGGCAGATGCAACAGATGTATGCCAGATAGAGGAGCTTGTAAGACTTGGAGAGCTCACAAAGCGTGCATGGGATCACAACGTACAGGTTATGGTAGAGGGACCGGGACATGTGCCGCTTGATCAGGTAGCAGCAAACATGAAGGTACAGCAGTCAATCTGTATGGGAGCACCATTTTATGTACTTGGACCTCTTGTAACAGATATCGCACCGGGCTATGACCACATCACAGCAGCAATCGGTGGAGCAGTGGCAGCAATGAACGGCGCAGCTTTCCTTTGCTACGTGACACCTGCGGAGCATCTTGCTCTTCCAAATGTGGAGGATACAAAGCAGGGAATTATTGCGTCAAAGATTGCGGCTCATGCAGCTGATATTGCAAAGGGAATACCGGGAGCCAGAGATATAGATGATAAGATGGCAGATGCCAGACGTGTGCTCGACTGGGATGCACAGTTTGCATGTGCGCTTGATCCGGAGACAGCTAAGGCTATCAGGGATGACCGTCTGCCTGAGGATGACCACAGCGAGGCATGCAGTATGTGCGGTAAGTTCTGTGCAGTGCGAAGCATGAACAAGGCACTTGCAGGAGAGTATATTGATATACTATAACTGTGAAGGTACAAAACAGTTGCGATATACTATAAGGTGGGCAGTAATGGAAAGTAAAAAGAACACTAAAAAAAGAACTATTTCAATCAGAAAGATTGCCATGGCAGGAGTGCTTGTGGCAGTTGCCGTAGCAGGAAGCTTAATAAGCTTCCCTGTTGCCGGCAGCAAATGTGCACCTGTACAGCACATGGTAAATATATGTGCAGCAGTATTTTTAGGACCTGCATGGGGTGTCGGTGTGGCATTTTGTGCGAGTGTAATCAGAAACCTGACAGGACTTGGAAGCCTCATGGCATTCCCGGGAAGCATGGTAGGTGCTCTGTGCTGTGGACTGATGTACAGATTCAGCAAAAAAATTATACCGACATGTATTGCAGAGGCGCTTGGCACAGGCATACTCGGAGGCCTGGCAGCGTATCCTCTTGCAAAATACGTGATGCTTATTCAGCCGGAAGGCATGTTTATATACATAGTGCCATTCCTTATCTCTACAGTGGCCGGAAGCATAGTGGCAGCAATTGTCATGCTGATTTTAAAGAAAAATGGCGCACTGACAGTATTTAAGGAAAATCTTGAGTAATATCCAGGGCTATGGCTTTATAAGAAGCTTCATAAGCTCATCCTGACAGATAGGCTTCGAGTAGTGATAGCCCTGAAACAAGGTGACATCAAACTGTCTGAGATAGCTTTCAAGGTCACTATTTTCTATGCCTTCGATACATATCCTTAAGTCTGCGGCATGGGCAAAATTAACCATTCCGATTACAAGTGCCTGTTTTTTCTTTTCTTCGAAAATATCACTTACAAAGCACATATCTATCTTAATACCCTCTACAGGAAGCTCAAGTATCATCTGAGATGAAGAGCTTCCTGTGCCATAGTCATCCATTGTGATGTGGATTCCGGCTTCTCTGAGTGCTGTGACTGTTTTCTTTATCATAGATACAGGCAGGTCTCTGCAACGCTCTGTAATCTCTATCCACAGCTGTGTAGGCGGAAAATCATACTCTTTAAGAATTGTCAGAGTATCTTTTACAAAGCTTTCCTTTTCAAGCTGCTCTGAGGATGCATTTACATTGATGAAGAAGCCGGGTTTTATCTTTGCAAATTCACAGGCTGCGCTTATTGCAGTTCTCATTATATAATTTCCGAGCTCATACATAGCCGGGGTATCCTCAAGCCAGTCGATAAACAGTCCGGGTGGTACCGTGCCAAAAGGCTCCTTTTTCCAGCGCACCAGTGCCTCAGCACCCATTATTTCGCCATTGCAAGCCTTTACAATCGGCTGAAACTCCACAAAAAAGCCATCACAGCTATTGATAACCGACTGATGTATGATTTTCATGATATCTATATGCGAGTTGCCATTGAACCTGACCATATCATTGAAAAATAGCAAATCAGGGCTGTGAAGTTTCTTCGCGCGGTCAAGAGTGTACTCCACCTTGCTGATGACAGTGGAGGTATCACCATCATAATCCTTGAGAATCAGACACGCAGCATATATATCAAACTCAAATTTAAAGCACTTAAAGAAATACATGGAATTTATTGTGTCTACAATTTTCCGGTAGAATGCCTCAGCAGAGGCACGGTCAGCTTCCTTTATCACAAATACAAATTTGGAATTATTCATATAGTAGGTAGCGGTGCTGCCATCCATCATGTAGATGAATTTGAGCGCAAGCTCACGCTGGATTGCAGTGCTGAAATTGGAACCATACAGTATATTGAACTCATCTATATGACCTATCTCCACCTCAATTATGGCTACGGACCTGTTTTCCATGATATAGCCGTTGATATCTCTTTCGAACTTTGACTGACCATAAAGATATGTATATGGGTCGATATCAGGAAGAGTATTTTCATTCCTGAGCACGAGGACATGGTAGCGGTGTCCGTCATCACCGGCAAAAATGTCAGAATAAAATCCCATCATATATTCTTTGGTGTGCTTTCCCATGCGGACATAAAATATATCATCCAGTTTTTCGCCATTTAGACGATAGCGGATCTCCCGCCTATATTCCGGCAGGTCAATGTCGTTGACACATGTGCAAAGCTGTTCAAATAAACAGGTATGCTCGCCGGGTTCAAGGCCGAAAAAATCTGCTGTCTTTTCCGGTACGTATGACATGTCATTATCCAGGTCGGTGATGATAGGATATATCCCGTCTGATAATTCTGCAATTTTATCAATAAATTCCTTGTATATCGTGTGTTCTATCATAATTTAAAACTCCATATGTGTATAATGCACAAAATTCTTTTATTATTATAGCATATATGCGCATTATATACAATAAGTTAGTTGGACTCTGAAAATGATATTTAGGTATGAAGCATTAATATAAATTAATGATTTTAGTGTGTCATTTATATATTTGAAGGTATACTGATGACTGAAATATACCATCAGCTGCTTCAAATGCAACGTCACCATCATATTTGCCGGCAACAGAGCGGATGGATGACAGACCTATACCATAGTCGTCCCTCTTAGAAGAACGGTATTTTCCGTTTTGGATGGTAACATGTCCGTCAAAGCTGTTGTCCATAGTAATAATAAGTGTCTTATAGTGTACGTGGGCATGCAGTCGGATAAAACGTGATGGTGTTTCGTCTGAAGAATCCAGGGTATCCATGCGTCTGCAGGCTTCTATAGCGTTTTCTATCAGATTTCCAAATACCAGGCACAGGTCATTGTCCAAGGCCGCATCATCGGTTTCCGGAACAATAAGCTTTGTCTCAAGAGCGATATTTTCATTTCTGCATATGGCACTATAGTATGACAGAATAGAATTAACTACCCTGTTTTCGCAATAGCTTGCAGGCGCAGATGGTATGCTGTGGATCAGGGCATCCAGGTATTCGTTCAGCTGTTTATTTTCAGTGTTTGCGAGGCCTTTTATTGCAACCAGCTGGTGACGCAGATCGTGGCGCTGCTTCTTAAAAAGCTGTTCGTTTGTTGTGATGAGCGAATTATATTTCTTCTGCTCCAACAGGGAATGCTCAAGGAGATTCATATCAAATATGAGCCTTTCATTCTCACGTTTTATACTGAGCATATCGCTTATATTAAGCCCCATTACAATTCCCATGATTATAATGAAAAGCAGAGTTCCAATCTGGTACAGCAATGACAATGAGGCCACAAATTTTAAATGATAATTGATTATCTCGGCACATGAAGCAAGTGCCAGTATGAATACCGGAACCATCAGCCGTTTTGCCCTGCTGTTTTGGCTACGAACAGCCTCAAGGATGATGTATGCAGTCAGGAAGCAAAGTATGAGAGGCAGAATGACGTGGAACACGTACATGCTCTGAGATAGTGCCACCGTACCGCTAAGCTGTAAGACACAAGCGACAAGGTCAAGCACGGTGAGGAGCTTAGCGATAACTATAATTGGCTTGTCATTCTTAAAACCAACTGCAAGCCTGCAGAAATACAATAGCGGAATCATCTGCGAGAAAAGCCCTATAAAAGCACACAGATACAGCAGTGTAGGGTTTTTGACTATGACACCTGTGTAGTTGCACTCGCCGATAGACCACATGCCGGCCATGAGTGAGAAGAATCCAAAATGAAATATCATCTTGCAAACCTCTTTATCGTAGTATAAAAGCATCAGTGAGATAAATATAAACAAAACACCTGCGGCAAGCTCAAACAGTGCTATAAAGAATGACCATTTATTCAGCTTTAAAAGAGTGAAAAATAAGGATTTGTATGCTCCGTAGATAGGAGAATATACCGTAAGAGAGCTTCTGGTAACTGGAGACAGATACTCTATGCGAAGCTCTGTATCACCCGAATGACCGTCAGTGCCTATCAGGTATCCCTCGGTTGCGGGATCCTTCATATAGGATGGATAGTTTTCGGTCCTGCCAAACTCATATATGAGTTCATCGTCCAGATAGACCTTCGCAGGGGAATAGACAGTTTTTATGTAGATTGGATCATCCTTGTTCAGGTTGATATGTGTGGTGACGGTGACATGTGTGCGCGGCGAAAGGTGCTTAAAGGTATGTGGAAATGTGATTTCTTCTTTATCTGAATCCGAGCCATCCACCACAGCATATGCAGAGTTTACGATAGTGGCTTCAGGATAGCTCGCCTGGCTCATAATCATGTTTTTTGAGGAAAGAAGTAGTATGCAAATCAGTGTAAGCAGTATAATTGTCAGATAGGGAATATTTCTTATAGTGCTTTTATTTTTCATAATCCGGGCTCCTTGCAGTGTATTACTTTTGACAGTCTAGCTCATATCAAATCAATAGGAAAGTGCCTTATTTAAGCCCTCTGGTGTGATCAAAGTAGTATCTCTCCAGAGCTTTTTTGGCTTTGCCGGAGAGCTTTCTCTTGATAGGGATATTTGTGTCATCGGCCATCACGAAGCATTTGAGTGAAGTATCAATGCGTGTGACATACGACAGGTTTACCGCGTAGCTTTTGTGCGGCAGAAAAAACAGCTCAGCGGGCAGCTGATCTGAAAGCTCTGAAAGCTTCTCATAGCAGCTGATTTCCTCATTTTCTTTTAAATGTATGAAAATCTGCCTGGCTCTCTGCTCTATGTACATGATATCAGAAAGGGCAAGTCTCTCCATACTCTTGTTTCTCTTCACATAAAGAGATGGGGCATCGGATTTCTTCAGCATGGCAAGGTGAAGAATGTTACTTAGCTCAGCTGCAGAAAACGGCTTTTCGATATAGCCGATGGCAGACAGCCTGTAGCTTTCCAAGGCATGCTCCGTGCTTGTCGTGATGAAAGCAACCGGGATATCGGCATCTGTCTCTCGGATTATGGAGACTGCCTCTATGCCGGTCATGGAATCTTTCATGTATATATCCATGAGCAGCAGGTCATACTTTCCGTACTCATATGAGGCAAGAAAAGAATCTGCATCTGTAAAGACAGTGTATGTATTTTGGATATCGCTGTGGTTGAGAATATCACAAAGCAGCACGGTCTCTGCAGCTTCGTCCTCGCATACAGCTATATTAAGTGTTTGTGGCATGTTTATTCCTCTGTAGAATGTGAATGATTATAAATAATCATAATATAATATGGAATAAATATCAAATAAATATTGCTATTAAATATCCGAAATGCTAATATAGTTATCAGAAGTGTATTAATTATTTTAAGGAGGTTTCAGTTATGAAATACTGTACAAATTGTGGCAGGCAGTTAGCTGATGATGAGGTATGCACATGTCGTCAGCAGGCACAGCCACAGACACCAAATCAGACACAGGACAACAATGCACAGGCAGATAATGCAGCACAGCAGGCACAGTTTAACGGACAGCCGCAGGGTAGCGCACAGGGACAGTTCAATGGGCAGCCACAGGGACAGTTCAATGGACAGTCACAGGGCAGCGCACAGTCGCAGGCGTTTGATAACTTCACACAGCAGGTGAGTGCAGCAGGACAGCAGCTGCAGAATGACAAGAATGTGGCATCTATCATCACATTCTACAAGGGTCTTGTTAAGAAGCCGGCACAGGCTGCAGCAGACTTTGTAAAGAATGCAAATATGGCATCAGGCTTTATATTTATTGGCTTATTTGCCATAGTAGAGGTAGTGCTGTCTGTAGTATATCTGTTATCAAGCGTAATTGGCAGCATAGGCGGTTTTGGATTCTCATTTTACCCGGCGAGCTTCTTTGAGGGAATCTTTTCAGGAATCGTAGGAGAGGCGGTGAGAGTACTCATCCTGGCAGCAGTCATTCTGGTTGTATTAAACGCAGTGCAGAAGGATAAAAAGGTGACATTTGCACAGACACTTTCAGCAGCATGTCTGTATGATGCAGTATACCTTCCGATTATCCTTGTGGCAGCAATCATCGACATAATCCCATTCCAGTTCTTTGGCAATGTGAGCAGCTGGCTGCATACATTTGCGGGTGTAGTAGGATATGTAAGCATATTCTTTGGAGTAAGGGCAATAGAAGAGGATGACAATAAGCTTCCACTCGTGTGTGGACTGGCATTCCTTGCAACAGCCATTGGTTCAACAATTGTAAATGCTATTTTCTAATTTAATATATCTGAAAAGCCGGATCCTGTGAGATTTTCTTGCAGGATCTTTTTTATATTCAGGGAGCATTGGTAGCATATATTACGAAAATTGTCAAGTACGAGTTTTGACACTGTTTATGTAAATTGTCGTTGTTATCAGTAGGAGTGGAATTGTTGTATAATATGAAATAAGGGTCAAAAGGTATCATCAATGCATACCATATATAAATCCGTAAATAAGCATGTTTATAAAACTCGGGAAGAGAGGCGCCTATGACGCATAAAATCAAGGTACAGATGTTTGGCAATTTCAGAATGGACTATAACGGAGCACCATTTGTGGCGGAAAAAATGCATAAGGAAAGCCAGTTCAACCGCATGATGCAGGCTTTGATACACTATTCTGACTGCGGAATAGCAAAGGATAAGCTCGAGGAAATAGTAATCGGTGAGCGTGATATAGATGCACCTCACACAGCGCTAAGAGTTATTGTATACAAGACAAAGCAAAAGCTCGCACAGCTCGGACTGCCGGGAAAGAACCTCATATATTTGGAGGGAGGCATATATTACTGGACACCGGATATAGAGATAGAAGAGGATGCAGCAGAGTTTGAAAATCTCTATAACGAAGCCTGCGCACTGGAAAAACAGATGCAACAGGAGCCAGAGAGTGCAGAGACAGTGTGCGATGAGCAGACAAAGGAAATAGAAGACAGACTGCTTGAGCTGTACGTAAAAGCACTATATCTGTACAAGGGTGAATTTCTGGCGGCATATACGGGCGAGACGTGGATAGCACAGGAGGCCAGACGCTATCACACTATGTTTGAGAAAATCATAAATGAAGCTGCGTACATACTGCGAAAGAGAAAACAATTCAAGGGGCTGGAGAAGCTCGGAGTATATGCGGCAAAGGTCGACCCGTTCAATGAGTGGGAGGAGCTCATCATGGAGGCGATGGTAGAGACCAGGCGCTATGAGGAGGCGGAAGAGCTATACACGGATGTCGTGGACTATTATCTCAGGGAGTGCGGTATTTATCCATCATCAAAACTCTTGGAAATACTTGAGAAATACAGCAATCAGATGAATCATGCACATGAGATACTGGAAAACATCCAGGAGGGCATGAACGAGCAGGAGGAAACAGAAAGAGGCGGATATTTCTGCAGCTATCCGGTATTCAGGGGAATATACCAGGCGTCCATCCGTATTATGAAGCGCACAAGGGTACCTGTGTATCTCATGCTCTGTACTCTCGAGGACGAGGAAGACAGACAGGTACAGAGCGAGACAAAGATAAACAAGTATTCAAGGCAGCTCAAGAAGTGTGTCAGTGAATCAATCCGCTACAGTGACATATATACCACGTATGGAAAGGTGCAGTTTCTTATCATGCTAATCGGATTAAAGCGGGAGGACTGCGAGATAGTCAAAAAGAGAATCAACCGCCAGTTCGCAAAGAAAAATCCGAGAGCAGCAGAGAAATATCATGTGAACAGTATAGTTTGTGAGCTGTAAAGGAAAATAGTACTAACATTTGATTATTTTATATATTATGGAGAAAATGTTATGAATGGTAAGGACAAGATATCAGTAATTATTCCATGCTACAATGTACAAAAATATATTATGAGATGCTTTGATTCAATTTACAGCCAGACATATGGCTTTGAAAATCTCGAAGTGATACTCATAGATGATTTATCAACAGACAATACATGGTCTATATTAGAATCCTTACAAAGACAATACCCGGAGAATGTTATATCTCTTAAAATACAGAAAAAAGGAAAGTGCGGCGGTGCACGTAACCTGGGAATGGATATCTGTACCGGCAAATATATTACATTTGTGGATGCGGATGATTATGTGCATCCGGATATGCTCATGGTGCTGCATGATAGAATGACAGAGGACGATTATGATGTGGCACAGTGTGGCGTATCGTGTTTTAAAGAAGCTAAGCCAAATGTATTAGAAGTAAATGATTTTGAAATTCAAAGGCTTGATTTGGATAATGTTGATAATAGGAAAAATCTCATTATAGGTCTGACCGGATTTACTAATGTAACAGCATGGGCAAAGCTATACTCGACCAAATTTATAATAGAACATAATCTAAGATTTATAGAAGATGTATATTATGAGGATACGCATTTTTCCATGCTTTGTGTGTTACTTGCAAAGAAATATTGTAAGGTGCAATCGACATTATACTATTACTTTGAGAATACAGGGGGCATTATACGTTCTGAAATTAGTAATGCAAAGATCAGGGATGCTAAGATTATTATGGATCATATAAGGCAGGCTATTCAAAGCAGAAAAGCAGAACTGGGAAATGTAATTGAGCAGTGTCACTGTGAAATACAGTCATTTTTGTTATGGCATCAATATATTGAGCCGTATAGTAGAATAGAGACTTTTATGAAAAGGGAGCTGGATATTTGCAAAGAAGAGTTCTTAAAGAGTGAGCCGGATATATTTAATAATCCATATGTGAGGGCTTTTTCAAATGATGTCGTATTGAAAAGAATGTCAAAGCTGAGAGTAACTGCGAAAAAAATGGATAATGTATGGTTTTTAGATAATGCAATACATATCTGTTTTGGTATACATGATAAGGATGGAAATTACAGTGTCTGGGCTGGAACAACGATGCAATCCATTGTTGAAAATACAAAAGCGCCAATAGTTTTTCATATATTACATGATGACACATTGAATGAAATGAATAAAAATAAGCTGAGTCTTATTGCCGATAATAGTGGAAATGGTATAGAATTTCATCACTTTAATCCAGACATTTTTGGATCATTGGCTGATTCAATGAATAGATTTACAATTGGAACAATGTTTCGGATTATGTTGCCCGATATTATGCCGGATTTGAAAAAAATAATATATTTGGACTCTGATTTGTTTGTAAATACAGATATTGAAGAATTATGGAACCTTAATATAGATAATTACTGTCTGGCAGCAGCTCCGGATTGTTCGACAATAAGGAATTGGGGAACTCCATACGCTGTAGCAGCAGGGCAGACAACTCGTGACAGATATTTTAATGCGGGTGTTCTTTGCATGAATCTTGACAATATCAGGAAAAATGGAAGCCTGTTTCAACAGGTTATGGATTATCTGAACGATAATCCACGGACATGGCTTCCTGACCAGGATGCTTTAAATTCCATATTCAGCGGAAAAACCTTAATGGTAGATGAGAAATGGAATTATTTTATTGATGAGGCAAGAAAAAATAATGAGAAAGCAGAGAAAAAAATATATCATTATGCTGCAACCCTGTTGATGCTGCATACAAATAATGAAATTGACAGAGCATACTATTTTACAATACTGAGAACCCCATGGGGAGAACAGATGGAGGATGGCTTATTGTGTAATTCTATGGGCAGAATTGTAGATAGAACAGGTATGCTGGAGAAGCTGCTAAAAAAAGCTACTCAAAACAATTTACGATTCGTATTCTATGGTGGAGAGAACAGCTCTATAAGGAATGCAATGAGGCTATTAAACAGAAATTTCGATAGCTGTGAATGGCATGAGCATTTAAAAAAGAATGAGATTATCTGTGATGATAATACGGTCTATATAGTTTCAGCGGATGCGGACGATGGTAATGGACTGGAAATACTGGCAAATGCCGGATTAGAAAATGGTGAGAATTATTTTATAACACAGAGGTTTTTACATTATACAGAGGGTGGGTTTGCCCTATGATTTTTATTATTGATGAATTAGATAGGTTTGAGAAAAATATAATAGAGCTGGCAGAAAATGTGGGATTTAAAGAATGCAAAACAATAGAAGCCATAGATTTGTTTTGTGGCATATCTGAAAAAAACGATGTGCTTAAGGAAAAAGACAGGTATTATGCATTCATAGATATCCCTCAATATTGGAGTGTTCGTGCAGATGGGCTAAATGGTGCTATATATGATAATAAAACCAAAAAGGCAAACATCTATTTTAAGAATCCTATAGAGAAAAGAATGGTCAGCAGAGTCGAGTGGATTGACAGGAATAATACAGTATATAAAGTAGATTATTACAACAAATACGGATATAAGTATTGTTCAAAGAATGTGAGCGGTGGCAATGTTACAGGCAGGGAATTCTATGATAGAAATGGTGACATTAAAGTATTAGAACAGACAGGTCCAAAGACATATACCACTTTTGGCACCGGCATTAGTCCGAAGAGCTATAGAGGCTTTGCTGATTATCTGGAAGCTTATCTTAAATCTAATAAAATATATGATGAAAATATATGGCTGACAAGTGATGAGATATTGAATAAATTTGCCGGGGATTATGGTGATTTTAAAATATCTTACCTGCCACAGAATAGATTAAACTCAGATTTGACAGAAACAAATCAGACTAACACATCATTTCGAATACTGTGCAGTGAAGAACAGCAGGTCAATTGGTAATGACTGAGGCAAAATAAAATAGGGATTGTTAAATAATAGTCAATGTGGTATAGTTTTCTTCGAACGGTATTCGAAGGAAACTGTATCATGGAGGATGTGTTGTCACCTTATGACAGAGCATATCCGGCAGACACAATAAGGCCAAAGCGCATTGCTGTATCAGAATATGAAGCAGGCAGCAAAGTGACAGGCGCGCACAGGATAAATCGACCGCAGCCATACGGCACATGGCGGAGATTATATCGGCTGCGATATAGGAATGGTCTGACCGGCTTGGAAAGAAGGTGGTAGCATGAAAATAGGCATAATCGGCGCAGGCAGAGTGGGCTGTTCTATAGGTAAATACCTAAGGACAAAGGACATAGAGCTTGCAGGCTATTATGACGTGGATTCTGTGGCAGCTAAGGAGGCTGCGGAGTTTACAAGGACAGAGAGCTTTGATTCGCTAAAGCAACTGGCGGATCAATCACAGATTATATTTATCACCACACCGGATTCATTTATTATACCGGTTTGGGAACAATTAAAAGAACTGTCTCTAAGGAATCAGATTATATGTCATTGCAGTGGCGCATTATCATCCGATTCATTTTCCGGAAGGGAGAGCATGAGCGTATCATGCTGTTCAATTCATCCAATGTTACCGTTCAGTAACAAATTTTCATCATATGAGCAATTAAATAAAGCATTTTTCACAGTGGAAGGGCAGGATGCTGCGGTTGAAGCAATATCCGGGCTGTTTAGTTCTATTGGAAATGAGGTATGCCGCATTGATGGCACCAAAAAGGCAAAATACCATGCAGCAGCGAGCATTCTGAGCAATCAGGTGATTGCTGTCCTTGACATGGGCTACACTCTTTTGGAGGACTGTAGCTTTACAAGGGATGAGGCGCTAAGAGCCACAGGTCAGCTTGTGATGCGCAATATCGAAAATGTACTTGAAGCAGGCTGTGACGGCGCACTGACCGGGCCAATCGAGAGAAACGATATTGAAACAGTGAAAAAGCATATCGCATGTATGCAAAATGACGATAGTGATGATGTCAGATTGTACAAAATGCTAGGTACAAAACTGGTAAATATTGCTGAAAAAAAGAATCCTGATAAGGATTACACTCAGATGATGGAATTGCTAAGAGGCTGACAATACCGTGAATTTATAAAAAACGGATTGTTGCAGAAAGACAGAGGGATTGGACAATGAAAAATACAGTAGTAACTTTTAAACAGGCAAAGGAAAAGGGCGAGAAGCTCACGATGCTAACAGCGTATGATTATTCGACTGCTAAGCTGATAGATGAGGCCGGAATCAATGCGATTTTAGTGGGAGACTCACTCGGCATGGTGGTGCTTGGCTATGAGGATACACTTTCAGTGACTATGGAGGATATGATTCATCACAGTGCAGCTGTTTCAAGGGGAATCAAGGACACACTGCTCATCACAGATATGCCTTTTATGTCATATCAGACATCAGTATATGATGCTGTGGTCAATGCAGGTCGACTCGTGAAGGAAGGTCATGCGCAGGCTGTCAAGCTTGAGGGTGGCAAGGAGGTATGTCCACAGATAAAGGCTATTGTGGATGCGTCAATTCCGGTATGTGCACATTTAGGGCTTACACCACAGTCAGTAAACGCATTTGGCGGCTTTAAGGTGCAGGGCAAGGGTGAAGAAGCAGCACAGAAGCTCCTTGACGAGGCACGCGCAGTCGAGGAAGCAGGAGCATTTGCAGTGGTGCTCGAGTGCGTGCCAAAGGCACTTGCCAAAAAAATCACAGAGAGCATAAACATACCTACAATCGGTATCGGAGCGGGAGCAGACTGCGACGGCCAGGTGCTCGTATATCAGGATATGCTTGCCATGTATGCAAACATGAAGCCGAAATTTGTAAAGCAGTTTGCACAGGTCGGAAAAGAGATGAATGAGGCATTCACAGCCTACAAAAAGGCTGTTGAGGAGGGAAGTTTCCCAGGTGAGGAGCATACCTTTAAGATGGATGAGACAATAATTGACAAACTGTATTAGTTACGAAGAATTGTTACGAAGAATAAAAGAATAAGGAGACATAAAATGTTAATATATGGACAAATCAAACAGGTAAGAGAAGCAGTAAAGGAATGGAAGAAGGAGGGCAAAAGTGTAGGCTTCGTACCTACAATGGGCTACCTCCACGAGGGACACAAGAGCTTAATCGATGCGGCAAGACGTGAGAACGACAAGGTTGTAGTGAGCATTTTTGTAAATCCAATGCAGTTTGGACCTACAGAGGATTTAGACAGCTATCCACGCGATTTAAACAGAGATGCAAAGCTTTGTGAGGATGCGGGAGTTGACGTTATTTTCCATCCGGAGGCTGAGGAGATGTATGCAGACGGCTTCTGCTCATATGTGGATATGAATGGTCTCACAACTGAGCTTTGTGGAAAAACAAGACCGATTCATTTCAGAGGTGTGCAGACAGTTGTACTGAAGCTGTTTCACATTGTGACACCTGACCGCGCATACTTTGGACAGAAGGATGCACAGCAGCTTGCGGTCATAAAGCGTATGGTAAAGGATTTAAATGTTGACACAGAAATCATCGGCTGCCCAATCATCCGTGAGGAGGATGGACTGGCAAAGAGCTCAAGAAACACATATCTGAGCGCAGATGAAAGACAGGCAGCGCTTGTACTGAGCAGAAGCTTAAAAATCGGAAAGCAGCTCGTAGACGCAGGCGAGAAGAGCGCAAAAGTGGTAAAGGATGCAATTACAGCAGAGATAAACAAGGAGCCGCTTGCGAAAATTGATTATGTGGATGTGGTCGATTTTGACACAATCACACCTGTTGACGAGATTAAGGGAACAACACTCGTGGCTATCGCTGTCTATATCGGAAAGACAAGGCTGATTGATAATTTTATCGCGTAGTAGGACAAGAATGATATATGAAAAAGAGGTATAAAAAATGAATTATACAATGCTTAAAGGCAAAATACACAGAGCAGTGGTCAAGCAGGCTGACTTAAACTACGTGGGAAGCATCACTGTAGATACAAAACTGCTAGAGGCAGCGGGCATCTTAGAGTATGAGATGGTTCAGATTGTCGATGTGGAAAACGGAAACAGATTCGAGACCTACACCATCGCAGGAGAGCCGGGCTCGGGCATGATATGCTTAAACGGTGCAGCAGCCAGACAGGTTGCAGTCGGTGACCATGTGATACTCATGTGCTATGCACAGATGACACCTGAGGAAGCAAAGGAGCATCATCCGAAGGTAGTGTTTGTGGATGATGAAAACAAGATAGCGCGTGTGACAAATTATGAGAAGCACGGAAAGCTGACGGAGGATTTTATTTGATTTCTGAACATTTACACAGCATTAGGAATATAGAAAAGTTTCGTTAGTAAACAATAGAAAAATCAAGTCTGCTGTAGTATAATTATTTATCATAAATGAGGGTCAAAATACCTTTTGACCCTCATATCATGTATTTATGTGGGAGGTAAATATGTATACAGCAGACGAAAAGAGATATGACACAATGAAATATAACAGATGCGGCAGGAGCGGACTGAAGCTTCCTGTTGTATCACTTGGCTTATGGCACAATTTCGGTGATTTTTCATCGTATGATAACATGAAGCAGATGTGCTTCACAGCCTTTGACCACGGCATCACCCACTTTGACCTGGCAAACAACTATGGCCCTGAATACGGCAGCGCAGAGAAGCACTTCGGACTTATCCTGAAGGAACATCTGTCAGCATACCGCGATGAGCTCATCATCAGCTCGAAGGCAGGCTATGATATGTGGAAGGGGCCATACGGCAACTGGGGCAGCCGCAAGTATCTGATTGCAAGTCTTGATCAGAGTCTTAAGAGAATGGGACTCGACTACGTGGATATCTTCTATCATCACAGAATGGACCCAGAGACACCGCTTGAGGAGACAATGGGAGCACTCGACCAGATAGTAAGAAGCGGAAAAGCACTCTATGTCGGATTGTCAAATTATGATGGCGAGACCATGAAGAGAGCCTGCGAGATTCTTACTGATTTGAAATGTCCGTTTATCATCAACCAGAATTCATACAATATCTTCAACCGTACAATAGAGCAAAACGGCTTGAAGCAGGCTGCAAGAGAGTGTCAAAAGGGCATCATCTCATTCAGCCCGCTCGCACAGGGAATGCTCACAGACCGTTACCTGAACGGCATTCCGGATGACAGCCGTATAAAGACAGACGGTCGCTTTTTGAATCAGGAAAAGCTCGCTTTGCACATCGAGCAGATTAAGAAGTTAAATGAATTAGCCACAAAACGTGGTGAGACACTTGCACAGATGGCTCTCAAGTGGGTGGTAAAGGATGATGACGTTACAAGTGTGCTTGTCGGCGCCTCAAAGCCACAGCAGATTCTTGAAAACTTAAAGGTTATGGAGGGCACAGGCTTCTCTGAGGAAGAGCTTAGGATGATTGATGAGGTTGTGGGAGTGTAAAGATGAAATCAGCAGGGAGTATAGCAACAATTAATGCTATACTCCCTGCTATTATATTTTTGGTTGCAAGAATTTAGTTTATGCTATAGAATATTTATAACTGTATGCAGATATTTAATAATCACAATATCTGTCTGTATAATAAAATATGCATAAAGAGGACGAAAGAATGATCAACAAATTAGTAGACAAAATCAAGAAAACAAACGCACCTATCGTAGTAGGTCTCGACCCGATGCTTTCATATGTGCCTGAGCACATTACAAAGAAGGCATTTGATGAGCTTGGAGAGACACCGGCCGGTGCAGCGGAAGCTATCTGGCAGTACAACAAGGCTATTGTGGATGCTACATATGACCTGATTCCTGCAGTAAAGCCACAGATTGCCATGTATGAGCAGTTTGGAGTGGAGGGCCTTAAAGCATTCCAGAAGACAGTGGATTACTGTCACGAGAAGGATCTCGTAGTAATCGGAGATGTAAAGCGTGGAGATATCGGCTCAACATCGGCTGCATACGCCACAGGACATCTCGGAAAGGTACAGATCGGCAGCAAGAGCTATTCTACCTTTGATGAGGATTTTGCCACTGTCAATCCATACCTTGGAACAGACGGTATCAAGCCATTCGTAGATGTATGCAAGGAGGAGAAGAAGGGTATCTTCATTCTTGTAAAGACATCTAATCCATCAAGTGGAGAGTTCCAGGACCGTATTATTGACGGACGCCCATTATATGAGTGGGTAGGCGAGAAGGTTGCAGAGTGGGGAGCTGACTGCATGGGTGATTCATACAGCTATGTAGGTGCGGTTGTCGGCGCAACATACCCTGAGCAGGGTAAGATCCTTCGTAAGGTAATGCCAAAGAGCTTTATCCTCGTACCGGGCTACGGCGCACAGGGAGGCAAGGGCGCAGACCTTGTTCATTTCTTCAATGAGGACGGACTTGGTGCGATTGTCAATTCATCACGTGGAATCATCTGCGCATACAAGCAGGATAAGTACAAGGATATGGGCATCACAGCTGAGAATTTTGCAGATGCATCACGCAAGGCTGTTGAGGATATGATTGAGGATATTTCAGGAGCACTTGCAAATCGTTAATAAGTCATTCAGAAAGCTTAAATATATTAGCAAACGAAACCAGGGAGATAAAATGGCAGAGAAATTTGAGGAGATTGCAGTTGTAGTTGACCAGAGCTCACTCGGCAATGGCATCTATGACCTCACACTTAAGACAGACAAAATTGCAAAGGCAGCAAGGGCAGGACAGTTTGTATCGGTTTACTCAAACGACAAGAGTAAGCTGCTTCCGCGTCCGATAAGCCTTTGTGGCATAAACAGAGCTGATGACACCATCCGCCTCGTGTACCGTGTAACAGGTGAAGGCACGGGAACAGAGGAGTTTTCAAAGCTTGTCAGGGGCGATAAGGTAAGGATTTTAGGGCCTCTTGGAAACGGCTTTACAGTACAGCCGGGAAAGAAGGCATTTCTTATCGGCGGAGGAATCGGAGTGCCGCCTATGCTGCAGCTTGCCAAGGATATAAATACAGGCATTGTGCAGACATCGGGTGAAGAAAGCAATCAGGGACAGACAGCAATGGAAGGTGCAGAAAGTAAAACAGCAGTATGCGATATGAACATCGTCATGGGCTACCGCGATGAGAATACCTTCCTGCTTGATGAGTTTAAGGAGCAGGCAGCTTCCTTTGTTGCCACAGAGGACGGCAGTGTCGGCACAAAGGGCAATGTCATCGATGCGATAAAGGAGAATGCTCTTGAGGCAGACGTGATTTATGCATGTGGACCTATGCCTATGCTGCGCGCACTTAAAGCTTACGCTGCAGAGCATGATATGGACTGCTTTGTATCAATGGAGGAGCGCATGGCATGTGGAATCGGTGCATGTCTTGCCTGCGTATGCAAGACAAAGGACAAGGATGCTCACAGCAATGTAAAAAACAAGCGTATATGCAAAGAGGGACCTGTTTTTGATGCGAAGGAGGTGGAGCTGTAATGAGTAATATGTCAGTAAATGTGGCCGGTGTTGAGTGGAAAAATCCTGTTACAGTTGCATCCGGCACATTCGGCTCTGGTGCAGAGTACAGCGAGTTTGTTGATTTAAACAGACTTGGTGCAGTCACTACAAAGGGTGTTGCGAATAAGCCGTGGGAGGGAAATCCTACACCGAGAGTAGCAGAGGTGTACGGCGGCATGCTCAATGCAGTCGGACTTCAAAATCCCGGCATCGAGCTTTTCTGCAAGAGGGATATTCCTTTTTTAAAGCAGTTTGATACAAAGATTGTGGTAAATGTCTGCGGTCATTCGCTTGACGAGTATCTTGATGTGGTAAAGCGTCTTGCGGAAGAGCCTATTGATATGATGGAAATAAATATCTCATGCCCTAATGTTAAGGAGGGCGGAATTGCCTTCGGAACAGATCCAAAGGGTGTTGAGACAATCACAAGCGAGATTAAAAAATATGCAAAGCAGCCTGTTATCATGAAGCTTTCTCCAAATGTCACAAGTATTGCAGAGATAGCAAGGGCGGCAGAGGCCGGTGGAGCTGACGCGGTTTCGCTCATCAATACAATTACAGGCATGAAGATTGATATAAACAGAAGAAGCTTTGTGTTAGCAAACAAGACAGGCGGCATGAGCGGTCCGGCGGTTCATCCGGTTGCAGTGCGCATGGTTTACGAGACAGCACATGCAGTCAATATTCCGATTATCGGAATGGGCGGTATCACAAATGCTGCCGATGCTATAGAGATGATACTTGCCGGAGCTACGGCTGTTTCAGTCGGCACAGCCAACTTTGTGAATCCAAAGACCACAGAGCAGATAGTGGATGGCATCGCAGAGTATATGGACAGGTATGGAGTAAAGGATATTTCAGAGCTTGTCGGCGCGGTTGACAGATAGAGCATAATGGATAGACGGAGGATAAAATAATGATTCTGGCAGCAGAATACGTGCCTTCTATGTATGCCACAGTCTGGGCACTTGTTCCACCTGTTGTGGCTATAGTTCTGGCACTTATCACAAAAGAGGTCTACAGCTCATTATTCGTTGGAATAGTGATTGGCGGACTGTTTTATGGAAATGCATTTCAGCCGGGTTTTTCGGCTGAGAGATCAGTGCTTCACATATTCGAGGACGGACTTGTTGGAGTGCTATCGGATTCGTACAATGTGGGAATACTGATATTCTTAGTCGTGCTCGGTGTTATGGTGAGCATGATGAACAAGGCAGGTGGCTCGGCGGCCTTTGGAGAGTGGGCGAGTGAGCACATAAAGACAAGGATTGGTGCCCAGCTTTCAGCTATAATACTTGGAGTACTCATATTTATAGATGATTACTTCAACTGTCTGACAGTAGGAAGTGTGATGCGCCCTGTCACCGACAAGCATCAGGTTTCAAGAGCAAAGCTTGCATATCTGATAGATGCCACAGCAGCGCCTGTATGCATCATTGCACCTATATCATCGTGGGCAGCCGCGGTTACCGGCTTTGTAAAGGGAGAGGATGGCTTTTCTATTTTCATAAAGGCCATTCCATACAATTATTATGCACTCTTTACCATTATCGCTATGGTGACACTTGTTGTTTTACAGGTAGATTTCGGTCCGATGGCAAAGCATGAAGCCAATGCCAAAAAAGGTGATTTGTTTACCACGGGAGACAGGCCGTATGCAGAGTCAAAGCAGGATGTGATAAAGGGCAAGGGGAAGGTTATAGACCTTGTATTTCCTATTCTTGTGCTCATAATATGCTGCATCATAGGAATGATATACACAGGAGGCTTTTTTGACGGAACAGGCTTTGTTGATGCATTTGCAGGCAGCGATGCTTCAATTGGTCTTATGCTTGGAAGCTTTTTTGCGTTGATAATTACCATATGCTTTTACTCAATCAGAAGGGTACTAAGCTTTACGGATTGCTGTAATTCAATCCCTGAGGGCTTTAAGGCAATGGTACCTGCAATACTTATACTGACCTTTGCATGGACACTAAAGACCATGACAGAGAGCCTTGGCGCCAAGGAATTTGTCGCAGGCTTAGTTGGAGGAGTATCGGGACCACTGCTTGGACTGTTCCCGGCAATCATATTCCTGGTGGGAGCCTTCCTTGCCTTTGCAACAGGAACCTCATGGGGAACCTTCGGTATACTCATACCGATAGTAGTAAATATCTTCTCGGGCACAAACCATACGATGATGATTATCTCAATCTCAGCGTGCATGGCAGGTGCAGTATGCGGAGACCACTGCTCACCGATATCCGATACCACCATCATGGCATCGGCAGGAGCTCAGTGCAACCACATGAATCATGTATCCACACAGCTTCCGTACGCTGTGCTTGTGGCAGGCATATCATGCCTGACCTACATCATAGCAGGCTTTGTCAGAAATCCGGTAGTACCGTTTATAATAGGAGTGTTTATCCTGATTGGAACCTTTGTCGGAATCAAGTATATCACGAGAACCGATAAAGCAAATGAACAGGAGGAGTAGCTAAAGCACAACTCAAAAGAGTTCTATTTTTCACAGACCTTGTGTCTGCGGATGATAGAACTCTTTTTTTATGGCTATCAATAAAATTTATAGCCCGCTAACAAATATTAATAACCCTAATTACATTTACAAAAATATCAATTAGTGGTAACATATCAATAACTTAGAAATCATATTTGAATGGTAGGAAATCCCGGCCATACAAACTAAGCTCAAACTCATAACATACTCAAAACAAACATTAACAAAAAAGAGGTAATATCAATGGCAAAAATTGCAAAGCAGCTCACCGAGCTGATAGGTCACACTCCGCTTCTGGAGCTGACCAATTATGAAAAAGCCCTTGGGCTTGAAGCAAAAATCATAGCAAAGTTAGAGTATTTTAATCCACTTGGAAGTGTAAAGGACAGGGTGGCGGCAGCTATGATAGAACAGGGCATAAAGGATGGAAAGATAAATCAGGACACAATAATCATAGAGCCGACAAGTGGCAATACCGGAATCGGACTTGCATTTGTGGCAGCCTCAAAGGGACTACACCTGATACTTATCATGCCTGATACCATGAGCGTTGAGAGAAGAAAAATCGTCACAGCGCTTGGCGCAGAGATAAAGCTCACACCGGGGCGTGAGGGCATGAAGGGTGCAATCGATGAGGCGCAGAGACTTAAAGAGCATTATGGCAATGCCTTTATTCCACAGCAGTTTGAGAATCAGGCCAATCCGGATATCCACAGAGCTACAACCGCTCAGGAAATCTGGGAGGATACAGATGGAAAGGTAGATATCTTTGTATCATCTGTCGGAACAGGCGGCACCTGTACAGGCACCGGGCTTGGATTGAGAGACCATAATCCTGATGTAAGGATAGTAGCTGTGGAACCAAAGAGCTCACCGGTACTCTCAGGCGGAAGACCGGGGCCTCACAAGATACAGGGAATCGGTGCAGGGTTTATTCCAAAGGTCATGCGCATGGATATAGTGGATGAGGTGATTCCGGTGGAAAATGAGGCCGCTTTTGACAAGGCAAGAGAGGTTGCAAAGAGCGACGGACTTCTCGTTGGCATATCCTCAGGAGCAGCAATATATGCGGCAACAGAGCTTGCGAAAAGACCTGAGAACAAGGGAAAGAATATCGTGGTGCTGCTTCCGGATACAGGAGAAAGATACCTGTCCACACCGCTTTTTACAGTAAACTAATGGCATATAAACTGACGGCATAAGCTTGCTTTGCCGGAAACTGTAACATGAAAAATGAGAAACATACATGAGAAACATACATAAATATACGGCAGCCCTGCTGCCTGCAGTGATGATTCTGTCGCTTCTTCTGACAGGCTGCTCAGGCAAGAAGGATGACGGCACAGTCACAATAACCAATGTGTCGTATGATCCGACACGAGAGTTTTACGAGAAATACAACAAAATATTCGAGTCTTACTATGAGAGCGAGCACGGCAAAAAGATAAATGTGATTCAGTCACATGGCGGCTCGGGAGCACAGGCGCGCTCGGTTGTGGAGGGCTGTAATGCAGATGTTGTCACACTGGCACTTGAGCATGACATAGACCTGATACAAAATACCGGCTTAATTGATAAGGGCTGGATTGATGAGTTTTCTGACAGCTCGGCACCATACACATCAACAATAGTTTTACTTGTAAGAAAGGGCAATCCAAAGCATATAAGTGACTGGGATGACCTGGTGAAAAAGAATGTGGATGTGATTACGCCTGATCCAAAGAGTAGTGGCGGAGCCTGCTGGAATTTTCTTGCAGCGCTAAGCTATGCGAAGACAAATTATGACAGCCTGAAGGAACAGAAATCGTTTATGAAGAAGCTGTATGAAAATGTCACAATTATGGATTCGGGTGCGAGAGGCTCAACAACCACATTTGTGGAAAACGGTCAGGGAGATGTGCTCATAGCGTGGGAAAACGAGGCACTTACGACCATGGATTCATATCCGGGCAAGTATGAGATAGTGAATCCGTCCGTCAGCATCTTAGCACAGCCCTCTGTTGCTATTGTGGATGACAATGCAAAGAGCAACGGAACACAAGAGGTAAGCAAAGAATACCTACAGTATCTCTACAGTGATGAGGCACAGCAGCTGATTGGCGAAAGCGGCTACAGACCAACCAATCAGGATATATTAAACCGGTTTTCCGACAAGTTTGATTTAAATATCAGGCTTTGGAGCATAGAGGAATACGGCGGATGGAATGAAGCCTACAAGACATATTTCGATGATGGAGCAATGTTCGATGAAATATACTGCAACTGATAAAACAGCAAAAGAGAAAACTAAATCAAAGAACATAAAGACCAGAGTCATACCGGGCTACCATCTTTCGCTTGGAATAGTGGTCACGATGCTTTCAGTCATCGTTCTCATTCCGTTAGCATCAGTGCTTGTGTATTCGCTAAAGATATCGCCGGGCGATTTCGTGGCACTTATCATGAAGGAGAATGTGAGGAATGCCTTTATCACAAGCATCACATCATCATTTATCGCAGCAATCGTAAATGTGGTATTTGGACTCATCGTGGCATGGACGCTTGTGAAGTACGATTTTCCCGGGAAATGGCTGCTTGACGGACTTATAGAGCTTCCGTTTGCACTGCCGACAGCGGTTGCGGGCATCACGCTCTCAAAGCTGTACTCAGGCACAGGCTTTTTTGGTAAGGGCCTTGGTAAGCTTGGAATAGATGTAGCTTACACACAGACAGGAATAGTTGTGGCACTTGTTTTTGTAGGCATTCCCTTCGTAATAAGAGCTGTACAGCCGGTGCTTGAAAAGATGGATAATACATATGAGGAGGCCGCTTATATGCTTGGCGCCACACCCTCTAAGACATTTTTTAAGGTAATACTTCCGGAGCTTCGCCCGGCACTCTTAACAGGCTTTGGTCTTGCCTTTGCCAGAGGCATAGGAGAGTACGGAAGCGTCATCTACATATCAGGCAACAGTGCAAGGCACAGGACACAGGTGGTATCCTATGTCATCATGCAGAAGCTTAGCTATATAGATTATGCTAGCGCAACTGCCATAGCACTTGTGATGCTTGTCATATCATTTTTACTGCTGCTATTTGTAAACATAGTACAGGTTAAACAGTCACAGCGCACTAATTTGTTGTAGAAGGCTGCATATAAATCAAATGCGATGTACACAAACAGGAAAGGAGCACAATGCGATGACCGAACAGGTAAAGCTTGAAAGAAGAAAAAAGAGCACAAAGATAATACTCGTCACTGTTACGATGCTCTTCATTTTTGTCATGCTTGTAGTTCCACTTTTTTCTGTGATGGCAAGTGCTTTAAAGGAGGGGCTTGGATTCTATCTGAAAGCTATTTCCACAAGCTACGTGCTTTCAGCACTCAAGGTGACTTTGATAGCAACAGTTTTTGCGGTAGTTATCAACACCTTCTTTGGAATATGGACAGCGTGGCTGTTGACCAGGTTTTCGTTTAAAGGAAAGCAGGTGCTTGCAACACTTATTGATATACCGTTTTCTATTTCTCCGGTCATCGTAGGACTTGCGTATCTTATGACCTTCGGACGGCTTGGGTGGTTTTATCCGGTTATCAGATGGTTCAATGAGATATTCGGCACGAATGTGAGAATCACCTTTGCAATACCGGGAGTTGTGCTTGCTACGATATTTGTCACGTTTCCGTATGTGTCAAGGGAAATTATACCGGTGCTCAATGCAGAGGGAAAGGATGAGGAAGAAGCCGCAGCGCTGATGGGAGCATCCGGCTTTACGATATTTCGGAAAATAACACTTCCGCAGATGAAGTGGAGCCTGATTTATGGAATCATACTCTGTACGGCGAGAGCCCTCGGCGAGTTCGGCGCGGTAAATGCGCTCTCGAAGACAAGAGGCGAGACATTTACACTGCCGCTTGAGATTGATGCCTTGTATATGTCGGGCACAGACAGCTCGATAACATCGGCATTTGCTGTATCGTCGATACTGTTAATTATTGCATTAATCATTCTTTTTGCAAGAAATATAGTTGAGCATAAATTTAAGAAATTACACTGAGATATACTTGGAAAATATGATTTACACTAATAAAATCTGCTGCATGGGAAAAGCAGGAAGGAGATAACGTATATGTACGTTGAGATGAAAAATATATACAAAAAATACGGAGACTTCCTGGCATCCGATAATGTGAGCTTTGGAGTGGAAAAGGGAAAGCTTGTGGCGCTGCTTGGGCCGTCCGGCAGTGGCAAGACAACACTTCTTCGTATGATAGCAGGGCTTGAGACGCCAAATTCAGGTGACATATATATAGATGGAAAGCGAGTGAATGATATTCCAGCCTCGAAGAGAGGCATAGGCTTTGTGTTTCAGAACTATGCGCTGTTTAGATACATGACAATATACGACAATGTGGCATTTGGGCTGGAGCTTCAGAAGATGCCGAAAAAGCTCATAAAGGAGCGTGTTACCAAGCTTCTTGAGATGACAGGCTTGTCGGGGCTTGAAAAGAGATATCCGAATCAGCTTTCCGGAGGACAGCGTCAGAGAGTGGCATTTGCAAGGGCGCTGGCGCCGAATCCACAGGTGCTATTACTGGATGAGCCATTTGCCGCGATAGATGCAAAGGTGCGAGGTGAGCTTCGTACATGGCTTAAGGAGCTGGTCGAAAAGCTTGGAATCACAAGCATTTTCGTCACACATGACCAGGATGAGGCGGTTGAGGTGGCAGATGAAATAATTATCACAAACCACGGCACGATAGAGCAGATGGGCACACCTCTTGAGATATACAAATCACCTGATACACCTTTTGTGGCGCAGTTTATAGGACACACCACAGTTGTTGAAAACTATGACAGGCTTAAGGGCTTTGATAGGATAGAAAATGCCGACAAGGCAGTAATCAGACCGGAGTTTATCAAAATATCAAAGAGTGGCAACCTGGACCGCTATCAGTCAGCGGCAGAGGAGGGCATCGTTACAGATGTGGTTTTCAGAGGAAACAGGATGGATGTCACGGTCAACATAAACGGCATCGAGGTAGTCGGTGAGCGCTCACTGGAAAAGGATCTGATAACGGTCGGAGAGAAAGTACATGTGCTGATTTACAGGCTGTATATATTTGATGAAGAGAAAACATACCTGATGGAAAACAGCGAGATGCAGGAGCAGGATGTATTCTACATTTAGATACAAGAATAGTCTAAAGCTTGTGATTGAAAGAGGAAGCAGAGGGAGATAAATGAAGATAGAAAATAAAAAAATCCTACACACGGACATCCTCATAATAGGAGGTGGCACGGCGGGCTGTTATGCAGCGCTCACCATTCGTGAGAAATCGGATTATTCGATTATAATTGCAGAGAAAGCGAACATAAAGCGAAGCGGATGCCTTGCAGCAGGTGTCAATGCGATAAATGCATACATAGTAAAGGGCAGAAAGCCTGAGGACTATGTAGACTACGCAAAAAAGGATGCTGACGGCATAGTAAGGGAAGACTTACTCATGACTATGTCCGAGGGCTTAAACCGTGTGACGGACAAGATGGAAAAGCTTGGACTTGTCATATTAAAGGATGAAAACGGTGAGTATGTAGCAAGAGGAAACCGTAATATCAAGATAAACGGCGAGAACATGAAGCCGATTTTGGCAGAAGCTGTTTCAAAGCTTACGGACTGTACAGTGATAAACAGAATCAATATCACGGACTATATAGTTGAGAACAACACCATAAAGGGTGCATACGGATTTTCAATCGAGGATGCTACAGCCTATGAAATCAGGGCTAAAAAGGTGCTCTGTGCTACAGGCGGAGCGGCCGGTTTATACAGACCAAACAATCCCGGCTTTTCAAGGCACAAGATGTGGTATCCACCTTTCAACACAGGCGCCGGATATGCGATGGGCATAAGAAGCGGAGCAGAGATGACCACCTTTGAGATGAGATTTATCGCACTCAGATGCAAGGACACAATCGCACCGACAGGAACAATTGCACAGGGAGTCGGGGCAAAGCAGGTCAATTCACTTGGAGAGGTTTACGAGACAAAATACGGCCTTACCACATCAGAGCGTGTATACGGAACGGTCATGGAAAATCTCGAGGGAAGAGGTCCTTGCTACTTAAGGACAGAGGGCATCTCTCCACAGCAGGATGAGTCATTAAGAAAGGCATATCTCAACATGGCACCAAGCCAGACACTCAAGTGGGTGGAGGCAGGTAAGAATCCAAGTGAGCAGAATGTGGAGATAGAGGGCACCGAGCCGTATATCGTAGGTGGGCACACAGCGAGCGGCTACTGGGTAAATACCGAGCGTGAAACCACAATCCACGGACTTTATGCTGCTGGAGATGTGGCAGGAGGATGTCCACAGAAATATGTTACAGGAGCTATGGTGGAGGGCGAAATCGCTGCGATAGATATGGTTTCAAAGCTTGATGCAGATACCTCCGATGGAAGTTTTGACACATCAGCATTTGATGAGAAAAAGGCGCTTGAAGCAAAAGCTTCAGAGTACGACCATTTCCTCACTGAAAGGTCCAAGATGTTTACAACAGAGGCTATCGAGGAAGCCATGCAGAAGGTCATGGACAACTACGCAGGCGGTATTTCCACACATTATCAGTTCAACGGCAAGCAGCTTGCGCTGGCAAAAGAAAAGATAAATCATCTGATAGAGCTGACCGGTGATTTATATGCATCGGATATGCATGAGCTTATGTTCATATATGAGCTTAAGGAGAGGCTTACGGTATGTCTTTCGGTCATAGCACATCTTGGTGCGAGAAAGGAGACCAGATGGCACAGCTTTGCTGAGAATCTGGATTATCCGGGCAAGAGTGATGACTGGATGAAATACGTCAATTCCAGATACGAAAACGGGCAGCTTCACATGATTTACAGAGAGCTTGTCGGAAGGGAGGCGCGTTATGAGCATAATGATTGATAAAGCAAAGTGTAAGGGCTGTGGCATGTGTACAAGTGTATGCCCCGGAAGCCTGATATATCAGGACTCAGAGAAAAAAGCCTTTATCAAATATCCTAAGGACTGCTGGGGCTGTGCCTCATGCATCAAGGAATGTCATTTTGGCGCTATTGCTCTTTATCTCGGAGCAGATATAGGCGGCATGGGAAGTCTTATGACAGTAAAAAGCACACCGGACACGCTGACATGGGATATCAAAAAGCGCGACGGAAGCAAGGAAGAGATTCTTATCAACAAGAAGGAATCCAATAAATATTAAAGAAAAGGATGGTAACAGACATGGGTGAATTATCACATCTTGACGAACTCGAAGCAGAGGCAATATACATAATACGTGAAGTAGCCGCAGAGTGCGAGAAGCCGGTTATGTTGTACTCAATTGGAAAGGACAGCTCGGTAATGCTTCATCTTGCAATGAAGGCATTTTATCCGGAGAAGCCGCCATTTCCGTTTTTACATGTAAATACAACCTGGAAATTCCATGAGATGATAGAATTCAGAGATCGTATTGCTGAGGAAAAGGGCATCGAGATGCTTGAATATATAAATCAGGATGGCGTAAAGCAGGGCATCAATCCATTTGACCACGGCTCAGCATACACAGATATCATGAAGACACAGGCGCTCAAGCAGGCGCTTGACAAATACGGCTTTACGGCAGCGTTTGGCGGCGGCCGAAGAGACGAGGAAAAATCAAGAGCCAAGGAGCGAATCTTCTCCTTCAGAAATGAAAACCACGCATGGGATCCAAAGAACCAGCGCCCGGAGATGTGGAAGCTCTACAATTCCAGAATCAAAAAGGGCCAGGAGGTACGAGTTTTCCCACTGTCAAACTGGACAGAGAAGGATATCTGGCAGTATATAAAGAGAGAGAATATCGAGATTCCTTCACTTTACTTTGCAAAAGAAAGACCTGTTGTATACAGAGACGGCAACATCATCATGGTAGATGATGACAGAATGAAGCTTCGTCCGGGTGAGAAAATCCAGATGAAGAGTGTACGTTTCAGAACTCTCGGCTGCTATCCACTGACAGGTGGTGTGGAGTCGACAGCGGATACACTTGATGAGATTATTGATGAGACACTCAGTGCTGTTTCCTCAGAGAGAACCACCCGTGTCATAGACAACGAGGCGGCAGGCAGCATGGAAAGAAGAAAGAGGGAGGGATATTTCTAAAATGAGCGGATTACTTAAATTTATTACATGCGGAAGCGTGGACGACGGAAAATCAACTCTGATCGGACATATATTATACGATTCAAAGCTGCTTTATGCAGATCAGGAAAAGGCATTGGAGCTTGACAGTAAGGTCGGAAGCCGTGGCGGCGCCATCGACTACTCACTCCTCCTCGACGGACTGATGGCAGAGAGAGAGCAGGGAATCACAATCGATGTGGCTTATCGTTACTTCACAACAGATAAGAGAAGCTTTATCGTGGCAGATACACCGGGCCATGAGGAGTACACAAGAAACATGGCTGTAGGTGCATCTTTTGCAGACCTTGCGGTAATTTTAATAGATGCAAAGCAGGGCGTATTGGTTCAGACAAGAAGACACGCAAGAATCTGCGCGCTCATGGGAATCAACTACTTTGTATTTGCTGTAAACAAGATGGATCTTGTAGGCTACGACGAGAAGCGTTTCGATGAAATCACAAAGCAGATTGTTGAGCTTACAAAGGAGCTTGAACTCAAAAATGTAGTAATCATTCCTGTTTCTGCAACAGAGGGTGACAATGTCACAACAAAGTCTGAGAATATCCCATGGTACAAGGGACCTGCTCTTTTATCATACCTTGAGGATGTTGACATAAAGGATGAGAACGAGGAAGAGGGCTTTTACATGCCTGTACAGAGAGTCTGCCGTCCTGACCACACCTTCCGAGGCTTCCAGGGCCAGATAGAGGCAGGAGAGGTAAAGGTGGGCGATGAAATCACCACACTGCCAAGCAATGAGACAGCCCATGTAAAGAGCATCCATGTGGGTGATAAGCTAAGCGATAGCGCATTTACAGGCCAGCCGGTTACAATCCAGCTCGACAGAGAGGTGGACGTATCAAGAGGCTGCGTGCTCACAATCGGTTCAGGAGCAAAGGTTGCTTCATCTATCACAGCTACAATACTCTGGATGGATGACGATGAGCTCTTTAAGGGAAAGAACTTCTTCTTTAAGCTTGGTACCAAGTCAATACCGGGCATCGTAACAGAGATAGAGCATACCATCGACGTAAACACAGGTGAGGAAAAGCCTGCCGACAAGCTTAAAAAGAACGAGATAGCAGTTGTAAAGATTGCATTCTCGGACAAGATAGTCTGCGATAAGTTCAAAAATCACAAGACACTCGGTGAGTTCATCTTAATCGACCGTGTGACCGATATGACATCTGCCTGCGGTGTGGTTGAAGAGGTACACACAGAGGAAAGCGGTCTCTACGAGGGCAGAGTAGACAGAAACGTAAGAGCTGCAATCAAGGGCCAGAAGGCAATCACCGCCGTATTCGTAGACGGAGTGGATGGTGTAAACCGTGGCTTTGTGGAGGATGTCGAGAAAGCCTTAAATATAGACGGACGCCATACTTATCTCTACGCACCAAAGGAGGGTGAGGACTTCGTAAATGTAGTCAAGCACCTAAGCCATGCCGGAATACTCGTACTTCTGCTCATCAGCCAAAAGCAGGAGAAAGAGCTTGCAGCCGACAAAGTTGAGTTCACAAAGGACTGGAACAAAAATGGCAGAGATGTGGACAAGGCTGCGGAGTTTATCAAAAAGCAGTCAGTATATGACGGTGTGATCGTAAACACAAGTGAGTATATCTAATCCCCCACCAATTTCCACGTTGAAAAGCACGCCCCAATGTGGTAAAATTGACAAAGATAATTTAAAGAAAAACACACAGGAGGATTAACATACAATGGAAAGCTACAAGAGCGAATTTATAGACTTTATGGTGGAGAGTGACGTGCTGAAATTTGGTGATTTCACATTAAAGAGCGGCCGTAAATCACCATTTTTCATGAACGCGGGAGCATATGTGACAGGCTCACAGCTTAAGAGACTCGGAGAGTACTACGCAAAGGCAATCCATGCAAACTACGGAGATGACTTTGATGTATTATTCGGACCTGCATACAAGGGAATTCCGCTTGCAGTGGTAACAGCTATCGCATACCATGAGCTCTATGGCAAAGAGGTGCGCTACTGCTCAGACAGAAAAGAGGCAAAGGATCACGGTGCAGACAAGGGAGGTTTCCTTGGAAGCAAGCTTAAGGACGGCGACAGAGTAGTTATGATAGAGGATGTCACCACATCCGGCAAATCAATGGAGGAGACAGTTCCAAAGGTAAAAGGAGCTGCAGATGTTACAATCGTAGGCCTTATGGTGAGCCTTAACAGAATGGAAGTCGGACAGGGCGGCAAGGTAAGCGCGCTCGATGAGATTCATGAGAAGTACGGCTTTGAGGGCAGGGCTATCGTTACAATGGAAGAGGTCACAGAGTATCTCTACAACAGAGAGCATGATGGCAGAGTAGTCATTGATGACACAATCAAAGCAGCTATAGATGAGTACTATAAGCAGTACGGCTGCAAATAGGAGAATATAAATTGCTTGGCAGAAGAAAACGTAACAGGTATAAGTTTACGGAAAAGAAGCAATCTAAGAGGGGGATAGCTGCACTTGTTGTGGCTATCCTCATAGAGATTGTATATATAGTTTTTTTGAATGCGGCATTCAGAGGAGATGGCAATCTGTCTATGTACTATGGCAGTGCCGGTATACTGATGCTTGGCATATCTCTGGCAGATTTCGGGTTTGCCATCAGAAGCCTCTTTGATGAGGAGTCATTCATGACGTTTCCACGACTGGCAGTGTTTTTTTCACTCATAGCGGTAATCAGCTGGGGAGGAACATATGCTGCAGGTTTTATTATATGAAAGAAAGATTATAGGGATATATGAGTTATAAAGAGATTTATGAGCTCTCCAATGAGCTTTACGTAGAGCGATTAGAGCTTGTGGAGGAGCGGATAGAACAGATCATCAGAGAGCCTGCGATAGAGCCGGCTTTTGCAGATTATTTCACAAGTGTGGCAAAGTGCATCAACACTATTAAAAATCATAGCGCAGATAAGGAATTTAACGATTTATTCTATTCACAGTTTGATAAAGAAAATTACGAGAAAAGCTATGCCAACCCGGCATACGCCGTAAAGGTGCTCGGAGATGAGTATGGTCAGCTTTTATCGGCTGTATATGCAAAAATTGCCGGAAGCATTACACATATCTATCAGGGGGATATAAAATATCTCTGCATTTATGCAGAGCTTATTGTAGAGCTATACAATTATTTTGAGAATGCCAATGAGCTGAGTCCTGATGAGATAAGGGGCTGTATATATTCGTTCATGCATGATTATGAGGAGATATTTGCAGAGGATGACAACAGAGCACTCCTTGACCCGGCTTATGATTACTATACAGAGCTTGTAAATGAGGCAGATTTGTCAAATGATGATTATCTGTATTCTTACGGACTGTATGTCGGAGAGAATGAGCGCGCCGGCAGAGCACACCTGGCTTCATTTTCAGATGAGGAGATACAGGCCATGGCAGATACCTATACGGAAGGGTACCGCATTGGCTTTATTACCTGCAACAAGGATATCTCAAAGAAGTCAGTAGTTCAGGTGATTTATCCGCTTGGTTTTGAGCGTATGATAAGAGCTGCATTAAAGAATTTCGAGAAAATGGGTATGAAGCCTGCCATGAGACCATTTTCCACATCGGTCAACAAGCAGTTTGACTATGACCACAAGGAGGATATGGCACTGTGGCTTGACAAGGCATATGTGGAGTACCGTCTTGAGTGCATGCACAATGCACTTGAGAGAATGAAGGATGTAGCATGCAAATGTGGAGGACCGGCTGTCATAGAGATATTTGGAGAGGAGCCGTTTGCTCCGGTTTCAAAGAAGGAGGCTGCGCACTATAACGATGAGCAGCAGATGCTTGCAGTCCATATGACAAGCGTGCGCTCACAGTATATGAACAGCTATATCCACAGCGAGGACAGAAGCTTTACGATTATTGCCTATCCGTGTGCTGCAATCGGACCTGATTATAAGGAGATTTTTACGGAAACCGTAAAGATTAATACGCTTGATTATGCACTTTACAGGGATATGCAGCAGAAAATCATAGATGTGCTCGATACGGCAGACAGGGTGCATATTGTCGGAACAAACGGCAACAGGACAGATTTGTATGTCAAGATTCATGAGCTTAAGGAGCCTTCAAAGGAGACAGCCTTTGAAAACTGTGTGGCTGATGTAAATATCCCTGTCGGAGAGGTGTTTACTTCGCCGGTGCTAGAGGGCACAAACGGTAAGCTGCATGTCAGTCAGGTATATCTCAATGAGCTTAATTTCCTAAATCTGGAAATCGACTTTAAGGATGGCATGATCGATAAATATACATGCACCAATTTTGAGGATGAAGAAGAAAACAAAAAGTATATATCAGACAATGTGCTTTTCCATCACGACACACTGCCTATGGGTGAGTTTGCCATAGGCACCAATACGACAGCCTACCGTATGGCAAGAGTATACGATATCGCGGCAAAGATGCCTATTCTCATAGCAGAGAAGACAGGACCGCACTTTGCAGTGGGTGATACCTGCTACACATACGATGAGGACAATATGACATATAACCCTGACGGAAAGGCAATCATTGCCAGGGACAATTCAGTTTCCATCCGCAGAAAAGAGGATATATCAAAGGCATATTTCAACTGCCACACGGATATCACAATACCGTATGATGAGCTTGGAGCAATCACAGTTATTCGACACGATGGCTCAACATGTGATATAATAAAAGATGGCAGATTTGTGTTTGAGGGCGTAGAAGAGTTGAACAAACCGCTCGATACGCTTGATGCAGAAAGTAAATAATTGTTAGACATATAAGGAGGATAAAATGGCAAAGGTTGGAATAGTTATGGGCAGCGACTCAGATTTAAAGGTGATGAGTAAGGCGGCAGATATGCTTGAAGAGCTCGGCATAGAGTATGAGCTCACCATCATCTCGGCACACCGTGAGCCGGATGAGCTTATTGAGTGGACAAGAGGTGCTGAGGATAGAGATGTAAAGGTAATAATAGCAGGAGCGGGAATGGCGGCAGCCCTTCCGGGAATGTGTGCAGCGCTTTTTGCACTTCCTGTTATCGGAGTACCGCTTTCAGGAAAGAATCTGGATGGAATGGATGCAGTGTTCTCAATCATGCAGATGCCACCTGGAGTGCCTGTTGCCACAGTTGCAATTGACGGTGCGAAAAATGCAGCAATTCTTGCAGCAAAGATACTCGCAGCAGGTGATGATGCAATCCTTGAGAAAATCAAAAAGTATACAGCAGATATGAAGGCTCAGGTTGTAGCAAAGGATGCGAAACTGAAACAGGTTGGACATAAGCAGTATCTTGCTGAGAAATAGATTGTATTGTCATCTATAGGAGGGTTTTTATGGGTATATTGCAAAAGGCGGATAGATGTATGGATGAGGCAGCAACCTTATTTGGCGAGAATAAGCTTTTTTTGGCAGAGAATAAGGCACAGGAGACAGCCGGTCTTTATAAGAGCTGTGGCGCATATGAGCAGATGGCAAAGACTGTCAATTTTATGGGAGTCATATATGCATCTATTGGAGACTTAAGCATGTCAATTGACTGCTACCTAGAGGCTATGGATGTAGCTGTGGAGCAGGGGTCAACTGAGATAATCATGCTTGTAAACAATAATATAGGCTCACTCTATATGGAGCTTGGATTGTATGAAAAGGCTATCAGATATTTCAACGAAGCACTGGAGCTGTGCAAGCTACCGCTGCATGGAGAGAGGGATAGCTATTATCAGGAGCTTCTCATGCTTCATCTGAATCTGTGCATATCATACACGGGAATTAATGAGTTTGAAAAGGCAGAAAAGCATCTTTCTGACGCGATACTCTTTAATGAGATAGCTGGCAGTGATAAAAACAGATTTCTGATAGATATGTCACAGGCACATATGCTATGGAAGATGGGAAATGAGGATGAGGTCAGAGATCATGTGGAAGAGCTGGTTGAGGGTGCGATAAACAATATCAATTCTGCCAATTATGTGCTTGAGATACTAAGCCTTTGCAATCTATTTATGAATATGGGGGAGTTCGATGCATGGAAAAAGGTTATTGTGGAGTATGAACGCTTTGCCACTGATACGCAAAATCTGTTTTTTCAGAAGACCTGTGTCAAGATGTGGATGAAATATGAGAGCGCCATGGGTGATACAGAGGCGTACAACAAGCTGTGCGTATATTACGCAAATCTCCACTCTATGCAGGTGAAGGAGCAGATAAAGCGTCTTGGTGATACAATCGACCTTAAGCTTCAGCTTCAGGAGACTGAGTATGAGCGCCGTAAGGCAGTCAGACTCAACTACACAGATATGCTTACAGGCATGGGCAATAAGTTCAAGATGCGAAACGATTTTGAAAAGCTTGTGAGCAAAAATCAGGATTCAGATGGTGCAGGAATCACGTTTGGAGTAGTGGATATAGATTTCTTCAAGTCATTTAACAGAAACAGTGGCATAGTCACTGGTGATGCAGTGCTAAAAGAAGTGTCATCCATAATAAATGAGAGCATCAAAGATAAGGGAATGGGGTATCATTTCTATGGCGATGAATTCTACATAATCCTGCAGGAAACGGATGAGGATATCATTAAAAATATAGCCGAGCATATAAGACTTGAGCTTGCCAAAAAACAGATACTTCATGAGAGCTCTAAGGTGGATGAGTATCTGACTGTATCACAGGCATATGTTACCGCCCCGGATGTAAAGGTGCCGGATGAGTTTTCAAAGCTGTTCAAGACGGTGGATGAAGTGCTCAATGATGTGAAGGAAAAGGGCAGAAATACATATAAGATAGTCTGATGCTTTGAGCGTATAAGACAACTATAAAATGACACGCAGCTGTAAAACGTTGCGTGTCATTTTTAATGGATCTATATATACAGTTATATTTATAGTTATATTTGTATTTATACTTTTATATTGCTATATTGTCTCATTTATATTCCGGATATAACAATATCAGTGCCTGCCTTCTCATATATATCTGCTGTCTCAGGAGAGATACCGGAGTCGGTGATTACCATATTGATGTCATCAAGCGATGCATAGCTGGATATGGATGTGGTATCAAACTTGGTGTGGTCTACAAGAGCCACAGTTTTAGCGGAGGCCTTGATACACATGTGCTTTAAATCAGCCTCGTATATACTGAAATCAGTCAGTCCATCTTCTACAGAGAAGCCTCTTGCTGACACGAACGCGATATCTGTGTGTATCTTTTTGAGTAAATCAGCGCCAAGCAGTCCTTCTATGGAAGCGGATGCACTGGTTACGATACCGCCTGTCAGGATGACTGTGACACCCGGGATATCCTTTAGCTCTAAAGCCAGATTGATGCCATTGGTGATGACGGTCAGTTCTGTAAAGCCTGAAAGCTTCATGCCGAGAGTGTAGGCTGTGGAGCTGGCATCAAGGAATATACACATATGGTCACTTACGAGCTTTATCGCCTCGTTTGCAATCTCCTCTTTAGCTTCCTTGTTTTCCAGGGCGCGGTCATGGAACAGGTAGGCCCTCGAGGTTAAATCAGTCATGTCATGGGTTTTATCCTTGTAGATAGCACCGCCGTGAGTCTTTGTCAGAAGCTTTTCCTTATCCATCTGGTTTAAATCTGTTCTTATTGTCGTGGTCGATACACAAAGCAGTTCACTGAGCTCATTGGTGGTGGCCTTGCGGTTTTCTTTTAAATAATCGAGAATCTTTTGTTGTCTTTCTAATTGCAGCATAGATTTTCCTCTTTCTTTTGATTTCTGTTGTATTTTTACGTACATATTTTTATCACAAAGCATTGCATAAATATATAATAACTCAAATAAGTAAATAAAGCCAGTGTTTTCGATTGCTTATGCTTTTTTTTATTTAATGACATTTAATTATATTTATTTTTACTTTTATTTACTTTTACTATTGCATTTTTTCTTTTAAAGTGTTATATTTATATCAACAAATAAAAGTAAACACAAATTATATAAGGCGGAGGTATTATTAAATGAAGTTTTTCGTAGATACAGCAAATGTCGAGGACATTAAGAAAGCAAACGATATGGGAGTCATCTGTGGAGTCACAACAAACCCTTCACTCATTGCAAAAGAGGGCAGAGACTTCAATGAGGTAATTAAAGAAATCACATCTATTGTTGACGGACCGATAAGCGGAGAGGTAAAAGCCACAACAGTTGATGCAGAGGGCATGATAAAAGAAGGACGTGAAATCGCAGCTATCCATCCAAACATGGTAGTTAAGATTCCTATGACAGTTGAGGGACTTAAGGCTGTCAAGGTGCTTTCATCTGAGGGCATCAAGACAAACGTTACTCTTATTTTTTCAGCAAATCAGGCAATTCTTGCTGCAAATGCAGGTGCTACATATGTTTCACCTTTCCTTGGCAGACTTGATGATATCAGCCAGCCGGGCATTGAGCTGATCAGACAGATTTCAGAGATTTTTGATATCTATGGATATGACACAGAGATTATTGCAGCTTCAATCAGAAACCCGATTCATGTCACAGACTGTGCACTTGCAGGAGCTGATATCGCAACAATTCCTTACAAGGTTATTGAGCAGATGACAAAGCATCCGCTTACAGATCAGGGAATCGAGAAGTTCCAGGCAGATTACAGAGCTGTATTTGGTGATTAGTACGTTTATAAAGGTAGATATATCAAAGACCGGTATAAATAATTTATTTACGGTCATAGATTTAACAGGAGAACAAAATGAACAAATTAGAGCTTCAGATTACAGCAAATGAAGTCAGGAAGGGTATCGTCACGGCTGTGCATTCTGCAAAGGCGGGGCATCCGGGCGGCTCACTTTCTGCAGCAGATATATTTACATATCTGTATTTTGAGGAGATGAACATTGATCCAAAGAATCCTAAAAAGCAGGATAGAGACCGTTTTGTGCTTTCAAAGGGACACACGGCTCCTGGACTTTACTCTGCACTTGCGCAGAGAGGCTATTTTCCGGTTGAGGATTTAAAGACACTCAGACATCTGGGATCATATCTGCAGGGACATCCTGACATGAAGCATATCCCGGGTGTGGATATGTCAAGCGGTTCGCTCGGACAGGGCATTTCTGCGGCAGTGGGCATGGCACTTTCTGCAAAGCTTACAAATGATGATTACAGAGTATATACACTTCTCGGCGATGGCGAGATTCAGGAGGGACAGGTCTGGGAGGCTGCCATGTTTGCGGGCTTCAGAAGGCTTGATAACCTTGTTGTTATAGTTGATAACAACGGACTTCAGATTGATGGACCGGTGGATCAGGTGTGTTCACCATATCCTATTGGTGAGAAATTCAAGGCATTCAATTTCCATGTGATTGATCTGAAGGATGGAAATGACATGGATCAGATTGCTGACGCATTTAAAGAGGCAAGAAATACAAAGGGTATGCCGACGGCAATTATAGCACATACCGTAAAGGGCAAGGGTGTTTCATTTATGGAAAATCAGGTCGGCTGGCATGGCAAGGCTCCAAATGATGAGGAGTATGCAGTTGCCATGGAGGATCTGAGAAAGGAAGGTGAAGCATTATGTCAGAAGTAAAGAAAATCGCCACACGTGTCAGCTACGGAAATGCACTTGTAGAGCTTGCAAAGGAGCACGATGACGTATACGTTCTTGATGCTGACCTTGCGGCTGCCACACAGACAGCCATCTTCAAAAAGGAATTTCCAGATCGTCACATAGACTGTGGTATCGCAGAGTGCAACATGATGGGCATTGCTGCAGGACTTGCGGCTACGGGAAAGGTACCATTTGCCAGTTCATTTGCCATGTTTGCTGCAGGTCGTGCGTTTGAGCAGGTGAGAAACTCTATTGGATATCCTCATCTTAATGTAAAAATCGGTGCGACACACGCAGGTATTTCGGTAGGAGAGGATGGAGCCACCCACCAGTGCAACGAGGATATTGCACTCATGAGAGCAATTCCAGGCATGGTTGTAATAAACCCAAGTGATGATATAGAGGCAAAAGCCGCTGTAAAGGCAGCTTATGAGTATGAGGGCCCTGTATACATGAGGTTTGGCCGTCTTGCAACACCGATAATAAATGACAATGCAGAGTATAAATTTGAAATCGGAAAGGGTGTTACACTCCGTGAGGGAACGGATGTAGCTATCATAGCTACCGGTCTGTGCGTGGCAGAGTCACTTGCGGCGGCAGAAAAGCTTGCAGCAGATGGCGTAAATGCAAAGGTCATAAATATACACACTATCAAGCCTCTTGATGAGGAGCTTGTTGTAGCTGCAGCAAAGGAATGCGGCAGGGTGGTTACCGTGGAGGAGCACTCTGTAATAGGCGGACTTGGAGCCGCGGTATGTGAGACACTTTCGCGTAAGGCTCCAACACCGGTAAAGACAATAGGCATACAGGACTGCTTTGGTGAGTCAGGTCCGGCTGTTGCTTTGCTTAAGAAATACGGACTTGATGCAGAGGGCATTTATGCATCAGTGAAGGATTTTTTATAAGTATTTAAAATAGTTTGGTTTTATCATTTTTCACATTTTCCCCAATATAACAATAAACTAATAAAAGAAAGGACAGCCGGGATACGGTTGTCCTTTCTTCTACTTTGTATACATATAAAAACTTTAATGTTTTAATTAGTGTAAAATAATTTAATAAATTCTAAAATATATATTGTGTTATAGGTTTTTATCTGATATAGTAAATCTATAAATGCTGGGCGACCTGTGTTTTCGTATAACTGATAAGGCAAAAAGAAAGGGGACATCACATGGAACTGATATGTAAGAAGTGTCTGCTTAGAGAAATGGCAGAGGCCGACGCAGCAATGATAAAAAAATATGTTGATGCGATAAAGGGCGAGGACAGAGTGCCGGAAAAAGAGTATGAGGCAAGGCTTGCAGTGTGCAAGGCGTGTGACAGGCTAAATGCCGGAACCTGTAATGCATGCGGCTGTTATGTGGAGCTTCGGGCGCTTACAGGCGTTTCGCACTGCCCTCATAAAAAGTGGTAGTACAAATAAAATAATAACAAAATGACTGCGGTTTTGATTTCCGCAGTCATTTTATTATTATTTAGTGTTTTTTTCAGTGTCAAGAGGTGCATAATTGATGGATACAACAATGTCCTGATCGTAGTTACCGAAGCTTTTTCCGAATATTGTGAGTCCACCGACATGGGCAGAATCCTCCTCGACAGCTATACGGAAGCGTATAGTGCTTGTGTAGTCAAGCTTTAGCTCAGAGGTTGTGATATCTGATATCTTGAGACCATCTATGAATGTGCCTTTATGATTTATGACTAAAAGCTTGAGTAGACCGTATTGATTCCAGTTCTGAGGCCACCATTCAGGGGTAAACATTCCGCGTACATCTCCATAGTCACCGGGAGAGGTCCAGGTGCCGACAAGAGTGTCATTTATGTAAAAGCTTATATCACTTGGCCAGTCGTTGTCGATGCCCGGAGCCTCAGAACTTATCTCGGCTGAGAGTGAAAGCTGGGTGATTTTCTGATTACGTGGAATGAGGTTTGGAATTACATATTCCACATAGCCTTTTGTGAACCACATAATGTCTGCATTGAAATGGTCAGGATGGTCAAAGTAACGCGCGTCATCGAGCTCTCCTATCACAAATGAGGATGTAGCCAGGCCACAGGTTGGACAGATATTGTGAGATGAAAACTGCCCTACCTTGATGGATGTGTTGTATACGTTACTTAAGTCTATTGGTTTTTCAATTTCTACTAATATACGATCCTGAATCAGTGAACACAGCTTCTGGTTGCCGTGACCGGATGAATCGTTTGAGGCGGAGATAAGTCCACACTCCTCAAGCTTTTTTATATGTCCGGTTAAAGCTCCATTGCTGATGTTTAGCTCGTTTGCAATCTGATTCATGCTCATCTGGTTATTCTCGAGCAGAATTTTTAAAATCTGGATACGAATATCAGAGCCGAGAGCTTTAAACAGTTCGAGACCATCGTCTAATGATGTGATATGTATCATATATAGATTCTCCTAAAATATTTTATAAAATTAACAACGAGTTCTTGTGTGTAAATCATGTTTTTATTATAGGAATAAGCTCATATGTTGTCAATATATTATTGTATAGTTTTAAGCTATATTGAAGTATGTTTTAAAATAATTTAAATATATTGTGCAATATGTATAACTTACATGCGTTTCAAAACGAAAATAAAATAAAATTTTAGGTATTATTAAATAATGTGTAAAATAGTTTAAAATAATCTAAAACAAATATTGACATTGCAGCTACTCTCATGTATATTATGTGCATAAGCAAAACACATTAACAATCAGTGCACTTATGTGTGCAACAATGGCAGAGCAGGATAAATGTATAAGAGATAAAGGAGAAAATATGGCAAAAATTATTGTAAATAATGAGAATAAAAAGAGTACAATTGCTCCGGAGATTTATGGACATTTTTCAGAGCATCTCGGAAGATGTATCTACGAGGGATTATTTGTAGGGGAGAATTCAGATATACCAAACGTAAACGGCATGCGTATTGATGTTGTAGATGCATTAAAGGAAATGAAGATACCTGTGCTCCGCTGGCCGGGCGGCTGCTTTGCAGATGAGTATCACTGGATGGATGGTATCGGTCCTAAGGAGAAGAGAAAAAAGATGATCAACACACACTGGGGTGGTGTAGTTGAGGACAACAGCTTCGGAACACATGAGTTTTTTGAGCTTTGCAGACAGTTAGGCTGCAAGACATATGTGAACGGAAATTTAGGAAGCGGAACAGTGCGCGAGATGAGTGAGTGGGTAGAGTACATCACATTTAACGGAGTATCACCTATGGCTGATTTGCGTAAGGAAAACGGACACGAAGACCCATGGACTATTGACTACTTCGGAGTTGGAAATGAGAACTGGGGATGTGGTGGAAACATGCGTCCTGAGCATTATGCAGATGAATACCGCAGATACCAGACTTATGTCAGAAATTATGCAGGCAATCAGCCAATCAATAAAATCTGCTGTGGTCCAAATGTGGATGACTATGAGTGGACAAAGAAGGTGATGGCTACATGCTTTGACCATTGTGATCCGAAACTCCATGGTCTTATGGATGGATTATCTCTTCATTATTACACACTTCCGGAGACAGAGGATGACTGGAATATCAAGGGAAGTGCGACAGATTTTACAGAGGATATTTTTTATCAGACTCTTAAGAGAGGATATTTCATGGAGGAGCTCATCAATCGTCATGGAGCTATAATGGATGAGTATGATCCTGATAAGAATATAGGTCTTATTGTTGATGAGTGGGGCATCTGGTCAGATGTGGAGCCTGGTACCAATCCGGGATTCTTATATCAGCAGAACACAATGCGTGATGCGCTTGTTGCAGGTATGACATTAAACATTTTCAACAAGCATTCCGACCGTGTGAAGATGGCATGTATTGCACAGCTTATAAATGTGCTTCAGTCTGTAATGCTCACAGACGGCGATAAGATGATAAAGACACCTACATATTATGTATTCCATATGATGAGACATCATCAGGGCGCAGCTCTTTTGGACAGCTCTCTTGTAGGAGGAGCTACAGTTGGTTCTGGAAAGAATGAGCTTCCGAAGGTTTTTGAGTCTGTATCAGAGGATAAGGATGGCGTGATCACAGTCACACTTACAAACAATTCTCTTGAGTCATCAGAGGATGTTGATATTATGCTCACAAATGAGGGTGACAAATACAGTGTAAGTGAGGCCAGATACATCGAAGGTGCCATGGATGCACACAATACCTTTGAAGCACCTGAGGTAGTGGATGAGAAGGATTTCACAGCATATGAAAATACACAGACCGGTGTGAAGGTTACTCTTCCAGCATGCAGTGTTGTTACACTTAGATTATCGAAATAATATTAAAACAGCTATTCAGAATCCCGGGTTGTCTGTCACACTAAGGTGTGTACGGACAACCCGGGATTTTGCCGGTTGTGAATGATACAAAAATGCAGTGGCTTTTTGTGTGGATTTACTATATGTTTTAATGCATAAGACTCTCTTATAGTGCTTCCTGAAGTATCTTCACATCCCACTTATTCATCACATCGCCCTCTTTAGCTGTTTCGCCGGTGATTAGGTCAACCTTTCCTGCAAGGCTTGCAGGGAGAGCCTGCTTTTCATCAGTGAAATTCATCACAAAGTAAAAGCGTGTATTTTCGCTCTCGCGGCATGTGATTTCAAGACCTGTCTCTTCAGCAATGACACCTGATACAGACACTTCATTTGTGGCTTCATCAAGCACTCTTGCAAGTCCGGCTGCCTCAAGCTGTGTGGCAACATAGTATACATGGCCTTTTCCGTAGCTGTTTTTTGTGACAGCGGGCATTCCTGCATAGAAATCGCTTTCATATGTGGCGAGTACTTCTGCACCTTCCGGGTGCATCAGGTCGCACAGCAGATTGCATTTATATTCTTTTCCATCCGAAAAGCTTACAGTGTTTGACTGCTCAGGTGCGAGCGCGTCAATTTCCTCAACCCAGACACCTGCCATCTCGCGAAGCGGTCCCGGATATCCGCCCAGATGCACGTTGTCAGACTGGTCCACAATACCACTCATAAATGTTGTGATGAGAGTACCGCCGTTTTTCACAAACTGCTCAAGCTTTTCCTTCATGCCTTCCTTTACCATGTACAGAACAGGTGCAGCAATCACCTTATACCTTGAAAAATCACCATCAACCGGAATCATATCGACAGAGATATTTTTGTTGTAAAAATACTCATAATAGTGGTGAATCTGGTCTACATATTTAAGGTCCTGTGTAGGTCCGCTTGTGTACTCAAGTGCCCAGTAATTGTCCCAGTCAAAGATGATTCCCACATCTGACTTATTGCGTGTGCCAAGTGTTTTTGTGCCGAAGCTTTCAAGCTCCATTCCAAGCTGTGCTGTTTCCCTGAATACCCTTGTGTCGTTTGTTCCGACATGTGCTATTACAGCACCGTGGAATTTCTCGCAGCCCCCCTTGCTTCGTCTGAGCTGGAAGAACTGGATAGTGTCTGCGCCGTGGGCTATAGTCTGATAGCTCTGTGCACGCATCTGTCCCGGACGCTTCAATGAATTGTAGTGCTGCCAGTTCTGCTGGCTTGGAGTCTGCTCCATGAGCATGAATGGCTCATCCTTAAGACCTCGCATCAGGTCGTGAGTCATCGCAACCATACTCCATGGTGTGTCGTATGCAGGGTAATTATCCCACGAAACGATATCCATCTCCTTAGCCCACTTGAAATAGTCAAGGCCCTTGAAGGTACCCATCAGGTTTGTTGTGACAAGCGCATCGGGAATGATAGATTTTACTGCATCGCGCTCCAGCTTATAGCAGTTCAGCATGCTGTCAGAGTAAAAACGTCTGTAGTCTGTTGATATTCCGGCAAAGCTTGTCATGCCGCCCCATGCCTCCTCGCTGAGCTCGTTAGGTACGACTATCTCATCCCAGTCGTAGAAGGTGTGTCCCCAGAACTCTGTGTTCCAGGCATCATTTACAGCATCAATGGTCTTATACTTATCCTTGAGCCATACACGAAACTGCTTCTGGCAGTTGTCACAGTAGCAGTATCCGCCGTACTCATTATTGATGTGCCATACAGAAATATTTTTATTGCCGCTATAGCGTTTTGCAAGCTCTGTCGCAAGAGCCCTTGCGTATTTCTGATATACAAGAGAATTTGGGCAGAAATTGTGTCTGGCTCCAAATTTATGACGGCGTCCCTGGTAGTCGGTGCTCATCGTCTCAGGATATTTTTTGACCATCCATGCAGGCAGTGCTGCTGTAGATGTTGCCATGACTATGTCGTAGTTTTCGTTTGAAAGCATATCAACTATCTCGTCAAGCTCTGTGAAATTATACTCATTCTCAGACGGCTGTATTTTAGCCCATGAAAAAACATTGATTGTGGCACTGTTGATATGGGCATCCTTAAAGTAGGCCATGTCCTGCGCCCAGACCTCCTTAGGCCACTGATTTGGATTGTAATCTCCTCCGAAAAGGATTCTTTTGAATTTTGACTGCATTTTTTACCTCCGTTATGGTATTAACCCCAATATTATGATATTCTTAAACTATAAGTGTGTTTCCTTATGCACTTATCATATAATATATTTACGGAAAATAGTATAACATCATAAACCAAATTATATAACATTCTGAAACTAAACCGTTTTTAAAAGGAGAAAGTATGCCTATTTATTTTGGAAGCAATTTCGCAAGAGAACCGTTTCAATTCGACTCTGTCGGTAATGACTGGGAGCAGGAAAGCGTGACGCGCCTGGAGGGGTATCCGCTGTACCATTATTTACAGACGAAGGAGGGTGTGGGTGAGGTGACGGTATACAGCAGAAATCAGGCTGTTTCAGACAATATTTTGTCAAACAGTCATACGGTTGAACTGCAAAAGGGGCAGGGGATTCTCATTGCTCCAAACGTGCCACACTCCTATCATAATAAAAACATCTCATCCGGCAATAGCCTGCCATGGAAAACAGAGTTTGCCACTTTTACAGGGACAATGGCATCAGCCTTCAGGGAAATGTTTGATGAAAAGGAATACCGGCTGATTGATGAGAATAAGGGGATGGAGGTGTCGGAAGCGATTAACAGGGCAGTGGAAGACTTTAAGGAACGCTCCAGTGATACTCAAATGCTCTCACTCGACTGTTATGGCATCATGCTTTTGCTCTCGGACCAGTCTAACCACACACACGATAGCGATGACCAAAGCTATGTGCGTTTTATAAAGCCCGTTATAAATGCCATAGAGGAAAGCTACATGGACGATATCAGCGCTAAGGAGCTTGCCGATGGTGTATTTGTATCGCAGCAATATCTATCGCGTGTTTTTACAGAGTTTATGAACTGCTCGGTGTATGAGTACCTGACCAACTATCGCATCAACAAAGCCAAGGAATTACTGCTTATAAACAGAAGGCGCAAGGTGCAGGATATAGCATCTGATGTGGGGTACTCAGATGCCAGCCATTTTATCGTCATGTTCAAGAAATTTACAGGGATGACACCGGCGCAGTTTCGGAAGCTGCATATATAAGAGGATGCAACTGTTTCTTGTATTTAATAGGGTTTGATGTTAAGATATATTTATCAGAAAATATGGTGCGAAAATGAATAGCTACAATTGTTTTATAAGAATTAGGAAGTGATAATATGAGTGATAGAAACCGGATATTATGTGAGTTCAGAAATAAGACAAAAAGCATTATGGGTGATTCGTTAAAGCAGATGATATTATATGGTTCATATGCAAGAGGAGATTATGGAGATAATTCAGATATGGATATAATGGTTTTGACGGAGCTGACGGATGATAGGATTATACAGATAGAGGATGAAATATTTGATGCAGCTTATGATATTGAACTTGAGTATGGTGTGCCGATAAGTGTGAATATTAAAAATGAAAAACACTTTAAAAATTGGGTAAACAGCTTGCCGTATTATTCAAATATACAAAAGGAGGGAATTATTATTGCTTGAGGAAAATTGTATTAGTTTAGCAAAATATAGAATGGAAACGTCAATGGAAACTTTAAATGTTGCCAGGGAGTGTTTAGAAAACAAACATTTTAAAGATTCTATAAATAGAGCGTATTATGCTTCCTTTTATGCCGCAAGAGCAGTCTTAGCCTTGGAACGTGTTGATTTTAAAAGGCATAAGGATGTTATAGCATATTTTAATAAAAATTATGTTGCAACAGGTATATTTGATCGTGAAATAGGAAGAAATCTTGCAAGACTAAAGCAAAAAAGAGAGCAAAGTGATTACGATGATTTTTTTATTGCATCGAAAGAAGAAGCTCAAAAACAATTTGATAATGCAGAGAGTATAGTAGCTGCAATCATTGAATATATGCGTAAAAACAACAGTGGAACCATTATTTAAGTAAGTGGTTCCACTGTTGTTTTTGTATATATAACATCATCTACAATCCGTATTCCATATTTATCAAGGTCAACTCTGCCGTCTATGACCTCAATGCCATCTGCTCTTAGACGGTTAGCCTGTTCATCGGCTCCGCCGAAGGCAAAAGCCCCTGACAGCTCACCCTTTGCATTTACCACTCTGTAGCATGGAATTTCATCAGGATTGGGATTCTTGTGCAGGGCATTGCCGACAGCCCGGCACATTTTTTTATTGCCTGCAAGCTCAGCAACCTGTGCATATGTGGCAACACAGCCCTTTGGAATCCTTTTTACAGCCTCATATATGAGCCGGGTCGGATTATAGGTGACAAGGGCATAGCTGTCTGCAATCATGTTTTTTATAGCATCATCAGGTATGCTGCCATCGAGAATGATGGTATTCCAGTTGTCCTTGTTCTGGTGCCAGCCGGGGATGACCGATGGGAAGGCATCCCTCCAGAAGTCTCGCCAGGCAGGGGATACCTTGACATTTAAATTGATAAAACCATTGCGCTCATAGGTCCACAGGAAAACCTTTTTGCTGTCATTTACGCGGATGAGCTGCCAGTTTGGGTCGTGGAATGGTGCTTCCTGATATGTATTTGGAAATGATAAGCCGTAGTCTAATGCTTCTTGTCGTGTTTTCATAGATTTTGCCTGCTTTCTTTTTAGGTATACGATTACAGTATAACATAAAAAGAACAAATTTATTGACTTAATTCTTCATACAACCCCTCTATCTCACCATCTTCCTTAGAATTAACAAACACCAGTGTATCATCCGATTTTATCATGAGAATAGGAGCGTATCCGTCGAATACATACAGACTGCATTTTCCAAGGGTGCGTCCTTCATACCTGCCGATATCATAGCTGTCTGTGGAGGCTCCGTTTGTACGCAGGAAACTGTCATCCGGCAGCTCGTCCAGAAGCTTAAGCTCTGTGATGTCATTTACATCAATCTCGCTTGTATAGCCACCGGCAGAAATAGTAAGGTTATTGTTTGTCAGAGTGATTTTTTCCTGTATATTAATCAAAGGAAGCATGCAGACAAACACCAGGATGATACAGCCTGCTATTATTGCACAGGTGGTTCCGGTGAAAATCCACGCGCCTTTTTTAGCATAATTAAACGTGTAGTTGCCGGACTGCATGCGGTTTTCAATGAGAATATGTTTGTCATCGGGATTATAGTAGTAGCCGGTTTTCCAGTATTCATCATCGTCCACATCTATTGGTGAGGTGTTGGCAGACAGCAGTTCCTTCTTTCTGTTTAAGCCCATATAAATTGGAACAATAAATCCCAAAACGGCTATTAACTGAATGAAAATATACACATAATAGGATGATGCCGGAAGTATTCCGGTGATACCTGTGTATAATGCTACATAAATCCATGCGACAGCGTTTAGTCCGCTTAGGAGGAGCATTGCGATGCTTTTATATTTTTTCATGGTATTGTTGACAATCAGGTTGAGCTTTGAATCCATGCTGTATACGTGGCGCTCGCTTTTGTTTATAAAAGCATGAAATACCAGCGAAAGTGTGGATATTAAAACAGAGCACAAAAACAGCGAAATCATAAGGATATTGTAATGGGTGTCACCAAGCATAAAGTATGGTATATATGCTGCAAGCTCAGTAATTAAAAAGAGTGCGTGCCATTTATAGCTGACTGTCGTGGCACCGGCTTCTGCTGAAACGCGGGTGTCGATATAAACCTTTTTGCGTTGGGCTTCTATTATCCATCCGTTTTGTATTTTCAGAGTATACATTTTCCGGTGGGAGCTGTTTGGAATATGAATAATTCCAAAGATATATGCAAACATCCAGATAATATATAACAGAACAAAAACGGCAATGTTAAAAAAAACAATAAAGCATATCGCAATGGAGATAATCACATTGGCAATCTGAAAGTGTTTCATTTTGCGTTTTCCGGTGGTGACGATTTCGGTTACTTCGGCATCTTCTTTGTGAGATGATGGAATATGTACATTGAGATACATGCCGTTTTCATATTTATAGGCGTGTGTGTACGCAAATTGCATACATAGTATGATAATAAGATTTGTAATTATAAAGATAATAAACATCATAATTTCCATAGTCTGCCTCCTCTGCTAAGCGGTACATGGTTTCATTTGTGAATACATTTTATCACACATTGATAAAAATTCCTCACGGCTCATTCCGGTGAGACAGGCCTCAGCACTTAAAAGCTCAAGCTCTGATTCCAGCTTTTCAGTGAAATCGGTATCATCTGCGATGGATTCTGACACAAAAGCGCCGAGCCGTCTGTCTGTACGGATAAATCCCTCATTTTTCAAAATCTGATAGGCTTTATTGACCGTCATTGTGTTTACACCGGCATCGCTTGCAAGCTGGCGCACGGTTGGAAGCTTTTCGCCGGTCTTTAGCTCACCTTTGCCTATTCCCTTTACAATCTGGTTTCTAAGCTGTACGTATATCGGGGTGCTGCTTGACATGTCAAGTTCTATTATCATGAGAATCTCCTTAATCTTACCGTTTATAGGTCATAGCTTGTTTGAAATGCATCAATATTTATGAGCAGGCTGTAAACTGACAAAACTTGTAAGTGATATAATTGTATTGTTTGTATTATATATAGTAATACAGACAACCCTTTATGTCAACTGATGTTTTAACATCAACTATATTGACATTTGGAATATTACAATTATGATTAAAGAGTTATAAGGTATCACAACGTAAAAGAATACATATGAGGTTAAAAAATGAGCAGATTAATAGAGCAGATAAAACAAAAGGATGCCTGTGCCTTTACACATGGCGGCAAATTTCACGCAGATGATGTGTTCTCATCAGCCCTGCTTTTGTATATAAACCCTGAGATCAGCATAACAAGGGGCAACAGTGTGCCTGATGATTTCACAGGAATCGTTTTTGATATAGGACGCGGTGAGTTTGACCATCATCAGAAGGACAGCAGAATCAGGGAAAACGGTGTGCCGTATGCGGCATTTGGCCTGCTGTGGGAGGCTGTTGGAGCGGATATACTGGGTGAGGAGCTTGCGGTAAAATTCGATGAGTCATTTGTCCAGCCTCTCGACAACAATGACAACACAGGAGAGAAAAACGAGCTCGCAACACTTATAGGCAATTTCAATCCGTCATGGGATTATGAGGGTGGCAACGATGAGGCTTTCTTTCAGGCGGTAAGCGTGGCAGGCATGATACTGGAAAACAAATTTGAGAGATACCGTGGCAATGAGAGAGCCGATAAGAGAGTGGAGGAGGTGCTTGCAAAGCACGATCCGGCAAGCAGGATACTGGTGCTTCCTGAGTTTATACCGTGTCAGAAGGCTCTGAGTGAGACGGATATTGCGTTTGTTATTTTTCCGTCAAACAGAGGCGGCTTTTGTATACAGCCGCAGAAAAGAGAGTATTCGATGAATTACAAATGTTCTTTTCCGGCAGAGTGGCTGGGGCTTGAAGGTGAGGAGCTGGTAAATGCTACAGGAATTTGCGGTGCGATATTCTGTCACAAGGGAGGCTTTATCATGACTGTTAAGGAGCAGGATGAAGCTGTAAAGGCATGCGAAAAGGCGCTTTCTCTTCATAAAGACAGCTCTGTGATAGTATGGTATGGCGGTAAAGGAGATACTACAGCGAAGGCATGTGACAGTCAGACTAACGAGCAGCTTATGAATGTTGCAAAGGCACGAGGCATAAAGGGCGTGCATATATGTCATGTTGATGCAATGCCTGTTGTGCAGCTTGAATTAACAGAGCTTGACAGTGAGACAGCATATGCAGAGGTGCTGATGGAGAAGCCACAGTGGAAGGCATATGTAAAGGAGCAGGTAAAGTGTATTTTGAAGTACAGACCGGAGGCAGTGTATGTGGAAGGAAACGCATTTGAGACATATCCGGTTATACGTGCACTCAGAAAGAAGCACATTCCTGTACTTACGATGATTGAAAATAAAGAGAAAAAAATAATGGTAAGAATACCATGATTTATGTGCATTTTTGAAAAAATTTGGTATAATGTTGTTAAGCGCGGACATCGTGCAGTTTTGCGAATGTGTGTGGTGGTTTTAAATAATACGGGTAATATACAAGTAACAATACGAGGATGCAGCAGGTATGAAGACAATTATAAAATACGAGCTTGTTATAAATAAGGCACTCAGATCTGCACTCAACTATGATACACCGGATGAGCAGATTAATGAGTTTATCAGATTTTTCGGAAAACACATCGGTTCTGACCGCATATATATATTTGAGGATTGTGATGAGAAGCATGTTACCAACAATACATATGAGTGGTGTGCGGATGGAATAGTGCCGGAGATACATGAACTGCAGAATGTCGATATGGACATAATAGGCTGGTGGTATCAGGCATTTGACAATGAAAAAAATATCATCATCACAGATATAGAGCAGATAAAGGATGAGCACAAGGGCTCTTACAATCTGTTAAAGGCACAAAATGTAAAAAACCTGGTGGTATGCCCAATCCGCTACAAGGATGAGATAAAGGGCTTTTTCGGTGTGGATAATCCACCGGAAAGTGATACTCTCGGACTGACCACATTCCTGGATATGATAGGAACCCTGCTCATATCATTGCTTAAGCTGCGCAATTCCTTCACAAAGTCGAATAAGGAAGCGAAGCTTAGCAGCTATTCATCGCTTTCAAGCATCTATATATCCATGGCACTGGTAAATGTGCAGACACGCAGATACCATATAGTAAAGACTTTGGATGAGGTTACACACTTTTTGGGCGTGAATCCACAGAAAGAGGGAGAGTATAGGATAGATGAGGATTTCCCGGGGCATATAAACAGTGTGATGAATGAGTTCTGTACTAAGGCACAGCGCAAAGAGACACTTGAATTTGTGGATATCAGTACTGTAGAGGACAGACTTCGTGGAAAAAATACTATAGTGCACGAGTTTATCGGAAAGGTATCAGGCTGGTGCCGTGAAAGGTTTATTCCTGTAGACTATGATGCAGATGGCAGGCTGTGGCATGTGCTTTACTGCGTGGAGAATATTGACGAGGAAAAGCGACGTGAAAACAGGCTTATGTATCTGGCACAGATTGATTTGATGACAGGTATACGCAACCGCGGAAGTGGAGAGAATAAGATAACAGAGTATCTCGTCCGCAAACAGTGCGGTCTGTTATGCCTTTTAGACTGTGACAAGTTTAAGGCAATAAACGATACCTATGGACATGCGGTAGGTGACAAGGTGATAATAGCAATTGCTGATACTCTGCGCAAATCATGTCGTGATGATGATGTCGTGCTTCGCCTGGGCGGGGATGAGTTTGCGGTATTTATACCGGGGATGCTTGATAAAGAGCGGGCAGAAGCTTTTTTTGACAGGCTTTTTTCAAACATAGAGCATATTGATATAGCAGAGATGAATGGAAAGCATATACTGCTCAGTCTGGGCGCATGCTTTTATGACGGAATGGATTGTATCACGTTTGACCAGCTCTACAGAAGGGCAGACACCGCCATGTATGACAGCAAGAAAAAACAGGGCTACAGTGCGACAATTTTTGATGCAAAGCAATGATAGTCCGGCATATTAAATAAAAAGAGGAGAATGAAAATGCAGACAGGAAAAGCAATATCTATTCCATCAATCCTCAAGGTGGGAAATGGAACATTAAACAAAATCGGAGAGTATTTAAAGAGTGAGGAGCTGACGAGCGTAGTCATTTTTATGGGAAACGGTCTCATAGATATGTTTGGAGATACTATAATGAAGTCGCTTACTGATGCCGGTATCACAGTGCTTGAGTACAGTGAGCTTGATACAGTTGAGATAGACGATATCATCACCCTTGCATTTGATATACCAAACAAGGCAAAGGCAGTCGTGTCAGTTGGCGGCGGAAAGGTAATAGATGCAGGAAAATATGCAGCTTTTCTAAGAAATATGCCATTTATCAGTGTGCCGACCTCAAGCTCAAGCGATGGTTTTTCCAGCGCCAGTGCATCACTTTTGGTGCACGGCAAGCGTACGTCGGTTCCTGCAAAGCTTGCGCATGGTATCATAGTTGATACACAGGTCATCCGCACAGCACCGGAGAAGTTTATATATTCAGGCATCGGGGATATGGTGTCAAAGATTACAGCACTCTATGACTGGATTTTTGAGGAAGCACATGGTGCAGGCGTGGTCAATGACTTTGCCGTGATGGTTGCTAAAAAGGCGGTCAACAGCTTTGTGCGTACACCTTATGAGAGCATAAAGGATGAGCTTTTCCTAAAGGAGCTTGTGGATTCACTTGCCATGAGCGGCATAGCAAACGAGATAGCGGGAAGCAGTGCGCCTACCAGCGGCAGCGAGCATCTTATTTCACATGCGCTTGACAAAATTCTTGAGCATCCACAGCTTCATGGCATACAGGTCGGCATAGCAACCTATATCATGAGTGTGGTGCAGAACCACAGATATGTAAGGGTGTGCACAGTGCTCAAAAGGACAGGCTTTTTCGACTATGCGGCCACTCTTGGCATGAGAAAACAGGATTTTTTGGATGCGATAGATATGGCGCCATCCATGAAGCCGTTCAGACACACATATCTGCATGAGAAGGAGTACCGCGATGCGGCAAAGAAGCTTGTGCTGGAGGATGATATACTGAATAAAATACTGGTATAGAGATATGTATGAGAAGACTATAGAGCCGGTTGCGATTATGCATACCGGATTTGGAGAGAAATTTGGCATTCCAAGGCAGAGCGGCCTCGTACCTGAGGCAGCAGGGCAGATAGTATTTGAACCAAAATACCAAAATCCCGATGCGCTTCGCGGAATAGAGGAATTCTCGCATTTGTGGATTATATGGGGCTTTTCCGAAAACAGGGTGGAGAAATTCACACCGCTCGTCACACCACCCAGGCTGGGAGGCAGACAAAAGCGAGGTGTTTTTGCCACACGTTCGCCGTTTCGCCCAAACGGCATGGGACTATCCTCTGTAAGGCTTGATAAGGTTGAGTACAAAAGCAGCAAGGGACCCATAATTCATGTGTCTGGTGTAGATATGCTTGATGGAACACCAATATATGATATAAAGCCGTATCTGGCATATGCAGACTCACATTCTGAGGCATCAGATGGCTTTGCCGCAGAGCACAGATGGGATACGGTGCATGTTATCTGGCGCGATGAGGCACTCAAAAGCCGTATAGATGAAGATACCCGCATTACAGTAGAGCATATTCTGGCACAGGATCCAAGAGCTGCATACAACAAGGCAAAGGACTATATCTATGGCATGAGATACGGCAGATTTGATATACGCTTTGTGGCTGACTCACATGCCGGCACGATAGAGATAGTGGATGTCGTGGAGTGTATAGACGGGTATCATAAGGTTAAGTGATTTTAGGAAGTGTTTTTAGTGAATATGATTTGCATATGCTGTCCGAAGAGAGTAAAATGGTAATGCATACAAAAGGACAAATGCATTACGAATATATATGTAAATACATATTAAATACACATAAGGAAGGTACATACAATGAAAACAGTAAAGGACTATATCAGAACTATCCCGGATTTCCCGGAGAAGGGCATCATGTTCCGCGATGTGACAAGTGTTATCCAGGATGCGGATGGACTAAAGCTTGCAATTGACGAGATGATAAAGAAGCTTGACGGACTTGATTTTGATGTGATAGCAGGAGCTGAATCAAGAGGCTTTGTTTTTGGCATGCCGATAGCATATGCGCTTCATAAACCGTTTGTCATGGTAAGAAAAGCAGGCAAGCTGCCATGTGAGACTGTATCAAAGACATATGACCTTGAGTATGGCACAGCAACAATTGAGATGCACAAGGATTCTGTAAAGCCGGGTCAGAGGGTGGTTCTCGTGGATGATCTTATCGCTACAGGAGGCACAATGCAGGCAGCAGCAGAGCTTGTTGAGGAGCTTGGAGGAGAGGTCGTGAAGATGCTTTTCCTTATTGAGCTTGCAGGTCTTAATGGCAGAAAGCTTCTTAGCAAGTATGATGTGGACGCAGTTGTGTCATATGATGGCAAATAGGGCTGTTATATCTGAATGAATATATTTTATATATTTGTGCATACTGACATTAATTAAATCTATGATTTGATGAGATTAAGAGTAAGGAGAGTCGGTATGCAGCAAAAATTGGGAAAGTGGAGTCTCCGTTTTACGGAGGCTCCTTTTATATTGGAAAGCAGTTCGGTTGTAGGCACAAAGGAGGCGGACGGACCGCTTGGAGGTCTGTTTGATATTGTAGGAAAAGATGACAGGTTTGGGCAGAATACGTGGGAAAAGGCAGAAAGCTCCATGCAGCGCGATGCACTCACAATGGCCCTTGGAAAAGCACATCTGGATGCATCCGACATGGACTATGTATTTGCAGGAGATCTGCTCGGACAGTCTATGGCCACAACCTTTGGTGTGGAAAACTTCCGTATTCCGTGGTTTGGAGTGTATGGAGCATGCTCCACATGCGGGGAGTCGCTCTCACTTGCCGCGGCATTTGTGGCAGCAGGGTATGCAAGGCATGCGGTGGCAGTGACATCGAGCCACTTTGGCAGTGCCGAAAAGCAGTTTCGCTTCCCTAACCAGTATGCCAATCAAAGGCCGGTGTCAGCGACGTGGACAGTGACAGGAAGTGCAGCATTTATTGTGGGCAGTGGAGCAGGTGGTAAAGAAATGGCTGGGTGTGACAATGCAGATAGTATATCAAGGAAGGTGCAGATTGAGGGAATCACGACAGGAGTTGTGGTGGACTATGGCATAAAGGACGCCATGAACATGGGCGCCGCCATGGCTCCTGCGGCCTGTGAGCTGATAGTAAATCACCTGAGTGATTTCGGCAGAAAGGCATCTTATTACGATAGGATAGTGACAGGAGATCTTGGAAGCGTCGGACAGAAGATACTGATTGACCTGTGCAGGCAAAAGGGCGTGGACATAAGCAAAAATCACGAGGACTGTGGCATGAAGATGTTTGATGCAACGAACCAGAACACAGGCTCAGGTGGTTCGGGCTGTGCGTGCTCGGCAACTGTTTTGTCGGCATATTATCTGCCAAAGCTTAGAAGTGGTGAATTGAAGCGTATACTTTTTGTGCCTACAGGAGCACTTCTTTCGCCTGTCAGCTTCAACGAGGGCGAGTCAGTACCGGGAATTGCACACGGTGTGGTGCTTGAAGCAGTAATGTGAAGCTGTAATTTGAAGCTGATGGCTTCACATATATAATAGGGTGAACGAGCCGTTTTTTGAGGGATGGGCTGCACGTTCAAAAATAGAAGAAAGGCGTAAGGATATAATGGATTATGTAAAAGCATTTGTCGTGGGCGGTATCATCTGCGCCATCGTACAGATTTTAATGGAAAAAACAAAGCTCATGCCGGGCAGAATTATGGTAATGCTTGTGTGCACAGGAGCGCTGCTTGGCGCAGTCGGCATATACGGCCCATTTTCAAAGTGGGCAGGTGCCGGTGCAAACGTACCGCTTTTGGGCTTTGGAAATGTACTGTGGAAGGGTGTGAAGGAGGCAGTGGACAGCGAGGGATTTATAGGTCTGTTTAAGGGCGGCTTTAAGGCCTGTGCCGTCGGAGTATCGGCAGCACTTATCTTTTCGTATATCGCGGCACTCATCACGAAACCTAAGTTAAAGAGCTGAGAATAAGAAAAACTGCCACTTACATGAATGCATGCATGACGCATTAGCTTTTTTGTTCTCAGTGGTTCAGAATAGTTACGAATGATGTATAAATTACGAAAAATTGCCCATACTATCTCCAAAACGAAAAGGAGACTGATACAATGAAGAAAATGAAATATTTATTGGCACTTTGCCTGATACTCGCTGCTGCAGGAAGCTTTGCAGCCTGTGGAAACAATAGTAATGTGGCAGACACCTCAATGGTTGAAAATACACAAAGAGGTGGCTCTGCCGCCGACGATGCCGGTAAAGCCGGCAAGGATATCATAGATGGCGCCGGGAATGCCGGCAAGGATGTGATAGACGGAGCAGGCGATGCCGGAAAAGATGTGATAGACGGAGCAGGCGATGCCGGAAAAGATGTGATAGACGGAGCAGGTGATGCCGGTAAGGATGTGATAGACGGTGCAAAGGATGCCGTAGATGATGCCGGAAACGCCATAAAAAAGAGTGTTGATGGTGGAAACAACAACTAACAGCTATTTATAAAAAGAAAACAGTTACTATATATGCTTCAATGGCTGCAAAAACAAAAGCACCGACAACGTCGCTGATAAAATGCACACCTGATATCACACGGACACAGGCAATGATAGCTGCAAGGACTGCAAGCGCAATGCCGGTGAACCATAAAGGCGAAGCAGCAGGTGAGCATATTAAAACAGTAAATGCAATTATAAATGCAGAAAAAACATGCCTGCTTGGAAAAGATCTGCCGTGTGTGTCCTTTGGAATGACAGGCGGCATATCAAACTTTTCGTATGGGCGTGGCCTGTTTACGATATATCTGAAAACCGATACTGCAATAAAGCCGACAAGCGGAGCAATGATTGAGAGTGCAAGCATATGACCGGCTGTAAAGCACAGATACAGCACGTATACAGGGTATGTGATAAAAACTAAATAAGTGCATATTTTATTGATTAATTCAAGCTTTCGGGCTGCCCTGTTATTTTCAAGGAATGGGGCAGTCATTTTTATGTATGTATTTTTTTTCATGATTATTTTCCATCGTTTATTTAAGAAATATTGTATTGTAACTGTCTGGAGTGGTGTCAACTGCCCTTGCGGTACTGCAGAGGTGTCATGCCATAGTGCTTTTTGAAGGCTCTGTTAAAATACGACAGGCTTTCAAACCCCACTTCACCGGAAATAGAAAGCACCGAGCTGTCTGAGCTTTGCAAAAGTCTCGCAGCCATGGTCAGGCGGTAGTCCTTTAAATAGTCAACAAACGATGTGCCCATGGTTTCTTTAAAATATCTCATAAAATGAGACTCGGAAAACCCGGCTACATCAGCGATATCAGCGATAGAGATTTTGTCGGCATAATTATTTTCCACATATTTGAGCACAACCTTCATCTTATCAAGAGTCTTTTTGCTTTTTAGTGGCTTTGTCAGATTACGGCAGCGGTTATCAAGCACAAAAAAGAATTCGTAGAGCTTGCTCTTTATATAAAGCTGGTAGCCCTGCGGCATCGTCTTGCAAATCTCATCGCATGCATCTATTGGAGCCACGACATCCTCGTAGTATGGATACACCGGTGTAAAAACCGTCGGAACTGTGAATCTGCCGGCTAAGAGAGGTGTAAGAAAATCCTCCTTGGTGTAATCATACTTTCCGGGAAGCAGCATCGACAGGGAAAATATGATATTTTCGTACTCCATCGATTCATCCATATACTGGTCTATAGAATGAAGCTGTCCCGGCAGAATCAGCACAAGGCTTGGCGCTGTGACATGGTACTCCTTAAAATCCACAGATATATGACCGCAGCCCTTCTTTATATAGATAAGCTCCATGTCGTCGTGCCAGTGCAGCGGAACTCCGGAAAAATCAAGAGGAATAGAGCACAGGTAGGTATTGTATGGGAACGTAAGCTCCACATGTGTTTTGTCTTCGTGATAATTTTCATATTCTAATATATTCATGATGATATTTTAGCATATTATTTCTTAAAAAGCCACTAAAAATACCGAAAAATGATAGGATTGTGCAAGTTTTCGACTGTATATTGCAAGAATTGTGCAGTGTAATGGATTATACTTGATTCATCAAATGACACAAAGAAGTTAAGCACGCTAAAAGAAAATTAGTTAATTTGACACATTGGCGTGTACACATGATAACAGATTTGGGAGGAAATCAAAATGGCAATCATGCAGGAAATCGAAACAAAGCTTCAGAAGGGCATCAGCGTTAGTACAGACGAGGAAGTATACTACGCATTACTTGAGCTTGTAAAAGACAAGGCAGAGAAAAAGGTTTCAAACAAAGGAAAGAAAAAGCTCTACTACATCTCAGCAGAGTTCCTTATCGGAAAGCTTTTATCAAACAACCTTATCAACTTAGGCATCTACGATGAAGTTAAAGAGACTCTTGAGAAGAACGGAAAGTCACTTGCTGAAATCGAGGAAATCGAGCTTGAGCCTTCACTTGGAAACGGTGGACTTGGACGTCTTGCAGCATGCTTCATAGATTCAATCGCAACACTCGGGCTCAACGGAGACGGTGTAGGTCTCAACTACCACTACGGATTATTCAAGCAGGTATTTGAGAACAATCTCCAGAAGGAGACTCCAAACCCATGGATTACAAAAGAGAGCTGGCTTACAAAGACAGATATCACATATCCTGTAAGCTTTGGCGGATTCACGGTACAGTCAAGACTTTACGATATCGACGTAGTTGGATACAACAACCGTACAACAAAGCTTCACTTATTCGACATCGAGTCAGTTGATGAGTCAATCGTAGGAGATACAATTGATTTCGACAAGGATGATATCAAGAAGAACCTTACATTATTCTTATATCCTGATGATTCAGATGATAAGGGACGTCTCCTTCGTGTATACCAGCAGTATTTCATGGTATCAAACGCAGCAAGACTTATCCTTGCAGAGGCAGAGGCAAAGGGCTCTAATTTACATGACCTTGCTGATTATGCAGCAGTTCAGATTAACGATACACATCCATCAATGGTTATTCCAGAGCTTATCCGTCTCCTTCAGGAGAAGGGCATTCTGATGGATGAGGCTATTGAGATTGTATCAAAGGTTTGTGCATACACTAACCACACAATCCTTGCAGAGGCTCTTGAGAAATGGCCAATCAGCTTCTTGGAGAAGGCAGTTCCACAGCTTATGCCAATCATTCGTGAGCTTGACAACAAGGTTCGCGCAAAGGTAGCTGATGAGAGCACATACATCATCAAGGACGGTCTTGTACACATGGCACACATGGATATTCATTTCGGATATTCTGTAAACGGTGTTGCATACCTCCACACAGAGATTTTAAAGAATACAGAGCTCAACAACTTCTACAAGTTATATCCTGAGAAGTTTAACAACAAGACAAACGGTATCACATTCCGTCGTTGGTTAATGTCTTGTAACCCTGAGCTTTCAGCATACATCACAGAGCTTATCGGTGACGGCTGGAAGAAGGATGCAAACGAGTTAGAGAAGCTTGGCAATTTCATCAATGATGACGCTGTTCTCACAAAGCTTGTTGACATCAAGAATGCAAAGAAGACAGAGCTTGCTTCTTACTTAAAGAAGACTCAGAATCTCGACGTACCTGACAATTCAATCTTTGATATCCAGGTTAAGAGGCTTCACGAGTACAAGAGACAGCAGCTCAACGTGCTTTACATCATCCGTAAGTACTTTGAGATCAAGGCAGGTAAGAAGCCATCTACACCTATCACATGCTTCTTCGGTGCAAAGGCAGCTCCTGCATATATCATTGCAAAGGATATCATCCATGCAATCCTCTGCTTACAGCAGATTATCAACAATGATCCTGAGGTAAGTCCATACCTTAAGGTATTCATGGTTGAGAACTACAACGTAACATTAGCTGAGAAATTATTCCCGGCTGCAAATATTTCAGAGCAGATTTCTCTTGCTTCTAAGGAGGCATCAGGAACAGGAAACATGAAGTTCATGCTTAACGGTGCTATTACACTTGGAACAAGTGACGGAGCAAACGTAGAGATAGCTGAGCTTGTCGGCGATGAGAACATCTATGTATTCGGTGAGGATTCACAGACTGTTATCGACAGATATGAGAGAGGCGACTACTGCTCTAAGGATTACTATGACAAGGATGCAGACTTAAAGAAGGCTGTTGACTTCCTTGTAAGTGATGAGATGATGAAGGTTGGTTCTAAGGAGAACTTAGAGAGACTTTACAACGAGCTCCTCAACAAAGACTGGTTCATGACATTCCCAGACTTTGAGGATTACTGCAAGACAAAAGAGAAGGCTTACGCTGATTATGAGGATAAGAAGGCTTGGGCTAAGAAGATGCTTGTTAACATCAGCAAGGCTGGTTTCTTCTCTTCTGACAGAACAATCAAGCAGTACAATGATGAAATCTGGCATTTAGAGGCTTAGAATTTTTCTTCCTCCTTTAAATACAAATTGGGCTTAAGAACTCCTGCGGGTGCATCCCGCAGGGGTTCTTTTTTTGATAGAGTACGGGACGTAAGCGCAGGGGACGGCGTGCACACATACTCTTGCGTTCGCTACGCTACGCTGCCAAGTGTCTGTACGGATTATGCCTAGGCTGGTTCGCAGGCTGACGAAACCGGCTTTTATGCGCCATCCGTGGCGCATAACACCTTGCCCCGCCGTCCATGGCGGTGCATTTCTGTGGTTATAAGCATAATCCTACAGACACTAGGCAGCTTCGCTATGCGCTCTCGCAAGAGTACGTGTGCATGCCGTCCCCTGCGCTTACGTCCCTTACGCTGTGGCAAAATGTACTATCCCAGAATCCCTAAATGTGGCAAGGCGGGATTTACAAGTTTGGCAATTACATATATAATAAGGGGAAGAATATACACATGGAGAACTATTATGATAAAGAATAAATTTATGGCACTTACGCTTATAGTGGCACTCACGGCGGGCATGCTTTCCGGCTGTGGCTCAAGCGAAAAGGCAAAGGATAGGGATGCGTACAGACAGTATGGCATCAACTGTATAGAAAACGGCAGCTATGATGATGCGGTCGATGCTTTTCAGAAGGCACTGGACCAGTCGGTTGGCTCGGTAGGCGCAGAGGAGCTTGACATATGCTATTACAAGGCCAAGGCACAGTATTTAAGTGGTGACGTGGATGGAGCGATTGATACATATACGGCCATCATCGACTATAATAAGGATTCTGACGCATACTATCTGAGAGGCTGTATATATTTTGCCAAGAATGATTCAGACAAGGGTATGAAGGATTTTAAGACGGCGCTCAGTGAGAATGATGATAATTATGAGCTTTATCTTGGTGTTTATGAGACCTTGTCGAAGTATGGCATGAATGACCAGGGAAAGGAATATCTGGATAAGGCTTTAAAGCTTAAGGCAAAAACTGCTGATGACTATATGCAGAGAGGCCGTATATATACTATGCTCGGTGATTATGATTCAGCAATAAAGAGTCTGCAAAAGGCTATTGATGAGAAGCTGGTCAAGGCAAACTACTATATGGGTGAGGCATATCAGAAGAAGGGCGATAATGACAGCTCGCAGAAGTATTTTAAGAAATACCTAGACAGCGGTGAGGCAGATTCTTATGAGCTGATGAATATGGGACAGGCGCAGATGGACAATGGTAACTATGACACTGCGATTACTTATTTTCAGAACGCACTTGAACTTGAAAGTGTGCCGAACAAGCAGCAGATAACAAAGGCTATGATTATAGCATATGAGTATTCCGGAGATTTTGCCACTGCAAAGAGCCAGATGGAGGAATACATGAAGGATTATCCCGATGACGAGGATGCAGCAAGAGAATATCAGTTTTTGGAGACCAGATAGATTATGGCAGATACTATTAAGATAGAGGATATTGAGGAGAGAGTGGTGCTTGTCGGAGTGAGCGAGCAGGATGGTGATGATGCGGATGATTCACTTTCAGAGCTTGCGGAGCTGGTAAAGACAGCCGGCGCGACAGTTGTAGGCACACTTATCCAAAGAAGAGAAAAAATTCATCCGGGCACGTATGTCGGCACCGGCAAGGTGGCAGAGATTGCAGAGCTTGTGGAGAGTACAGGGGCAACAGGCATTGTGTGCGATGATGAGCTGAGTCCGGCCCAGCAGAAGAATCTGGAGACGTACCTTGACACAAAGGTCATGGACAGAACACTTGTTATTCTTGATATTTTTGCATCAAGGGCCACAACAAGTGAGGGTAAGATACAGGTTGAGCTTGCTCAGCTCAAGTACAGATTAAGCCGTTTGTCGGGACTTGGTAAGTCAATGTCCAGGCTTGGCGGAGGAATAGGAACAAGAGGTCCCGGAGAGAAAAAGCTTGAGGTGGACCGCCGTCTTATAAATGACAGGATAGCACAGCTTCGAAGAGAGCTGAAAGAGGTGCAGAAGCACAGAGATATCACGAGGGCAAAGCGTGAGAAAAATAAAGTACCGGTTGTTGCGATAGTAGGATATACTAACGCAGGTAAGTCCACGCTGTTAAATCATCTGACAGAGGCTGATGTGCTTGAGGAAGACAAGCTCTTTGCAACGCTTGATCCTACAACGCGTATTCTTGCGCTTGATGGCAAGCAGCAGGTGCTTTTAACTGATACGGTCGGGTTTATCAGAAAGCTGCCGCATCATCTGATAGAGGCTTTCAAGAGCACCCTTGAGGAGGCAAAGTACGCTGACATCATTTTCCATGTGGTGGATGCATCAAATATGCAGCGGGAAAAGCAGATGTTCATAACCTACCAGACATTGGATGATCTTGGTGTAAAAGACAAGAAATTTGTCACACTTTTTAATAAGCAGGACGCCCGCACAGACAACGAACCGCTGCATGATTTCAGGGCAGATTATACTCTCAATATCTCAGCGGCAAAGGATCTGGGATTAGATGAGGTAAAATCTCTTTTAGAGGAGATATTAAGAGAGAACAAGGTATATATTGAGAGAATTATCCCATATGATAAGGCTGGCGTGATACAGCTCATCAGAAAACAGGGCGAGCTTGTGTCGGAGGAATATGTGGCTGATGGGATACAGATAAAGGCATATGTGCCGATGGAGGTGTACGGCAGGCTCGATTAGAGCGCTGCTTCGCTATATCATTATAATAAGCGAGGAATTTAAAATGTCGAAAACGCGTTCAATCCGCTGGGACAAGCTGGACAACACAGCAAATCTGTTCCCAAGTATAGCGGGGGAGAGCATGACAAATGTATATAGGATCTCAGTCACCTTAACTGATGAGATTGACAGTGAAAAGCTGCAGGAGGCACTGGATATAGTGCTTCCGAAGTTTGGACTGTTTAATGTAAGACTCAGGATGGGAGTGTTCTGGAACTATTTTGAGGAAAATGGCAAAAAGGCACCAAAGGTGCATGAGGAAAATACATTTCCGTGCAGGTTTATAAGACCTAACAAGAATCACAGCTATCTTTTCAGGGTGACATACTATAAGAACAGAATAAATCTTGAGGTTTTTCATGTGCTGACAGATGGCATGGGCGGCATCAATTTTCTGAGAGAACTCACATATCAGTATCTGCGTCTCACACATCCGGAGCTTGCAAAGCTAAAGGGTGATTCACTGACGCAGGGCACATCCCTAAATAGAGAGGACAGCTTTGTAAAGAACTATAAATCTAGCAAGCCAAGTGGCTTTAACAGGCAGAAGGCGTATCTTCTAAAGCTGGAAAAGGTACCTGATGGAGAGTTTGGGCTGATACATGGCATGATGCCTGTATCACAGCTAAAGCAGGTCTGCCACAGGTATGGAGTTTCCATAAATGATTATCTGGTGGCATGCTTTGTGTGGAGTGTGTATCAGGAGTGTTTTCACGGCATGCCAAACAATATGCCTGTCAGGGTCGCAGTTCCTGTGAATCTTCGTCCTTATTTTGACTCAGTGACCACAAAGAACTTTTTTGTCATGATATCTGCTGAGTTCAGACCGCAAAACAGCACCTACACATTTGAGGAGGTGCTTAAAATAGTGACGGATTCCATCAATTCACAGATTTCTAAGGAGCATCTGGAGGATCTTTTCTCATACAGTGTGTCAAATCAGAAAAATATCCTGATGAGACCGGTGCCTCTTTTTATAAAAAATCTTGCAATGAAGGCGGTCTATACGCAGTCGGCACTGGCAAACACCACCACTATCACCAATATTGGAAATATAAAGGTGGAGCCGGAATACGAGCCTTATATAACAGGCTTTTATTCCTTTATACCAATGTCCAAGGGGCAGCCTATGAAGGGCACCATCTGCTCCTACAAGGACACACTGGTGTTTACTTTTTCATCTATTCTGGCCGATACGATGATTCAGAGAAGCTTTTTTAAGAAGCTTGTAAATGACGGAGTGGATGTGACAATTGAGACAAATGGAGAGTATTATGACTAAATGCATGAAATGCGGTGTTTATATAACCGATAATACCGATAAATGCCCACTCTGCCAGCAGGTTGTGGCACCTGTTGAACAGCCATCGGACAACGGTACGAGATACCCTGATGTCAAGGGCGCATCAAGAAAGTACAGATTACTGGAAAATATTATATTGTTTCTGTCTATAGTTGGACAGATTGTGCTGACAACTGTTGATTACATGACAGACCGGGAAATAAACTGGAGCTTTATAGTGCTTCTTGTTGTAATCTATGCGAATGTGACGCTTCGCCTGGCAATAGTCGGAAGAAATGGATATATTTTTAAAATTGTAAGCACATTTGTGTTCACGGTGCTGTTTCTCGAGGGAGTAGACCTTCTCACAGGCGCCAGTGGCTGGGCACTTACATTTGTGTTCCCAAGTGCCATATTGGCGATGGTTCTTGCTACAATTATACTCATGATAGTAAACATAAGAAACTGGCAGAGCTACATGATGATGCAGCTTTTTCTTGTGCTGATGAGCGCGATTGCGATGATACTTGTGGCAGTCAAGGTCATATGGTTCCCATATCTGGCAATGGGAGCGATGGGAGCATCATTGTTTTTGTTCCTCGGAACACTGATTATAGGTGACAAAAGAGCCAGAACAGAGCTGAAACGGAGATTTCATATATGATAGGCTTTCATGGAATAGGAAATTCGCATATGTTTGAGGATGAAGAGATGGGAAACTACCATCCGGAAATTGAAAACGGCGATAGTAATGGTGATAATGAAACTGGAATAATAGGAGCTTTGGGTAATAAGCTTGAAAAGACATTTAAGAACTCATTATCTGCCATGAAAAGTGAGCATGCGGAAAAAGTCCATAGCAATGCAGCTGTGGCAGATGAAGAAGTCAGTATACAGGGAAAAATACTTGCTAATCTGATGGGACATATCACAAATGACCTTGCAATCGGTAAAAAAATAAAATCCGGAGAGCTCAGGAAGCGCATGAAGGAACCTGCATGGCTTGTTCCGGACTGCTTTGTAACAGAGGATATAGATATGGGCGGTTTCACTATGAAGTTTTTATCTTCAAAGGAAAACCCAAATACAGAGCGTGTGATACTGCAGCTGCATGGTGGCGGATATATGGGTGCAGTGCGCAATGCATACTATGTATTTGCAGGTCTTTATAATGAGGTAAGCGAGGGCTGCTCAGTGCTCACGCCTGACTATCGCGTGGCGCCGGAGCACCCGTATCCGGCAGCACTTGAGGATGCCGTAGCCTGCTATAAATGGCTTTTGTCACAGGGCTGGTTTGGTTCGCAGATTGTACTGGCAGGAGACTCAGCGGGCGGAGGTCTTGCAATGTGCCTCACCATGTATCTTCGTGACCACGACATGCCGCTTCCGGCAGGAATAGTAGCCATGTCACCATGGACTGACCTTACAGCAGGCGGAGAGTCATACGAGACAAATTATGAAAAGGACCCACTGTTTGGAAACACAAGGGACAGTCTAATCTACGTGAATGACTATCCCGGTGACCACGATAAAATGGATCCATACATATCGCCACTGTTTGGTGATTTCAGGGGCTTTCCTCCAATGCTCATACAGGTGGGCTCGATAGAGATGCTCTTATCTGATTCGGTCGATGCCGCTGCAAAGGCAAGAAACCAGGGCGTTAAGGTGCGCCTGTCAGTGTATGAGGGCATGTTTCATGTGTTCCAGATGGGATATCTCAATTTCCCTGAGTCCAAACGAGCGTGGGCAGAGGTCAAGCGTTTCCTAAAGGTGATTAAAGAGGAAGAATAGCTGTAACTGAATTACGCAGTCTTTCCTGTATAAAGCTGATAATACTTTCCCTTCTTTGCAATCAGCTCATCATGACTTCCCCTTTCAATAATGCGTCCCTGCTCCAAAACCATAATGCAGTCGCTGTTTCTGACAGTAGAAAGTCTGTGTGCGATAACAAATGTAGTGCGGCCATGCATGAGCTTATCCATGCCGTCCTGAACAATACGCTCGGTACGTGTATCAATTGAGCTTGTAGCCTCATCGAGGATGAGCACAGGCGGATCGGCGATAGCGGCACGCGCAATGGCTAGAAGCTGGCGCTGGCCCTGGCTTAGGTTTGCACCGTCACCGGTCAGTACAGTATTGTAGCCGTCAGGAAGCTGGCGGATAAACGTATCGGCGTTTGCCAGGCGGGCAGCTGCGTATACTTCATCATCTGTGGCATCAAGCTTGCCGTAGCGGATGTTTTCCATGACAGTAGCTGTGAAAAGGTGGGTATCCTGCAAAACAATGCCAAGAGAGTGGCGCAGATCAGCCTTTTTAATCTTGTTTATATTGATGCCGTCATATCTTATCTTGCCGTCTGCTATATCGTAGAAGCGGTTGATAAGGTTAGTGATGGTAGTCTTTCCAGCTCCGGTGGTGCCGACAAAGGCAATCTTCTGACCGGGTGTTGCAAAAAGATCCACATCGTGCAACACAATTTTCTCAGGCACATATCCGAAATCCACATCATCAAATACCACATCGCCCTCGAGCTTTTTGTAATCCACAGAGCCGTCAGCCTGATGAGTATGCTTCCATGCCCATAAGCCGGTGCGCTCAGGGGTTTCAGTGAGCTTTCCGTTTTCTTCTTTAGCATTTACAAGTGTGACATAGCCCTCGTCAGTCTCAGGCGCTTCGTCGAGCAGTGAGAAGATACGGTCACATCCGGCAAGCGCCATGATGATACTGTTGAACTGCTGGCTGACCTGCGAGATAGGCATGTTAAAGCTCTTGTTAAAGGTCAGAAAGCTCGCAAGCTTACCAAGGGTCAGACCGCCAAAGCCTGAAAGAGCCATAACACCACCGGCAAGAGCGCAGAGCACGTAGCTTAGATTTCCAATCTGTGCGTTTACAGGACCGAGCATGTTGGAGTACATGTTGGCATTGTAGGCGCTTTCAAAGAGTTCATCGTTTATTTTGTCGAAGGCTTCAATATTTTCCTGCTCGTGGGTAAATACCTTGACTACCTTCTGGCCGTTGAGCATTTCCTCGATGAAGCCGTTAACCTTGCCGAGGTCGCGCTGCTGCGCAAGGAAATAGCGGCTGGAGAAGCCTGCAAATTTCTTTGTTACGACCGTTGTTACGATTACCATCACGATAGTTAGCACTGTGAGCGGAATATTTAATATGACCATTGAAACAAAAACGCTCACAACAGTGATTGTACTGTTAAGTATCTGCGGAAGACTCTGGCTGATGAGCTGGCGGAGTGTATCGATGTCGTTTGTATAAATTGACATGATATCGCCGTGCGCATGTGAGTCAAAGTATCGGATTGGCAGATCCTGCATATGGGAAAAGAGCTCAACACGCAGGTTCTTAATGGTGCCCTGTGATACGTAGATCATTATTTTGCTGTATGCAAACGTACTGATGACGCCGATGCCGTAGAATACGGCGACCTTTCCCATTGCTGCAAGGAGTGGTCCGTAGTCGGGACTTCCTGTCTTAAGCAGTGGTACTATATAGTCGTCAATCAGATTTTTGGTAAACATGGTTCCCTGTACATTTGCAAGTACACTGACAAAGATACATATCACAACAATTATGCAGGCCGGTAAATATTTCTTGAAAATAAATCCCATGAGGCGCGCAAAAAGCTTACCGGGATTTTTAATTTTGGGTTTTGGACCTCGTGGTCCTCTTGGTCCTGGCATCAGGCAGCACCTCCTTCATCAAAGTCTCCTCCGCCGTTTGTCTGGGAATCGTAGACATCGCGGTAGATTTCATTATTTTTCAGCAGATTTTCGTGAGAGTCAAAGCCGTCCACTTTTCCGTCATTCATCACGATGATACGGTCAGCATCCATGACTGATGAGATACGTTGTGCGATGATGAGCTTAGTGGTTCCCGGTATTGTTTTTGCGAGGGCAGCACGGATTTTTGAATCTGTTGCTGTATCCACAGCCGAGGTGCTGTCATCGAGTATGAGTATCCTTGGCTTTTTAAGCAGAGCCCTTGCGATACACAGACGCTGCTTCTGACCACCGGATACGTTGGTTCCGCCCTGCTCTATGTAGGTGTTGTACTTGTCAGGGAAGGACTCGATAAAGTCATCGGCGCATGCCATTTTGCAGGCCTTTATACACTCATCTGTGGTAGCGTTTTTGTCACCCCAGCGCAGATTTTCGAGTATGGTGCCCGAGAAAAGCACGTTTTGCTGGAGCACGACAGCTACCTTGTTTCTGAGAGTGTCCATGTCGTATTCACGCACATCGTGGCCTCCGACGATTACAGAGCCGGTGTCTGTGTCGTAGAGACGGCTTATCAGGTTTACAAGGGAAGATTTCGAGCTTCCGGTTCCTCCTATGATTCCGATGGTCTCACCGGATTTTATGTCTAGATTTATATCTGACAGAACCGGAGTCTCAGCAGTGTCTGAATATCTGAAGGTTACATGCTTAAAGCTTATGCTTCCGTCAGGCACATCGTAGAGAGGCTCCTTTGGATTGTGCAGTGTGCTCTGCTCATTTAATACCTCACTGATTCGTCTTGCGGATGCGAGTGAGAGTGAAATCATTACAAACACCATCGAGAGCATCATGAGGTTCATCAGAATATTCATGCAATATGTGAGAAGAGCCATCAGATCACCTGTAGTGAGTGTGCTGCTTACCACCATGTGAGCTCCAAGCCAGCTTATTAACAGGATGCAGGCATACACTGTAAACTGCATGAGCGGAGAATTGTATACCACAAGGCTTTCTGCCTTCACAAATACATCGTAGATATTCTGTGCTGCCTTTGAAAAACGTTTCTTCTCATAATCCTCACGGACGTATGCCTTTACAACGCGGATAGCGGATACGTTTTCCTGTACGCTTTCATTCAGGTCATCATAGCGCTTGAAGGCTCTGTCGAAGTATTTCATGGCCGCCTTACTGATGAAAAGCAGTAAAGCTCCAAGCACAATGACAGCGATTAAGTATATTGTCGCAAGGCGAGGGCTGATGAAAAATGACATAGCCATCGCACATATTATGGATGCAGGGGCTCTCATAGCCATGCGAAGCATCATCATGTAGGCATTCTGGATGTTGGTCACATCGGTTGTCATACGTGTGACAAGACTCGCGGATGAGAATCTGTCGATATTTGCAAAGGAAAAGGTCTGGATGTTGCGAAACATTGCAGCACGCAGATTCTTTCCAAAGCCCATGGCGGCCTTTGCACCATATTTTGCACCGAGACATCCTGTCAGAAGACCAAACAGTGCTGCGACAATCATCCACACACCCATGATATAGATATGCCTTGTGTCGCCCATATTGACACCGTTGTCGATTATTGATGCCATGAGAAGAGGGATTATGGTATCCACAGCCACCTCAAGCAGCATGAAAACAGGTGTCGCAATCGAAGCCCATTTGTATTCCTTTATTTGGGCACCTAGTGTTTTTAACATATGTTTTGTCCTTTCTTCTTATATTTTATATTTGATTAAAACAAACTTCCCACATTTATGGTAATGTGGTTAACTAAAAAAAATACTTGCATTTAATTAGTTAGTGTGCTAACTATATTATAGATATACTTTTTTTATTGTCAAGAAAAATTTATGAAAGGATTTCAGTTATGAAGGAGTTTACACCGGATAAATACTTAGGACACAAGATAAATCGCATCAGCAGGAGCATAGACAGATATTTTGACAGAAAAAGGTGCAGCAAAACAGAATGTATACCGCGAAGCCAGGGTATGATGATTGGATATATAATGGATAATCAGGGCCAAAATATATTTCAAAAGGATATAGAGGCAGAGTTTCACCTGTCGGGAGCTACCGTGACCAATATGCTTAAAAGCCTTGAAAAAAACGGCTATATTGTGCGCACACCTATGGAAAATGATGCCAGGCTTAAGAGAATTGAGCTGACGAAAAAAGCACTGGCCCATGAAAACCGTGTGAGAGAAAATGTAAGGGTAATAGAGGAAGCCATGCACAAAGGCTTTTCTAAGGAAGAATTTGACATGATGCTTGGCTTTTTGGACAGGGTGATTGACAATATGGAAGAGCTCAACATGTAACCGGTGAGTAACTATTTGAAACTACCGGGAACAAAATGACTATAGAGTTGAAAAAGTAGCATAAATATTGTGGCTTTTTTTGTGCAATAAGCCAAAATGCTACAAAATATTGTTGAGCGTATTGACATAGCAACAATATCTTGTATAATTTAGATTGTCATCAAAAGACAGATGCACAGATTTGTATTAAATAATATGGCATTTTATATGTAGCTATATTGTAATTGTTTGGTGAAAAGCCCGCTTTACATTGCAGGGCAGTGACATGAATTAATGATTACATCTCATTTATAGCTGCATATTTTGTGCCATTACACATGATAAAATACATATATATAGTATGTGTATTGAATGACAACACCATATATAGTACACTACATTATATGAAATATAGTATACAGAGAGGAGAAATTTACATGAAAATCATCAAGCGAAGCGGCAGTGAGGACATATTTGATGCAGCCAAAATAGTAGCTGCCATTAGAAAGGCAAACGATTCAGTGCTGGACTATGAGAAGCTTACTGCTGATCAGATTGAGGAAATTGCGAGCAACGTGGAGACTGCATGTGAGAACATGAAGCGCTCTCCAAGCGTTGAGGAGATACAGGATATGGTGGAGAACCAGCTCATGAACAAGCGTGCCTTTACCGTAGCCAGAAACTACATTACTTACAGATATAAGAGAGCCATCGTCCGTAAGTCAAACTCTACGGATCAGCAGATTCTTAGCCTTCTTGAGTGCAATAACGAGGAGGTAAAGCAGGAAAACTCCAACAAGAATCCTACTGTAAACAGCGTGCAGCGTGACTACATGGCAGGTGAGGTGAGCAAGGATATCACACGCCGTTTCCTGCTTCCTGAGGATATAGTGGAGGCTCATGAGAAGGGGCTTATCCATTTCCACGATGCAGATTATTTCGCACAGCATATGCACAACTGCTGTCTTGTAAACCTTGAGGACATGCTTCAGAACGGCACAGTAATCAGTGAGACTATGATTGATACACCAAAGAGCTTTTCAACAGCCTGCAACATCGCTACACAGGCTATCGCACAGATTGCCAGCTCACAGTATGGTGGACAGAGTATCTCGCTCGCACATCTGGCACCATTTGTACAGGTCAGTCGTGAGAAGTTCAGAAAGCAGGTGCTAAATGAGTTCGAGAGCGTAGGCCTTGATTTGGATGAAGAAAAAATCAACGAGGTAGCAGAGCTTCGTGTCAAGGAAGAAATCAACCGCGGTGTGCAGATGATTCAGTATCAGGTCATCACACTCATGACTACAAATGGACAGGCACCGTTTATCACAGTATTCATGTACCTGAATGAGGTATCCGATCCGCAGACAAAGGCAGATCTTGCCGCAATCATTGAGGAGATGCTGCACCAGAGAATAAAGGGCGTAAAGAACGAAAAGGGTGTATATATCACACCGGCATTCCCAAAGCTCATATATGTGCTTGAGGATGACAATATCACAGAGGATTCAAAGTACTGGGATCTCACAGTACTCGCCGCACAGTGCTCTGCAAAGAGAATGGTGCCTGATTATATTTCAGAGAAGGTCATGAAGGAGCTTAAGGACGGAGATGTGTATACATGCATGGGCTGCCGTTCATTCCTCACAGTGGACAGATGCTCACAGACAGCGGGAAATGTGGCACATGCCATGAACTTTGATCCAAACAAGCGTAAATACTATGGACGTTTCAACCAGGGTGTTGTCACTTTAAATCTCGTTGATGTGGCATGTTCATCAGAAAAGGATGAGGAAAAATTCTGGAAGATACTTGATGAGAGACTTGAGCTTTGTCACAGAGCGCTTATGTGCAGACATAAGAGACTTCTTGGTACCAAATCTGATGTGGCACCGATTCTCTGGCAGAACGGAGCACTTGCACGTCTGAAAAAGGGAGAGGTTATAGACCCATTATTATTTAACGGATACTCAACAATCTCACTCGGCTATGCAGGACTTTGTGAGTGTGTACGCTATATGAAGGGAGTATCACACACAGAGCCAAAGGAAGGCACACCGTTTGCACTTAAGGTAATGCAGCGCTTAAACGATGCATGTGAGCAGTGGAAAAAGGAGTCAAACATCGATTTCAGTATATATGGCACACCGCTTGAGTCTACCACCTATAAGTTTGCTAAGTGCTTACAGAAGCGCTTTGGTATTATCGAGGGTGTTACCGACAAGAACTACATCACAAACAGCTATCATGTGCATGTAACCGAGCAGATTAATGCATTTGACAAGCTAAAGTTTGAGTCCCAGTTCCAGAAGCTGTCTCCGGGTGGCGCTATCAGCTACGTGGAGGTACCAAACATGCAGGACAATATCCCTGCAGTGCTTTCAGTAATGCAGTACATTTACGACAATATCATGTACGCAGAGCTGAATACAAAGAGCGACTATTGCCAGGTATGCGGCTACGACGGAGAAATCAAAATCGTAGAGGAAGAGGGCTCAGGCAAGCTTATCTGGGAGTGCCCACACTGTGGCAATCGTGACCAGAACAAGATGAGTGTAGCCCGCCGTACATGCGGCTATATCGGCACACAGTTCTGGAATCAGGGAAGAACACAGGAGATTAAAGAGCGAGTGCTTCATCTGTAGAAGTTAAAGGAGGTTATTGTTTATGACTAATGAGGAAATCTGGAATATTGGCTTAGAAGAGCGTACAGACGAGCTTTCAAAGCTGCAAAGCGAATATGACAGGATCGACGTGGAGTGACGTAAAGCAGAATTTGAAATGGATATGTATGCACGTCTCAGGGAAGTAAACAATGCAATGCTTTATAAGCAGAAATTCTCAGAAAAATATGAGAAATGTGCCAGGACATCTGAAAAGCTTACGAAACAGAAGAATGCACTTGAGAATGAGATTAGTGTTCTGAAAAAAGAGATATATTACATTGCGATTATTCGCAAGGAGTACGCAGACGGAAGCGTTGACTATGAAACCTCATTTACGGATATTGAAGATTTTAACGAAAGTTATTATTGTATTCTGAAATGTATCGGGAAAGAGGTGGGAATTGCAACGGACAATCCAAAAGTTCTAACCTATGCTTGTGTTATTCGTGGGAAAGAAGAAATTGAGAAAGAGCTTCTGCATGGAAATGGCAAGCAGTTAGAGTATATTTAATCACGGTGATAAGAAAGGAGCTTATATAGTTGACAAATAACAAGAAAAAGAAAAAGGTAGTTATTATATCTTTTTGTGCTGTTATCTTTCTGACCTGCATTATTGCACTATGTTTATCAAAATATAAATCGCCTTATAAATATTTGAAGGCTCATGATGGAACAACCGCACAGACAAAAGCAAATGAATTTTTGGCGCAAGCTCACATTGACGATAAGTATATAGTTTTTTTTGTAAATGAAAATGGTAATGTAGCGTGTGCTATTATGAAAAAAAAGCTATTGTCCTATGATGTATTAAGAATTAGTGGTGAGTTATCTATAAGAAAAGATAATGAAAATTATTTATTCAGCGCATATGAGGATAATGGATATGAGTGGATAGATTGGGGGTTAATTAGTGAGAGTGATATAGACAAAATTTTAGTAAATGGTAAAGAAATGAACATTATTGATAATTTACAATATTCGTTTAGAATATGCTGGATAACAGGAAATGGTGAAGAAAATATTCCATCGAATCATGAAGAAATAAAAAAAGGTGCTGTTCGGTAAGGACAGCACCTTTTTTATAAAGTTAGTAAGGAATATTGGTTAAAGTGCAAACCAAAGACCATTGTTTATCGACATTACTCAAAGTGAAACCTGCGGACACAGTATCACTTCCTGCACTCATAGAAATACTACCAACTGTTTGCTGATAAGTATGAATATATTTTAAGACGGCTTCGGCGGTATTTCCATTTCCAGTCATGGTGTTCTTTTTTATCGTCATAGTTGCGTGTATGTTTTTATTATAATTTGCAAAATGGTCTTCAAAAAGACTTTCGTCAAATGACCATACTCTGCCACCGTTTGCGATAGAATCAACCATTACGGCGGAAGTAACATTACCGACTAAATCAGTTGCTTTACAAGAGGAAGAGCCGGTTGTAAAAGAACCCGACCAAGTAATACCCATAAAATCTTTACCAACAGCAGGATTTTTTTCAGAACTTGTAAATGAACCAAAATCCCAATCTGCGTCTGCTGTTAAGTTACAAGAAACACTTTTTCCGGATTTAGAAGGAGTGCCGGAGAAAGTAAGGGTTAATTTTCCGTATGAGCTTTTGGCGGCACGAGGTGTAGCCAAAGTGTTAAGATTGTCGAAGTTATCAATTCCGATATCATCTACTTCCTCTTTGGACAAAAGGCGGCTATCGGAAACATAGACTTCTCCATTGCGGTCAACTGCATATGACTCTTCTACAAAAACGGTTGCAGTTACAGTAGCAGGCTGTATTTCTGTACTATCAAGAGAATAGCCAACGGGTTCAGAGTTTGTTTCCGTGATAATATAAGCGTCTGGGAACTCTGGAGAATATACACCTCTAACAGAAGTATTATCTGTTTCACTTGCAAAAGCTGTTACAGACATACCCATAACCATGACAGCGGAAAGAGCAACGCTGACGAGTTTCTTAAAATGCTTTTTAATCATAAGCAATACCTCACTTTCTATGTGAAAGGTCAATAACTACATTTGAATTGTAACATATAAATATTACAATGTCATGCTATTTTTACGAAAATATGCAGATTATATCACTATATTCTGACAATTTCAAACAAAGAGAATGTACAGGAATAGCCTGATGTAACATAAAAATATGCCGTATGGCTTTTTTATATATAGTACCGGGGACTCTGGCAATTTGCCTATGAAAAAATATCAAGGATTCATGTCATGAAGATATGCTTCTTTTTTTATTTATGTGTAAAATTTTTTATAAATAAGTCTATATTCATGTATTCAAAAGTGTTATAATATTAGTTATAAAAATAATTTTATTCATATATATACGAGGTAGTTTTTAAACTATGGGGATTAAAACATTTGAAACACGCGAAGCATTAAAAAATAAATTACATAACAGAAAACTTATCTTTTCAGAAAATGAGCTTGATGAAGTTTTAATTTCTCATAATTATTTTAATTTATTTAATGGCCTAGAAACTATTTTTCTACAAACATCCTCTCCTAAAACATATGATAAAGTAAAGTTGATTGATTTCATTAATCTATATCAATTTGATAAAGAAATTAGATCAATCTTATCAAATTGCTTGGATTCTGTTGAAGAGAAGTTAAAAGCCTCAATAGCATATAATTTTTGTAAGCATCATTGTGTTTCATTATCGGATACAATGCAATATACAAATAAGTCTAATTTTATGAACCCTGCAAACAATGAATCTGGGACACCGACATACTGTCATTATTCTGAAGCATATCCATTTGTTAATTATCAAAATCAAAAGATATATCAAGATTTTGATAAGTTTTGTCTTTTTAAACCATTTTTTCTATCTAATTTAGTAGATAGAAATGATCATATTGATATTTCATTTTATTTAGACAATGATTACGTAGCACCTTCAGGGGTTGCTGTTTATCGTAATAGTGATGGCACTTACAACAGAAACATCGCTGTGCCATTTTGGGTTGCAATAGAGACTCTTACATTTGGTGAAATATTAAGACTGTTGCACTATTTGCAAGATGATGTTCTTAAAGACGTTTTAAATGATTTTAATTTACCATTATCAAAACGTGCCCCGTTCTTAAATATGATTGATATTTTATTGTGTCTTAGAAATAACTGTGCACATACGACGCTACTTAATAGATTTCGGACGGAAAAAAGATATCGAATTAATGCATTATTAATTGCTTCGTTTTCATTAACACCTAAAAATGCAGATTCGGTGTTAAAATTATTTGATTCAATTAAAATATTAAGCTTTTTTACTGACGTATCTGCATTAAAGAAACCTTTACGGACATTAAAATTTAAAATATATGTTAGTATGGGAATAAAAAAGGGGAAAACAGTATATAATAAAATATTAGCACGAATGGGATGCGGAGACTATAAAAAATGGAATATAGCTTTATTTGAAACAAAATATTTTTTATAATTTCCTTGACATTTTTATAAATTAGTAGTATAATGCACACAACAAATGAGATGCCCTTAAGGGCGCTAAGTAATGGAGGCATTACTTTCGATAAAAAACCTAGCATATAATGCTAGGTTTTTTTGGTGGTGCGTTGACAGATATTAAATTAAAAAGCTACGGTACGGCTTTTTTATATAGTACCGGAGACTCTGGCAATTTGCCTATGAAAAAACTAAAAATTCTGATGCATATTAATATATTTAACTTGCATAAAAAAATTATTATACTTCTAAACACGTAAAAGTATTGTTAAAATACCACAAAATAGATGTGAATATCATTATTTGAAAAACCGTTTGAACATACTAATCTTTGTACATTTTCCCATATTTACAAATATTAAATTGATGTATTTTTGCTAAATATTGCAGAAATAAGTTGGCATTTATGTCTATTGAAACGTAAACGCTTAATGTATAAACTGTAAATATAGTTATTGCAACCGATTGCGTTGTTGCGCATGGAACAGATGAAATCATGCGCGGCATGCAATTTGAGCAGGTGCATGACAGTGGCTTAATGGCTTTGATATTTATCAATTTGATAGTCATTTACCACTGCATAAAAACAAGGAGGAAAATATGAGCAGGAAGAGAAAAATGGCATCTATAACAAGTGCCGGACTGGTGTTTGCAATGCTTTTAAGCCAGAGCGCTGTGGCGGATTTGGGTACAGAGCAGGTTAAGGCAGCAGAGAATACCGCAAAGTGGGTAGACACAGAGTATGTGGTGAATGGAGACTTTGAGTCGTCTATAAATGGGGATGGAAGTATAACCGGTTGGACTAAGTCAACGGGAAGTGGACTATTTGTCACAAAAGATGAGTGGGCGAAAAATAATACAACTCAGTTTACAAAGATAAAGGACATAACTGGGGACAATTCGCTATCTCAAACAATCAAGAATGTTGAGCCGGGAACCTATAGGATTTCAATTGATCAGGATGGGCAAAAAGATGTTAAATCAGGCCTGTATGTGAAATATTTGGAACAGGCTAAAGAACTTCCGGCTACAACAGACTGGGATAATTGGGAAACAGTTACAACCGATGAATTTACAATTGAAGCTGTACAAGATGTTGATATATGTATTGGAGGAGATGTTACGAACGGCTATTGGGGCGATATTGACAATATTAAGCTTCAAAAGCTTTATGAAACAAAAGCAGATGATACTGACTCTTCCGAAGAAAACCAGAAAGGCTACACAATCTCAGTAAATCAGACTGAAGTAGCCGTAGAAAATGGTGATACAGTCAATCTTGAAGCAAAGATTACTTATGATGGAAAAGAAATAAGTGAACTTCCTGAGGGAGTAAATTTATGGTGGTGGGTTGATACATGGAATGATCACACAGATGGGTTGCGTGACGGAACATTAGAAAATGACAATGATTCCGGAAAAACTCTTAAGGCAGCTTACACAACAAAGTCAGCCGGTAAGTATTATGTTGTAGCCCAGCTTAAGGATGCAGATGACAACGAGCTTGGTTTAGTATGTACAACTATTACATCTAAGGCGCCTGAAATCGACACCTCAGTAGACAATGACGATATTGTTGTTGCAAAGGTAAAGAATTTGTCGCCTGATTTCATAATGGGAATGGACATTTCATCTGTTATAACAGAGTTAGGCAGTGGTGTTGTATACAAGGATTATAACGGAAAAGTAATTGACAATGTGACAGATTTCTGCAAATTCCTGGCAGATAACGATATAAACCATATTCGTGTCAGAGTATGGAATGATCCATATGATTCAAACGGAAATGGATATGGTGGTGGAAATAACGATGTGGCAACCGCAAAGAAAATTGCTGATGCATGCCGCAGCGCAGGCATAAAAATGCTTGTTGATTTCCATTGCTCAGATTTCTGGACAGATCCGAGTAAACAGATGGTGCCTAAGGCATGGAAGGACTATACAGTTGATGAGAAGGCCACAGCTGTAGAAAAGTTTATCAACGAATCATTAAACACAATTGATGCATCAAAGGATGTTGTTGATATGGTTCAGGTTGGAAACGAGACAACAGGCGGTTTTATAGGTGAAACAAATACGGAAGACATGTGCAAGCTCTTTTCTGCAGGCTCAAAAGGTGTTAAGGATTACAACAGTGATGTAAAGGTTGTGATCCATGTGGAAAGCCCACAGAAGAATACACTTACAACATGGTCAGATAATCTTGAAAATTATAATGTAAATTATGATATTCTTGGAACAAGCTATTATCCATACTGGCATGGAACACTGAGCAATTTAAAGAAAGAACTCAGCTATGTTCAGACTAAGCACAACAAGGATGCGATGGTTGTAGAAACAAGCTATGCATATACACTTGATGATTCAGATGGTCATGGAAATACTGTCCGTGAGGGAAATAATGATGACTCGGCAGATGCCACAGAGCCTTTCACAGTGCAGGGACAGGCTACTTTTATGAGAAACCTAATCAATGCAGTAAATGAGGCAGGCGGCCTTGGTGTATACTACTGGGAGCCGGCATGGATTACCGTGGGTGATACCACAGGTCTTTCAGAGGAAGCTGCAGCGGCAAGATATGAAGCAAATAAAAAGATTTGGGAAGAAAAAGGCTCAGGCTGGGCAGCAAGCTACGGCGGTGAGTATGATCCAAAGGATGCCGGAAAATGGTATGGCGGTTCTGCTGTAGACAACCAGGCAATGTTTTATCCGGATGGAACAGCAACAGCAGGTCTTAAGGTATGGAAGTATGTAAAGACCGGTGCCAAGGTAACGAAAATTGGAGTTGAGGATATAGAAACAGCAGATGTCACAGCAGAGGCAGGAAAAGAGATAGAGCTTCCAAAGACGGTCAATGTGACATACAATACTGAAAAAGTGGCCGAGAATGTTATCTGGAACACAGATGGAATTGATTTTTCAAAGGCAGGAACCTACACTGTAGAAGGAACTGTCAAATTCAGCAGAAAAATCGAGCGTGGTGCTTATAAAGATAAGACATCGGGTACAACAAAATGTACAGTAGTTATAAAGCAGAAAAATCTTATTACAGATGCAGATGATGCAGGCTTTGAAAAGGCTGATAATTTTACTGCCAATAACAAGATTGTCGATTCGGTTTCTTCTACCAAGGATGATAAAAAGTCAGGAGCAGCATGTGCTCACTGGTACAATGCCGGCACAGATGTAGCCGAGGCAGAAATTACATACAAGAAATCTATTACACTTGATTCAGGCGAGTACATCTTTGAGTATGTAGGACAGGGAGCTGACGGAGATGAGCTTTATGCTGAGGTTATGGATTCAGAAGGCAATATCATTGCAAAGGGAGATAATGTTACACTTGAGGGTTGGAAAAACTGGAAGACTCCAAGCGTTTCATTTAAGCTTGAGAAAGAAATCAAAGTTACACTTGTTGTCGGTATCGTGAGTGCAAAAGGTGGCTGGGGAACAGTTGATGACCTATACTTATATCAGACAAAGTCAGCCGACAAGAGTGATGCCGATAATGGTAATACCGGTGATGATGAAAACAAGAAGCCGGATACCCCATCTACGGATGATAATAACAAGGACAATACAGGAAACGATGATACAGCCACACAGCCTGCAAAGGCTCTTACACCGGGAGCGGTTGTATCAAGCACATCCGACACCAAAACAACTGTAAAGGATATTAAGGGAATCCTTCCGGATACAGTAAAATTCGAGTCAAAGAAGGTAACTGATGAGAAGGAAGTGGCAAAGGTTGCAGATGTAGTAAAGAATAAAATCGTAGGAGTAAAGGATGTTTCAATATATGAGCTTAATCTGACAGATGGCACTACACAGCTTCATCAGCTTGCAGACAAGGTTCAGGTAACTATGGATATGCCGTTTGCATTAGCTGACAATGAGGCAGTCAAGGTGTTCCGTGTAGATTCAGACAAGCTTATAGCATGCACATCAAGGGTAGCAGATGGAAAGCTTGTATTTGAGACAGACCATTTCAGTACATTTGCCTTTGTAAAGGTAAATACCAATGCAGATACTAAAGCAGCTGCTGCAGGCGCAGCAAAGACCTCAGATGACAGCAATATGTATATGTGGCTTGTTATCGCAATGGCAGGTCTTGGAGTGTCAATCGCAGCTCTTATGAACCGCAAAAAGGAGCAGGCGTAGCAGCTCTTCTAAAAAAACAACATAACGCATAAGAAAAATAAAATAAAAAATAAAACCGTCGTACCGGGGCCGTAAATAGCAGGGTACGACGGTTTTACTTATGTACTTTACTGATTAATTACTTTAATTATTCATCAAACTTTTCGGCTTTATCGAAGAGCTCATAAACCTCTTTTGAAGGCTCATTTGTGCAAAGTGTCACAACAACGGCTGCGATAAGTCCTAAAACAAATCCCGGCAGCAGCTCGTAGATTCCGGTTGATGTGAGGAATGCATACCACAATATATCAACGGCAGCACCTGTTATGATTCCTGCAACAGCACCCTTGAAGTTAAAGCGCTTCCAGAAGAGGCTGAGCATGATTGCAGGTCCAAAGGCAGCTCCAAAGATACCCCATGCATTGGAAACAAGTGCCATGATAGAGCCGGCATTAGGGTTTGATGCGATGATGAGTGCTGCAACAGAGATTCCAAGAACAACGATACGGCCGGTCCACATCATCTCTTTATCACTTGCCTTACCTTTTCTGATGACAGGCTTGTACACATCACTCGAGAAAGCAGATGAAGCAGCAAGAAGCTGGCTGTCTGCGGTACTCATGGAAGCGGCAAGCACTGCTGAGAGCAGTATACCTGAGATAACACCAGGGAAAATCTTTCTTACAATCTGGATGAAAACAAGAGAGTTTTCATTTATAGATTCGTCAAAGCCAAGGAAAAGTCTTCCGATTACTCCGATTAAGGTTGCAAAAAATACAATAAGCAATGTCCATGTGATACCGATTTTTGCTGATTTCTTCAAATCCTTCTGTGATTTGATGGACATAAATCTGATGATGATATGTGGCATACCGAAGTAACCAAGTCCCCATGCCAGTCCTGATACGATATCCTGCCAGCTTGAGAACGGGTTTAAGTAACCGCCCGGGAGTGCTGACATAGATGATGTATCAAGCATAAATGCTGCAAAAATCGGTGCTATAAACATAGAACCAAGCACGAGCATGCCCTGAAAGAAATCTGTCCAGCATACAGCCGAGAAGCCGCCGAGGAAGGTATAGCCTACGATGACCACTGCAGCAAGATACATGGCAATCTGTGGGTCCATTCCTATTACAGTGTGGAAAAGAGTACCGCATGCCTTTACGCTTGATGCCGCATAGATAGTGTATGCAACCAAAAACACAATTGCACATATTACCTGCAGTGCAAGTGATTTGGACAGGAATCTGTTGGTCAGATACTGCGGAATGGTGATTGAGTCGTTTGCTACAATCGAGAATTTTCTCAGTCTCGGTGCTTCAAGCAGCCAGCTTATAGTGTAGCCGATTGCAAGTCCTACAGGAATCCATACCTGACCTAAGCCCAGTGCATAGATAGAAGTAGGAAGTCCCATGAGTACCCATGCACTCATGTCTGAGGCTCCGGCTGACAGCGCCGCAACCCATGGTCCCATCTCACGCCCACCAAGGAAGTAGGTTTTTTCTCCGCCGTTTTTGTTTTTCACGAAGAAGAAGATACCGATACCCAGCATGCACAGCAGATAGACGATAAATACAATAATTTCTGATGTTTTCATTTGTAGTACCTCTTTAATAGTTTATTTAGTAACCATGCTACCACGTTAGTGCGATAAAGGCAAGGAAAAATTAATGATAAAGCAAAACGATTCATTTATTATTTGTAATTATATAGATAATCAGCTATACTATAAAAAAGTATAGCTGATTTTTATATGTCAAAGGGGTGAAAACGGGATGGGAATATACTTTAACCCTGGAAATGAGAGTTTTTTACAGTCAAAAAACAGTAGAATATATGTGGATAAGACAGAACTGATCAATGAATTAAATAGCAGATTATCGACAGATGATAAATGTATTGCAGTAAGCCATGCAAGGAGATTTGGAAAATCTCATGCTGCCGGAATGATAGATGCATATTATAGCAGGGGCTGTGATTCAGCAGAGTTGTTTGAAGACACTAAGCTTGCAACAAATCCGGCATATAAAAAATATATGAACAAATACAATGTCATACATCTTGATATTTCATCATTTTGGGATGATTATAAGGCAAATATCATTGAAAAAATCAAGGAATACGTTGTGTCGGATTTAAGGGATGAATTTGAAGAAAATGTTGATTTCTCAAAGAAATTCAGTGTTATACTCATGTCTGTTTATAAGCTTACCGGGATACAGTTTGTAATTATTATAGATGAATGGGATTGTGTAATCAGAAATAGTGATGACCAGAATCTGATTCATAATTATTTACAGTTTCTTCATTCATTATTTAAGTCAGAGGAATCAAAGTACTTCCTTGCTTTGGCATATATAACCGGGATACTTCCGATTAAAAAAATAAAGGACGAATCGGCATTGAATAATTTTCAGGAGTTTACAATGCTTAAATCCAGACCAATTACACAATATTATGGTTTTACAGAAGAAGAAGTCATGATGCTGTGCAGGCAATACAACATGGATTATGAGAGCATGAAAGCCTGGTACAATGGCTATCTGATAGATGGTTTGCATATGTATAATCCGAATTCTGTGTCGATGGCACTTAATTACAGGGATTTTGATTCTTATTGGAAAAACACATCATCATTTGAGTCAATCAATACATTTATAAACATGAATTATGAGGGCTTGAGGGATGATATTGTAAATATGCTGTCAGGGAAAAAATTATATGTAAACACCGAAACTTTTCAGAATGATTTTTCTACTGTTTCCTCAAAGGATGAAGCTTTGACAGCTCTGATTCATTTGGGATATCTGGGATATGACAGAGAGGAAGAGAGTGCATTTATTCCAAATTATGAAGTGAAAAAGGCATATCAGGCAGCTCTGTGCACAGGAAATTGGGGGAAAATTGGAAAATCAATTGCCAGATGCGATGAATTGTTAAGGGCTACAATTAATTGTGACAGTGATAAAGTGGCAGAAATAATTGAGCTTGCACATGAATCATATACATCTGTTTTGAGATATAATGATGAAAACTCATTAAGCTGCGTTCTGACAATGGCTTATTTTACAGCACCTGCATATTACAATATTGTCAGAGAAATGCCGGCGGGTAAAGGATATGCAGATATGGTATTTATACCAAGAGAAAATGCCGGAAAACGCCCGGCAATTATAATTGAATTAAAATGTGATAAGACTGCCGAGGCTGCAGTTAAACAGATTAAGGACAGACACTATGAGGGAGCACTGGCAGGCTATAAGGGAAAGCTTCTTTTGGTTGGAATCAATTATGATAGTCAAAATGGGGAAAAAAAGCATCATACCTGCGTCATAGAGGAATATGAAAAATAAGCACATTTCCCTATTGACGAATACCCTGCGTTGACATATCATAGTATATAAGTGAAAGGGAGTAGCCGGCACGAGAGTGCTTACTTATCCGTCAGTACGATTGCTCATACATATCATACATATATGACAGCAATCCGGAGAGTGATTAAATGGCGAGACTTTTGTTGTTTTATACAGCAGAAGTGTCGCCTTTTTTGTATATAAAAGCCTTCTGCTGATAGGACATAGCTGTAACTATCAATTAATCAGGCATCCTTAAAAAGGACGGCAGAGGGAGGAAAATTATGATTTTTGTAGCAATTTTACTGCTTGTAGCAGGCTTTGTAGCACTGGTGAAGGGCGCGGATGTGTTTGTGGATGGAGCGGCGGCACTCGCCGGGAAATTTGGTATTCCGCAGCTTGTGATTGGACTGACGATTGTGGCGATGGGTACGTCGCTGCCGGAGGCGGCAGTCAGCATCACTGCAGGAATAAAGGGTAATGCGGGGATTACAGTCGGCAATATAGTCGGCAGCAATATACTAAATATCCTTATAATCCTGGGAGTGACGGCACTCATCACAAATGTAGCCATACAAAAAACCACCTTCAAATACGAGATACCGTACATGCTTCTGATCACAGCGGTGCTTCTCGTGATGGGAATGACAGGCAATGAAATCACATTCATTGAGGGAGTTATACTGTGGATTTTATTTATTGCATATCTGCTTTATTTGTATCTTCTGGCAAAAAAGGGCAATGATAGTGGCGATGAGCAGCCAGTAAAGCTATATCCGGTATGGAAATGCCTGCTCTTTATTGTGCTTGGCGGTGTTTGCGTCGTAATTGGAAGCCAGCTTGTCGTAAACGGTGCCACAACTATAGCGAGAGCCTGCGGCATGAGTGAGCGCTTTATCGGACTTACGATCGTGGCATTCGGTACATCACTGCCGGAGCTTGTGACATCTGTTTCAGCAGCACGCAAGGGAAATGCAGGAATTGCAATAGGAAATATAGTCGGCAGCAATATTTTTAATATACTCTTTGTAATTGGTACAGTAGCTCTCATTTGTCCGGTACCGTTTGAGAGCAGGTTTGTGATTGATACAGTTGTGGCAATACTGTGCGGTGTGCTCCTGTGGGGCGGTACGATAAGACATAAAGAGCTTAGAAAGCCATGCGGAGTGGTGATGCTGCTTTGCTATGCGGCATATTTTGTATATCTGGCAGCTATGTAATGATGTGTTTTCGGAATTGCGATGACAGTGTAAAAAAAGAGTGTGATGAAGAGATAAAAATTAAATATAGCAAACTGTCAATAATTGTGCATACAAATTAGTGTTTTAACATCAAAATGATTGTGATTTCACAATGAATATAAACAATTAATTAAAAATAGCACTCTAACTTGACAAGTGCTGATTGCAGGTGTATAACGTAGTCAGAACGAACGGAAGGAAGCGATTATAATGGATAAAAACCCAAAGCATCCATTGAAGAAAAAGAATAAGGCAGATGCAAAGAAGCATCAGAAGCACGTATACGAATAGCAGCTTCCGTTAAGGAATACTATCCAGTAAGCACAATGTACCCCAGCCCGTCACAGGGTTGGGGTATTTTGTGTTTTTGGAAGTATTTTCAGAGACAGCCCTTGAGAAAGCTGTGAATACATTTTCACCTGCACCTTTTATGAGAGAAGCTTTAAGCTTGTCGCCATACATATAGAGGTCATTTCCACGCACAATGCCCCATTCCATCAGGAGCGCTGCCGCACCGGTTACAAACGGTGCAGCCATAGATGTCCCTGTTTTTGAAGTGTAGCCTCCGGTGTTTGAACATGAAATAATGTCCACACCGGGCGCAATTATATCAGGCTTTATGCTGTCAAAGGCCCAGGTATAGCCTCGGCCGGAAAAGGCAGCTGTGCGGTTTGTGCGGCTGTCATAGGCTCCGACAGAGATGACATTTTGTGAGGTCGAGGGGATGGTCAGGGTGATATCGGGTGATGCATTGATAAATGAGGTCTGTGCATTGCGCAGAGCACCTGACGGCAGCCATATATCCCATGAACCGTCCTTTACAGATATGGGCACAAGCGATATTTTCCAGATGCCGGGTGAGATGTATTCTGCTCCCATGAGTTCAATGAATATTTCCTGAAAGGGAGAGTAGGGTGAGGGACCGCCGCCTGTTATATATATGTCTGTTCCATCGAGCCGGTATCTGTATGTAAAGCCTTTTGCCTGATTGGTAATTGTATCTGGAATCTCCAGCATATCATTATTTGGGGCGGTAATTTGCAGCTGTATCTCATCCCAGTATTTCTTCCATAAATCTATGGAAAGAGATGGCTCAGGATAGCCTATCGCAAGCTCTGCATCGGCAGGGTATGATTTGCCGTTTGCATGACCAAAGCCGGCTCCGTCGTTACCTGAGCCGACAGAGACCGCGCAGCGGTAGTTTTCTGCTATATAGTCCAGGTATGTTTCAAGCAGTGAGGTACCGCTGTGCGAGCCGTTACTTGTGCCAAAGCTTAGGTTTATGGCTATAGGCATATTCATATCGATGGATTTTCTTATGCAAAAGTCGACTGCCAGCATAATCTGTGTGGTTGTGGGAAAGCTGGCACCGCCTGAGGTTTTGAGTTTTACGATTATAAGAGTGCTTTCATAAGCAACACCGCGGTATTTTGTGTTTTGTTCATTATCATTACCATTTCCGTTTCCGGCAGCGATTCCTGCCACATGAGTGCCGTGCCCGGATATGTCGATGCTTGGGCAGATGCGCTGCATTTCTAAGCTGTTTCCTGCATTTATGGCTTTGGTGATTGTATCGCGGTCATATAAGGTGCCGAAAGGGATGATATCACTGTGTGAGGAATCATCGGAAACAGTCTGGTCCCACAGATAGGCGATTCTGCTTACACCATCCTGTATAAAAGCCGGATGGGCATAGTAAATTCCGGAGTCGATAATGCCTACGAGCACACCTTTTCCGGTCAGATTATATGGATTGGTGTGTACGGGAGTGATGCATGAGGCCTGCGAGCCCTCGTACACATCGTAGTTAAACTGCTTTGGCTTTTCCATATATATGATTTCATCGCACAGGGCAACGGTATTTACAAGTGATTTCTCAATTACGAGCACCGCATAGTTTCCGAGCAGCCTCGTGATGAGTACAGAAGGATACTTTTCTTTTATTTTTTCGATGTCACCGACATATTTTACTATCACTTCCCAGCTATCACTCTCCGGCAGATACCCGCTTGAAAGCCCTCCCTCTTTTCCAAGCTCATAAGGGGTGGACAACAGGGCGGCGGACAGCTGTGGAGAAATTTTCTCACTAAATGCTATTTCCATACTAACCTCCATTTTTTATTAGTAAAATATTAAAAAAATCTTAAAAGACAGATGCAATATATATTTGGTATGATTAATTCATAATCAATCAATTAATTATAAGAAACCGGGAGGTCGAAATGAGTAAAAAGAAAAAGATTATCATTTCAGTGATTGCAGTTGTGCTGATTATAGCAGTTATTGTGTCAGCTGTTGTCATTGCAATGACAAAGGGAAAGAATGCAAAAAAGTCATCGGGGGTGTATGCAAACAAGGTCTCTGATGTCATGTATCAGGCGGGAAGCACTGACAGGTACAGCGGTGTCGTGGAAGCAGCCGACAGCATGGATATCAAGGCTGATAGTGAGAAAAAAGTAAAGGATATTCTCGTGTCAGAGGGTGATGAGGTACAGGTGGGTACACCTCTTTTTACCTATGATACAAAGGATCTTGCTGCGAAAAAGGAAAGTGCCACGCTTGAGCTTGAGAGCTTAAACAATACGCTTTCCGGCTATGATGCCCAGATAGAGCAGCTCAACAAGGAAAAGAAGGAAGCGTCAAAGGATCAGCAGCTTGACTATACACTGCAGATTCAGCAGGTGCAGACACAGCAGAAGCAGACACAGTACGATGTTGCCACGAAGAAGGCAGAGATAGAAAAGTACGATGAGAGCATCAAAAATGCCACTGTAAATAGCACAATGGTCGGTGTTGTTAAGAAAATCAATGAGAATCAGAGTGTAGACACAGCAGATTCTGCATTTATGACAATTGTTGCCACCGGCGATTACAGGGTAAAGGGCACAATCGATGAGCAGAGCTTTTTAAACAGCGGACTGGCAGAGGGGCAGGCAGTTATCGTGCGCTCAAGAGTTGATGAGTCAAAGACCTGGCAGGGTACCATCAGCAAGGTTGACACTGAGAATCCTCAGACTGATAACAGCAATTCAGGCATGTATGATGATGGAAACAGCGAGCAGAAGGCCTCAAAGTACAACTTCTATGTGCAGCTTACAGGCACAGGCGATATGCTTTTAGGACAGCATGTATATGTGGAGCCGGATTTTGGACAGACGCAGGTGAAGGAAGGCATATGGATTGATGAGAGCTACGTTGTAAAGGATGGCGATGATGCATATGTCTGGACACTTAATAAAAAGGATAAGCTTGAGAAGACAAAGGTTGAGCTTGGAGACTATGACGAGAATCTCATGATGTATGAAATCAAATCAGGGCTTTCAAAGGATGACTACATAGTGTGGGCATCGGATGACCTTTATGAGGGTGAGCCGGCACAGACATGGGAAGAGTACATTGAAAATGGCGGCGGTGAAGACACAGTTTATGATAATATGGGTACAGAAGCTCTTGATGACCAGATGCTTGAGGGCACTGAGGGCGGTCCGGTTGATGATGGCACAATGGACGAAGGTGCTGCAGATGCCACCGGTTCAGGTGACGCGGAGGTACAGTAGATGATTCTAGAACTCCAGCATATTTACAAAAACTACGACCAGGATAAGCTTGTGGTGCCGGTTTTAAAGGATGTTTCACTCCAGATTGAGGAGGGAGAGTACGTGGCAATCATGGGACCGTCGGGCTCTGGCAAGACCACTCTCATGAATATTGTGGGATGTCTTGATCTGCCAACATCGGGCACATATATACTTGACGGCAGACAAGTCAGTGAGCTCAAGGAAAAGGAGCTTACGAGAGTCAGACGGGATACAATAGGATTTGTATTCCAGAATTTCCAGCTCATGCCGCGTGAGAGCGCACTTGACAATGTATGCCTGCCACTCATATATGCCGGTGTGAGCAAAAAGGACAGAAGGCAGATGGGTATGGAGGCATTGGAGCGCGTAGGGCTTTCAGACAGAGCTGATTTCAAGCCAACACAGCTTTCAGGAGGACAGAAGCAGCGAGTGGCGATAGCGAGAGCTATGGTAAATCATCCAAAGCTTCTGCTTGCGGATGAGCCTACGGGAGCACTTGACTCAAAGTCAGGCAGGCAGGTGCTTGAGCTCTTTGAGAGCCTTAATGAGTCCGGTGTGACGGTTGTCATGATTACACATGACAGAAAGGTAGCCGAGCAGGCAAAGCGCATCGTCCACATCATAGACGGCGAGATAACAGAGGAAGGACAGGAGGCAGGTAATGAAAAAGAAAAAGAGAATTAAGATCATTATAATAGCTGTCCTTGTAGTTGCAGTTGTAGCGGGAAGCATCACAGGAGTGGTTTATTACAAGAACTCCAAGGGGCTTGCTTCCGTCATGAGTGTTTCAATGATCAGCACGACAAACGACAGCACATCCATGACCAGTGAGGGAATGGTGTGTGACGATGCATGTCAGACAATCAATTTAAAGGATGGACAGAAGGTGACAGAGGTTTATGTCACAAAGGATCAGCAGGTAAAGGCCGGGGATAAGCTCCTTGCATATGATGTGACGAGTCTTTCACTCTCGGTTGAGATGAAACAGCTTGAGATACAGAGTCTTGAGAACCAGCTTGTATCGGAAAAGCAGAAGCTTGATAAGCTAAAGAATACTAAGCCGGTTGCAAAGCAGCCTGAGACTCCTGTTACACCTGAGCCACAGCCTGACACACAGCCGGCTGCACCTGAGCAAAAGCCTGATGAACAGCATGATGTGATATCGGATTTGTCAGAGGCTAAGGGAAGCGGTACAGAGAATGATCCCTATGTATTTACATGCACAGAGGCTTCATATGTAGCCGGATCGCTTTTGAATACACTTGCTGATAAGAGTGCGGTAGCCCGGTTTGTAATAGGAGATGCTAACGCACCTGATATGGAGCTTATCGTAAGAGGAGATAAGCTTGGCAGCTATGATGACAGCGATGAGATAAAGCTTTTCCTTGCAGGTTCAATTACAACAGGAAATGCTTCTGCTGATACAGCAGTAAATGAGCCGTCAGATGCCGCAGCAGACAATGCCACAGAACAGGCCGCACAGACAGAAGCTGATACCGCAGCAGAAGAAAAGACATACACAGCAGATGAGCTTAAGGATGCCATAAAGGAGCAGACAAGAAGTGTTGCAGATGTTGATTTACAAAAGAGAATTGCACAGGCTGATTTAAAGGAACTGCAGAGCGAGCTTGAGGATGGCGTGGTATATGCAAAGAAGGATGGAATTGTGACAACAGTTTGTGATCCTGCCAATCCACCTCAGGACGGTACACCGTTCCTGCAGCTTTCAGGAGCCTCAGGACTGTATATCAGCGGAACAATCGGTGAGCTGGATCTGGATACAGTAAAGGTAGGGCAGAGCGTATCAGCAGTCAACTACATGACAGGTGATACCTATGAGGGCACGATATCAGAGATAAGTAATGTGCCGTCAGACAGTGTTAACTACTATGGAGATAGCAATCCAAACTCATCATTCTATGAGTACACTGCATACATTGAGAATCCACAGAATCTCAAAAAGGGCGATTCGCTGCAGCTTACTATAGATACGTCATCAGAGGGCTCTGACAGTGGTCTTTATATCGACAAGTCATATGTCAGAACAGAAAACGGACAGTCATATATATACAAGGATGACAACGGAAAGCTCAAAAAGCAGTCTGTCAAAACAGGCAAGTCGCTCTGGGGCTCATATGTGGAGATAAAGTCAGGCCTGACAAATGATGACTATATCGCATTCCCGTATGGAGTCAGAGAAGGCGAGAAAACCAAGGTGTCCGAAGATGGTATGTATTAGTTTAGCAGGGAGGATTAAAGATGCTTGAAAATATTAGATTGTCCTTTAGGGGAATCTGGTCACATAAGATGCGTTCGTTTCTGACCATGCTTGGAATCATCATCGGAATTGCAGCAATTATTGCGATTGTTTCCACAATTCAGGGCACAAACGAACAGATAGAAAAGAACCTTATAGGTTCAGGAAGTAATAACGTAAAGGTCACACTGCAGAAGGATGGTTATGATATGGATCTGTCATATGATTCGGCGCCGGCAGGAGTGACAGAGGTATCGGCTGCCACACTTGACAGCATAAAGGAGCTCGACCATGTGCAAAATGCAGCACTTTACCGCACAAGACAGGCTTACAATGCAGTATATTATCTGAACACGGCGCTTTCAGGTGGCAATATAACAGGTGTCGATGACGGATATTTCGACACAGCAAGCTATGTAGTCATGAAGGGCAGAGGCTTCTCAAAGAATGACTATGCAAAGGCCCGCAGGGTGGCACTCATCGACGAGAGCGTGGAGAGCAGCCTGTTTTCAGGAGAGAGCGCGCTCGGCAAGACAGTAGAGATACAGGGATATCCGTTTACAGTAGTCGGTGTAGTCACGGAAAAGGACAGCTATGACCTGGTAATAAACTCAATGGATGATTACTATATGTATGCCTATGATAACAGCCAGGGCAATGTATTTGTGCCAAGCGGCACATGGCCTGTCATATTTGGCTATGATGAGCCGCAGAACCTTCTGCTTAAGGCTGACAGCACCGATACCATGGCTACAGTGGGAAAGGCAGCTGAGGAGATACTTAACAGCAGCTTAAATGTAACAGACGGCTCTGATGTGACCTACAAGGCACAGGATTTACAGGAGCAGGCAAAGCAGATACAGCAGCTCAGCCAGTCAACCAACATGATGCTCATCTGGATTGCCGGAATATCACTGCTCGTCGGCGGCATCGGCGTCATGAATATCATGCTTGTGTCAGTCACAGAGCGTACCTCAGAGATAGGACTTAAAAAAGCAATCGGAGCAGGAAAGGGAGCAATCCTTGGTCAGTTCCTCACAGAGGCTGTTGTGCTCACAAGTCTTGGAGGCCTGGTGGGAGTGCTTGTCGGAGTGATACTCTCGAAGGTCATTTCAATGCTGAACGGCACGCCGACAGCGATAAGCCCGGCAGCAGCTATACTTGCGGTGCTTTTTTCGATGGCAATCGGAATCATATTCGGTATGCTTCCGTCATACAAGGCAGCGAACCTAAACCCGATTGATGCACTGCGTCATGAATAATTTTATTGAAACAGCTGCTATTGTGAAAAAAATAACAATTCTTTGTATTTTGATGAATACAAGGGTAGAAAAATTTTAAAAAATTTTGTAGAATGTTCCTAGTAGATAAATACTAGGAGCATTTTTTTAGAGGAATCAGGTCATGTGATATGGGAAGTGTCACATGATGTAATGATTCTTCTAAGTATGTAATTTATTAGGTAACAAAATATACATTATTTTAAGGAAAAGGAGATAATATGTACGCTGACGAAAACGTAATCAAAATCAAACATGCAGTTTTGCTTGAGGTTGCAAAGGCTGCATTTGCAGGTAACCTCGATGAGATCAGAGATGACATCCCATTTACACTGATTCCGGGACCGACACCTCAGTTCCGTTGCTGTATCTACAAGGAGAGAGAGATCATCCGTCAACGTGTCAGACTTGCAGAGGGTAAAGCACCAAGCGCAAACGATGACGGCAATATCATCCAGGTAATCAGCTCAGCATGTGAGGATTGCCCGATTTCAAGCTACACAGTTACTGAGAACTGTCAGAACTGTCTTGGCAAGGCTTGTATCAATGCATGTAAGTTCGGAGCAATCGAGGCAGGACGCCTCCGCTCACATATCGACCCACAGAAGTGTAAGGAGTGTGGACGCTGTGCCCAGGCATGCCCTTACAACGCTATCGCTCATTTAAAGAGACCATGTAAGTTCTCTTGTCCTGTAAATGCCATTACATACAATGAGTACGGCATTTCAGTGATTGATGAGAGCAAATGTATCAGATGTGGCAAGTGTATCCACAGCTGTCCATTCGGAGCCATCGGATCAAAGACATATATCGTAGATGTAATCGATGCAATCAAGTCAGAGAACAAGCATGTATACGCTATGGTTGCACCTGCAGCAGAGGGACAGTTTGGTGTAAACATCACTATGAACAGCTGGAAGAAGGCCATGCAGGCAGTTGGCTTCAACGGTTTTGTTGAGGTAGCGCTCGGAGGAGATATGACAGCAGCATACGAGGCTGATGAGTGGCTTGAGGCATACGAGGCAGGAGAGAAGAAGGTTACATCATGCTGTCCTGGATTTGTAAATATGGTTAGAAAGCACTATCCTGAGCTTGCTGACAAGATTTCTACAACTGTTTCACCAATGTGTGCAGTATCAAGAATGATCAAGGCAAAGGATCCTGATGCAGTTACAGTATTCATCGGACCATGTGTTGCCAAGAAGTCAGAGGTACATGATCAGAAGATAGAGGGCAATGCAGACTATGTACTTACCTTCAGTGAGATTCGTGCTATTATGAAGGCAAAGGGAGTACAGCTTGAGGCTGATGACACTTCATACCAGGAGGGCTCAGTATACGGTAAGCGTTTCGCAAACTCAGGCGGAGTTACAGCAGCCGTAATCGAGAGCATGAAGGAAAAGGGAGAGGATGTTGATTGCAAGGTTTGCAAGGCAAACGGAGCAGCAGAGTGTAAGAAAGCACTTCTCCTCATGAAGGCAGGCAAGCTTCCTGAGAACTTCATCGAGGGAATGGCATGTGAAGGCGGCTGTGTAGGCGGACCAAGCTCATACAATGACATGGTGTCTACAAAGAAGTTCCGTGATGATCTCTTAAGCAGAGCAGATGACAGAAAGATTCGTGACAACATCGCCAACTACCATATGGAGACATTTGAGATGCACCGTAAGGAGCAGTAATAAAATGATTGTTACAGCATAAGCTTTTAAATCCCCCGACTAGTTCGGGGGATTTTTGTGATTGCAAATATCTGCAAAAAGATATGTGGTTAGTCATATTGAGAACTGAATAGTAACAAAGATATTAAATAAATTAAGTACATATTACGACTCTATCACAGGTTTTCGGGATAAAGAAACAATTGTAACACAACTGAAATATATGAAGCCAACATTAAGAAATTCTCAAGGAATTTGCAGTAGCAAAAAAGATTGTTTAACGCTATAATAGATACTGCTTGAAATAATATTATCAGGTTTGAGTAATAATATAGAGAGAATAATTATAAAATGCTAAAGAGGATTGGAAAAATGGACAAAAATAAAAAGATGATTATCGGCATACTTACGGCTGCAATAGTTTTGGTGGTGGCGTTTATAGTGTATATCACATGCTTTGATTCACATATTGAGTTCAGCAGCAAGTTCAAAAACGGTATTACTGTTGAGTATGGCAAAAAGTTTGAGGTACCAAAAATCAAGGCATATGTCAGAGGCAGGCTTATAAACCGAAAGGGAAAAGAGATAAAATGCACTATAGACAGTAATGTCGATGCGACAAAGACAGGTTCATACGAGATAAAGGTAACTGCTCAATACGGTAAAAAAACTGCGACACAGACAATCAAGGTTGAAGTGAGGGATAAGAAGGCTCCGGAGATTACATTAAATGGCGATGCAGAGATGACTGTAGAGGCAGGCAGCGAGTTCAGTGACCCGGGATATACGGCAACAGACAACTATGATGGGGATCTGACAGACAAGGTATCTGTCACAGGAGCTGTCGATACTTCAAAGCCGGGAGACTATGAGATAAAGTACAGTGTCGCTGACTCGTCAAAGAATGAGGGCGAGGTTAAAAGGACTGTGCATGTCACAGATACCACGGCACCGCAGATTAAGCTCTCAGGTGATGATTTTGTGTCAGTTAAAAAAGGCGATAAATACAGTGATCCGGGATATACGGCAACAGACAACTGTGACGGAGATATCACAGACAGTGTCAAGGTATCAGGAGATAAGGTAGATAAGGATAAGGCAGGAAAGTATACTGTGACCTATGAGGTATCAGATTCATCAGGAAATAAGGCTACAGCTACAAGAGTGGTAAGTGTGTATGATCCGGCTGCCACGGCAGACACGGTAAATCCGGGCAACAAGATTATTTATCTGACCTTTGACGATGGTCCCGGAAAGTATACACAGGGGCTATTAGATGTGCTTGATAAATACAATGTAAAGGCCACCTTCTTTGTTACAAATACACATCCTGACTATCAGAACATGATAGCAGAGGAGGCAAAGAGAGGACATACAGTGGCTATCCACTCTGCCAGCCACAAATACAACCAGATATATACAAGTGAGCAGGCATTTTTTGATGACCTTGAGCAGATGAACAGTATCATAAAGGCACAGACAGGAAATGATGCGTCAATCATCAGATTCCCGGGTGGCTCATCAAATACTGTGAGCAAGGATTATTGTCCGGGCATTATGACACAGCTCGTAAATGATGTGACAGCAAGAGGACTTTTATATTGTGACTGGAATGTATCGAGCGGAGATGCAAACAGCAAGCCAATCAGTACGGAACAGGTGGTACAGAATGTCATCTCCGGTGTGCAGAGCCATAATGTATCAGTTGTATTGCAGCATGACATAAAGGAATTCAGTGTCAATGCGGTCGAGCAGATCATCCAGTGGGGACAGGCGAATGGTTACACATTTTTACCTCTTACCACGAGTTCACCGATGTCTCATCATCGCATAAACAACTAAAAGCACCAAAACAATAAAAAAGCACAAAAAAGAAGAGTTCGAAATGAACTCTTCTTTTTTAATCATGATTCTTATATCTTATTCCCCAATTAACATTTTTGTAACTATAATTTTACCTAAATATATAATAAAGAAAAAGGTACATAGAAACTAGATTGCCTGAGGGGTCAAAATTATTTAACTACCTCAACGTTAACTGCCTGTGGACCTTTAGCGCCATCAGTGATATCGAACTCTACTGCTGCACCTTCCTCGAGAGTTTTGAAGCCCTCCATGTTAAGTCCTGAGAAATGTACGAATACATCCTTTCCGTCCTCGGCTGTGATGAATCCGTAACCTTTTTGGTTATTGAACCATTTTACTGTACCTTTGCTCATCGAAAGTACCTCCAAATAATAATAATGCTGCTTACGCAACTAACGTTAGAATAGCATAACAGGTTTAAGATGTAAAGCAATAAAGTCAAAGTTCTTTAAAGTTTATGTCATTATTTGCTAAAAATTTCATTACAAGCTTATCCCATTCACCGTCTAAGGTCTTATCCGCTGAAAAAATATTGTAGGATATTCCGGTTGTCAGAGTCAGAAGCTGGCTCTGATACCTGATATTTATGAAAAAACCACTGATATCGGACACGGTGAAAGCAGAGTGCAGACTGCTTAGGGTGTGCTCCATGTTTTCAGGTGAAAGCAGAAAGACAAACTTGAATGACGATGGAGTCTGTCTGCCCTTTATCAGGTCAAAGCAGTTTGTGCGAAGCATCCTAAAGGGGAGTATGCTATAGCCAGCTATACCATTTTCCTCAAGCTCTGTGGAGCTGTAAAAGCCCTTTTGCAGGTGACCATCTATGACGTATGAGGCTGCCTTTGTGATGACGGCCTCCTGGAGCAGGAAGTTGTCAAAGATTTCCGTGCGAAGCAGCTTGTTCATAAAGTCCTTTGTGTCTGTCAGTTCAATTGATATCATAATTTCTCCTCATTTTCCACATTGTATGTGACAGCGAATGATTGTTTTAAGTGGTTTTTAATAGTTATCGATTATTATATCATACATCAGATTCGTAGATTATGCCATAAAAATAGATATAAAAATAGCCTTAAAAATAAAGCCGGTTCAACTGGAATAATTGTAAAGTCCGTGGTAGAATAAATGCGTTATGCAATGAAAACAGGAGGCAATCCATGAAACAGGAAAAATTATTTGATTTACTAAAAGCGGCTGTTTCACCATGCGAGTGTGTGAAGGCTGCAAAGCAGGAGCTTTTGGAAAACGGATTTGAGGAGATAGATTATACAGGCGACTGGAAGCTTGTGCGCGGTGGCAGGTATGTCTTAAATCACCATGATACGACCATGTTTGCGTTTACTGTAGGAAGCGGCTACAACAAAAAGGATATGGTGCGAATAGCGGCAGCTCACACAGACTATCCATATCTTCGCATAAAGCCAAATCCGGATTTTATGACAAACTCATATGCACAGGTTAATGTAGAGGTGTATGGAGGACCGATTTTAAACACATGGTTTGACAGACCTCTCGGAGTGGCAGGGCGCGTGGCTATAAAGAGTGAGGATGTGTTCAATCCGCGTATGGTGCTATATAGGTCCAAAAAGCCTGTCATGATTATTCCAAATCTTGCCATTCATATGAACAGGGATGTGAATAAGGGTGTCGGGATAAATAATCAGGTGGATCTGATGCCGGTGCTTGATTCAATACCTGAGGATGAAAGGACCACGGATTATTTCCTTAGCTTTCTGGCTGGAGAGCTGTCTGTGGAAAAGGGCGATATCATAGACTTTGAACTCAATACATTTTGTATGGAGGAGCCTTGCTTTGTCGGTGTGAATGACACCATGATTTCATCACCGAGAATCGACAACCAGTCATCCTGCAGGGCACTTCTTGATGCCATAGAGGATGGAAACAGAGCTGATGGAATAAACATCATAGCGCTTTTCGACCATGAGGAGATTGGAAGCAACAGTAAGCAGGGAGCTGCCTCTATAATGCTTCACGATATGCTCAGGCGTATTTTAAGAAATATGGACCTTTCAGAAAATGAGATAGATGAGAGCATATATGATGCCATGCTTTTGTCTGTCGATGTGGCTCATGCGCTTCATCCTAATAAAAAGGAAAAGATGGATATCACAAATATGCCTGTCATGGGAAAAGGCTTTTGTATCAAGCAGGCATGCTCGCAGTCGTATGCTACGGATGCGCAGGCTATTGCTATTCTATGTCAGCTGTGTGATGAAAAGGGAATACCGTACCAGCGCTTTGTGAACCGCTCGGACAGCCGTGGTGGCAGCACACTTGGCTCGATTGCAGGTACGCTTTTGCCGGTAAAGACAGTGGATATAGGTATACCTATTCTTGCCATGCACTCAGCCTGTGAGCTTATGGGAGTACGCGACATGAAAGCCTTAAGCGACTGTGTGACGGCCTTTTTCGGGTACCATTAAAGAGCAGATAACCATTATGGAAAAATAAATACAGAAACCTCTTGCATAAGTTTAGTTTTAGTGTTAATATGACGTAGTAATGAAAACTACTTGTTACGGAATGAAATAACTTTTAAAAAAGTAATTTAAACTTTTATTATCATATAGTGCAGGAGGAATAGATATGTATAAGATTATAATAGATAGCTGTGGTGAGCTCACAGATAGCCTTAAGAAGGATGGACATTTTTGCAATGTGGCACTCGAACTGGATGTTGACGGATACAGAATCCGCGATGATGAGAGCTTTGACCAGCATGATTTCTTAAGAAGAGTAAAGGAGAGTGTAAAGGGACCAAAGTCGTCATGCCCGTCTCCTGAGGAATATATGCAGGCCTTTGAGGGAGAGGCTGATCATATCTATGTTGTCACACTTTCGGGCAAGCTCAGCGGCTCATACAACAGCGCTGTTTTAGCAGTCAATCTGTACAAAGAGGAGCATGAGGATTGTGGAAAGCAAATCTATGTATTCAATTCCCGCTCAGCATCTATCGGCGAGACACTAATCGGCATGAAGGTACAGGAGTTTGAAGAGAGTGGACTTTCATTTGATGAGGTTGTAAAGCAGACTGAGGAGTATATTTCTTCCATGAATACCTTCTTCGTGCTTGAGACTCTTGATACATTAAGAAAGGCAGGACGATTAAGCAACCTGAAGGCTTTTGTGGCAAGCACTTTAAATATAAAGCCTGTCATGGGCTCAACCGATGAGGGCTCAATCCAGCAGCTTGGCCAGGCCAGAGGCATGAAGAGGGCACTTGCCAAAATGGTAGAGGATGTTGTGGCTGCCACAAAGGACTGTGAGCACAGGATTCTTGCAATTTCACACTGCAACTGCCCGGAGCGTGCGCAGTATGTGAAGGCATGCCTTGAGAAGCTTGCCGGATTTAAAAAGATTGTCATTGTGGATACAGCCGGCATCTCAAGCATGTACGCAAATGACGGAGGAATTATTATAGCAGTATAAGGATATGGTCTTTATTTTATCGGCCGGATATATTATAATGATGGCATGGGAAATTTAGATTACACACAGGTTTTAAACAAAATAGAAAACACACGCCGTTTCGGCAATGAGCCCGGAGTGGTGGTGACAGCACAGGTCATAAATGTGCTGAGAGAAAAAGGAAAGCAAAAGCGCATAATACCGTATATCCATGTGGCAGGTACCAATGGAAAGGGCTCGGTGTGCGCTTTTTTTTCTAGTATATTAAAAAAAGAGCATATGAGGGTAGGCACGTTTGTATCACCTCATCTGGTAGATTTTGAGGAGCGCATCACGGTTGATGGGCGTATGATACCTAAGGAGGATGTCACACGGCTTGGAAACTATCTGCTTGATATAGATTTTGGCATAGGACTTACGATGTTTGACTACTGCCTTGCCATGGCTCTTTTGTACTTTGAGGAGCAGCAGTGCGATTATATGGTCATTGAGACAGGGCTCGGAGGCAGGCTTGACTCAACAAATGCAATCGGCACACCGCAATGTGCCGTTATTACAAAGATAGGCTATGACCATATGGCTATCCTTGGCAGTGATATAGCTGATATAGCGGCTGAGAAGGCCGGTATCATAAAGGAAAACAGCGCAGTGGTGGTGGAACAGCAGGATAAACGTGCCATGCAGGTAATTGAGCAGGAAGCGCAAAAAAAGCATGCAAGGATAATCACTGTGGAGCAAAGCGATATAGCACGCTGCAGCGGCTACGCACTGAGGCTTTGTGGCACATTTCAGTGGGAGAATGCAGCAGCGGCAGAGCTTGCGGCGCGGTATGTGCTGGGAAAGCGCTATGGCGGGCCGGAATACGAAATGCAATATGATAAGACAGAGCCAAAGAGCGAGAAAACAGACCTGAATGACAGGATAAAAAGCGCTCTTGAAGAGGCTGTGTGGCCGGGGCGCATGGAAATAGTATCAAAGGAGCCGTTTCTGCTAGTGGACGGAGCACACAACAGCAATGGAGTTGATGCGCTCAAGGAAAGCCTCATGCAGATGTATCCGGGTGAGAAATTTTGCTTTTTCATGGGAGTCATGGCTGATAAGGACTATGATGTCATGATACGTGAGATTTTGCCGCTTGCTGAGGAGTTTTATACAGTGACACCGGATTCAGACAGGGCACTGCAGGCATCGCACCTTGCTGATTTTATCAGAAAAGAGGGAGTTGAGGCAACAGAGCTTTCAGGAGTTGATGAGATAAGAAAGCACCTGAAAAGAGATACGAAAAATGTTGCATTTGGCTCATTGTATTTTATTGGGGAGCTTAAACAGCACCGTATATAAACACCGGATATAAGAGGATGATTCATGGCTGATATTTTAAGAATTTTTAAAAGAGATATGTGCGGCATATTCCGAAATGTGCTTGTACTCATTATAGTTATTGGACTGTGCGTGCTGCCGGCGCTGTATGCATGGTTTAATATCTATGCCAACTGGGACCCGTATGGCAACACAGGAAATATTGCAATTGCAGTAGTCAATCTGGACAAGGGCTGGACGAAGAATGACAGCGAAACTGTCAATATGGGCGATGGTGTGGTAGAGTCATTAAAGCAAAAGGATACTATAGGCTGGAAATTTGTTAAATCAGAGGAAAAGGCTGTTGAGGGTGTTAAGTCAGGCAGATATTATTCTGCACTTGTCATAGATGAGCAGTTTACCTACAGCATGTATAATGGTGTAGCTGACAATATTGAAAATCCAAGGATTACCTACTATCTCAACGACAAGAAAAATGCTGTTGCGACAAAGATAACGGACAGTGCAGCAAGTGCTGTTAAATCAAGTATTAATAAGCAGTTTATAAAGGTGCTTGCAGAGCGGGTATTTAAGGAGACCAACGTAATATCCGATGACGTGAAGGAAAAGGATGCTGTGGGGCAGATGACCGGTAAGCTTGAAGCGGTATCTGAGAGTCTTGCTCAGTACGATGCCATGATAGATACGTTTATTGACGGAAATAAGGCATTGTCACAGGTGTCTAAAGAAACAGGCGAAGCACTCAAAGATGGGCAGGACAAGCTTGCAAATGGCACAGACAGGCTTGAAGAGAGCAAAAATGATCTGCAGTCCACCAGACAATCCTTCGACAGCTTTAGCGCAGATATCACATCGGCATTAGCAAAGGTGAAGAGCTCGATTGATGATATATCAAAGCAGATTTCAGATGCAAATCTGTCACAGGATGTAAATACTATTCAAAGTGATGTGAAAAATATTAAACAGTCAGCGGGTGCTTTGAAAGGTAATATTGACACTCTTGAGGACAAAATCAACAAAATAAAGCCGGATATGGACGATACCCATGTCGGCACACTTATTTCCAATATAGAGCTTGTCAAGGAACAGATAAAGAGCATGATAGAAAGCACACAGTCTGTGGATTTATCGGGAAAAACACAGAATTCTGCAGAAACACTTAAGAGCGTAATGTCGGCTCTTTCATCGACCGCGTCAGCAGTGAATGATACATATACCTCACAGATAGTGCCACAGGTGGACGGCATGATAAGCAGTATGTCGTCTGTTCTTGATTCAATGCAGACCACACTTGGCAATCTAAGTCAGACATCAGGCTCCATGGCGCAGGTGTTTGACGGAGTGGACAGTACGCTTGATACACTCAATATGAGCATGACACAGCTTAAGGGGGTCATAGAATCAGCATCTGACAAGATAAATACGACACTCGACAAGCTTGAATCAGCCTCTGAGGATGAAAAAGCTGATATCATAGTGAATCTGCTTTCGGGGAATCCTGAAAAGCTTGGCAGCTTCTTTTCAGAGCCTGTGCAGGTATCAGATAATTATATCTACGAGATAGCCAATTATGGCTCCGGAGTAGCACCTTTTTATACGACTCTTGCCATATGGGTGGGCATGACTATACTTGTTTCACTGGTAAAGGTTCACGCGGATGCTAAGGGGCTTGGGGAACTAAAGCCTTCACAGCTTTATTTTGGCAGATATCTGACATTCTTTTTACTGTCACAGGTACAGACCTTTATCATTGTACTCGGTGATTTATATCTGCTTAAAATACAGTGTGTGCATCCGGTTTCATTTATTGCGACAGGCGCAGTGACAAGCCTTACATTTTCACTGCTCATATATTCTCTGACCATATCCTTTGGTGATATAGGAAAGGCACTGGCGGTGGTTGTCATGGTACTCCAGATTGCAGGAAGCGGCGGCACATATCCGATAGAGGCGCTGCCGGCATTTTTCAGGGCAGTGTATATTTTCTTCCCATTCCCATATGCGATAAATGCGATGAGGGAGTGTATAGGAGGTATGTACGAAAACACACTCGGCAAATGTTATATCACGCTTTTACTTTTTGGTGCGGCCTCTTTGGTGATAGGACTTGTGATACGAAGGCCGTTTATCAGACTCAATCATTTTATAGAGAAGCGTATGGAAGATACCGATATGCTATAGTTAAATGTACAATTAATAAATCAATAATTGGCATATTAATATGGTACTTCTGATGTGCCGTAAGCTATAAAGCAGGAAGGAAAGTATGCAGGATACAGGTAGAAACAGTAATAAAGATTCCAATATGGATAATGATATGAATAACAATGCAAATAATAATGTGAATGAGCAGACACTATCCGAAGATAAGAAATTGCGCGAGATGTACGATAAGCTTGTCGGATATGAAAAGACCATCCATGAGCAGAATCAAAAGCGGATAAAAATAGGATTAAGATGCATATACATCATTCCGCTCTTTTTTCTTGTGCTGCTGATGATTGTGCCGGACAGTTCAAAACTCATTTTTCTTGTGCTGTGGATAGTGAGTCTGTTTGCTATCGCAGTGTATTTAATCGGAGTCGAGTATGTGGACTATAAGCTGCAGGAGAAGATGAATGAGATAAGCGGCAGGGATGCGCAGTGTATGAGCGTGAGTCCTGTCGTGCAGATTGATGACAGGGTGCAGGAAATAGCCGAAAGAGTGGAGCAGAGATTTGATACGATGCAGCAAAGTAAAGGGGAGGATGCCGAGCAATGAAAAAAATATTTCAAATATATCTGGCTGACCTGAAACGCATATCCACAAATGTGGTTGCCATAGTCATTATTATGGGACTCTGTATCATCCCGGCTTTGTACGCATGGTTTAATATTATGTCCAACTGGGATCCTTACGGAGAGGAAGCTACATCACAGATGCACATAGCAGTATATTCTGAGGATGAGGGGATGAGTGTCGGTGATTTAAAGCTATGTATGGGAGACAGTGTCATAAAGGGACTGAAGGAAAACGATGCAATTGGCTGGATTTTCACAGATAGCAGTAAAGAGGCACTGGAGTATGTTTATAGCGGAAAGTGCTATGCAGCATTTATAGTGCCGAAGGATTTTTCAGCTGATATGCTTAGCTTCCTAAGCGGTGAGCCGGTCAATCCACAGATAGAATACTATGAAAACAGCAAGAAAAATGCCATAGCAACAAAGATAACCTCAAAGGTCAAGACCACGGTGCAGCAGTCTGTAAACTCTTCAATGGTAAGTACGATTACAAAGATAGCGTCAAAGTCGGGAGAGCTCATAGTGGGAGACGGAAAATCAGGAGATAACCTGGCCGGAACGGTTGTTGACAAGCTAAAGGATATGGATACGACTCTTTCTACATATGCAGGCATGCTCGATACATTTGCCATGCTCACGGATTCAGCAGACAGCCTGATAGGCTCGACACAGTCACTGCTTCCGAGTGTGCAGGGGCTTATTGACGGGGGACAGTCATCGGTAAGCGGCATGCAGTCGTCGGTGCTCTCGGGGGCGCAGACTGCACAAACCATCACACAGATGGTCGACATAAGCTTATCAAACATAAACAGCCAGCTTAATGTGCTGGAAAACTCTATACAGCTCTTAAATGCATCGGGAGTAGCTGATGCCGATACTGCGGACATATCTGTTTCCGTGGCCGGCTTTGATACGGTAGAACAGCTTGCAGAGAATACGCTTTCCGCTATTGAGGGCTTAAAGGGAGTGGATAGCTCGCAGATAGAGGCTGTCAGGAAAAATATCCAAAGCATTAAAACACAGATAAAAGACCTTAAGTCTGATACTGAATTGACGGCAGATAAGCTAAAACTTCTTAAGGAGTCGATAAAAGCCGATGTGTCAAGTGCCAAGTCTGCAATAGATACACTTAAAAATACATTTGACCACAGCGTGTCACCAAATCTCACAGGAGCGGTATATGATATAGAATATGCACTTATTGAGACACAGTCCATGCTTGGTTCTTTGGACAACAGCTTCCCGGATATACAAAAAGCACTCAATGATTATTCGGCAGTACTTAAATCAGGAAATGTAGATATTGTAAATACCAGACAGTATGTACAGCAGATCAGAGAAGGTTTACAGAATGTTATATCAGGATTTGATAATTTATCAAATGATGAGCAGTTTAATGAGATTGTAAAGCTGCTTCAGACAGATCCGACACTGATTGCGCAGTTTGTGACATCCCCGCTGTCTATGGAAGAGCAGAAGATATATGAGATATCCACATACGGCTCAGCCATGGCACCGTTTTACACAGTGCTGGCTCTGTGGGTGGGAGGTCTGATAACTGTTGCACTTGTGAAAACAAAGGTAAAGGACACTGACGATATAAAATCACTTGGCAAAGTAAACAGCGTACATAAGTTTTTTGGCAGATATATCACATTTTTCGTGATAGGACAGCTGCAGACACTTGTGACAGTGCTCGGTGATTTGTTCTTTGTCGGAATACAGTGCAGGCATCCGTTCCTTTTCTGGTGTGCAAGCGCACTGACAAGCTTTGTATTCACGCTTCTTATGTACTCACTCACAGCAGCCTTGGGCAATGTGGGACAGGCTGTAGCAGTAGTCATTATGGTCATTCAGGTGGCAGGCGCAGGTGGCACATTCCCGGTTGAGGTGCTGCCACAGGTGTACAGAGCACTGTATAAGTTCATGCCGTTTAACTATGCCATGAATGCCCTAAGAGAGTGCGTGGGAGGCATGTACCGCTTTGATTATTGCAAGGATCTTGCGATTCTTCTTATATTTATAGCAATATCGCTTGTGATCGGACTGTTGCTTGGACGTCCGTTTGGAAAGCTTAATACCGCTATTGAAAAAAGTAAGAAAAAGTCAGGCCTTATCTTATAATAGTAAAAAAAGCTATATAGAAACTTAAGTTATGGTTATTATAAAAAAATAGTACTAGACATTTTTTTTCTATTGTACTAGAATGAGCATAAATGATAGTAGACCCGATATATGATAACGCTAGGTTATATCGGATCCGTAAAGAAACGGAGGATATAAAGATGGAAAAGAAGGATATCGATTGGTCAAACCTTAGTTTTGGCTACCAGGAAACAGATTACAGCTATGTTTCTAATTATAAAGATGGAAAGTGGGACGATGGACAGCTCACGAAGGATCATACAGTGACACTTAATGAGTGTGCGGGAGTATTCCAGTATGCACAGACATGCTTCGAGGGACTTAAGGCATACACAACAGAGGATGGCAGAATTGTCTGCTTCAGACCTGACTTAAATGCACAGCGTCTTAAGGATTCATGTGAGAGACTTGAGATGCCGGTATTCCCGGAGGATAGATTTGTAAAGGCAGTTGAGGAAGTAGTAAAGGCAAATGCTGCATGGGTTCCACCATACGGCTCAGGCGCTACACTCTATATCAGACCATACATTATGGGAACAAATGCGGTAATCGGTGTTAAGCCGGCTGATGAGTATCAGTTCAGAATCCTTGTAACACCTGTAGGACCATACTTCAAGGGTGGCGCAAAGCCAATCACAATCCGTGTATCAGACTTTGATAGAGCAGCACCTCACGGAACAGGACATATCAAGGCAGGACTCAACTATGCAATGAGTCTTCACGCCATTGTAGATGCACATGCACAGGGCTTTGCAGAGAATATGTACCTCGATCCTGCAACACGTACAAAGGTAGAGGAGACAGGTGGTGCAAACTTCATCTTTATCACAAAGGATGGCACATTTGTTACACCTAAATCAGACAGCATCCTGCCATCAATCACACGCCGTTCACTGATGGTAGTTGCAGAGAAGTACTTAGGACTCAAGGTTGAGCACAGAGAGGTGCTCTTTGATGAGGTAAAGGATTTTGCCGAGTGTGGACTTTGCGGAACAGCAGCAGTAATCTCACCGGTAGGAAAGATTGTAGACCACGGCAAGGAAATCTGCTTCCCAAGCGGTATGGATGAGATGGGACCTGTCACAAAGAAGCTTCGTGACACACTTACAGGCATCCAGATGGGCCATATTGATGGACCGGATGGATGGGTTCATGAGATTAAATGTGATTAATTAAGCGTGATTAATAAGAATATGCATTTATAATAAGGCACCGGGTATTATGTTATGTCATAATATCTGGTGCTTTTGTATTATTTTACATATTATTTTATGTGGCATAATAATAAGATTTGTGCTAAAATATTTTTAAATATATGCAAATGTTTATAAAAGCTTGGAATAGTTATATAAAAGCACACAAAAGAGATGACCGGGGATAATTAAATGGACGAGTATGAAAAGATAAGACAGAGAAAGCGCGAAGAATATAGAAAGAGACACCGCGCCCAGGTTAGAAGAAAGCAGCTTATTAGCAATGGCATTGTTATAGGCGTGATAATACTTATAATTGCAACGATAATCATAGTGGGAGCTTTAAGGGGCAAAAAGGCAAAGCAGGAAGAGGTAAAGGCAGAGGTGACGACTACTCTCTACAATCCGATACAGCCAAAGCTCGATGTACAGCTGCTGACACCCAATCCGTATTCCAGACCACAGAAGGCACTAGAGAAGGTAAACGGCATAGTCGTACATTATACGGCTAATCCGGGTACGTCAGCCAGACAAAACAGAGACTATTTCAATGGCCTGGCAGAGACCAAAAAGACCAAAGCAAGCTCACATTTTGTTATAGGATTAGAGGGTGAGATAGTGCAGTGCATACCTTGCAATGAGGTATCGTATGCATCTAATAACAGAAACAGTGACACAATATCGATAGAGTGCTGTATAGAGGATGAGACAGGAAAGTTCAACGACAGCACATACCAGTCGCTCATAGAGCTCACCACATGGCTTATGGGTCGGTATGATCTGAGTTCTGATGATGTAATAAGGCACTACGATGTGACAGGCAAGAAGTGTCCGCTATACTTCGTGGAGCATGAGGATGCGTGGGAGCAGTTTCACAAGGATCTGGATACATACATCGAAGAAAATGGTGTGCCAAAGGAAGAGGCAAGCCAAAACTGACAATATACAATAAATTAAAGGATGATTTAAAAAATGAAGGAAATTATCGGAAATCTGTTAAAAAAAGAGAATGTACGTCAGAATCTGAGCAGCCTCAGACAGGAGATTAAAGATGAAAATGCATTAGCAGAGGCTCTAAAGCTGCTTGCAGGAGAAGATGAGCTGCTTGTGTCGTTTATGGGAGCAGACGATGCAAAAACCAGAAAGAACGCAGCGCTTCTGATAGGAGATCTTCATATGTCACAGCTTTCTGATGAGGTTTTTAAAGCATACGAGACTGAACAGATGCGCTTTGTAAAGGGCTCATATCTGGCGGCGCTGTCACAGCTGGACTGCAAAGAGCTTTTGCCACAGCTTATGGAGCGTGCAAAAGAGCTTGAGCATATGACGGTCACAGCTGAAAATAGGAAGCATATTGAGGAAGAATTAAACGAGATAAATAAAATCTTGATTAAATATAATGGGATAAAGCACCATACACCTGTGCTCGAGGGAGTAAAGGCTGAGCTGCTTCTGATGACAAACCGCCTTCACAGAGAGGTGGTACGACGCCAGATACCGGTTAAGGATACAAAGCTGCATCCGCTTGGCGTGCTTGTAAAGACTGACAATATACCTCTTATCATGCAGGTGCGCACATTCAGAAAAATGTACTTTACCATACATGCAGCATCGCTTCTGCCAAAGGAGGCACAGGAAGCAGCCGGACTTCTTGCAGAGTCAGATATGTATGATATATTAAGACGCATGCACCGAGAGGGTGGTCCGTTTTACTATCGTATTGAGAGCACGGCAGATGCGGCGTACCAGAGCAGGCTTGCGAAAGCTATCGATATGCATTTTGCGGGCAGGATGATCAATTCACCAAATGATTACGACGTGGTGATTAAGCTCATACCGACAAAAAATGACAATTTTTTTGTCTGCATGAGATTATGTTCCATACAGGATAATAGATTTGCGTACAGAAAGAATGTGCTTCCTACGTCGATGCATCCATCACAAGCGGCACTTATTGTTTCACTTGCAAAGCCGTATCTTAAGGAAACGGCACAAATCATGGATCCGTTCTGCGGAGTTGGTACACTGCTTATAGAGCGCGCACATTTAGTTCCGGCTCGCGAGATATATGCTACAGATACCTATGGAGATGCAATCACTATGGGCAGAGAGAATGCTGCGTTTGCTAAAACAAGAATTAATTTTATACACAGGGATTTCTTTGATTTCAGACATGACTACAAATTTGATGAGCTGATTACGGATATGCCGGTTCGTAACCGACAGACCAAGGCGGAGATGGAGCTTTTTTACGAGAGGTTTTTCGACAAGGCCGCAGAGCATCTGGTATCCGGCGGAATCATAGTCATGTATTCAAATGAGATTGGGTTTGTGAAGAAACAAATCAGGCTGCGTGTCGAATACCGTCTGCTTCAGGAGACATGTATTCTCGATAAGAATGACTTTTATTTGTTTGTTATCAGGTATGAGGATTGATTTGCGTGAGTTTTTAGGAGGAAAATATGTCAGATTCCAAGCTTTTTCAAAAAATACAGGATTATTTCTGCATGGTCAACGGAATATATTTGTCGTGTCTGACAAAAAAGGATGGAGTCATGACAGAGGTGTGTCAATGTAACGATAAATGGAAGAGTATGCTTACCTTTATTGGTGAGGAGAAATACGAAAACCTTCTTTTGAGACTGTCGGACTGCAGGGTTGAGAATCTCATAGATGAACCTCTGGATAAGGACTATATCAGGCTGTATGGTCTGATTGTAAGAGTGGACAATACCCACGATATATATTGGGTTATAGCTGCGGCAATTGATGAGCAGATGTCTAATGATGAGAGAAACATGCTTCCTGATGGCATAATTATTACCAGTGAAGCACGTTTTAACAGAACAATTGAGTTCCTGGAGACTATGACCAGACAGCTTTTGATCACAATGAGAGATGAGGATGCTGCGAATGAGGCACTTTCGCTTATCAGGAAGTCAGATGAGGAAATTAAGAAACAGTTTCATATGCTTGGGGCTATCAATTCTGTTATAAAACTGCTTGAGATGGATGGAAGCTTTACTGATATGGCTCAAAAAGCACTGGAGAGTGCAGTTACTACCATAAAGCTTACCGGTGCTTTTATCATCCGCAAAAACGTGGACGGCATGCATTTGGATGTGATTGTAAGCTATGGCAGAAAGCCGTTTGATACAATATCAATTACCGAGGTGCCTTTTTTCACCGGAAAGCCTTACATTATATCATCAGACTCTGTGATGCCGGAGAAATTCCGCCTTTTCATGGAGAAGCAGGCTATGAGGGCAGCCATATTCCAGCCTGTAAATATAGATAACAGGACTCAGATGTATGTGTGCTTTTTTGATGAGAAGGATGACAGAAGCTGGGAAAAATATGATGTGAAGTTTTTAAATGATACGAAGCGCGTTATTCAAAGTATTCTCACAAAAAAGATAACAACCAACTCGCTTGCAGGCTCCTATGCTTCGCTCGAAGCGATACTGGAAAACTCCGGCTGCGGTATATACGTGGCTGATATGTCTAAGTCAGAGATACTTTACATGAATAATTACTGTAAGCAGCTGCTTTCAAATATTATCGAACAGAACAAGCTGGAAAAATATATTTTTTCCCATACGGCAGAGAGCCGGAGCTTTACAGAGGTCTACGTGACGGAGGAGGATAAGTGGTTTGATATTCATCGCACAGGCATAGTGTGGGTGGATGGCCGCAATGTGCAGCTCGTTACACTGTATGACATCACACAGAAGAAGCGTTATCAGCAGCGCATTGAGAACCAGGCCAATAATGATTTCCTGACAGGGCTATATAACAGGATGAGATGTGAGCAGGATCTGGCTAAGTTTATAGATGATTCAGTGAAAAACGACACCAGAGGTGCGATGATTTATATAGATCTGGATGATTTCAAGCATATAAATGACGGGCTTGGCCATCAGTACGGAGATGTGCTTTTAAAAGCTATATCGCACAGCCTGACACAGGTGAAGGAAATTGAGAACCACTGCTACAGGATGGGTGGCGATGAGTTTATCGTCATAGTGACAGGCAGCTCTGTTGACAGGCTGGAGAGTATCATTAATGATATACAGCAGATATTTGTCAGACCGTGGTTCTTGAAGGGAGAGGACTATTACTGTACAATAAGTGCCGGTGTGGCATTTTTCCCGACAGATGCAAGCACTGTGGAGGATGTCATAAGAAGAGCTGATATAGCTCTTTTCAATGCTAAGAAAGAAGGAAAAAACCGTATAGAGTTCTACAACGAGGGTATTGATGGCACAAGCACAAAGCGCCTTGACCTGGAAAAGCACATGAGAAAAGCCACAATGAATGAGTGCGATGAGTTCACCGTGTACTTTCAGCCGATTATAAACGTGAAGGGGGAGGATGTCTGTGCAGGTGCAGAGGCTCTTGTCAGATGGAATTCAGCAACCATGGGCTTTATAAATCCGGTTGACTTTATACCGCTTGCTGAGTATCTTGGGCTTATAAACCCGATCGGGGAGCATGTATTAAGAGAGGCGGCGAAGCACTGCAGGTACTGGAATGACATGGGACATCCTGACTACAAGGTCAACGTAAATCTGTCTGTGGTGCAGCTGCTGCAGAATGACATAGTCAAGAAAATCAAAGGCATAATTGACGAGGTGGGTATAGAACCGGGAAATCTGTGTCTTGAGGTGACAGAGAGTCTGGCAATCAATGACATGGTGCGCATGAAGCGGATACTCAGTGAGATAAAAGCGCTTGGTGTTAAGGTTGCGCTTGATGATTTTGGTACAGGATATTCATCACTCAACCATATCAGGGAGATGCCTCTTGATATCATTAAAATAGATAAATGCTTCATTGAACATCTTGGGGAGGATGATTTTTCTGATGCATTTGTCAAGATGGTTACAGAGCTTGCCAACACAATAGGAGTACATGTCTGCGTGGAGGGAGTTGAGACTGACAGACAATATGCTATAATTAAAAAGATGGGAATAGATTACATACAAGGATATTTCTTTGACAAGCCGATGTGCATAGAAAGCTTCGAGGAGAAATATATCTGACGAAGAAGGTGTAGAAAAAAGCACATGCTGCTATACAATGAAGCAGATAGAAGAAACACTGGATTGATGATATTCCTGTTCTCCTACAGTGTCTGGTCAATATACAGGATCGGATAAAGGATGGGCTGGACTAGCTTAAATGCATAATAAATGAAAAATATATGTAAAAATAGAAATTAAGTGTTGACATATTTGGTTTGATTTGATATTATATCAAAGTCGCGTGAGACAAGCGACAGAAAATCAAATATATGCGGAAGTGTCGGAACTGGCAGACGAGCAAGACTAAGGATCTTGTGATTATTGCAATCGTGTGGGTTCAAGTCCCATCTTCCGCATTGAGCAATAAGACAGGGACCAAGCAAAGCGTTTGGTCCCTGTCTTGTTGTTCAAAGCCGAAGCGAGCCTTGAACCCATGGTTCAAGGTCTCGCCTCCGGCTCGGTCGGCTCGTGGCATGAGGTCCCCCGGACCTCACTCGCCCCATCTTCCGCATGGCTTCGGTTGTTGCGTGGCAGGCGCCCATGGGTCCAAGGTCTCCACTCCGCTTCGGTCGTTGCAGAACAGACGTCCCCTGGACGTCTTGCAACCCATCTTCCGCATGGTTACGGTCGTTATGGGGCAGGCGCTCCAGGATTCAAGATTGCATACATATTAGATCAGAAAGAGAGGTCAATCTTATGAGTCAGCAAAAATACAGTTTATTATACCCGGATACAAATGCACAATACCGGACCTTAAGTGATGTGACTATGCATGATCTGGGGATGGATCTAATCTGCAAAAAGCTGTCAGCTAAGGAGCGGGAGCAGAACTACATCCAAAACGTGATGGCACGTATGTATGCAGATCCGGCGGTGACACAGTACCGTTGTGATATTTTCGAGGATGTCCTTCAACAGAAAATAATGCGTGATGACCTTATGGAAATACTCGAGCGCATCAGCTTTCTGAGGGAGTACGGTAGCTTTAACCGGGAATATGATGAGAGTGCCTGCATCTGGGATCTTTTGCATCGGCTGGACGAGCTTAATGATTATATCAAGTGTGTGGATGCACTTCATACATGTCTGGCAGCTTCGGACATTCATTCTGCAGGCTTTCTGGGTTTAAAAGCCTATGTGGAGAAAATCTATGCGGACAACGGATTTGCGGAACTGAAAAAAGATATCTTAGAACTGAAAATGGACACTTCACAGCTTAAGAGCATTACGGTAGGTATTAACTTGAATGACCGCTTTGAAGCGGACGGAATCGGTCTGATATCTGTAAACAGCAAATATTTTACCAAGTCCGGAATCCTGGGCAATTTTTATGACCATATTGCGTCAAAGGATCGGATTAATGAGGATACTATATGGAAAAAGAATTTTAAATTTCAGCCATTTGATGTGAATGCAGATGCGGTGAGTAACACTCCGATGCAGAAGGTGATGGATACAGCCATCATGAGGTCGGAAAGCAGAGGTGGAATTGTGAAGCTTCCCGAGGGAGATCAGGCAAAGGATGTGACTCGTTATACAGACCGAATCGTCAACCATATGATTTCCCATATGGTAAAAAGAGTCAGGGAAGTGCTGAACAAATATGTTTCCATTACAATTACCGACATGACAGACCTGATTCCGGAGCTGCTCTACTATATCAAATGGGCGGAGTACATCCAAAAATTGCAGGAACAGGGCTTTACCTTTGCAAAAGCTTCTGTATATAAAGAGGGAGAAAATGAATCTGATCCGTATATGATGCAGGCACGTGGAATCTACAATTTAAAGCTTGCTGTTTTTGATACAGAGGAGTCCGGGAATATTGTACCGAATGATATGGATTTCGACCGGAATAGGAGAGTGTATATCTTAACAGGTGCCAACCGAGGTGGAAAGACGACAATTACACAGGCTGTTGGGCAGTTGTTTGTGTTGGCGCAGGGTGGCATATATATTCCGGGAAAAGCATTTACATTTTCACCTGTTACAGGTATTTACACCCATTTCCCGGCAGATGAGGACAAGACATTGGATTTAGGAAGGCTTGGGGAAGAATGTAAGCGTTTTAAGGCAATCTATGAGGAGGCTGACAGCAGGAGTCTGCTCTTGATGAATGAATCATTTTCTACCACTTCGTTTGAAGAGGGATACTACATTGCCAAGGACAGTGTCAGGGCAATTTTACATAAGGGAATGAGGACCATTTATAATACACATATGCATAAGCTGGCATTTGATGTGGAGGAAATGAATGAAGAACAGCAGAAGGCAGAGCACACAGAGGGAAAAGCGTTTTCCATGATCGTGCACATGAAGGGGACAGAGCGTTCCTATCAGATTGAAGTGGCGCCTCCGGAAGGAAAATCTTATGCAAGCGAGATTGCACAGAAGTATGGGGTTACTTATGAGATGCTGGTGAAATAAGAAAATGAGAAGTTTGATGTAGAACTTTCAGAGTTGGCAGAAAAGCAATATGATAAATAAGTTTTGCAAAGCATAGATATTTATTGGTTTATAGAGTGACTGGAAGTAGGGTCATCATAGAAGGTATATATCACGAATTACAAGATTATGAAAATTCAATCATGTAAATTAGGGAGGACAGTGTTGAGAGGACACTGTCCTTTTTGTATTATCTACACTATCGCTAGTCCCATATCAAAATCCTTGGCTATTCCCATCACTGACACCACATTTTTTCAGCGTTATTGTATTAAATGTAAGGAGGACATGAATTGTGTTGACACCCTATAATATAGGGCATAATATGCAAAACTTAAAATGCAAAGGATAAACTTGTTGACATGATGTGTGATACACAGTATACTATGTTTAACACATAGTGTGCAACACACAATACAGTGCAATAAACACAGTGAATTTAAATAAAGGATACTGAAGGGAGGAGATTTGATGAATTGTGATGAAATTGTTTCAGGATTAATTTTAGAATTCAGACGGGGCACACTCATCATGGTAGTGTTAGCACAACTAAATAAACCAATGTATGGATATTCATTGGTAAAGGAATTAGAAGGAAAAGGTATTTCGATAGAAGGCAATACATTATATCCTCTACTGAGAAGACTAGAGAGTCAAGGTCTGCTAAAAAGTGAATGGGAAACTGAGGCAACGAAGCCAAGAAAATATTATATCATCACAGAAGATGGGAAGCTGGTTTATAAAAAAATTAAAGAACACTGGAAAAAATTTTCACAGTCAATCAATGTTTTAATGGAGGAAGAATAAATGGTAAAAAATGATTTGATCGACAGATACATTTATGCAGTTACAAAACATATGAAATCCGCCATGAAAAAAGACGTGGCGGCGGAATTAGAGACGATCATACAAGATATGTTGGAGGAACGATGTGAGGATGTTACTCCAACGGAGCGTGATATCAAAGTTGTTCTAACGGAACTGGGAACCCCGAATGAGTTAGCTTCGAAATATAAAGGTGAAACACAGGATTGTTTGATTGGACAGCCGTATTACAGTTTATATGTGTATGTATTGAAAATTGTGACAGTGTGCATCAGTGGAGGAATGTTACTTGCTCAAATTATGGCAGCATTAACATCGCATACAATCTGGTATATAGCTACCTATAGAACCATCGGTGGGATTTTTGGCGGTATATTGACAGGATTTGCATTTGTGACATTATTATTTGCATTCTTTTATAAAAAAGGAATTAAGGTGGATGGGTTAAATGATGGAATAGATAATTTGCCTCCTGTTCCACAAAAGGCTAATAGGATTTCAAAAGTAGATGCGATTGTAGGAATTGTTTTTTCGGTTATCTTCACTCTTGTATTTCTTGTATGCCCACAGATTTTATGCATTGCATTTGTAAAAAATGGGGTAGTTGTGTATGAACCACTTTTTAATTTAGAATATATCAGACAAACATGGTATTTCATTCTTGTATTTGGAATTTTGGGTGTTACAAGGGACAGTGTGAGACTTATTGATGGCAGCTATACCAAAAGAGTGATGCTTGTTACCATTATCACCAATATTATTGATGGAGTATTAACAAGCATTTGGCTGTTAAATGATAGGATTATGAATAGTGGATTTTTTGATGGTATTGAGCAGTTACTTGGAACGGATGCAGAAGGTATTTCACATGTTTTTATACACTATAATAAGGTATTTCTATCAATCATCATTTTGGCATTAACAATTAATTGCATTGAGACAGTCGTGAAAGCAGTAAAATACAGTCGACAATAAAATAATTTTAGATGAATCAATATCCATTTACAAAAATGCTACAATGCATATGATTTTATTATTGCAACGTATTCCTTACATCACCTAACAGATGATGAGAAAATTTAATTTATTCAATTATTAAAACATTATTAAAAGAGGGTGGTTGTATTCTGATCGGAGATGTGGCAAGATAAGATTTAGAAAAATGTCATAAGGAAAACAAGGATGGATGTGATGAGGATGAAATCTATTTTGTGGTAGATGAGTTGAGGAAAGCATTTCCTGAATTGGAATTTACTCAGGTATCTTATTGTGCAGGGTTACTGGTGATAAAGAAATAAATAAATGTTTTGTATTTAGGAGGTATGGACATGGGAGACGATGCTGAATTATATTGGGAAATGGAACATAATCCTTATTTTTGGGATGAAGTAGAAAGTTGTAGCAGAAATAATTCATTCACTGAAAATAAGAGTAAGAAAAAGAAGAAAACCATTCAAACGAAAAGTAATAGTACGAGAAAAAAGGTGAATGCAGCGTTATTTATTGATGGAGAAAATATTAGTTCAAAAAAGGCAGAACAAATTCAGAAAATTGCAAATAAACAAGGAGTATTAGGAACAGAAAAAGTGTATGGATTGCAAAAAGATGAGTGTACAAAATCTTGGTCAGATAAGGCAAAAAAACTGGATATTAAAGATATTAGATTGTGTGGTAATCCAGAAAAAGATAAAGTTGATAATAAAATAAAAAAAGATGTAAACCGAGAAATAAAAAATAATAAATCGGTCGATGTGGTTTGCATTGCGACATCTGACAAAGGTTATACGGATACTGTTAAAGAATTAAGAAGACAAGGTAAGAAAGTTGTTGGAATTGGCGAAAAGAAAGCTCCAAAAGAATTAAGGGATGCTTGTAGTGAATTTTTTGAGATTAAGTAATATTACTTATTGGCGTTAGTAGAGAAAATCGGAAGTAATATATCTGATTACAGCATTCCAAAAAAAGAGTCAGGAAAATCTTACAGAGGAAGAAAAAAGCATTTTAAAGAAATTAGTTAAATCGTTGAGAGAGGAAGCTGCTAAAAATAGGAGGTGATTTCTATGAGCTCATTATTTGAGGATTTAAAAGAAGGACTCGAGGAAGCTATAGCTTATGAGAAAGGATATGGAGCGGGGAGAGTAAAAACATATATGATTTTGCCGGTCAAAGAGTATAGTGGAAAAGAAATACGTGATATTAGGACAAAGGCGGGGATGACTCAAAGTGTATTTGCTTCATATATGGGGGTTTCAATTAAAACAGTGGAAGCATGGGAAGGTGGTAGAACTCATCCGACAGGACCGGTGTTCAGGCTTTTAGATATTCTTTCTAAAAGCGAAGAAATGGAGTATATTGTTGCTAAATAAGCATAGAAATGGGCAGTAGATTATCTGTCAGTTTTTTATAACATTACATGCAGTAGAATTCTTTTATTATGGCATATTAGTGGTAGAATGGCTGGTTTACTTTATTGTTAGAAGTTTTAAACAATAAATTTCAGTAATACTGAGAGACTAATTTGAAGTTAATGGATTAGGTTTGAGGTAAATGAAATATGGAAATCAACAACGATATAAATGAGATTGTTTATATGAAAAGAGATATAAAAAGTCATAGGATTTATGAAAAACATCCTAATTTGATGTTTGGCGTAATTATTCTTGTATGGGGATTGTTATTCTTTTTTGGATGTTTTTCGGATGTGTATTGGGTGTATTGGGTGTTTTTAGTGATTATAATTGTCCCAATTACTATTTGGTATATAAAAAACAATGAAAAAACGAATTTGACTAAATCAAGTGCTTTTATTGAACGAGATGGTATCATTTACTATATTCGCCTTGGATATACGTTGGATTATCAACAATCTGGGATTCCATTCGGATTAAAAAAAGTAGCAATTGCGGAAGAAAATATGAAAAAAACAAAACATATTCAAGAAATTAGAGAATGTAAAAATACATTTTCAAGAGCATTGACAGAAGTATTAAATTCTAACAGTCTACCAAATGGGGTTGTGAAATTCTGTCAAATGGAGGATTGTCGATTAGAAAAAGAAACGAAGCAATGGGTATGGTTATCGTATTATAATTGTTATACACACAATCAGAGAGTAACGCAAAAGTTCAGAAATGTATATGATTTTTCATTTATAAGAAGGTAGTTTCATGTTCATTAGAGTACAAACTTTAAACTTGCAAGGTTGAGCCCCCTTTGGCCATTATATATAGTTGGAAATGAGAAACGGAATGAGAAAAATAGTAGCAGCTACAGAAGAAAATAAAGAAGAAATTTTAAAATTGTATAAGATACAGCTAGGCAGGGAGTTTTGTCCATGGGATGATTCTTATCCGGGAATGAAGGAGATTGAGTTTGATCTTGGTAGAGAATCTTTGTTTGTAATGATTGATGGGCAGGAGATTAATGCTGATGCCGGAAGCAAAGAGAACAGAATTATCGCAGCGATTTCAATTGATGATGATCCGCAGGTGGAGAGGCTTGATTGCTGGAGCCATAAACTGGCACCCGGGGCTGAGCTTTCAAGACTTGCGGTTCATCCCGATTTTCAGAATCAGAAAATTGCGAGACAAATGCTGGTATTTGGGATGGAAGAGCTCGCAAGGAGAGGATACAAAAGTGTGCATTTTTTAGTCAACAAGCTCAATGTGAAGGCTCTGCGCTCGTATGCGGTGTTTGGATTTGATGTAGTGGGTGAATGCAGCCTGTTTGGGCAGCCGTTTTTGTGCTATGAAAAGAGCCTGTAAAAAAATATGATTTTTTTGAAAAAAGTGCTTGCATTTTTGAAAACAATCTGATATTATATACGAGTCGCGTGAGACAAGCGGCGAAAACAAAATACATGCGGAAGTGTCGGAACTGGCAGACGAGCAAGACTAAGGATCTTGTGATTATTGCAATCGTGTGGGTTCAAGTCCCATCTTCCGCATTGAGCAATAAGACAGGGACCAAGCAAAGCGTTTGGTCCCTGTCTTGTTGTTCAAAGCCGAAGCGAGCCTTGAACCCATGGTTCAAGGTCTCGCCTCCGGCTCGGTCGGCTCGTAGCATGAGGTCCCCCGGACCTCACTCGCCCCATCTTCCGCAAGGCTCCGGTCGTTGCGGGGCAGGCGCCCTATATTGATTGATAAGACAGGAAAGGAAATATTTTTATGATTAGATTTAATAATGATTACAACCGCGGTGCATTTGATTGCATTTTGAAGGCACTGGCGGATACAAATACAACCAGCTATCCGGGATATGGTGAGGATGAGTGGTGCGATAAGGCTGAGCAGATTATTAAGGGGCTTATTGGCAGAGATGATTCCATGATTAAATTTATTCCGGGTGCGACACAGGCCAATTATGTTGTGGTTGCGGCGGCGCTTTCACCGGTGCAGAGCGTGATTGCAGCGGATACGGGGCATATCAATTGCCACGAGGCTGCTTCTATTGAGAATACAGGTCATAAGATTCTTGCGCTTCCTAACACGGATGGTAAAATTAGTGCTGCGCAGATTGAGGCGTGTGCCGCAGAGTATTATGACAATGCAAAGCCTGAGTATCTGACGGAGCCAAAGATGGTTTATATTTCATTTCCGACTGAGCAGGGTACTCTTTACACGAAAAGAGAGCTTTGTGATATCAGTGCTGTTTGTAAGAAGTACGGCATGTACCTGTTTGTTGATGGTGCGAGAATGGGTTATGGACTGGGCTCAGATAAAAATGACCTTACACTTTGTGATTTTGCCATGCTTTCGGATGTTTTTTATATCGGTGGCACAAAGTGTGGTGCGCTCTTTGGCGAAGCGCTGGTTATAAATGCTGAGGATATCAAGTATCGTTTTAAGGCTTATATGAAGCAAAACGGTGCAGTGCTTGCAAAGGGCTGGTTGATGGGCTTACAGTTTGCCACTATGCTTGAGAATGGCGATTATTTTGAAAAGACCAAGCGTGCTGATGAGCTTGCCATGCAGATTAAAGAGGCATTTGAACAGAAGAAGGTACCGTTTTGGGTTGAGAGCTTTACAAATCAGCAGTTTGTGATTTTATCGGATGAGCAGAAGAAGACACTTGCCGAGAAATACTATTTTGAAGAGATGGAAAGAGAGAAGGAGGGCACTGTAGTGCGATTCTGCACCAGCTGGGCCACAAAACAGGAGGAGGTTGATGCACTGGTTTTAGATATATCAAAGCTGGTGTAGTAACAGATTTATAGTTTTTCGTACATTTCGTATAGTTTTTTAAATTTATGCTTGCATTATTCTAAACTTTTTGGTAGAATAATGCTTGTTCGCAGGAGTGGCGGAATTGGCAGACGCGCAGGCTTCAGGTGCCTGTGGTAGCAATATCGTGTGGGTTCAAGTCCCATCTCCTGCATTAACAGGGAAGTCGGTGAACGGCTTCCTATTTTATTTTGTGCAGATAATTTTGAAAGCCTATTGGCTATTAATGGTCTGTAACCGTTGCCTGCCACACTGAGGGGTACAGCTGTCACAGGAATTTGATTATTATATAGGAGATGGGATTGCAGCGTGAAGAGATTGAATCTATCTTATATTAATGTAATATGTGTGTTTGTTTTGTCCTTTGCTGTTATGGAGTATGTAAATCTTTTGATTGGCAGAGTGGGCGGATTTCCTGTGCTTGCAGGGGTGCTTGTGTCATATTCCGTTATGAGATATGGCAGCTTTGCAAGGAAAAATATGGCATGCTACATGGGCATCTATATACTGACATGGTTTATCGGCACGGTAGTGTTATTCATTGCAAAATACTCAGGCTGGGGCAATATCAAAAAGCTTGGTCCGGCGCAGTATTTCAAGGCACTGTACGGCTCAACCCTGTCAGAGATATGGGGATATTTTTTTGCAATTGTGCTCATGCTGACAGTGATTGTTTCACTTTTTCCGCTTACCGTAATAAAAAGCAGGAAAATATATGCACGGTATGTGTTGGGAAATGTGCTTTTTTGGACGATAATACTCATACCGCTTAGGTTTATAGATAAGAAATTTGTCAATCACAAGGTGATGTGGCAGGCCGGCTGTATGATGGCCTTTGCTGTGCTTTTGCTTGTGCTGGAGCTTTTCGTTGTATACAGACTGGTGAAATACAGGTATTGCGATGAGCATGCAGACAGGAAAGTGCGCATTCACAGACGCAGGGTTCGAAGGAAAACATTAAAAGCTGTAATAGTCATTGTGCCGGTCGTTGTCATTGCAATTATTGTTGTTTACACATATTTCATGTCGCCTTCAAACGAGCCGGCTGAGTATGAAAAGGTCGCAAGCTGTATCACAAATGATGACAGGCTTGGGCCTATGGTTTATGACAGTCAGGTGTATATTCCGATAACCATAGAGCTTGACTATGCAGGGACTGGCAGTCCGCTTGGCTATATTGTATACAAGGATCAGGACTATAGCAGCAGGTACTATGAGGTTGCAGCATCAAACCTCTTATATATGAATAAGAACGGTGACGATACATATTTACAGATGGCGGGCAACGCATCAAATTCATACAAGAAGCTGTCTGTAGTTGAAAAAAGCAATTCATGGAAGGACTGCAGCGTTTTTCTCATGTGGGATGAGGAGTGGCAGTCAGAGTCGCGCTACAGCAAGGATGTCACAGGCTATACGGAGTGTGATGGGGATTTCATAAAAAGTCTTGAGGATACCTTTGGTGCAGTGAAAATAAATCCGGCAGACTTCAAGGGCTATGATGCCTATTTTACAATAGAGGGCTACAAATCCATGAAGGATGCCATAGAGAGTGACAGTCATGTGGGCACCTGGGTGGGCTGCATACTGGCAAAAGACGATAAATTTTACTATGGCAGCTACGACAATGAAATCACAGGCGGACAGCTTCAGATGCTGCGCCATGTGCTCGGCGGTAATTGATATAGCATTTAATTTTTGCCGAAAGAAAATTAAAGTAAAAAGAAATAAAAAAAGGATTTTTAAAAATCACGTCGAATAATAACTAGTGTAGAGCATAATTAGTGGAATGTAACGCTATTTGTTACATTTGTGTGTGAATAGCAGCAGAACATAACGACTGTGACAGCGAGGAGGCAGATAAATGACTATTCGCGAGCAGATAGAAAAACGTGAGCAGGAAATACTTAGTCCGTTCGCATGCTTGAGTATCAACTCAAGAGGCAGGGACTATGATGAGCCGCAGTGCGATATCAGGCCTGTTTTTCAGCGGGACAGGGACCGGATACTACATAGCAAGGCATTCAGGCGTCTGAAAAATAAGACACAGGTGTTTCTTACGCCAAAGGGCGACCATTACCGCACACGTATGTCGCATACGCTTGAGGTGTCGCAGAATGCCAGGACAATAGCCAAGGCACTGAGACTGAATGAGGATCTGGTGGAGGCTATAGCGCTGGGACACGACCTGGGGCATACGCCGTTTGGACATGCGGGTGAGCGCATCCTCAATGAGATATACGAGGGTGGCTTTAAGCATAATGAGCAGAGTGTGCGCATAGTGGAGAAGCTCGAAAAGGACGGAGCAGGACTCAATCTGACATGGGAGGTCAGAGATGGTATGCTAAATCACCAGACTTCGCTCATGCCACACACCTTAGAGGGCAAAATAGTCAGGCTTTCAGACAAGATAGCCTACATAAATTCAGACTTTGATGATGCAATCCGCGCACAGCTTCTGTGCGAGGATGATATACCGCTTGAGATAAGAAACACGCTTGGACACAGCACCAAGGCCAGGCTCAATCATATGGTGCACAATATCATCACAAACAGCATGGGAAAGGACGATATATGCATGTCAGAAGAGTCCGCGCAGGCAATGCAGGATTTGCGTAAATTCATGTTCGCAAACCTCTATAACAATCCTGTCGCAAAAAGCGAGGAGAAAAAGGCCAAGGCGATGCTCAAGCAGCTTTACTTCTATTATATGGAGCATATAGAGGAGCTGCCGCAGAAATACCTCGCCATGCTGGGGCAGGGGGATGACAAGGGGCGCATCATATGCGACTATATATCAGGCATGACAGACCAGTATGCCACCACGAAGTTCCACGAGTATTTCGTACCGGTAGCCTGGGAAATCGATGGATATTGATTTTCGCCGGGCGACACAAATGACAACAAAGATGAACAGTAAGGGGATGATAAAATGCCGTACTACTCTGATGAGCTTATAGAGGAGGTACGTTCGCGAAATGACATAGTCGATGTTATAGGAAGCTACGTGCATCTTCAGAAAAAGGGAAGTACCTATTTTGGATTATGCCCATTCCATAATGAAAAGACGGGATCCTTTTCCGTCTCACCGAATAAGCAGATGTACTATTGCTTCGGCTGTGGAGCCGGAGGCAATGTATTTACATTTCTCATGCAGTATGAGAACTTTACCTTCCCTGAGGCCATGCAGGAGCTTGCAGACCGTGTGGGAATTGAGCTTCCTAAGCAGGAGATGACCTCAGCACAAAGGAGGGAAGCAGACAGGCGCACGCAGCTGCTTGAGATAAATAAAGAGGCTGCAAAGTATTTTTATATGCTGCTTCGTGGACCGAGAGGACAGAAGGCACATGAGTATTTCAAAAAGAGAGAGCTGTCCGATGAGACAATGCAGAAGTTCGGGCTTGGTTACTCGGACCAGTACAGTGATGATCTGTACAAGTATCTGCGCAGCAAGGGCTATGATGATGAGATACTTAAGGAGACAGGTCTTGTGACGATAGATGAGGTCAGAGGCGGGCACGATAAGTTCTGGAATCGTGCGATGTTTCCGATTATGGATGTGCACAACCGCGTCATAGGCTTTGGAGGCCGAGTGATGGGGGACGGAGAGCCAAAGTATTTAAACTCTCCGGAGACAAAGATATTTGATAAGAGCCGTAATCTTTACGGACTTAATATAGCAAGGAGCACGAGGAAAAACCAGCTCCTTTTGTGTGAGGGCTACATGGATGTCATAGCACTGCATCAGGCGGGCTTTGACAATGCGGTGGCGTCGCTTGGCACGGCGCTCACGAGCGGACATGCCTCACTATTAAAGAGATACACCAATGAGGTGTATCTGACATATGACAGTGATGGCGCCGGGGTAAAGGCAGCGCTGCGTGCGATTCCGATACTCAAGGAGGTAGGCATCACAACAAAGGTCATTAACATGCGGCCGTACAAGGACCCGGATGAGTTTATCAAGGCGCTTGGCGCACAGGAGTATGAGGAGCGTATCAAAAAGGCTGAAAACAGCTTTATGTTTCAGATACGGATCATGCAGGCAGGCTATGATATGGACGATCCCGAGTCAAAAACCGCATTTTATAATGAAATCGCAAAGAAGCTGCTTGGTTTTACCGAGGAGCTTGAGCGGACAAACTATACGCAGGCAGTGTCCAGAGAGTACAGCATACCATACGACGACTTAAGAAAGCTCGTAAACAGTATGGCAATGAAGGGCGGTATCGTAAAGCCCCAGACAAAGCTTAAAAGTGGAATCAATGAGAAAAATAAAAAGGAGGATGGCATGAAGCAGTCGCAGAAGCTTCTCCTCACATGGCTCATAGAGGATAATTCACTTTTTGACAGGATAAAGGGGCGTATCAGTGCAGATGACTTTACCGAAGAGCTGTACCACAAGGTGGCTAATGAGGTTTTTTCACAGTACGAGACCACGCATACAGTAAATCCGGCCAGGATAGTAAGCATGTTTACCGATGAGGACGAACAGCGCGAGGTGGCAGGGCTTTTCAATGCCACAATCCATCAGGTGGAGGGCAAAAATGACAAGGCAACCGCACTCAGGGAAACCGTTGTCCGTATCAAGCAAAACAGCATAGACTACCGTTCAAAGCATCTGGCACCTACAGATATGGAGGGCATGATGAGGATTATTGAGGATAAGCGTGCACTCGAAGAATTGCAAAAAATACCAGAATAAAGAGGAAAATAAAATGGCAAAGAAAAAGGAACAAAAAGACATGGCACAGGAGCAGGAGCAGAAACTGAATTTCCAGCAGAAGCTTATTGAGATTCTTGAGCTTGGAAAAAAGAAAAAGAATATGCTCGAATATCAGGAAATTGCAGATTTTTTCAAGGACTTAAATCTGGATCCGGAGAAGTTTGAGATGGTAATTGATTATCTCGAGCAAAACGGCATAGATGTGCTTAAAATCAGCAATGATGATGACGTGGATGATGATATCATACTCGATGATGAGGACGAGGTAGAGGTTGAAAAGATTGACCTCTCAGTACCGGAGGGAGTCAGCGTCGAGGATCCTGTCCGTATGTATCTTAAGGAAATAGGTAAGGTACCTCTTCTCTCAGCAGATGAGGAGATTGAGCTCGCCCAGAATATGGAGGACGGAGCGGTAGCAACCGAGAAGATTAATGTGCTGAAGGGCCGCCTTGATGGTGCATCGGAAGAGGAAAAGGCTGAGATAAAGGAAGAAATAAAGACTCTGCAGAGGGATGTGGACAAGGGAGCAGATGCCAAAAAGCGTCTTGCAGAAGCAAACCTGCGTCTTGTTGTCAGCATCGCAAAGAGATATGTGGGAAGAGGAATGCTTTTCCTTGACCTGATTCAGGAGGGAAACTTAGGTCTTATCAAGGCAGTTGAGAAGTTCGACTACAAGAAGGGCTACAAATTCTCTACATATGCCACATGGTGGATTCGCCAGGCTATCACAAGAGCCATAGCTGATCAGGCCAGAACAATCCGTATTCCTGTGCATATGGTTGAGACAATCAACAAGCTCATACGTGTGTCAAGACAGCTCCTTCAGGAGCTTGGCAGAGAGCCTTCACCGGAGGAAATTGCTAAGGAGATGAACATGCCGGTAGAGCGTGTGCGTGAGATACTCAAGATATCACAGGAGCCTGTTTCACTTGAGACTCCAATCGGTGAGGAGGAGGATTCACATCTTGGTGATTTCATCAAGGATGATAATGTACCGGTTCCTGCTGATGCGGCAGCATTCACACTTCTTAAGGAGCAGCTTGAGGAGGTGCTTGGCACTCTTACAGAGAGAGAGCAGAAGGTACTCACACTCCGCTTTGGCTTAGAGGACGGCAGAGCCAGAACACTTGAAGAAGTAGGTAAGGAGTTCAACGTCACTCGTGAGCGTATCCGCCAGATTGAGGCAAAGGCGCTAAGAAAGCTTCGTCATCCAAGCAGAAGTAGAAAGCTTAAGGACTACTTAGAGTAAGATGATTAGGCTATCCAGAAGAATGAAGGCAGTGGCATCAATGGTCACGGCCGGCTACACGCTGTGTGATGTGGGAACCGACCATGGCTATGTGCCTATTGCCCTGGTGCAGGGTAATATAATACCGAAAGCAATTGCTGTTGATATAAATAAGGGACCGCTTGAGCGCGCCAATGAGCATATAAGGGCAAACGGTCTGACAGAGCAGATTACCACAAGGCTTTCCAATGGGCTTGAAGCGATACACGATGGAGAGGTTGACTCTATTGTCATAGCAGGAATGGGAGGAGAGCTTGTTATTCACATTTTAACCGCAGGGGAGACGGTGTGCAGGTCGGCAAAGGAGCTGATTCTGCAGCCACAGTCGGAAGTGAGCAAAGTCCGTGAATATGTAAGGAACACAGGCTATAAGATAGTTGATGAGGATATGATTTTGGAGGACGGAAAATACTATCCGATGTTCAGATGTGTGCCGTGTGCGGACAATTCCGCATGGGACAATATGGACGAGACGACGGTTACTGTATGCGATTTGTACGGACCTGTACTTATCAAAAACGGTAATCCGGTGCTTCGGAAGTTCCTTGTCAGGGAACACCACAAGCTGGCTGCCATCATGCAGCAGCTAAGGACACAGGAGATGAGTGATTCCATCATGGATAGAATCGAGCAGATAAACGAGATGATGGCATACAATGAGGCAGCATATTCGACTATGGGGGCAATAAGAAATGCAGGAATATAGTGTGAAGGTGACCTTGCCGGATGGACAGGTCATGGCAGTGACAGCATCAGAAAGTGATACTTTAGAAGCCGTAGCAGACAGATTCAAGGATTATTATGAGGATGACATAATCCTTGGAATCGTAAACGGCAGGCTTCGTGAACTGAATAAGAAAATAAAAAGTGACTGTGAGCTTAGCTTTGTGACGACAGCTGACAGGGATGGCAGGCGTACATACAGAAGAAGTGTTGTGCTGCTTTTGCAGAGGGCTATATACGATGTATATGGCAGCATGACACAGCTTCATGTGATGCATTCGCTCGGAGAAGGCTATTATTGTCAGCTTGAGAAAGCAGTGGAGTGTGCGGACAGCCAACAGGAAAAATATAATGAAGATACAGACCAAGGCAGCAGAGAAAACAGTGGGAAAAGCGTGACAGAGCACGATATCGACATGATAGTATGCAGCATGTACTCATTTGTGGAAAAAGATCTCCCAATCACCAAGCACAGTGCAAAAACACAGTATGCGGAGCAGCTTTTCAAGGAAAAAGGGCTGCATGATAAGGAGAGGTTATTGCACTACAGGAGAAGCTCCAGAGTCAATCTCTATGAGCTGGATGGTGTGGTGGATTATTTCTACGGATTTATGGCACCATCGACAGGCATGCTCAAATACTTTGATATAGTGCCGTATGAGAGTGGATTTGTGCTTCTTTTCCCGGGTGCCCACAGCAGGAGCGTTGAGCCGCTTGTGACATCAAATAAGCTGTTTCACACGCTGGATGATTCCAGGGAATGGAGCAAGATGCTTGGAATAGGCACGATAGGCTCACTAAATGATGCGATTGCAGCCGGCAGGGGACAGGAAATCATGCTGCTTCAGGAGGCACTGATGGAGCAGAAGATAGGAAATCTTGCAGCGCAGATTGCTTCGGATGACAAAAAGAAATTTGTCATGATAGCAGGTCCTTCATCATCAGGCAAGACATCGTTTGCCAACAGACTGTCAATCCAGCTTATCGCAAAGGGCAGAAAGCCACATCCGTTAAGTCTGGATGACTACTATGTGGACAGGGAGCTTTGCCCGAAGAATCCGGACGGAAGCTTTGATTTTGAGTGCCTTGAGTCTATTGATGTGAAGCTGTTCAATGAGGATATGAACAGGCTGCTTAAAGGAGAGGCTGTTGATATGCCTTCCTTCAATTTCAAGACAGGAAAGAGAGAGTACCGCGGAAGAAAGCTGACGCTGGGAGCTGATGATATACTTGTCATAGAAGGAATCCACGGCCTAAATGACAGGCTTTCACAGCTTATCCCGCCTGAGCACAAGTTCAAAATCTATATCTCAGCGCTTACACAGCTCAATATTGACGAGCACAATCCTCTTTCCACCACAGATGAAAGACTTATACGCCGGATTGTGCGTGATGCGCGTACACGAGGTACCAATGCCACGGAGACCATCGCTATGTGGCCGTCTGTCAGAAAGGGTGAAAGGGAGAATATCTTTCCTTTCCAGGAACAGGCGGATGTGATGTTCAACTCTGCACTTGTGTATGAGCTTGCGGTACTCAAGGTGTATGCGGAGCCGTTGCTTTTTGGCATAGAAAGAGACTGCCCGGAGTATCTTGAGGCAAAGAGGCTGCTTAAGCTCTTAGACTACTTGCTTCCGATGCCGGCTGACGGCATACCAAACAATTCACTGCTTCGTGAGTTTGTAGGAGGAAGCTGCTTTAATGTTTAAAACTAAAAAAAACCGTATTCCGGCTGTATATAAAATACTGCTTGTGGCAATTGCAGCCATGGCTATTGGCGGTATTGCCGTAAATTGCTATGTAGGGAATTATTATCACGCAGATTCAATTGCGGAGGCTGCAATCGATTCAGACAGAGAGGTTGCGGTGACCATTGAAAAGAAGGACAAGCGTATACAGGCCACCCAATACGACTTAAAGCATAAGAATTATACGATAACCTTTGCACCACGGGATAAGGAAAAAGCTACAAAGGCTTTGATTTTCTATCCGGGAGGCAGGGTGCAGTACACGGCGTATGCGCCGCTGATGCATGAGTTTGCAAGGAATAATTTCGTGTGCATACTTGTACATATGCCGGGCAACCTCGCAGTATTGGACCAGAATGCAGCAGACGGTATCATTGAAAAATACAAGGAAATATACTCATCCATACAGGAATGGTACATTGGAGGCCACTCCTTAGGCGGAGCCATGGCTGCAGAATATGTGTCAAAGCATGTAGATGAGTTTGACGGATTATATCTTTTTGCAGCATATTCGACCGCTGACCTGTCGGATTCAGATCTGAGGGTTTTTAGCGTGTACGGTTCAGAGGATGGTGTGCTTGATATGGACAAATACCGCAAATACCGCTCAAACCTGCCGGAGGATACATATGAGTATGTCATTGATGGCGGGTGCCATTCTTATTTTGGAAGCTATGGTCTGCAAAAGGGAGACGGTACACCTGATGTGGCTTTCGAGGAGCAGATAGAGATGGCGGTAGACTTTATTACATACAACAGCAAATAATAGTTACCGGTAGACTGCATCATATACAACAGCAATAATAGTTACCGGGAAATAACAAAATGCAACTGAGATATCTCAGTTGCATTTTTAATGGTGCACCTTGCGGCGCACGTTACTAATAAGTTATTTTACGAAACGCCAATAGGCTTTAGATTATTAAAATACGCAGGACGATAAGCCGGGTTATGTCGTTGAGTGATCATCTATCTAGGACGCCTGTTGCCAGACGCCTCAAGCGACCTACCTAAAGCTGGCGGGCCACGTCAAAGCTTTGTTTCGGTCTTGCTTCGGATGGGGTTTACATGTGCCCTCCCTGTTACCAGTGAGGCGGTAGTCTCTTACACTGCCATTCCACCCTTACCACAAAAGTGGCGGTATATTTCTGTTGCACTGTCCTTAGAGTTTCCTCCACCGGCCGTTAACCGGCATCCTGCCCTATGAAGCCCGGACTTTCCTCACCTGCGGTCTTTCGACACCTGCAGCCGCGATCACCTGTCCTGCATATTTATTTAATATACCAAGCATTTTTCTAAAAATCAAGCCCTTTTACCAACTTTAATAAACGAAATATAAAATGTTTCTTAAAAGACGATAGGTCTATTGACGGTTGTTATCTTCAATATTATCTTAATAAATGTAAAGAACGATTTAAAACCTCAAATTCATAGCGTGGACACTGTATGAGGTAAGAATTTGGCTATAATGAAAATATAGGGCGAGGCGGTAATTATGAGAGAAAAATTTATCAGATTTATGAATGGAAGAAACGGGATGGACGAGCTTGCAAGGGCTGAGTCATGGGTAGTAATGATATTACTTTTGGTTTCAATATTTACAAGGTCGGCGATACTTGATATACTGGCAATAGGACTGATGATACATATGTATTTTCGCGTATTTTCGAGGAATGTAAACAAGCGCTATGCAGAGAATCAGAAGTTTTTAAATGCCAGGTATGAGTGGACCGTAAAGGCAGAGCGCAGGAAAAAGCGCTTTGCACAGAGGAAGCAGTACAAGTTCTTCAAGTGCCCTATGTGCAAGCAGGAGGTCAGGGTGCCAAGAGGACATGGCAAGATCTGTATTACCTGTCCGAAGTGCCGGGAGCAGTTTGTGAGACGTAGCTAATACGTCAATATATACCTGTACATAAGAGCATGGAGAAGAGAAATGTTTGGATATATAACTGTCAATAAGGACACCTTGTCCGAGGAAAATAAAAAAATATATCAAAGCTATTATTGCGGGCTGTGCCAGACAATGAAGTCGCAGTATGGCAGGCGTGCACAGATGGCACTAAACTATGACATGACTTTTCTCATAGTGCTTCTGACAGGTTTGTATGAGCCGGATAGTGTGACGCGGGATGGATTTGTATGCAGCGTGCACCCTACGAAGAAGCGTACACTTCGCACCAATGAGATTACAGAGTATGCTGCAGCTATGAACATAATGCTTGCATACTACAATCTGATAGATGACTGGAAGGACGATAAAAGCCTGACTAAGAAGACATACGCAGAGATGCTGAAAAAGGACTTTGAGAAGGCAAAAAAAGGCTATCCGATACAGGCTAAGGCGATAGAGGACTACATTGCAAGGCTTGCAGAGTGCGAGAAGAGCAATGATACCAATATTGATGCAGTTGCGGGGCTGACAGGAGAGATGCTCGGCATACTTTTTGCGTGGAAGCAGGATGAGTGGCAGAAGGATTTGAAGGAATTTGGCTGCTATATGGGCAAATTTATTTATATAATGGATGCGTATGAGGATATTGGGGATGATGTGAAAAAAAAGTCATATAATCCACTTATACAGCTCATGCATTGCTGCAATAATGATCAGGAAAAATTTGACAAATCCTGTCGGCTTATGATGACATCTATGCTTTCAGAGGCAGCAAAAATATTTGAGAGGTTGCCAATTCTCTTACATGCGGATATAATCAGAAATGTTCTATACTCCGGTGTGTGGAGCAAGTATGAGTATATTCAGATGAAGAAAAGGAAGAAACATAAATGATAGATCCATATCAGGTGCTCGGTGTCAGCCGCAGTGCAAGTGACGATGAAATAAAAAAGGCCTACAGGAGCTTAAGCAGAAAATATCATCCTGATGCCAATATCAACAATCCTAACAAGGATCAGGCTGAGGAGAAGTTTAAGCAGGTGCAGCAGGCATATGACCAGATAATGAAGGAAAAGCAGTCCGGTGCTGCCGGAGCCGGTGGATATGGTGGTGCGGGAAGCAGCAGCTCATACGGCGGCAGCTCCTATGGTGGAGCATATGGTGGTGGACCGGGAGCAGGTGATCCATTTGGAGCAGGTGGACCGTTTGGTGGTTTCTATGGCCGCTATACCTACAATAATGCAGGCAGCAGTGCACAGGATGACAATTCAAAGGTGCGTGCAGCAGGCAATTTCATCAGCAACGGCTACTACAATGAGGCACTGAAGGTGCTTGAGGAGGTACCTTTTGCTGAGAGACGCGGAAGGTGGTACTACTACAGTGCTATCGCAAACCAAAAGCTCGGCAACACAGCGACAGCCATAGAACACATACAGCGAGCAGTGTCGCTTGAGCCAAACAACATGCAGTACCGCCAGTTTATGCAGATAATTGAAAATGGTGGCTCGTGGTATTCGGATATGGGAGACATATACGGACGCCCTAGTGGCAGGGGCAGCGAGTGCTGCAGTCTGCTAGCCACATTCCTTTGCTGGCAGCTGTTCTGCTGCTAGATGTCAAGCTTTTCTGATGTTACAGATGGAAATTCATGCAAGTTATTGGGCTGGTTATTTGCAGAACGATGGACTGGTATATTAATCTGTGAATTATTCTGAATAGTTACCTGAAAAATAAGAGGAAGTGAAAAAACTCGATTGAGTTTTTTCACTTTCCCTTTTATTTATGGACATAAGTAACTATTCATATCCACACATATATGAGCAAAATCAGCTGCGCAGCAACGGCTGTATTATTCCATAGAATCCGGAATACCATCATGATCCAAATCTGCCATGTCTGCTCCGTGTGCACCGATATCCACAGTGTTTAAGGTGCGTCTTTTAAGTCTTGCGGCCTCAGACTGCTTGAGCAGATAGCTCTTTATCTCGCGTGAGTGCTTTACGTGAACAAGCTTTAGCTCAGGGTTTGTGACGTCGCCTGTGTAGCAGACTATGGTGCCGAGCTTAAAAATGCGCTCCATCAGTGATGTGGTGAGCTTTACATCAGCTACCTTATACATGTAGCAGTCATCCTCTGTGGTGCTTAAGAGTCCGGACTCCACAGTGATAAAGGATGGTGTGATGGTGTACTTTGTGAAGGTCCATGGTAGACCGAGAAACAGCAGTCTCTTTCTCTCCTTAAAGATTACAGCATCGTCATCATCGATTGCGCCGGCTGTGGTGTTTTTGATTTGTGATTCATTTACAGACATATTATTCTCCTTTTTGATGTTGAAATTGTCGTAATTGTATGAAAACTTCGATACAATTGCTAAGCGTTCAGAACAGTTATATTCTGTCATATATTTTACAACAAAAAAGTGTAAAAGCCAACTTGAATATTGCGCTAAGTTATTATATGATAGAAAAAATGTAATAAAAATTGTTACGCGAAAAAGAATGGAGGCAAATTATGCGTCACTTAATGAGTCCGTTGGATTTTTCTGTAGAAGAGTTGGACAAGCTTCTGGATCTTGCAAATGATATAGAGGCTCATCCTGAGAAATATGCACACAAGTGCGATGGAAAGAAGCTTGCAACCTGTTTTTACGAGCCAAGCACGAGAACCAGGCTTAGCTTTGAGGCTGCCATGCTTAATCTGGGAGGCTCGGTGTTAGGTTTCCACAGTGCTGATTCGTCATCTGCGTCAAAGGGCGAGAGCGTTTCAGATACTATCAGGGTTATTTCCTGCTATGCTGATATCTGTGCCATGCGTCATCCTAAGGAGGGTGCACCGCTTGTGGCTTCAGAGAAATCGCGTATTCCTGTAATCAATGCAGGCGATGGAGGTCATCAGCATCCTACCCAGACACTTGCTGATCTCCTTACAATCCGTTCCATCAAGGGCAGATTGAATAATATCACAATCGGCTTTTGCGGAGATTTAAAGTTTGGACGTACAGTGCATTCATTGATCAATGCACTTATCAGATATGACAATGTGAGGATTGTGCTTATCTCGCCTGAGGAGCTTAAGGTGCCTGACTATGTGCGCGATGATGTGCTTCGCGCCAACAATATCGAGTTCAAGGAGGTAGAAAAGCTCGAGGATGCCATGGGAGAGCTTGATGTGCTCTACATGACACGTGTCCAGAAGGAGCGTTTCTTCAATGAGGAGGACTATGTGCGTCTGAAGGATTTCTACATTCTGACTAAGGAGAAGATGGAGCTTGCAAAGGATGATATGATTGTACTTCATCCGCTCCCACGTGTGAATGAGATTTCTGTTGATGTGGATGATGACCCGAGAGCATGCTATTTCAGGCAGGCACAGTATGCGGTTTACGTGCGTATGGCGCTTATTCTGACATTGCTTGGCCTGGCTGAGGACTAAAGGAGGATAATATGCTGAATATAAGTGGAATACATGAGGGCTTTGTGCTCGATCATATCAAGGCAGGTATGAGTCTTCAGATTTACAGGGATTTAAAGCTTGACAAGCTCGACTGCACAGTTGCAATCATAAAGAATGCAAAGAGCAGCAAGATGGGCAAGAAGGATATTATCAAGGTAGAGTGTCCGATAGAGTCATTAGACCTCGATATCCTTGGATTTATCGACCACAATATCACTGTAAATGTGATAAAGGGTGACAAGATTGTGGACAAGATGGAGCTTAAGCTGCCTCATCAGGTGAAAAATGTCATCAAGTGCAAAAACCCAAGATGCATCACTTCAATTGAGCAGGAGCTTGACCAGATTTTCGTGCTTTCCGATGAGAAAAACGAAATCTACCGCTGCAAGTACTGCGAGGAGAAATACGAAGGAGTTAAATAGTATCAGTTATGTATGCCAACGTGATTGTGGATATATCCCACGAAAAACTGGATAAGACTTTTCAGTACAGCATCCCGGATGAGCTTTTATGTGATATCCGCCCGGGTGTGTGCGTGGATATTCCATTTGGCAGCCGCACTATCACAGGCTATGTGATTGAGGTCACGGATGAGCCTGAGTACGACCCGGCAAGGACAAAGCCTCTTATCGGGATAAAGTCAGACTCTGTGGCTGTGGAGGCAAAGCTCATCGCACTTGCGGCATGGATACGGCGCAACTACGGCTCTACCATGAATCAGGCACTTAAGACTGTGATACCTGTAAAGAAGCAGGCTAAGGAGCAGGTGAGCCGCAGTATTGTACTGAAGATAGACAAGGTAAAGGCAAGGGCGCAGCTGGCGCTTTGCGAGGCAAAAAAACAAAAGGCAAAGGCAAGGCTTTTTCGTGCGCTGATTGATGCTGATGATGGGGCGCGCCTTGAGTATTCCTTTGTGACAGGCAAGCTGTCGGTGTCGGCTGCCACTATAAGAGCGCTTGAGCAGAGCGGTTTTATCGAGGTCATTACACAGAGCGGCTACAGAAATCCTGTGGAGCATATGAGTGTGGACACATATGATAAGGTACTGAATGCTGCGCAGCAGAGTGTGGTTGATGCGATAGAAGGCGATATTGCCGCTGGCCTTAGAAATACTTATCTGATTAAGGGTGTCACCGGAAGCGGCAAGACAGAGGTGTACATGGAGCTTATCGCACACTGTATACAGTCCGCTCGTCAGGCGATTGTGCTGATTCCCGAGATTGCCCTCACTTACCAGACCGTAATGCGTTTTTTTGCCAGATTTGGGAACAGGGTTTCGATAATCAATTCAAGACTTTCAAATGGTGAGCGTTATGACCAGTTTGAGAGAGCTAAGAATGGTGATATTGACATCATGATTGGCCCGCGGTCGGCGCTGTTCACACCTTTTTCAAATTTAGGACTTATCATAATAGATGAAGAGCACGAGAATTCATACAAGAGCGAGTCGGTGCCACGCTATCACGCCAGGGAGGTGGCGATAGAGTACGCGCGCATGTCCGATGCTATTGTGGTACTTGGCTCTGCAACACCGTCGGTGGATAGCTATTACAAGGCAAAGACAGGCGTTTACAGGCTTTTGGAGCTGGATAAGCGTGTGGACGACAGACCTCTTCCAAAGTGTGAGGTTGTCGATTTGAGGCAGGAGCTTCGTGAGGGAAACCGCTCGATTCTTTCCACCAGGCTTCAGGAACTTATGGAGGAGCGGCTTCTAAATGGCCAGCAGACCATGCTTTTTTTAAATAGAAGGGGTAAATCGGCATTTATGTCGTGCAGAGCGTGCGGTTTTGTGGTAAAATGTCCTCATTGCGATGTATCACTCAGTGAACATAGCGGTGGAGTGATGGTCTGTCACTACTGCGGCTACAGACAGCCGGTGCCGAAGGTGTGCCCAAGCTGTGGCTCGAAGTACATTAGCGGCTTTAAGGCCGGCACACAGAAGATAGAAGCGATGGTGGCAAAGCGTTTTCCACAGGCGCGTATACTGCGCATGGATTATGACACCACGAGGGCGAAGGATGCGTATGAGAAGATTCTGCAGGCATTTTCCAATCATGAGGCTGATATACTTATCGGTACGCAGATGATTGTAAAGGGGCATGATTTTTCAAATGTCACGCTGGTTGGTGTGCTGGCGGCGGATATGTCACTGCATGTGAATGATTTTCATGCGGCGGAGCGCACCTTTGCTCTGCTGACCCAGGCGGCAGGGCGCGCCGGCAGAGGAAAGCTGCCCGGCAATGTGGTTATCCAGACCTATGACCCTGACCACTATGCCATCCGGACTGCCAAAGAGCAGGATTATGAGGCTTTTTACGATAAGGAGATAGAGTACAGGAGGCTTATGAACTATCCGCCTGTATGGAATATGCTTTTAGTCCATGTCACATCACCTGATGAGAGTGAGTGCGGCAGCATGGCACAGCAAGTGTACGATATAGCATCGCAAATGATATCGCATACAGATGAAAATCAAAGCCCGGATGATAGGCATCTGATTCAGCTCATCGGTCCTGCGGATGCGACCATCGCCAAGGTAAATGACATATACCGCAAGGTGATTTACATGAAGACATCTGACTATGCGGCGCTCATTTCCATAAAGGATGGCATAGAGCAGGTGGTGAAAGCTGATACGGCAATGAAACATGCTAATATCTCATTTGATTTCAATCCGATGAGTGGATTTTGATAGATATAGAAGGAGGCAATTATGGCACTTAGAACTATTAGATTGGAGGGAGACCCTGTACTTGGCAAGGTCTGCAGAGAGGTTACGGAGGTGACTCCAAAGATAGTAACACTTATTGATGATATGCTTGAGACTATGTATGAGGCCAATGGTGTAGGACTTGCCGCACCACAGGTTGGCATATTAAAGAGGATCGTTGTTATCGATGTGGGCGAGGGTCCGATCGTGATGATTAATCCTGAAATTATCGAGTCTGACGGAGAGCAGACCGGCGATGAGGGCTGTCTTTCAGTACCGGGAAAGGCCGGACAGGTGACCCGCCCGAATTATGTAAAGGCTCGCTTCATGGGCGAGGATATGAATGAGTATGAGATAGAGGGAGAAGAGCTTTTGGCCAGATGTATCTGCCACGAGCTTGACCATCTCGACGGACATCTCTATGTGGAGAAGGTTGAGGGCGCACTTCACGATGTGACATATGAGGATACACAGGAGTAATCATTAGGATGACATTTGTTATCTGAGCTTGGAAAATATCTGGGAGGCAGTAAGATGAGAGTAATTTTCATGGGAACACCGGACTTTTCGGTGGGAACACTTGAGGCAATTATAGAGGCAGGGCATGAGGTGGCACTGGTTGTCACACAGCCCGACAAGCCAAAGGGCCGTGGCAAGGCAATGCAGTATACACCGGTCAAGGAGTGTGCGCTTTCGCACGGTATTGAGGTATTCCAGCCGGTTAAAATAAGAGAGACTGCTAATATAGAGTATCTCAGAAAGTTTAATGCAGATATAATAATTGTGGTTGCTTTTGGACAGATTCTGTCAAAGAGTATTCTTGATATGCCTCGATACGGCTGTATCAATGTGCATGCTTCACTTCTGCCAAAGTACAGAGGTGCGGCTCCTATCCAGTGGGCTGTGATTAACGGTGACGAGTTTACAGGTGTCACTACCATGAGGATGGATGAGGGCGTCGATACCGGCGATATGATTGCAAAGAGTACAGTCAGACTCGCACCTGATGAGACCGGCGGCAGCCTGTTTGATAAGCTCTCAGCAGAGGGAGCAAAGCTGTGTGTGGAGACCATGAAGATGATAGAGGATGGCACTGCAGAGTATACTCCTCAAAACAGCGAGGAGGCCACACATACATCAATGATCAGTAAGGAGCTTGGCTTTATCGACTGGACAAAGCCGGCTGTTGAGATTGAGAGGCTTGTAAGGGGGCTTAATCCATGGCCGAGCGCATACACCCACCTAAACGGTAAGACATTTAAGGTGTGGAGTGCAAAGGTGATTGACGGCAGCGATGATTATGAGCCGGGCTGTATTTATCATATCGGAAAAAATGATATGTATGTACAGACAGGAAAAGGAGCATTATCTTTAGTAGAGGTACAGCTCCAGGGCAAGAAGCGCATGGATACAGGCTCGTTTTTGAGAGGCTGTCATGTGGAAGAGGGCTCGTTCTTCACATTATAGTTATTCATTATAAGTAACTATTGACAAACTACTACACGCATTATAATAAGCAGCAAGGAGAGATGATACATGGGATATTATTACTGGGATCCGACATATATACTCGTTGTGATAGGTGCAGTGATATGTATGATTGCATCGGCAAGAGTTAAAGGTACATTTAATAAATACTCGCAGCTAAGAAGCATGTCAGGCATGAATGGCGCACAGGTAGCTCAAAGAGTGCTTCAGGCGGCAGGCATATATGATGTACAGGTACGTCATGTGTCCGGCAGTCTGACGGACCACTATGATCCGCGCACCAAAACAGTGAATTTATCTGATTCTGTGTACAATGCCACATCGGTCGCAGCACTTGGCGTAGCAGCCCATGAGTGTGGACACGCTATACAGCATGCGAAAAACTATGCGCCTCTTTCAATCAGGAGTGCACTTGTGCCTATAGCCAATTTTGGCTCCATGCTTGCATGGCCGGTCATACTTATCGGCCTGCTCTTTAACACACGCTCGTCAGGGCTTATTATTGATATAGGCATATTGCTGTTTTCGGCAGCAGTGCTTTTCCAGCTCGTGACATTGCCGGTAGAGTTTGATGCTTCAAGACGCGCGCTTGTCATGCTTCGTACACAGGGCATACTTGCAGATGACGAGCTTAAGTACACAAGAAGGGTGCTCAAGTCAGCGGCACTTACCTATGTAGCCAGTGCGGCGGCTGCTATTTTACAGCTCCTTCGTATAATACTTATCACAAACGGACGCAGACGGGACGACTGATACTGTTGTAGCTTCTTTGGTTGAAGCAGAAGTAGGGCAGTTAGGTAAGACAGTTTAAATTGGATAAATAAACTGGAAAAATTAAATGTAGATGTAACTACTTAAGGGCATCATATGAACCGAAAAACTGTTGTTTAACTGTTGTTTATATGTAAGCATGACTTATCAGCTTTTTGATTTCAGGGATTCTTGATAGTTACAATTAGATTAAACTATATGACATCGAATAAGAATATAAATAATAAGAATAAAAATAATCACAGTAAAAATAATATACCGGCACACTCTGTAGATACGCGTGAGCTTGCCCTTGAGATGCTTATTGAGATTAATGAGCGTGGAGCATTTTCACATATTGTGCTTCGTAGTGTGCTTGACAAGTATCAGTATCTGTCAAAGCAGGACAGAGCATTTATGACGAGGCTTGTTGACGGCACTATCGAGTATATGCTGCAGCTCGACTACATCATAGACTCTTTCTCAAAGACAAAGGTAAGGAAGATGAAGCCCTTCATCAGAAACCTTCTTCGCATGAGCGTCTACCAGATAAAGTACATGGACGCGGTGCCGGATTCAGCTGTATGCAATGAGGCGGTGAAGCTTGCAAAGAGGCATAAGTTTGCACAGCTTTCGGGCTTTGTAAATGGTGTTCTCAGAAATATTGCAAGAAATATAGATTCAGTACAGCTTGATACATTAAGCATCCGATACTCTATGCCACAGTGGATAGTGGACAGATTTGTTGCGGCATACACAGAGAAGAAGGCAGAGGAGATTTTCAAGGCCTTCCACAATAAGAGCACAATAAGCATCAGGACAAACCTGACCAGGTGTACTCCGGATGAGCTTCGTGCAATGCTTGAGGCAGAGGGTGTGACGGTCACAGCGGTTGATGAACTTAATTATGCATTTGTTATATCTGGATTTGATTATTTGAATGGCTTGCAGAGCTTCAGAGACGGACTTTTCTATGTGCAGGATATAAGCTCGATGCTTGTCGCACAGACGGCTGCTCCAAAGAAGGGCGACTATGTGATAGATGTATGCGCAGCACCGGGTGGCAAGAGCACCCATATAGCTGAGCTTTTACAGGGAAGTGGCCATGTGCTCGCGCGTGACCTGACCGATAACAAGGTCGATATGATTGAGGAAAATATAGAAAGGCATGGCCTTAACAATATGTCGGCAGAGGTGTGGGATGCCACAGTGCCTGATGCTGATTCTGCGGGAAAGGCAGATATACTCATTTGTGATCTGCCGTGCTCAGGACTTGGAGTGCTCGGAAGAAAGAAGGACATACGCTACAAGATGACGCCTGAGTCTGTAGATGAGCTTGCCGCTCTTCAAAGACAGATACTTGATACCGTGCATACATACGTGAAGCCGAACGGAGTGCTCGTTTACAGTACATGTACGATAGATGAGGCTGAGAATGAGAACAATGTGAGGTGGTTTATTGAAAAATATCCGGAGTTTGAGCTGGATAAGAGCTTTGCGGAAGGCACCGGAATGAAACAGATACTGCCCGGTGAGCATGGAAGTGACGGATTCTTTATTGCAAGATTCATAAAAAGCAAATTATGATATTAAAATAAATCATGAATTAATAAATATAAATTGGTTTAAAAACAATAGTTAAATGCAGATTTAATAAAAATAATATGGAACAGATAAAAGAACAACTAACTGACATCAAATCAATGGATATGGACGAGCTCACAGAGTTTATCATATCGCTCGGAGAAAAGAAATTCCGTGCGAAGCAGATATATGAGTGGATTCATGTGAAGCATGTGGAAAGCTTTGATGAGATGACCAATATTTCAAAAAAGTTCATACAGGTATTAAAGGACAATGCAATACTTATCTCGCTAAAAAAAGAGGAGGTGCAGGTGTCAAAGCTCGATGGCACGAGAAAATATCTCTTTGCACTCGACGATGGCAATGTCATAGAAAGTGTGCTTATGAAGTACAAGCATGGAAACTCTGTATGCATATCTTCGCAGGTTGGCTGCAGGATGGGGTGCAGATTCTGTGCATCCACTCTTGACGGTCTCGTCAGGGGGCTTAGGCCGTCTGAGATGATTGACCAGATTTATCAGATAGGCAAGGACATAGGAGAGCGCATCTCAAATGTAGTTGTCATGGGCACAGGCGAGCCGCTTGACAATTACGACAATCTGCTGCGCTTTATAGAGCTTCTCACTGATGAAAACGGAATCAATATCAGTCAGCGCAATCTGACAGTTTCCACATGTGGTCTCGTACCGCGCATGAAGCAGCTTGCAGATGAAAAGCTTTCTATCACGCTGGCGCTTTCACTGCATGCCTCCAACCAGGAAAAGAGAAAAGCTCTCATGCCGGTTGCAAACAGCTATGATATACATGATGTGGTCGATGCATGCAAATATTATTTTGCACAGACCGGCCGCAGAGTCACCTTTGAGTATAGCCTGGTAGGCGGAGTGAACGATACAGCCGAGGATGCCGCAGAGCTTTCGGCACTCGTACATGGCATGAACTGCCATATAAATCTGATTCCGGTAAACCCGATAAAGGAGCGCGACTACGTGCAGTCCAACAAGGGTGTTATAGAGGCTTTTAAAAATAGGCTTGAAAAAAACGGAATTAATGTTACTATTAGAAGGGAAATGGGCAGAGATATAGACGGTGCCTGTGGACAGCTTCGCAAGAAGCATATAGATAAAGAGAGAGGAATAAACTAGATGAAGACGTTTTCCATTACGGATGCAGGTGCTATTCGTGAGATGAATCAGGATTTTTATTTCTCGTCTGACACTGCAGTAGGAAATCTTCCGAATCTTTTCATCGTAGCAGATGGAATGGGAGGACACAAAGCCGGTGACTATGCTTCCAGATACACTATAGAGCGTGTGGTTGCATCGGTATCGAGAAATGCCGGGGATGAACCGGTATCCATCATCAAAGAGGCAATCAACAAGGCAAATGAGCTTCTGGTGGCTGAGTCTCGTGAGGATGAAGCTAAGCGTGGAATGGGTACCACCTTAGTTATAGGAACTATTATAGGAAACAAGCTTTTTGTGGCTAATATAGGTGACAGCAGGCTTTATATTGTAGGTGGCACAGAGCAGATCAGACAGATTACCAGGGATCATTCACTGGTTGATGAGATGGTCAGGATGGGTGAGATAAATGCCGAAGAGGCGAGAGTTCATCCGGACAAGAATATCATCACGAGAGCTGTCGGGGCAGCAGATCATGTGGAGGCAGATTTCTTTGAGGTCGAGCTATGTGAGGACGACATGATTCTTCTGTGTACAGACGGACTTACCAATATGGTGAGAGATGAAGAAATATGCGATACTATTAGGCAAAATGATAATATCGAGACAGCAGCGTCACAGCTTGTCGCCATGGCCAATGCAAATGGTGGCCGCGATAATATCACTGTAATGATTATTAAACCATTTTAAGACGAGGTAATAACAGATGTTAGAGATAGGAAGTTTTTTATCGGATCGATATGAGATCCTAAGCAAGGTTGGCGCAGGTGGCATGTCCGATGTATACAAGGCAAAAGACCATATACTGAGCCGTTTTGTAGCTATAAAGGTTTTAAAGCAGGAGTTTTCGGAGGATAGTTCATTTGTGACCAAGTTCCGTGCTGAGGCACAGTCAGCAGCAGGACTTGAGCATCCGAATATCGTAAATATCTATGATGTAGGCAGCGAGAATGGTCTGTACTACATTGTTATGGAGTATGTCGAGGGCATCACACTTAAGACTTATATCGAGAAAAAGGGACAGCTGTCATTCAAGGAGTCTGCAAGTATTGCAATCCAGGTGGCAAGGGGCATAGAGGCTGCTCACAATAAAAATATCATCCACCGTGATATCAAGCCGCAGAATATCATTATTTCTACAGACGGCAAGGTAAAGGTGACAGACTTTGGAATTGCAAAGGCTACATCTTCAAATACAATAAGCTCAGATGTGATGGGTTCAGTACACTATGCATCTCCGGAGCAGGCAAGAAACGGCTTCGTCGATGGCAGAAGTGATATTTACTCACTGGGAATCGTAATGTTTGAGATGGTTACAGGCCGTGTGCCGTTTGACGGTGATACGACGGTTGCAGTTGCACTGCAGCACTTACAGGAGGAGATTGCAAGGCCAAGCATCTACGCACCGGATCTGCCAATCAGCTTTGAGAAAATCATCTTAAAGTGTACACAAAAGACACCGGACCGCAGATACCAGACTATTGAGGAGCTTCTCACAGACATAAGGCGCTCTCTTGCGCATCCTGATGAGGATTTCGTCACAATAGCACCACTCGTTGACGGTGGCAAGACCAAGGTTATAAGCCCGGAGGAGCTTGACAAGATAAAAGAGGGCAGAGGTGTCGCAGAGGACTTAAACGATGATGATACCGATGCAGATAATGATGATGAGTATGCTGACGATGAAGACGATGATGATGAATATGATGAGTCACTCTTAGACGACGATGATGACGACGAAGACGAAGACGATGATGATGACGGCAAGCTTTTAAATCCAAAGATGGATAAAGCAATCACAATCATGGGTATAGTAACAGCCGTAATCATTGTAATAGTTATCATATATCTTGCACTTTCAGTGGCAGGAGTGTTTAAGTTTGGCGGCAAAAAGAACTCAGAGTCACAGCAGACAGAGTCACAGACACAGACCGAGTCTGAATCAGAGTCAGAGACACAGACTGAGACAGAGGGCCAGATGATTGACATCAGAGGCATGTCAGTGGAGGATGCTCAGAAGGCAGTAGATCGCTTAAAGCTTGACCTCACAGTATTTGCATTTGAGACAAAGCAGTCGGATAAAAAGGACGGCACAATCCTTGAGCAGGATGTCAAGGCCGGAGATACAGTAAAACGTGGCTCACAGATTAATGTAGTTATCGCAGGAAAAGGTGATAGCACATCTGAGATGGTCAAGGTACCAAGTGTAATCGGAAAGACCAAGAGCTCGGCAAAGAGTACACTCGAATCAGCAGGCTTTAGTGTCACCTTCGAGTATGGAGATTACAATGACAGTGTAGCAGCAGATGTAGTAACAGCACAGTCACCATCAGCAAAGAAACAGGCCGCAAAGGGCAGCACAGTAACAGTCACCCTCTCACCGGGCCAGAAGCCAATCACCGTGCCAAACGTAGTAGGCGCCTCACAGTCACATGCAGAAAGCGCTCTCGCAGGAGCAGGGCTCAAGTACACCTACGCCGACTCCCAGTACAGCGACACAGTACCAGCCGGCAGCGTAATCAGCCAGACCAAATCCGGCGAAACCGTAGCCGCAGGCACCACAATCACACTTACACTCAGTAAGGGAAAGCAGGAGATATCAACTAACGTAAGTAAGACAGTTAAGCTTGATATCGGAGAAGTTAATATTACAGGTGGTTCATATTCACTTGTGGGTTCTGACGGAAAAACTTATGCAAGCGGAAGTGATGTAACATCAGCTTCAGTTACAGTAAGTGGAACAATGAACTGTAAAACAGGTACAGTAACGGTTACATGGCAGTATACAGAGCCTGTCAAGGATGAGAATGGAAATGTAACAGGTGAAAAGCCAGGAGAAAAAACGATTTCTGTACAAGTACCATAATTTGTATATTGTAAAATAAAATCATAATTTGATGAAAACGTGGATGGCAATACAAGGAAAGCGGGAGCATTCCCAGCACAAGGAAAACGAGCCGTAGCGCAGCTACGTCAAGTTTTCCGTATCGCCATCGTATTTGTAAATACACACGATACACATATAGCGCACAAAGCAGCAACCCAATACACGCTTCATAGTAAGCCACCGGATAGCACCCACGAAGTGGTGCAATCCGCACCCCACTACCACACCAACCCGCGGACGAAAACCTGAACTCGCGGAGAGGAACTAAGGAAGCGGGGCAGGCATGTGTTCCGAGGAAAAAATATGAACTGCCCCGGGGTGCCATAAACCCATAGAGGAAAGAACATGGCAGAGCAAACCATAGCCTGTCTGTAGAAGAGCCCGTGGCTGGCTTCATATTTTTTAAGAGGAATATATGCATGCCACGCCACCAACACAACCTCAAAGCGCGGCATCCCCACCGAAAGCGTGACTCCTGCAAATACAAAAGCAATACAAGGAAAACCATGACAGGAAAAATTATTAAAGGAATTGCCGGCTTCTACTATGTCTACGTAGAAGAAACCAAAGAAGCAAAAGAAACTGCCACAGGCGGCACTCTCTACGAGTGCAAAGCAAAAGGCACCTTCAGAAAACAAAAGATAAAGCCGCTGGTTGGCGATATCGTCGACATAGCAGTCCTCGATGATGAAAAGCACATAGGCAATGTCGAACGTATACTGCCACGGAAAAACGAACTTATCAGGCCGGCTGTGTCCAATATAGACATGGCCCTGGTTATTTTTGCATCCGCAAAGCCGGATCCCAATTTCAACCTGCTTGATAGGTTTTTGTGTATGATGGAGTACCAGCATGTCCCGGTTACCATATGCTTCAACAAAAAGGACTTAATCACACCTAAAGAGCAGCAGGAGCTTAAAAGCATATACGAGCCGGCTGGCTATAGAGTGCTTTTTACCAGCACGAAAACAGGGGAGGGCATAGATGAGATAAAGCACATTTTAGAGGGAAGGACAACCACGGTTGCAGGTCCCTCGGGAGTTGGCAAGTCATCTATCATCAACTGTCTGCAGGATGATGTGCAGATGGAGACCGGACATATAAGTGAGAAAATAGAGCGCGGAAAGCATACGACCAGACATTCTGAGATTATCCCTATAAAGGATGGCACGTATATCATGGATACACCCGGCTTCAGCTCGATGGATGTGCCGGGCTTTGAAAAGGAAGATCTATGGACATGTTATCCGGAGTTTGTAGAGTATGAGCCATATTGCAGGTTTCAGGGCTGCAGTCATATAAATGAGCCGGACTGCGGTGTGAAGGAAGCTCTTGCAGATGGGAAAATATCGCAGGTGCGGTATGATAATTATAAGCTTTTATATGAGGAGCTTAAAAACAGACAAAAGTATTAATTTAAAGCATAATCAAACGGAGGAAAACATGAACTGTTTATCACCATCAATTTTATCAGCGGATTATTCAATACTCGGAGAGCAGCTTAAGCAGCTTGATGAGGCCGGAGCACAGTATGTGCATATAGATGTTATGGACGGCAGCTTCGTTCCAAGCATATCAATAGGACTGCCGGTCATAAAGACAATCAGAAAGTGCACAGAGCGTATGTTTGATGTGCATCTGATGATAGATGAGCCGGTCAGATATATAGATGATTTTGCTACAGCAGGAGCAGATATCATCACAGTCCATGCGGAGGCATGTAAGCATCTTGACAGGACAATCGAGGCAATAAAGGAAAAGGGCATACTGGCAGGTGTAGCATTAAATCCGGCTACTCCGCTCTCAGCCATAGAGTATGTGCTTCCCAAGGTGGACATGGTGCTTATCATGACTGTAAATCCGGGCTTTGGAGGACAAAAGCTTATTCCGTACACTGTAGACAAGGTGCGCGACTTAAAGGCACTTCTTGAGAAAACCGCAAATAAGGCTGATATCGAGGTGGACGGTGGTGTTAATCTTGAGAACGTGGAGACACTGCTTGCGGCAGGAGCCAATATCATTGTTGCGGGAAGTGCGGTGTTTAGCGGAGATATAGAAGAAAATGTAAAGGGTTTTCTGAATATCATGATGTAACAGATGCAGGTTAAAACAAAAATGCTTCCGGGGCTGTAGCAAATGTGGATATGTTATTTATAAGAAGGTGGATAAAATGAGGTATTTGATTGTATGTGGTGGAAAAATAGATAAGGAATTCGGCTTAAATGAGATAAAGACTGATGGAATAGATGCCATAATTGCGGCTGACAGCGGAATGGATTTCCTGTACGAAAACGGTGTCACGCCTGATATAATTGTAGGTGATTTCGATTCAGCCACAACAAAGGCCTTGGAGTTTTTTGAGAGAAAGGGACAGACCGAGATACACAGGCTCAATCCCATAAAGGATGATACTGATACAGAGTATGCCATAAGACTTGCCATAAGAGAGGGTGCACGAAGCATAGTGATGCTTGGAGCAACAGGAAGCAGAATAGACCATGTGCTCGGCAATATTTCACTTTTGGGAATAGGATTGGAAAATGGAACTGATATCAGCATTATCGACACAAACAACCGTATAAGGATGGCGGATAAGCCCGTAACCATTGAAAAATCAGCCCAGTATGGCAGGTTTGTCTCGCTTATAGCAGTGACAGACGACAATGAGGTGAGCCTTAGAGGCTTTAAGTATCCTGTTACGGATTATTCCTTTGACAGATTTACATCGCTTGGCATATCCAATGAAATAATTGATGACCATGCAGTGATTGATATCCATAGAGGAAAATTTATCATTATTGAGTCAAAAGATTGACTTTTTAGGAATTTTGGGCTATTATATTTTTAGGATTATTTCGGAAATTTAACTACATGGAAAGATTTATCCTGTGTCAGATTTAGAACGTGATGGGGTTATCAGATGATAGAAAAGTATTATAGCGGGGTAATTGAACAGATTTACAATCGCATAGGAAAAGAGACTCGAAATATCGTAATGGCGAATTATAGCAATGATTTTTCGATTGAAAATCTTGAGGTTATAAGACGTTATCAAAGCAATGAGGATAACGTCTTTTTTGCATACAGTGAGTTCTCTTACAACACTTTAGTCGGAGCTTATGAGCCATTTTTAGACATCATATGCAATATGCACAGGCGCTTTATAGGCGGAAGCTTTGATGATTTCCAAAGGGAGTGCGGTGTGTACTACCTGCACAGACAGGTGTTAAACAGCTATTATGAGACCGGTGAGTGTTTCAGAGAGGAGACAGTGCTGTTAAATGAGGTAGCATACGAGCAGAGACGCATGACTAAGGCCATAGTTGACATGCTTAAGAGGCTTTCAGAAGTGAGGCCATTGATGATTGTGATAAACAGATTCCAGATGGCGTCAAAGAGCTCTATTGAGACCATCAAGTATCTGATTGACAATCCGTGCACCAATATCGGTATTGTGTTGGGTGTTAATGTCCAGGTCAAGGGTACTGACAGTACTGTTGAGGTGTGGGATCGTATAGTCGAGTCTCTTGAGGACAGGAGTGCCATATACTATATAGGCAGTGCCGGACAACAGAAGAATCATATAAGAGACACAAGTGATGACGAGCTGTATATCACTACAAACTTTGAGCAGAGTATCCAGGAAGCATCAAATATTATGGAGTTTCTGGATTATGAGCAGGCAAGGAGAGGCTGTCGTATCATAGAGCACAAGATTAAGTTTGAGGATGCATGGATTGATGAAAAGAGTCTGAGACGTTTTTATCTGGTCTATGCTAGGACATCTGTTTTACTTGGAGAGATGTCCAAAGCGATTGAGCTTATGAATGAGTACAAGGCGCTGATACCGGAAAATGACAGTGGGCATTATCTTTCTTTGTATTATTTTATGAAGGGTACCTGCTATATGTATCAGGGCAAGCTCGAGAAGGCTGAGGGCTGTGCAAAGAAAGCCTATGACTATGCAATTTTGGCGGATGATGAATTGCTTGAATTCAGGTCCGAGCTTTTGGCTGTTATGATAAAGATGTCGGGCTGGTACAATATATTTTTCTGTGTGCAGGATATACCTGTCAGTGATGAAATTATAGAAAAGCTCATAAAGCACGGATACAGAAATCATCTTGCGCATATATATATTTACGCATATGACAATAGCCGGGATGTGGTGAAACAGTCATTTTATAATGAATCATTGCTAAAGCACTTTACAAAAGGGCTTGAGCTTGCAAAGAAGATAGGAAATGAGCAGCTTGTGTATGATGCATATCAGAAGATTATCATGCTTGCCAGCACAAGCGGTCTCAATGAGATAGCCTTTTTATATGTTATACGTACATACGAGTTCATGAAGGAACATGGCAATATATATGTTGCGAGAGTACTTTCGTCTATAGGCTACAATCTGAGTGCCATGGGTAAAAATGAGCTTGTTGACGATTATTACAATGCTGCAATCAATATGTTATATTATCTGAAGCTGCCGGAGGATATAGCTGAGGTGTATTATAACAAGTCTCTTAACTATATCATGCAGGGCAATTACAAGGGGGCTGTCCATGCACTTTTAGTTGCCATGAAGACTATTATAAAGCTTCATCTAAACAGCTTAAGAGTGTGCAACACGAGTAAGGTATATGCACTTCTTGCACTTGCATCGATATTTTCAGGTGACAGATTCAGCTGTGAGCGCTATCTGCTCAGCAGCAAGCAGTTTCTTAATTACGTCTTCTACAAAGTAGTTGATACCACAAGAACAGAGGCTGTCCATGATTATTCCAGGTGCGATGATGAGATGTTTCTGTACTCCTTTGCATCGGCTATGCTCTTGTGGCACGATGATAAAAAGGAAGAAGCCTTTTTACGGTTTGAGGATGCAGAGGGATACCTGGTTAATGCGGAGGGCAATGAGTTTTTTGCATATTCGATATACAGGAAAAGCAGGATTAAGTTATTTGAACAGCTCGGCAAAAATGAGCTTATAGAGCATGAGAGAATACTTTTAGATGCACACAATAAAAGAATGCATGAAATAGCAGAAGCAGCTCCGCTTGAAATGTTAAAAAATATCAATTTAGAGTCACTGAGTGAAGGCTTTATCAATGAAAGACAGATTGATCTGCTTGTAAAGCAGCAGGGACTTGCTAAGGACTATCAGAGCTCAAAGCGCCAGATGGAGTTTATTTCCTTATGGCAGACTATTGTAGATGTAAATGACCAGAAGAAAGAGACTATGATTGAAAATGCCATGAGCAATTTCATAAATCATTTCAGTCTGGACTGTGCGCTGATTATAGATTTGCACGCTAAGGAGCAGCAGGTACTTTATAATGATACAGAATGTGATATGACAGATGAGGTTATAAAGGGCATATGTGATATCATGATGGAATATCCGGAGGGCTTTGCCACATCAAAGATTGGAGAAGGCTTCTACGAGCATGAAAATATCATCTCGTACTTCGGCGCGGATGATGTATGTTCATTTGTAGCGGTGCCTTTTATCAAGAATGATGCGCTTTCAAGTGTGCTCATAGCATATGTGCGAATGAAGGATAACTGGCATGGCTCCATAGAGCGATACATGCTCAACGAGGATGATTTGAGCATTTTCAAGCTATTATTCAGAGAGCTTGAGTATTCCATTGCCCGTATTGAGGCCAATGAGAAGGCAAATGAGATGAACAGGAGACTCAAGCAGGCCGCAGTTACCGATATGCTGACAGGCATATACAACAGAGCAGGCATGTATCAGGAGATTGAAAAGCTTGAGAAGCGCATAAGCGTGACATCAGGTGGTATGGATGTGGGACTTATGTTTATTGATCTGGACAACTTCAAGCATTATAATGATACGTATGGTCATGATATAGGTGATCTGATACTTAAGGAGATGGCCTTTATATTCAGGGAAGTGGCAAAGGACAGAGGCTTTGTGAGCAGATATGGCGGTGATGAGTTCATCATAGTCATTGAGTCATGCTCTAGATACGAGCTTGAAAATATTGCAAAGGATATCTATGCAAGGATTGCAGAGGCAGATGGCTTCAGCAGGCAGATAACGAAATACCTGAATCATGACGTAGAGTTTAAAGAGGAGAAGAATATCACCTGTTCTATTGGTATTTCATATGAGAGAAATGTTACCAGTGAGAGTCAGATTACTGAGCTCATTAAGAAGGCGGATGATCTGATGTATACAGTAAAGACAGGCGAGAAAGGACACTATGCATTCTTTTAAATCAGATGAATTTAAGATAAGAGTACTGACAAAGGATGATGCGGAGGAATACAATGCACTGCTTCGTTATGCTTTTCAGGTAACAGAGGCAGACCTTGCCGAGACCGGTTGGAAGGATGATGAAATCAAGCAGTCGAAGTTTCCGGTGCTTGAGAGAGCTGATGTGCTCGGCTGCTTCAATATCATAGACAAAAAAGAGGAGCTTGTGGCTCAGTTTGCTGTATATCCGCTCGATATGAATATATATGGTGAGCGCTACGAGGTAGGCTTTGTCACCAGTGTGTGCACGTATCCTGAGTACACAGGCCATGGTCTCATGAAAAAGCTTATGAGAAAGAGTCTTACGAGGATGCGAGATAGCAACAAGTCGTTTGCCCTTTTGTATCCATACTCCATACCTCTTTACAGAGGGCTTGGCTGGGAGATTATCTCAAACAAGATGACATATGTGATAAAGGACAGACAGATTCCTACAAAGCTTAAGGAGCCCGGCTATGTGCGCCGTGTGCAGTGGGATGACGAGCAGTTTAAGAAGCTTCATACTCACTTTGCCGCGAAGACTCACGGCTGTCTGTACAGAAATAATCTGGCTTGGGAGGAGTACTTCCGCTGGGATGAGGACGATACGATGGTCGCCATCTACTATAACGAGGATGACGAACCGTGTGGCTATATGGTGTATCTTATCAGCTCCGATGTCATGCACATCAAGGAGCTCATCTACTTAAACCGTGAGGCGCAGCTTGGTCTGTGGGAGTATATTCATGCGCACGATTCCATGATTGATGAGGTCAGAGGCAACAACTATTACAGCGAGCCCATCGCTTTTGAGCTCGATGACAGTGATATAAAGGAGACAATAAGACCATACGCCATGGGCAGAATCATCGACGTGGCGCAGTTTATATCACAGTATAACTGTGACCCGGATGGCCCGGGCGGCTGTTTTAGCTTTGAGATAGCAGATGAGCTTCTGCCGTGGAACAATGGCACATTTGTCATTGATTTTGAGAAAGGGCACTGTGCTCTCACCGACAAAAATCCACAGTATCACCTAAGCATGTCTATTGGCACGTTTACCACACTGCTTTTAGGCTACAAGAGTGCTGAGAAGCTTTTGCAGATGGGCAAAATACAGACTACGTATGATGCTGTTGCAAAGCTTGATGATATTTTATATCATGAGATACCATATGTATCTGACTACATATAATGATTAGATACAATTCTGAATAACTACAAAGATTAATCATAAATGAGGGGCAAAATACCTTATAACCCTCATATCATTTTTATAATAAAGGAAAATAATATGTCAAATTATGTTATCAGCTGCTGTTCAACAGCAGATCTTACCAGGGAGCATATGCTTGAGAGAAATATTAAGTACGCATGCTTTCACTATGAGCTTGACGGTAAAGAGTATATGGATGATTTAGGACAGTCCATGCCACTGCCGGATTTCTACAAGGCAATGGAGGCAGGTGCCATGACAAAGACCTCGCAGATCAATCAGGGGGAGTACATGGAGTACTTCAGGCAGTTTCTTGATGAGGGATATGATGTGCTTCACTGTACACTAAGCTCAGGTATATCAGGTACAGTCAACTCGGCAAGGCTTGCAAAGGAGGCTCTCGAGGAGGAATACCCTGACAGAAAGATATATGTGATTGATTCGCTGGCAGCATCGTCAGGCTTTGGTCTTTTGATGGATAAGCTCGCTGACCTTAGGGATAGCGGCATGGATATTGATACACTGGCTGATTGGACCATGGAGCACAGACTTGAGGTGAATCACTGGTTCTTCTCATCAGACCTTACATTTTTTATCAGGGGCGGCCGTATCTCAAAGACCGCGGGATTCGTGGGAAATGTGCTTAATATCTGTCCTTTCATGAATGTGAGCAATGAGGGAAAGCTTATTGTGCGTGAGAAAATCCGCACTAAAAAGAAGGCAATAAAGGAGATGCTTGTGAAGATGCAGGCGCTCTGCAAGGACGGTGCCGATTATTCAGATAAGGTCTATATATCGAATTCCGCATGCCATGAGGATGCTAAAGCCGTAGCTGATCTGATTGAGGCTGCCTTCCCTAAGATGAAGGGCAAAGTAGAGATAAATGATATCGGTACGACTATAGGAAGCCACACCGGTCCGGGAACAGTTGCATTGTTTTTCTGGGGGAATAAGAGAGAGGATTAGCCGGATATTTTAGCCTAAATATCTGATTAGAATAATCAAAATCAATAAAGTTGATTATATTTTTATAAAAAATTAAATTACATCAACCAAAGTGATTAAATATAATCATTCCAATAACTGCGCTTATGTGTTACAATTATATCAGTTCAAACGAAAAGAGGTTTTAAGATGAAAGGATATGAAAAATACGAGCGCAGTTATTTTCTGCCTCCTGAATGCACTTATGACTGGGTTAAGAAGGATTATATAGATAAAGCACCACTGTGGTGTTCGGTTGATTTACGTGATGGCAACCAGGCTCTAATCGAGCCGATGAGTCTTGAGGAGAAGCTTGACTTCTTTAAGATGCTTGTAGATATAGGCTTTAAGGAAATCGAGGTAGGTTTCCCGGCAGCCTCTGAGACAGAGTTCAATTTCACGAGAGCTCTTATTGAGAGGGATATGATTCCTGATGATGTCACTATACATGTGCTGACACAGGCCAGAGAGCATATCATCAAGAAGACCTTCAAGGCACTTGAGGGAGCACCGAGAGCAGTTGTACATCTGTACAATTCCACATCTGTTGCACAGCGTGAGCAGGTGTTTAAGAAGTCAAAGGAAGAGATAAAGCAGCTTGCAGTTGACGGAGCTATTTTACTGAGAGACCTTGCGGCAGAGACTGACGGTAATTTCCGTTTCCAGTATTCACCGGAGAGCTTTTCGGGCACTGAGGTGGATTATGCGGTTGATGTGTGCAACGCTGTGCTTGATGTATGGCAGCCAAAGGCTGATAATAAGGCCATCATCAATATCCCTACCACAGTAGAGAATGCTATGCCACATGTTTTTGCCACACAGATAGAGTATATCAACAAGCACCTCAAGTACAGAGACGGAGTAGTGCTTTGCTTACATCCTCATAATGACAGAGGCTGCGGTGTTGCCACATCAGAGCTTGGTGTGCTTGCAGGAGCTGAGGAGATAGAGGGTACTCTGTTTGGAAATGGTGAGAGAACAGGAAATGTAGATATCGTGACACTTGCCATGAATCTTTACTCACACGGAGTGGATCCACAGCTTGATTTTTCAAATCTGCCTGAGATCAGGGAGAAGTATGAGACATTTACCAGAATGAAGGTAGGCGAGAGACAGCCATATGCGGGAGACCTTGTTTTTTCTGCTTTTTCAGGCTCACATCAGGATGCAATCTCAAAGGGCATGGCATGGAGAGAGGAAAAGAAGCTTGATAAGTGGACGGTTCCATATCTGCCTATAGATCCAAAGGATGTCGGCAGGACATACGAGGCTGATGTTATCCGTATCAACAGTCAGTCAGGAAAGGGCGGAGTGGCATATATCCTTAAGCAGAGCTTCGGTATCAATGTGCCACAGCAGATGAGAGAGCAGGTCGGATACATGGTCAAGCAGGTATCGGACGAGGAGCACAAGGAGCTTTCACCTGAGTGGGTACACAGTATCTTTACAGACAATTATGTGGATTTTCATCCATATTTCACTATACCGGAGTGCCACTTTAAGCAGGTAAACGGCATTTTCGCAGAGGCAGTTATTTTACACAATGACAGTACCAGAAAGGTAGATGCCAATGGAAACGGCCGTCTCGATGCAGTCAGCAATATAATTAAGCAGTATTTTGACATCAGCTTTGAGCTCACTGTATACGAGGAGCATGCGCTTTCACACGGATCTTCATCAAAGGCTATGGCATATGTGGGTATCACAGTTGACGGCAGTATGTTCTGGGGCACAGGTGTGGATGAGGATATCATCAAGGCATCAATCGGAGCGCTTGTTGTTGCGGTAAACCATTACCTTGCCACCAAGGCTGACAGTCACGTGAAGGATGAGCGCTATATTGCCATGCTCAACTTCATCCAGGCCAACTACAAGACAGTATCGCTTGCAGACATGGCTGCACAGTTCAACCTGACAGAGCCGTATATCTCCAAGTACATAAAGGAGAAGTCAGGCAAGACTTTCGGGGAGCTGGTCACCAATGCCAAGATGAAGAAGGCACGCACACTGCTTAGAAACAGCATCACAACTGTTGAGAATATCGCAATTGAGGCAGGATATCAGAACGTGGAGCATTTTAACAGACAGTTCAAGAAGCTGTATGGAATGACACCGCTTGAGTACAGAAATTCAAGCACAAAATAAGCGGATACAGCATTTAAATATAACCGGATCAATATGCTAAATGACAATTCATTCAGCTGTATTGGTCCGGTTTGCTTTTTAGTATTGCACTTTTTATGTGAAAATCTGCATTAAAGTTGTATAAAAATGGGAACAATGGGCTATTGATTGTATTTTATCAAGTAATTTGTTGTTTTTACAACGGATTATATGTACAATGCGGGTATAATATAAATAAAAGATAATTATTCAGAACAACTGATAACAAAGCAGATATTGAGAATTTGTGTTTGGGATGAATAGTTATAATAAAAAGCAACTATTTGAATTATAGTTTAAGAAAGAGAGGAACGTACATGAGCAATAAAACTAACGCAGTTGTTAAGACAAACCCAAGAAAGGCTGTCATGATCGGATGTGGATTCGTTGGTTCGGCATCAGTTTTTGCACTTATGCAGAGCGGTCTTTTTTCTGAGATAGTTCTCATTGACGCTGATAAGGACAAAGCTGAGGGAGAGGCGATGGATATAAGCCACGGTATTCCTTTTGCCAGACCTATGAAGATATATGCAGGTGGTTATGATGATGTGGCAGATGCTGCTATCATTGTTGTTTCTGCAGGTGCAGGCCAAAAACCGGGCGAGACAAGACTTGATCTGGTAAATAAAAATGTTGCAATCTTCAAGAGCATCATTCCGGAGATCGCAAAGAGAAATTTCGGTGGAATCTTACTTATCGTTGCAAACCCTGTAGATATTTTAACACAGGTGGCACAGAAGCTTTCAGGACTTCCACAGGAGCGTGTCATCGGTTCAGGTACCGTGCTTGACAGTGCAAGACTTAAGTATGCGCTCGGAGAACACCTTGGGGTGGATAGCCGAAGCGTACATGCATTTATAGTAGGTGAGCACGGAGACAGTGAGGTGGTTGCATGGTCATCAGCCAATGTTTCCGGAGTGGAGCTTCACAAGATGTGCGAGATGAGAGGTCACTACAAGCATAAGGAGAATACAGAGGAAATCGCTGCAAACGTAAAGAACAGTGCCTACGAGATAATCAACAGAAAGCATGCGACATATTATGGTATCGCTATGTCGGTCAGACGTATCTGCGAGGTAATCATGCGTGATGAGAAGTCTATTCTTCCTGTTTCACACATGATGCACGGACAGTACGGCATCGACGGTGTGGTTCTCTCAATGCCTGCAATCGTTGGAGCAAATGGAGTGGAGAGCGATATCCCAATCGAGTTAAACGGTGAGGAAGCTTTAAAGCTCAAGGAGTCTGCTGATGCACTTAAGAGCATACTTGACGGGCTTGAGCTGTAAATATCAGGCTCTTAATATTAATTTTGTAATATTAAACTTATATAAAATACTATAAATTCAGTAGGGTTTGGGGTATAATGATAACTGTCGGGCTGCATATTCTTATGTGCCTGGCAGTTCTTTTAGTTAATGACAGATAACTTTAGAACTACTTAGAGCAAAAAGGAGTATATATAATGAGCGAAAGAAAACAAATCCATCAGGAGTTTCTGACAGGCGAAAGAGCCCTGTTTGCAAGCAATGACCTGGATATATATGATACAATTTTTGATGACGGAGAGTCTCCTCTTAAGGAGAGCCATGGCATTAGTCTGACAGGCTGCTTTTTCCGCTCGAAATATCCGCTGTGGTATTGCAGTGACATAGCTGTAAAGGACTGTACATGGTTTGACATGGCGCGTGCGGGAGTCTGGTATACAGACAATATCTCAGTCACAGATTCAATAGTTGAGGCCCCTAAGAACTTCAGGCGCTGCAACAACTTAAAGCTTAAAAATGTGACATTTCCAAATGCCCAGGAGACCCTCTGGAGCTGTGATCATGTCGATATCGAGAATGTCTCGGCAAAGGGAGATTATTTTGGCATGAATACAAATAATCTTATCATGAAGAATTTCCAGCTGGTCGGCAACTATTCGTTTGACGGCTCAAGAAATGTAGAGGTGCACGATTCAAAGCTTATTTCAAAGGATGCCTTCTGGAATACGGAAAATGTCACAGTCTATGATTCATTTATTACAGGTGAATACCTTGGCTGGAACGCAAAAAATCTGACACTTATAAACTGCACAATCGAGAGCTTGCAGGGGCTTTGCTACATCGACAACCTTGTTATGAAAAACTGTAAGCTCATAAACACTACATTGGCATTTGAGTATTCTTCGGTAGATGCAGAGATTTGCAGTAAAGTGGACAGTGTTTTAAATCCGACAAGCGGAGTGATAAGGGCAAAAGAGATTGGCACACTGACTATCGAAAAGGACAGAGTTGACCCATCAAAGACTAAGATAATATGTGAGGGAAAATAATCTATGTATGATTTTGATACCGTTGTAGACAGAAGAAATACAGGCTCACTAAAGTGGGATGTGGCAGAAAATGAGCTCCCGATGTGGGTAGCAGATATGGATTTTAAGACAGCTCCACAGATAATAGATGCAATATCAGAGCGTGTTTCTCACGGAGTGTTTGGCTATTCCATCATTCCGGATGAGTGGAATGATGCGTATATTTCGTGGTGGGACAGACGCCATGGGCTTAAAATCGAAAGAGACAGCCTGATTTTTTGCACAGGGGTCGTACCGGCCATATCATCTACAGTGCGAAAGCTCACAACACCCGGTGAGAATGTGCTTATCATGACGCCGGTATACAATATATTTTTTAATTCCATATTTAATAACGGCGTAAATGTGCAGGAAAGCCCGCTTGGGTACGAAAACGGCAGATATTTTGTGGACTATGACAGGTTGGAGCATGACCTTTCCAATCCACAGACCTCGCTTATGATATTTTGCAACCCTCACAATCCGTGCGGTATCATCTGGACAAAGGATGAGCTTGCGAAAATAGGTGCACTTTGCAGGAAGTACAATGTGACGGTCATATCAGACGAGATACACTGTGACATCACAGCACCGGGAAAATCATACGTGCCGTTTGCGGCAGCATCGGAGAACTGCGCCGATATCAGCATCACCTGTATTGCACCGACCAAGTGCTTTAATATGGCTGGCTTACAGACTGCGGCAGTGATGGTGCCAAATAAATTTTTGCGCCACAAAGTATGGCGCGCATTAAATACAGACGAGGTGGCGGAGCCAAACGCCTTTGCCATCACGGCAGCGGTTGCGGCATTCACAAAGGGTGAGCCGTGGCTTGAGGAGCTCAGGAAATATCTTTGGAAAAATCGCAAAACAGTCTGTGACTTCGTGGCAGAAAACCTGCCGCAGATACATGTAGTGGATGCCGATGCGACATACCTCATGTGGCTTGACTGCAGTGCACTCACAGATGATTCTGTGGCATTTACTCAGATGATTCGTGAAAAGACAGGCCTTTATCTGTCGGAGGGAGCTGAGTTTGGAGGCAATGGCCGCTACTTTGTGAGATTGAATATCGCATGCCCCGGGGCAGTGCTTATGGAGGGGCTTCAAAGGTTAAAAAGAGCTCTCGTTTAAGATGAATATGTACATTTTTTAAAATAAATAAGACCGGTGATCGGCCGGTCTTATCTGATATAATTAAACATTTATGGCATACAAGATTTAAAATATATCATGCATACGTTTGTTTTCTGATTCGATAGTTAGTATACACTAACATAAATTAGAAGTCAATAACAAATATGGCTTTTTGTAATTTTTTCGGTTTTTTATAAATCAACGTATAAATCAAAAAAGAAAAGTTTTGCAAACAATAAAATGTATGTTATAATAAAATAACTGAATTAAAACGAACGAAAATAAACTCACGGGGGTATTCGAAATGCGAAACAATGAATCATCAGAAAACTATTTAGAGACCATACTTATTCTCAGCAAGAAGCTTCCTGTGGTACGCTCAGTTGATATAGCGAATGAGCTTGGATATAAGAAATCCAGCGTGAGTATAGCAATGAAAAACCTTAGAGAGAAGAACAATATCACAGTTAGTGATGCAGGCTTTATCACACTTACAGAGTCAGGAAGACAGATAGCAGAGATGATATACGAAAGACATGAGCTTTTGTCAGAGTGTCTTGAGAAGCTTGGTGTAGATAAGGAGATTGCCGCAGAGGACGCATGCCGTATAGAGCATGTCATAAGTCCTGAAAGCTTTGAAGCAATCAAGAAGCATATACATAAGAGCTGATGTATGAAACCAGTACCGCAGGGTACTGGTTTTTTAGTGTATCGTTTTTCTTGTATATATGAGAAAAATCATCTATAATAGTGAAGCTGTAATCGTTGCTGGTCATACAGAGACGTAAACAGTAACAAAAATCTGGAAGGGGAAAAGATGAAACAGATATTAAAGTATTTGAAGGAGTACAAAAAAGAATGCATCTGTGCTCCGCTATTTAAGCTGCTCGAGGCATCTTTCGAGCTTATAGTACCGCTTGTCATGGCAGCAATCATTGATAACGGAATCGCGGCTTCGGACAAGCCATATATATGGAAGATGGGAGGTGTGCTGGTGCTGCTTGCGGCAGTCGGCCTGATAAGCTCGGTCACAGCTCAGTATTTTGCGGCCAAGGCGGCAGTCGGCTTTTCAACAAAGCTTCGTCATATATTGTTTGAAAAGATAGAGTCATTATCATTTTCAAAGATGGATACAGTGGGCACATCGACACTTATCACGAGGATGACAAGCGATATAAACCAGGTACAGTCAGGAGTCAATCTGGTGCTTCGACTCTTCCTTCGTTCGCCATTTATTGTGTTCGGAGCTATGGCGATGGCTTTTACAGTAAATGTAAGAGCGGCAATGGTTTTTGTAGTTACCATACCTCTGCTTTCAATAGTGGTATTCTCCGTTATGGCTGCAAGCCTTCCACTTTACAAAAAGGTGCAGAGCTCTCTTGATACAGTGCTTTCACACACCAGGGAGAACTTAGAGGGAACCAGGGTTATAAGAGCTTTCAATAAGCAAAATGATGAGATTGACAGCTTCAACAGTGACAACGAGCTTTTAACCAATATGCAGCAGGTTGTAGGACGAATCTCAGCACTCACCAATCCTCTGACATTTATCATTATAAATATTGCAACAATTGCAGTTATCGTATCAGGCGGCAAACAGGTATACGCAGGAATCCTCACACAGGGTGAGGTTGTGGCACTTGTAAACTACATGTCACAGATACTTGTCGAGCTGATAAAGCTTGCAAACCTTATCGTACAGGTGACAAAGGCAGTGGCGTGCGGTAATCGTATAGCGGATGTGCTTTCTATTCCATCAAAGCTTCCTGAGAAAAATCCTAAGCTCATTGATGCAAAGGCAGGGGCACCTGAGGTTGAGTTTGACCATGTCTGCATGACCTATGAGGGAGCGGCCGATGAGACACTCACAGATATAAGCTTTACAGTGCAAAAGGGGCAGACAATCGGAATCATCGGTGGTACAGGTTCAGGAAAATCAAGCCTTGTAAACCTTATCCCGAGGTTTTATGATGCCGCAAAGGGTACTATAAGGATTCAGGGAAATGATATAAATGATTACGATGCAGTGCAGCTTCGAGATAAAATCGGTGTTGTAATGCAAAAGGCAGTGCTTTTTGCAGGAACAATAGCCGACAACCTGCGCTGGGGCAAAAATGATGCCACAGAGGAGGAAATGTGGAAGGCGCTCGATATAGCACAGGCGACAGAGGTTGTAAAGGGCAAAGAGGGCGGTCTTGACTACATGATAGAGCAGGGCGGCAAGAACTTATCAGGTGGTCAGAAGCAGCGTCTTACAATTGCCAGGGCAGTTGTAAAGGATCCTGACATACTGATACTTGACGACAGTGCGTCGGCACTTGATTTTGCTACAGATGCAAGCCTTCGTGCGGCATTAAAGGGTATGCATGGTGACAAGACAATATTTATCGTGTCACAGCGTACCTCATCTATCCAGTTTGCGGATAATATCATAGTGCTCGACGACGGACAGATGGTTGGCTTCGGACCGCATGAAAAGCTGCTTGAGACATGCGAGACCTACAAAGAGATATATGATTCACAGTTTAAAAAAGAGTCGGATATGACTAAACAAAAGGAGGTGTAGAGTATGGCTATGGATAATGCGAAAATGAATAAAGCAGGTACAATGCGTAAGGTACTAAGCTACATGAAGAGATATATTCCTTTGCTTGTAATTTCCCTTGCCCTGTCTGTTGTTACAGTGGCGCTTACGCTTTATTTTCCAATCCTCACAGGACGCGCAATTGATTTGATTGTAGGAAAAGAAAAGGTTGATTTTACGGCTATGACAGCCATCCTCACAAGAGCTGCAATAATAGTCGTCATAGCGGCAGCGGCCCAGTGGCTTACAAATATCTGCAACAACAGGATGACCTACAACATAGTGAAGGATATAAGGCATGATGCATTTTTAAATATTGAAAAAATGCCACTTTCCTATATTGACAGCCACTCACACGGTGATATGGTCAGCCGTATCATCGCCGATGTAGATACATTTTCAGAGGGACTTTTGATGGGCTTCACACAGCTCTTTACAGGAATTGCAACAATAGCAGGTACGCTTATTTTCATGCTCACAATAGATGTGAAGATATCATGCATTGTAGTGCTCATCACACCTTTGTCACTTTTTGTGGCAAGCTTTATCACTAAAAAGACTTATTCCATGTTCCAGCTGCAGACTAGCACAAGAGGCGAGCAGACATCGCTCATCGATGAGATAGTAGGAAATGAAAAGGTCGTACAGGCCTTCAACCATGAGGATGAGGCGCTAGAGCAGTTTGACGAGATAAATGACAGATTACAGAAATGCTCACTGAGGGCAACATTTTTTTCAAGTCTTACAAATCCGAGTACACGTTTTGTCAACAGTCTTGTGTATGCCGGAGTCGGAATTTTTGGTGCCATGAGTGCACTCACCGGCGGAATCACAGTAGGACAGCTTTCATGCTTCTTATCATACGCCAACCAGTACACCAAGCCGTTCAACGAGATATCGGGTGTCATCACAGAGCTTCAGAACGCACTTGCCTGTGCTGCTCGTATCTTCGAGCTGATTGAGGAGAAAAAGGAGATACCGGATGCTTCGGATGCGGTAATACTTGAAGATGCTGACGGATGTGTGGACATAGAGGATGTTTATTTCTCATATGTGCCGGATAAAAAGCTTATCGAGGATTTCAATCTCCATGTAAAGCCTGGACAGCGCGTGGCTATCGTAGGTCCGACAGGCTGTGGAAAGACGACTATTATCAATCTGCTTATGAGATTCTATGATGTAAACAGTGGAACAATTAAGGTGAGCGGACACGATATCAGAAAAATCACACGAGAGAGTCTTCGTGACAACTATGGTATGGTGCTTCAGGAGACATGGCTCAAGAAGGGCACAATCCGTGACAATATCATAATGGGAAAGCCTGATGCCACAGATGAGGAAATCATTGCAGCAGCAAAGGCATCCCATGCCCACAGCTTTATCAGACGTCTGCCGAAGGGCTATGACACTGAAATCGGTGAGGACGGCGGCAGCCTGTCACAGGGACAAAAACAGCTATTATGCATCACAAGAGTCATGCTCTGCTTACCGCCTATGTTGATATTGGATGAGGCTACATCTTCGATTGATACACGAACAGAGATTAAGATTCAAAAAGCATTCCTTACCATGATGCAGGGCAGGACAAGCTTTATAGTGGCTCATCGTCTGTCTACCATCAGGGAAGCGGATATTATCCTTGTTATGAAAGACGGAAAGATTATAGAGCAGGGCAATCATGAGAGCCTGCTTGCAGCGGACGGATTTTATGCGAACCTCTACAATAGCCAGTTTGCATAGCATAGGGCTATGGAAATACGGGGCGTAAGCCTCCGGAGTGACTGCCGTACAGCATAGGAACTCTCTCGTTCGCTACGCTACTCTGCCAAGATACTGTACGAATTATGCTTTTAGGGCTTCTATGCCCGACAAAACCGTCGAAACGCGCCGTCCATGGCGCGATTCTCCTTGAGCTCCCATCCGTGGGAGCTCATTTTTGTGTATCGTGTGCATAATTCTACAGTAGCTAGGCAGCTTCGCTATGCGCTTACGAAAGAGCGCCTCTGCTGCAGGGCAGTCACTCCGGCGGCTTACGTCCCTTACGCTGTGGCTGAAATGGGGGAGGATGTATGCGCCCCCGCGGTATGTGCGCCGGTCGTCTTCCCGTATTATTGAAAAATACCAAGCAATCCACATCTATTGCGCAGCATCAGGAGCTACATACGAGTATGCATTGGACATCTTTGCAGCATTGTTTGTCAGAGTGACAGCCTCTCTGTAGTAGGCAACAACAGGAGTGCCCTTATCCACAGCGTTGAACAGCTGCTCTGCAAAAGCAGGTGGCACATTGATACATCCGTGTGAGCCTGAGGTTTTGTAAATTGTTCCTCCGAAGGTATCACGCCAGCTGGCATCATGGATACCTATATTGTAGGCAAACGGCATGAAATAGCTGACAGGAGAAGAGTATCCCTCGCCGACAAGAGTAGCATTTCTCTGCTTGTAAACAATCTTGTATACACCATCTACGGAACCATTCTGACGGGCGAGGTTACCTGATACGAAATCAGACTCCATCTGGAGAGCACCATCCTTGTAATACCACATGTGCTGCTTTGTGTAGTCAATCTCTATGTATGTATTACCTATGTCGTCAGCACCGCGATGGAGTGCTGTCTGCTCGTAAACAGGCTCTCTTTCCACGGGCTTGCCTCCCTCTAAATCAGAAAGAAGTTCAGCCTTTTCATTTTTCTTGCTGACTACCCATCCGTAGTCTCCACCACCTATTTCAATAGTGTCACCGGACGATGTCTTGAATGAGCGTTTGCGGCCGAAGGTATTGTACTTGGAAGCAAGCTGCTGGACATATTTAGTGACCTTGGCATCATCTATGCTCACGCTGCCGTCATCTGAGATGCTTAGCATATCAAGGATTTTGGCTGAGTCAAGCTTCTCGTCGGCACCTTCAATTTTGTAAGTGACGGTTGAAGCAGTGTATTTGTCGAGGGCTTCTTTTTCATTTTTGATTGTATCGCTTTCCTTTGTGATTTCGGGAGCTTCATAACAGTCATCGTTTAAGCTAAGCTTTGGAAGCTCATTGTCCAGGGCATCCTTTACTTCGGCAAGGATGCTGTCATATATCGGCTTGCAGCCTTTTTTCTCTTCAATCACATCGTATTTGCCGTCTTTTATCTCGATGTGGGCATCCTCCGGATTTTCAATGTAGTCATCACTGAAAATATCAAGAGCCTTGAGCTTTTCCGCCAAAGCGGCATCGTCATATTTGGACGAACCCTTTAGAGTATAGTTTTGAGCTTTGAAAAGACTGACAGGCCATGTAAAAGCATTCTGACTTTTTAGGATTTGCTCCTCGTCACCGTTTGAGACATATTCATAGGAAAAATCAGGTCCCTTAAGTGAAAAGCTGTTGCCTTTTCTATCAGTGATTGTGAGCAGATAGTCGCGGCTTAGGGCTGTATTTTTTTCTAATGCCTCTTTTGCAGTTTTCCCTGCGTATTTTACAGAGTTAATCTTTGTGTTGAACAGATAGTGGCTGCTAAAATAAAAGGCAAAGCCAAGATAAACAGCCAAAAGCACACCAAGCACAACGGCGCAGGTTATAAGCACTTTTTTCTTCATGTAAATCGACCTCCTTGGAGATATGCTGTTGCTGCCCACACCGGGGTGTAGGCGGCAACTAAAATCAGTTACATTTGTGAAGATGTGACACATCCATATAGTCAGGCAGACCATCCTTGTAGGCTACAGCGGTTTCTCCCTGAATAAGTGGCTTTAAGTATTCGATAAGCTCAGGCTTCACATCATTGCCCGCATCATTGATCCACTCTCTTGGCACAGACTTGGCCTCGTTTGCGATATCCTTGATAGCAGAATATGTGTATTCCACTTGATAAGGATCATTTGAGATGCGCTTCAAGCATACCATTGATGCGGTCACACCCTCCGCTGCAATCATGACACCCTTTTTACCCTGAGCAAAAGATTCCTCGATATCGGTTAATGATGCAAGGTGTGAGGCACAGCGCTGGAGCACATTTACCTCTACAGAGCGCACCTTGACACCGATGTTTTCCTTTACGATGAACTCAAGAGCTTTTCCGGCACCGCTTAGCTGCTGGTGTCCGAACTGGTCACATGCGGCCTTTGATGATGTAATGTATGAGCCGTCTGCGTCATGTATTCCTTCGGATACGGCAACTATCACATTGTTAGTGTGCTCGAGGGCTTCTTTTATATCGGCAACAAATTTGTCCTTGTCGAAATCCACCTCAGGCAGATAGATGAACTGAGGCGCTGTATTGTACTCATTACGTGCGAGAGCGGAAGCGGCAGTGAGCCATCCTGCGTCACGTCCCATGATTTCAACGATTGTCACACTCTTAACAGCATAGATAAAGGTGTCATGGGCTATCTCAAGCATGCTTGATGCGATATATTTGGCGGCAGAGCCAAAGCCAGGAGTGTGGTCTGTCATGCACAGATCATTGTCGATGGTTTTTGGAATACCTATAATTTTCACATCACTGTTGATTTTTTTTGCATAATCGGATAACTTTAATACGGTATCCATCGAATCATTTCCACCGATGTAAAAGAAAGCTTTTATAGAAAGCTTATCGAACTGGTGGAAGATGTATACATATGGTGAATCATCATCCTTGTAATCAGGGAGCTTGTGGCGGCATGAGCCAAGATACATGGCAGGTGTGGTCTTAAGCTTTTCAAGATTAGCATCATCTGCAAAAATATCTGACAGATTGAGATAATTCTCATTTAAAATGCCGAGTATTCCGTTTACAGCGCCATAGCAGATATCGTATTTCTCAGAGCTTTTTACTCCTGCGATGACTCCTGCAAGGCTTGCGTTGATTGCAACAGTTGGGCCGCCTGACTGGGCGACGATACAGTTTGACTGATTCATTGTAATCTCCTTATTGTGTATTTTAACTATTCTCTTCTGTAAGAATAGTTATGATATAATTTTAAAATGACTACTGAAGGCGCATGGCATATGCACCGCATAATCATATAGATTGTAGTATCAAACATTATTTTTAGCAAGGGTTAAAATGAAAAATATGAATAAATACGAAAATTGCTTATTGTGTCCCAGAAAATGTGGCATAAACAGAAGAACCGGACAAACAGGCGTATGTGGCGTTTCATCTGAAATAAAGGTGGCGCGAGCAGCACTTCATTATTGGGAGGAGCCATGCATATCAGGAAAAAGAGGAAGTGGGGCAGTTTTTTTCTCAGGTTGCAGCCTGCACTGCGTGTTCTGCCAGAACAGGGAGATTTCTGACGGAAAAGAGGGAAAGGTAATCAGTAAAGAGAGGCTGAGTGATATCTTTATGGAACTGGAGGGCAAAGGCGCAAATAATATCAATCTGGTCACACCGGGGCAGTATATCCCTGATATAGTGTGGGCGGTAAACAATGCAAGGAGCCGTGGCATGAAGCTTCCTATTATATATAATACGAGCGGATATGAAAATGTGACAGAGCTAAAGCTGCTTGAGGGCATAGTGGATGTGTATCTTCCGGATTTTAAATATATGGACAGTACGCTTTCGGCAATGTATTCAAGGGCAAAAGATTATCCGTCTGTCGCAAAGCAGGCGCTTTCAGAGATGGTCAGGCAGCAGCCGGATGTCGTGATTGACGATGCGACAGGACTCATACAAAAGGGAGTTATTGTGCGACAGCTTCTACTGCCGGGACATGTGAATGATGCAAAGGCTGTACTTAAGTACCTGTATGATACATATCATGATCACGTATATATAAGCATGATGAGCCAGTTTACGCCGATTGCACTAAAGGATTATCCTGAGATAAACCGTACAGTGACAAGGAGAGAGTATGAAAGGCTTGTTGACTATGCCCTCGAAATAGGAATCACGAATGCATTTATACAGGAAGGGGACGTGGCAAAGGACAGCTTTATCCCGGCATTTGACTGTGAGGGAGTATGATATTTACCGTTTTTCTTAATAAAATAGTAAGAATTGGCAGGCAAAAATGACTGGATTTTGTGACGCCGGTGTAGTACTATGGTTATGTGATATTTTTTAACTGTGAAGGCACTGAACAGTTACGATATTTTGTTATTACTCACATCCCGGTGTGACAGACGATAATGTTTTTAATCACACAGGATACATTATTCAATAGAGGATACAGTGATGAAAAATATAGAAGAACAGCAGATAATAATTGAATGTCCGAATACTATCTTTCATCTATACATTGACAGTGAGGATGAGCTTTTAAAGGTTAAGGCGTTTATGAACAATATGAAGCATGTTGATTCGATAAGTCTGCATGATATATACAACTGGTGCAACAGACAGCATGTGCAGTACACGACGACATTTAATTATGACAGTAAAATGACCTTGACAGAAATGATAAAATCCTACATATTTTACTTCAGACAGAAGCTTAGATATGTAAATAATAGTGATAGGATGATAGAAACATGAGATACCCTGAATTTCTAAAGGATAGAGGAACAATAGGCTTTGTGGCGCCTTCGATGGGCTGTACAACAGAGCCGTACAGGAGTGCCTTTGACAATGCCATTAAAAGGTTTCACAGCATGGGTTATAAGACGATAGAGGGACCTAACTGCAGGTGCGACAGTGGCATAGGTATCAGCAATACACCTAAGAAGTGCGCAGAAGAGCTGAACGAGAGCTATGCTTCTGTTGACAGTGATGTGCTTATATCCTGTGGTGGTGGCGAGCTGATGTGCGAGGTAGTGCCTTATATTGATTTTGAGCGCGTGAAGCAGTCAAAGCCGAAATGGTACATGGGCTATTCCGACAACACGAATTTCACATTTTTGGAGGCTACTATTGCAGATACAGCAGGTATTTACGGGCCGTGTGCGGGCAGCTTTGGCATGGAGGTGTGGCATGAGTCACTTACCGATGCATTTAATCTGCTTTGTGGCAGGAAGCTTTCATTTACCAATTACCCTATGTGGGAGAAGGAATCGATAAAGGATGAGAATGCTCCGTTTGTGGGCTACAACCTGACTGAAAAGTCGTGCATCAGCTCTATTCCTGCGGTGGCAAAGGGAAGCAGGCTTACCATGAGAGGCAGGCTGCTTGGTGGCTGCATGGATTGTCTTATCAATCTGCTTGGCACATCGTTTGACCATGTAAGGGAATTTAATGAGCGCTACAGTGATGATGGTATCATATGGTTCCTTGAGGCTTGTGACCTTAATGTGATGGGCATGAGAAGGGCTATGTGGCAGATGAAAAATGCAGGATGGTTTTCAAATGTAAAGGGCTTTCTTATCGGACGCCCGGCGCACTTCGGAGAGGAAATGTTTGGCATAGACCACAGACAGGCGCTTTCATCACTGCTTAGAGAGTTTAATGTGCCAATCATCATGGATCTGGATATAGGTCATATGTCACCGATGATGCCTGTGGTATGCGGAAGCATGGCAGATGTCAGCTTCGACGGAAGCAACTTTACAATTTCGTATGATATAGAGCAGTAGATTGGAGGAAAAATGATTAGATTAATAAAGAAAAAAGCAAAGAGTATTGTATGTAGCGTGCTTGCTGCGGTGACACTGTTTACGATGAATCCGGCTGTATTTGCAACAGAGACAGCTACGCAGACTGATACAGTTTCAAGCGTTGATGTATCAGGCAGTGACAGCAGTGACGCAGCTGATAAGAGTAACACAGACAGTACTGCAGACAGCACAACGACAGCTGGCAGTGAGGCAAACGACAAGGTGACCATCAGCAATAATGATAAGCCGTACTTAAGTCTTGGAGCAGACCTCACACCGGATCAGAGAGCGACAGTGCTTGGATTTATGGGAATCGAGCTCACTGATCTGGACAAATACGATGTGGTCTATGTAAATAATGATGAGGAGCACAAGTACCTCGATTCATACATCAGCAAGAGCGAGATTGGCACAAGGTCACTTTCCTCAGTACTCATTACAGAGGATAAAAAGGGTGCGGGTCTTAGTGTTTCCACGCACAATATCAATTACTGTACGGTAGGAATGTACAAGAATGCGCTTGCCACAGCAGGCATAGCTGATGCTAAAATCATAGTCGCAGGACCTTTCCCTATTTCCGGAACGGCAGCACTTGTAGGCACACTAAAGGCATACGAGGAGATGACAGGCAAGAAGCTTGACGACAAGGTGACAGACGCAGCGATGGATGAGCTTGTCACAACAGGAGAACTCAACAAGAGCATTGACGGCGATTCGCAGGATATCGAGGCAATGATTGCAGACCTAAAGAAGCAGCTGGCCGATGGAAGACTCAAGGATGAGAGCCAGATAAAGGATGCGATAAAGGAGGCTGCAAAGGATTACGACCTGAAGCTTTCTGATGATGATATTGCAAAGCTGACATCGCTTCTTATGAAGCTTAAGGATGCCAATATCGACTGGGATTCGGTCATAAATCAGGCACAGGACTGGGCATCAAAGCTTGGCGACAAGATAAATGACCCGGGCTTTTGGGAAAAGATTGGTAACTTTTTCATGGATTTATGGGATAAGATAAAATCCCTGTTCAGCTAGAAAAAGCGACAGAAGACAGTAAGAATAAGCAGAATATGAATCAGACAACTCCCTGAAACGTAAGCATGAGCTGCACGTTGAAGGGAGTTTTTATATTATTAATAAAAAAATAATAAATTTCTGCCGAATACATTGATACAAAGGCCATATTCTATTATAATTAAATGGATAATGGATTAATGTAAACAATGCACATAAGAAAGATGGGATTTGATGATAAAGATAAATAAATTTCTGGCAGCCTCTGTCATTACATTGTCATTAGCCGCATGTGACCTGGCACCATACAGCAGCATGGCAGTCTATGCAAATCAGGCGGCTAAGGTTGTGTGTGATGAGAGATACTGGGTAGCGGCGAGAAGCGGACCGGGCACAGAGTATGAGCTGGAGCACAAGCTTTCAAACGGCAAGGATATTACTATTCTTGAGCAGACCACAGGTGCAGACGGCAAGGTGTGGTACAAGGCAAAGTACAATCTGGCAGCAAATAACGAGGAGTGTGTCAGCTATATCAGGTCTGATTTTGTATCAGCAGGTACCGGCACAGCTGCATCAGACAATGCGCAGACAGGGGATGCTTCGGCAGACACCGGCAATGCGGATGCCATACAGCAGAATAATGAGGAACAGCTTGCCCTTGCAACCGCATCGGGAGCATATGCTACAGGTACGATTACAGGTGGCAATGTGTATGTCCGCAATGCAGCAGGCACATCCGGCACTACCAAGGTTGTCTCACTCAACTGGAACCATCAGGTTGACATAATAGGAGAGACCAGGGTAAACGGTGTGGTCTGGTACAATGTCAAGGGTACTTTAAACGGCAAGGCATTTACGGGCTGGACTATCAGTACATACATAAAGGTGACATACAATAATAGCGGAGACAATACTGATTTTGTCACGGCTATGAAGAATGCAGGCTTTCCTGACAGCTATATTCCAAACCTTACAGCTCTTCACAATAAGTATCCAAGCTGGACATTTGAGGCTGTAAATACAGGTTTGAATTGGGATACGGTGATTGAAAATGAAAGTGTAAACGGACTTAATCTGGTATCCAAATCAGCAGACAATGCCAAGAAATCCACAGCTTCGGGAGCATATAACTGGTCAACAAATACGTGGGTTGAGTACGAACCGGGATGGGTGTCAGCAAGCAGTGCCTATATTGCTTATCTCATGGATCCAAGGAATTTTCTTGATGAGACCAATATTTTTCAGTTTCAGAGTCTGGCATACAGTCCGAATGAGGCAATTGAAGGTGTCAAGTCCATAGTAAAAGGCACATTTATGGAGGGAACAAAGACCTATTCCAACAATGGTGAGAAAATCAATTATGCAAGCACATTCATGGATGTGGCAAAGAGCAGTGGAGTAAGTGCATACCATATAGCATCGCGCATAAAGCAGGAGCAGGGGCAAAAGGGAACGAGCCCTCTTATTTCGGGTACATATTCCGGATACGAAGGCTACTATAATTATTTTAATTTTAATGCAACAGGAAGCACAAAAGCCCAGATTTATAAAAATGGTCTGTCTTTTGCCAAGAAGCAGGGCTGGAATACAAGAGTAAAGTCCATAAGCGGCGGAGCTGTAAAGGTGGGCAGCAATTATATAAATAAGGGTCAAAATACACTGTATTTTGAGAAGTTTAATGTAGTAAATACAAGCTCGCTGTATTTCCATCAGTACATGGGCAATGCCACAGCGGCTCTTACTGAGGGACAGAGTCTGGCTAAAGGATATTCAGACAAGAATCAGGCTTTTGTATTTAAAATACCTGTATACAATAATATGCCATCGTCAGCAGTAGGCTTCAATAAAGCAGGTGATACCAATAACTACCTGCAGTCGCTTGCGATAAGCGGTGTAACACTCACACCGGCCTTCAATGGAACGACAACAAGCTATTCAGCAGTTGTTTCAAATGCTATAAGCTCAGTGACTGTTTCGGCAAATGCAGTTTCAGGAAACAGTGGTGTTTCAGGCACAGGAAGCTATTCGCTTGCTGTCGGAAATAATACAATTAAGGTAAAATGTAAGTCGCAAAGCGGTGATACAAGAACATACACTATCAATATAAACAGGCAGGCGGCATCTGCAAATAATGCAGGTGGCAATAATAATCAGAACAATAATAACTCCAATAATACTGATGTAAACATAACATCAGGTAAATACAGTATAGGTACTTATATTACAGGCATTGAGCCTGGAACCGGTGCAGCTGATTTTGTGAAGAATATAGCAGTATCAGCATCAGGTACTGTAAAGCTTCTGACAAGCTCAGGCTCAGAAAACAGCGGAAAGATTGCAACAGGCAATAAAGTGGCTGTTTATGATGCTTCAGGTAATCTGAAAAAGACATACGATATTGTTATATATGGAGATATCAATGGTGATGGTGCTGTAAATGCTCTTGATATGATTAAGCTCAACAGACATATTTTAGGAAAGGGAACACTCACAGGTGCTTATCTGGAGGCAGCTGATGCTAACAGAAAGCGTGATGGTGGAAATGCCCTTGATATGATAATCATGAACAGACACATACTGGGCAAATCAAAGATATCGCAGAATTAGAAATGTGAGGAAAAATATGAAGAAATTATTTGGATGTATATTATCACTTGTTGTGGCGGTGATGCTTGTTTTCACACCTGCCGAGCATGTATATGCGCAGGGACTTGGATTAAGTGTCAGCTCAAGCTCTATAGCTGTTGGAAAAACAGTTAAGGTGACTGTTTCCATGCCGTCTGGATATTTTGGTACTGTAGTTATCTCAAGCTCTGACGAGGGAGTACTGAGTAACGGAGGAGATGGTGTGGCCAATATTGGTGACGCCGCAGGATATCCCACATCACAGTCATTTTCATTTACGGCGAAGGCTGCAGGAAGCTGCACTATAAAGGCATATTGTACAGTTGTAGGAGATGCAGAGGGCAACGATGCCGGAGGTACAATTACCGGTGCCAGCACGAAGGTGACGGTAACAAGTGCTTCATCAAACAATGATTCAAACAGCAACAAGGATAACAAGGACAATTCCGGCAGCAATACCGGCAATGACAACAATGCGAATAAAGATAATGAAAACAAAGAGGAAAAGAAATCCTCAAACGCATCTCTTGGTTCACTTGTTATCTCAGCAGGTACGCTTTCCCCTGAGTTTTCTGCTGCGACAAAGGATTACACAGCTACAGTAGATTACAGCTGTTCAAGCCTTGCGGTTACAGCAAATCCGGCTGATTCCAAGGCAAGTGTGACATCTGTCACAGGCAATGATTCACTTGAGGTTGGAGAGAATACGGTAAGCGTTGTTGTGACAGCAGAGGACGGCAGCACAAGCACATACAATATAGTTGTTACCAGAAGAACCGAGGATGATCCGGAGAATGCAGATAAGCAGGATAACTGGAAGAAGTTCGATATAAATGGCACAGAGTGGACTATGGTCAATGACATTCCGGAGGATGTTGTCCCTGAAGGCTTTGAGCACTCAAAGACAGTGATTGACGGTCTTGAATACAATACCCTTCATGGCACTTTTGGTGATATCACACTTGTGTATTTACAGTCGGAAAGCGGCAATGGGCTTTTTGTATATGATGCAGCACAGAATGCAGCATATGAGTTTGTCCGTATCAATTCCGAGTCGCATTTTATAGTGGTTTTACTGCCTAAGGTGGATGATGTGCCTGAGGGATATAATGAGGTATCACTCTCCATAGAGGGCAAGGGTGTGGCAACAGCCTACCAGACCAAAGCCGAAAAAACCGATGATCAGACAAAGGATTTTTACCTCGTATATGCCATAAATGACAATGGTGAGAGTGGCTGGTATACATATGATAGCGTAGATGGCACATATATGAGAACCGAGCTCAGTACACCTACAGTGGCACAGGAGGAAAACAATACAACAAAGAGCGAGCTTGTCCCTGGAATTGCCAATAAATATCTTGTTTTAGCTGCAATACTGGTTCTTATTATCGTTATCCTGTTACTGTTGCTTATTGTATCAGCTGTGAAAAACAGAAAATATAAGGCAATGGACTATCATGATGACGATGATGATGTAGATGATGCAGCAGAAGATGTATCAAATGAAGCTTTGGAAGAAACAACTGATGAAACTGCGGACGAGATAGCAGATGAGCTGGAAGAAGAGGTTACAGAAGAGCCGTTAGATGAAGTGGCAGAAGAAGCTGCAGAAGAGTCGGTGGATGAAGTGGCAGGAGAAGCTGCAGAAGAGTCGGCAGGTGAAACTACAGAAGAGCCGGAGATGGCTACGGATGAAAATGTGTCAAATGCTGCATATACCGGAAGAACCGTAGAAATTACATCCGATTTAAAGAAAACTGCTGAGAATGAAAAATCTGATTTTGATTTAAAAGAGGCTTCAAATCAGGAGAATGCTGCAGATAATGATACCTTGAAGAATCAGGTTCAAATGGCACTTGATGGTTTTGTCAATGAGGGAAATAAGCCGTCTGAGACTATAGACAGCAGTGCAAGGGATGACAATGAAGATGACAGCGAAGATGATGATTTGCAGTTCATCGACTTAAATTAGTGAATATGACTGGAGGATATGACTTGAAACCATATACAAGTAAGGCTAAAAAAGCAATAGATTTGGCTGCACGTATATCAAAGAAAATGAATTACAGCTATGTTGGAACAGAGCACATACTGGCTGGCCTTATAAAAGAGGGCACCGGTGTGGCAGCTGAGGTTCTAACAGCCTGCAATGTGGAATATAATAAGCTTATTTCGATGATTGAAGACCTGATTTCACCGGGGGATAACATCGAAGTGATGGACAGGGATGGCTATTCACCAAGGACACAGAGAGTATTGGAGCGTGCATCGGAGGAAGCCGATAGATTTGAGTGCAATGAGATAGGTACAGAACACTTGCTGATGGCTATAGTACTGCAGGGAGACTGTGCAGCTGCAAGACTTTTAAACACCATGGGTGTTAACAGTCAGAAGATGTTTATAGATATTCTTGGTGCGATGGGTGAGGATCCGTCTGCATACAGGGATCTGATGAAAAGCTACAGTACATCATACAATTCTGCGACTCCTGTATTAGATCAGTATTCCAGAGATTTGACAGATATGGCAGAGGCAGGGCTTCTTGACCCTGTTATAGGCAGAAAAAAGGAGATGGAGCGCGTTATCCAGATACTTTGCCGCCGTGGCAAAAACAATCCATGTCTGATTGGAGAGCCGGGAGTGGGCAAGACCGCTATAGTAGAAGGACTTGCACAGGATATAGTCAGTGGCAATGTTCCGGATATTCTTTTGGGAAAGAGACTGGTTTCTCTAGATATGTCAGGGCTTGTAGCCAAATCAAAGTATCGTGGTGAGTTTGAGGAGCGAATCAAGAAGGTGATAAGCGAGGTTTCAAATGCCAAAAATGTACTGCTTTTCATTGATGAGCTTCACACTATAATAGGTGCAGGAGGAGCAGAAGGCTCGTTAGATGCATCTAACATATTAAAGCCTGCGCTTGCCAGAGGCGAGGTACAGGTAATCGGCGCCACAACCATAGAAGAGTACCGCAAATACGTGGAAAAAGATGCTGCGCTTGAGCGCCGTTTCCAGCCGGTGATGGTTGAGGAGCCTGGTGTGGATGAGACAATAGAGATACTCACAGGATTAAAGGGACTCTATGAAAAGCATCATGGTGTCATCATCACAGATGAGGGTGTGAAAGCAGCAGTAAACCTTTCTGCACGATATATAAACGACAGATTTTTACCTGATAAGGCGATAGACCTGATGGATGAAGCGGCAGCCAGGATAAGGCTTAAGAATCTGACATCATCTGACGAGCTGCTTGCTCTGAAAAAAGAGATAACAGATAAGCAGGACCGGGTGGAAGATGCTTTGTCGAAGGGAGATATCGCAGCTGCCGGCGCGCTTATGTCAGAAAAGGAAGTGCTTGAAAATAAACAGCAGAAGCTTATCAGGAAGAATCACCGCACAGGAGCCAAAAACCAGCCTGTAGTCGGCGAAAATGAGATAGCGGATGTAGTATCGGGGTGGACCAAAATACCTGTAAATAAGCTTACAGAGTCAGAGGCAGGACGACTTGCAAAGCTTGAACAGATACTTCACAAGCGTGTAATAGGACAACAGGAGGCTGTTTCTGCTGTCGCAAAGGCAGTCAGACGAGGCCGCGTTGGTTTAAAGGATCCTAAGAAGCCGATTGGCTCATTCCTGTTTTTGGGACCGACAGGAGTAGGTAAGACGGAGGTGTCAAAGGCGCTTGCTGAGGCTGTCTTTGGCAAGGAAGATGCCATGATACGTGTTGACATGTCAGAGTACATGGAAAAGCATAGTGTTTCAAAGATGATTGGTTCACCACCGGGATATGTGGGCCATGAGGAGGGCGGACAGCTCTCAGAGAAGGTCAGACGCAATCCTTTTTCTGTTATACTGTTTGATGAGATAGAAAAAGCACATCCTGATGTGTTCAATATACTTTTACAGGTGCTTGATGATGGTAGAATCACTGATTCACAGGGGCGCACGGTTGATTTCAAGAATACAATAATCATCATGACATCAAATGCAGGAGCTTCTTCTATTATAGAACCAAAGCGCCTTGGCTTTGGCGCTGGTGATGATGAAAAGCAGGATCACGAGCGTATGAAGAACAGTGTCATGGAGGAGGTCCGCCGTATATTCAAGCCTGAGTTTTTGAACCGAATCGACGAGACTATTGTATTTAGAGCTCTCAACAAGGATGACATGAAGCATATAGTGACACTTCTTGTAAAGGAACTTAAGAAACGCTGTAAAGAACAGCTTGATATAGAGCTCACAGTGCGCGACAGTGCAAAATCCTTTATCGTGGACAAAGCCTATGACAGAAAATATGGCGCAAGACCTCTTAAACGAAAACTTCAGGAGGAGATTGAAGACCGTATGTCAGAGGATATTATTACCGGCAAAATCAAGCGAGGTGATAAGGTAATAATTTCTACGAAAAACAAACAAATTTCATTGACTGTTGAGTAGAATTGGATTTATAATTAATATATCAATATAGCTACGGGAGGATAAAAATGGCTGTAATAAGTGAATTAATCCGTACTGAGGAAAACGGAAAGCTCAGCTTCGGAGATTATACATTGGCTGCAAAGGCAAAGCTTGATAATTTTGAGAAGGATGGAGATATCTACAAGGTAAAGACCTTTAAGGAGATTACAAAGCTCGAAAGAAACGGACTCTTTGTATACGAGTCTGTTCCTGGAACTGCAGTTATGGATTTCGAGGAGACTGCTGATACAGTGACATTTACTGTGGAGGGACCAGAAGATGCTCAGATTACTCTTGGTCTTGAAGAGGAGACGGAGTATGAAATAGATATAGCTGGAGCTGTTGCAGGTACTATGAAGACAAATCTCGGTGGCAAGCTCAGCTTAAGTGTAGAGCTTGAGGGTGTTGATTCGGTCGATATCAAAGTATCAAGAAAATAGAGCATATTTTTAGCCCGGTGAAAGCCGGGCTTTTTGTATTTTATAAAGGAGAACAATATGGCAAAAGGAAAGACCTCTGTATTTTTCTGCCAGGAATGTGGTTATGAATCGGCAAAATGGATGGGACAGTGCCCGGCCTGTAAGGAATGGAATACATTTGTAGAGGAAACCGTAGATAAAAAGTCGATAAGTTCGTCGGGAAAAGTAAAAAAAGAATCAAAGGCGGCACAGGTTCTGCCTCTTTCGGCAGTAAAAAGCGAGAAAGAGGAGCGTATAGTGACAGGAATAGCCGAGTTTGACAGAGTGCTCGGTGGAGGAATAGTGAGGGGCTCACTTGTGCTTGTGGGAGGAGATCCGGGTATAGGAAAATCCACACTTCTACTTCAGGTGTGCAGGGAACTTTCACAAAAAAAGGTACCATTACTTTATGTGTCAGGTGAGGAATCCCTGCATCAGATAAAGATGCGTGCCGACAGACTTGGCGATTTTACGGATTCGCTGGAGCTTTTATGTGAGACAAGTCTTGATATAGCAAAGGACGTGATTCAACGAAAAAAACCGGAGGTTGTTGTGATAGATTCCATTCAGACCATGTATAACGAAGAGATATCATCTGCACCGGGCAGTGTCTCACAGGTCAGGGAGACAACCGGAGTGCTTATGCAGCTTGCAAAGACTCTGGGTATTTCTGTTTTTATAGTAGGACATGTGACAAAGGATGGTGCGGTTGCAGGACCGAGGACGTTAGAGCATATGGTTGACACTGTGCTTTATTTTGAGGGTGACAGATATGAGTCGTACAGGATACTTAGAGGCGTTAAGAACAGATTTGGTTCGACCAATGAGATAGGTGTATTTGAAATGAAGGCGGAGGGACTGGTTGAGGTAGAAAATCCGTCTGAGTATATGCTTAGCGGTAAGCCAGAGGGAGCATCAGGGTCAATTGTCACATGCTCCATAGAGGGAAGCCGACCGATACTTCTCGAGATACAGGCTCTTGTCTGTCACAGCTTTTTTAATAATCCAAGGCGTACAGCAAATGGTACAGATTATAATAAAGTAAACCTGCTCATGGCGGTCCTTGAAAAAAGAGCCAACCTGTCGCTGTCAGACTGTGACGCTTATGTGAATATAGCAGGCGGTATAAGGATGAACGAACCGGCGATAGACCTTGGGATAGTGCTTGCAATCGCATCAAGCAAAAAGGATATTATAGTGCGTGAGGATACCATATGCTTTGGAGAGGTGGGCTTAAGCGGAGAGGTGCGCGGAGTTACCATGTCAGAGCAGCGTGTGGCTGAGGCAAAGAAGCTTGGCTTTAAAAAGTGTATTGTTCCCAAAGTGTGTCTTGCAGGGGTATCGCATATCAGTGGAATTGAGATTGTCGGTGTGGCAAATATCAAGGAAGCGATAGAGGCTGTCAGATAGTAATTGCGAGAATTGTATATAATAAACAGACAATTTAGAAAATTTATGTTTTTTAAGATAGTTTTACTACTTTAATTAATTGCAGTAAATCCGTTGACATATGTGTGCCGGGATGATATTATATCAAAGCTGACTCGCGGGACACATTGAGTTGTAGAGCTTGTGAGTTACAGTTTACAGACATGACTTTATAAATATTGCTTTGAATAAGCTGATTAAATAAGTTATGAAAAAAGTTCTTGACAAATGAAAAACATTTT